>Ga0164292_10000724_pt1 | contig 26144 bp, 22 predicted proteins | sample GEODES117metaG_FD_111486 | JGI IMG/M metagenome (GOLD analysis project Ga0164292, IMG submission 111486) | Eutrophic lake water microbial communities from Lake Mendota, Wisconsin, USA - GEODES117 metaG | ecosystem: Environmental > Aquatic > Freshwater > Lake | place: USA: Lake Mendota...
AAGATTTCCCATGGGTCAATGGTGGCACCCATGGCTGTCGTGGCACGGCATCCCATGAGAATGCATCGCTCGACTGGCCCAGGCTTGCCCACAACATGTCCCGCACCTGGGCGGCACTGATGCCCTGGGCTGCAAGGTCTGCCAGCGTGACAGCACCGTGGCGCTTGGCCAATCGCTCGCTGTCGTCACCCACGGCTAACGGCACGTGGCCATAGGTAGGCGTGCTGTAGCCAAGAAGTGTTTGTAGATGCACCTGGTTGGCAGTGACTTCGAGAAGATCATCGCCGCGCACTACTTCGGTGACACCTTGCAACGCGTCATCAACTACCACGGCGATGTTGTAGCTGGGCACGCCGTCATTGCGGCGCAAGACAACATCGTCAACAATGCCTGTCACCGTGCCGTGAATGTGATCTGTAAATGATTGTGTTGCGCCCTGTGCGCGAAGGCGCAGTGCACCAGGGCGAACACCGCGTCGTTCTTCACGTTCAGCTTCGGTGAGATCTCTACATGTGCCGGGGTACATCACCTGACCACCATGTGGTGCTTGCGCTGCCTCGAGAATTTCTTTACGAGTGCAAAAACATTCGTATGTATGGCCAGCTTCGGTGAGACGCGCAATGGCATCGTGATACAACGCGAAACGTTCGCTTTGCACAACAGGCGTTTCCGCAGCAACAACACCAATGGCAGCGAGATCATCAAGTTGCTGTTGTGCATTCGTCATATTGGCGTTGTGCATGTCGAGGTCTTCGAAACGTATGAGGAACGCGCCAGCACTTGCTTGCACCGATGCATACGCAGCGACTGCAGTGCGGAGATTGCCGAGGTGCAATACGCCCGTAGGCGACGGAGCAAACCGCCCAATCATGTGTGGGGTTAAAGCTCTTCGGCGAAGCGGCGCGAAAGCTTGGTGAACAGCGACCAGCCGAGAAGCATGGCGATGACTGCAACCAAAGCGCAAGCGCCAAGGTTGTCCCATCCGGGGAATGCATTGTCATACATGGATCGGCGGAAGCCCTGAGCAAATACAGCCATCGGGTTCAACTTCATGATCATCTCGACCCAGTTCGGAACTTTTCCTTCAATGATGGAAGGCATGTACACAATGGGGGTTGCAAAGAACCACACCTGGCTGAAGATCTGCCACAGATAACTGAGGTCGCGGAAATACACGTTGGCAGCAGCGAGACCAAGGGCAATACCTGATGCAAACAACATCAAAAGCAGCATCTGAAGAATCACAACTGGAATCCAGACAAAGAAGTAGCTACCTGCGATGATGAGTGCGACCGTGAGAAGACCCAACTCAATCGAGAACTGAACAAGTCCGTGCAATGAGTTTGAGAACACCAGTACTTCTCGTGGAAAGGAAACTTTGCGCACAAGTGCTGCATTTGCCACAAGGGAGTTCATTCCGGTGTTGGTAATGAGCATGAAAAAGTTCCACGGAAGCAAAGCGCACAGTAGATACAGCGCAAATGTCTTGATGTCGCTGTTCTTGCCTACTGGGGAATCAGCACCAAACAAGTGTCCGAATACGAAGGAGTAGATGGCAACGGTGGCTAAGGGGTTGAGCATGGACCATGACCAACCAAGAACGCTCCTGCGATACTTCGTGCGCAACTCACGCAAGGTGAGGTTCCACAACAATTCATGTGAAGCCATCACGCGTTTCACCGGTGCAATAACAGAACCCATTAACGGCCTTTTTCTAGTTCAGCGAGACGCTTTTCAAGATCAGCCACTCGTTGCTCAAGAAGTCGTTGTTGATCGGTCAGGTTTGCTGCGTTCTTCACGAAGATTTGGCCAAGCTCGACCGTTGCTTCACGTTCAGCTTCCAAAACATCACGGACACGCCAATCAATGGCAACACCTAACCTCTGACGAAACAGTCGTACAAAATTAAACTTCATCGAGTTGCTCCCAAATCTTTTCTAATCGTGCCTTCATCCGTGTTCCGGTTTGCTCTGGAGTAAATCGAGCTTCAAGGTCCAGCTTCCCAGCAATAGCTTTAACCTTTGCTTCTTCTGGATTTATATACACGTTTCTCATCATTTCAGCTGCTGCATCAAGATCCGGTTCGGCCCACGTTGCCTTTGCAGAATACGCCTCCGCACCGTCACCAACCTTGACCCTCTTCCAAGGCACCATATATGAGGTCTCTGGAGACATGAAATCAAGATTGCCTGAGTAGCCAGTGGCGATGACCGGTTTTTCTAGCAACATTGCTTCTGCGATAGTAAGCCCAAGCCCTTCCGATCGATGAAGCGACACATAGCAATCACAGAGATTCATTAATGCTGCAGATAGTTCTGAATCGAGATACCTGTTCATGATGATGATGTCATCTCGGCCAACCGTGGCGGCTTGCATTGCCGCAAATGACTCTGGGCGAGATTCTCCATTGATGCACTTCAAAACAAGCATCGGGCCTTCGTTTGGTGCAAATGCTTTCTTAAATGCATCGATGAGACCCATTGGGTTCTTCCGCTTCATCACACTCATGAAGTCGAACGTAAAGAGAAACATAAAGCGATCATCCAGGCCCAAATCGCTTCGCTTTGCATTCTCGACGACACGAGGCTTTCTCAGTGGCAATGGCATGTACTCAATGTGAATTTCTGTCGGAGCTTCGTTGCGCAACATCTCTTCAATAAATTTTGTAGGGGCCCATAGTTCATTCACGTACTTATATGCAGGCTTGTACCAAGGAGGTGCTACTTCCAGTTCCCAGAACCACTGACCAACTACATACGTATTCTGAAAGAAAAACTTTCCGAAGAGATTTCGTAATGGCTCATTCAATTCTGCATTGATCGCGGCGATGACCGTCTTGTAACGTCCTGTCTCATCTGACTCAAACGAAAAATTCTGGCGGCTTTCCGTATTTCTATAGGACAATGTAGAGAGAGGAGTGTCAGTAGTTCGCAGCGCCTCAACAAGAAGTCGGGAAGCTTCCCCGATGCCGTGTTCGGCATTGAAGAAACCGACAACATCTGCGCCGCCGTTAATTCGCCCGCCTTCGGCCAATTGTCGTCGTACTGGAACGTGATGCCCGAGAACTTGCAGCCAAGGACTTTCTGCTCGGCCGAAGGTTTGCGCCCACCATTTAAAACGATCCAGTTCACCCATGTTGACTTCAGAAAAACCTTTTTGAAGATCATCACGTTCATTAAAAATCGCTTGTAAATGGCGAGGTAAACCAGTTCGAGAATTGCTTGGGACCGCTGACAACCACTCGAAGAACTCACCCAACTTCCCTACAGCAAATGGATCTGGTGGACAGGCAATTGAACCAGATTCGCTGCTCGCAGTTTCCTCCAGTATCAATGCATTAATTCCTGTGGTTAAAGGAAGACCAGGCAAAACATCTGCGCCAATTGAAACCGACCGATGTCGATACTTGGCAGCAGTTCGCGATTTCATACCTACACAGACTTTAGAGTCTCATCCGCTGGTTCTAAGGAACATCACAGCATCCCTTTATCCTTACCGTTCTAAATTTGACTAGTCTTTTCTTGAATGAAGCGCTTACTTCTCCCCTTATTTGTCAAAATTGCGAGATCTCTTGGGATTGACGAAATTCAAAGGAGACTGGATGAACTTTCAGAGGTCTCTTCCAGGGTGGATCATGCAGAGTTACTTGCGAATGACTCGTTTACGGTTGCTCAACTTTCTGAGGAAAGAGCAAACACTTACACCAATGAGCAGGCTCATTCTCTCAATCAACAGATCATCAAGTTGCAAACTGACCTTGTCTTTCACATCGATCAGAAGCAGTTGCAATTGACACAAGCGCTCGACAGCAACAAAGCGGAAGTAGGCGAAAACATCCTCCGGATTGAGAAAACAATCGCGGAATTGCGCCTCAATCTTGATGCACTAAGACGATCGCAGGTAGACAATTTCAAAACCTCGGCGCCTCACGCCGACTACCTTCCAACTTCAGCTGTTCACATTGACGAGGTCATGTACCTGGCGCTTGAAGATAAGTTCAGAGGAGATCGCGACATTGTGGGACAGAGGCAGGTTTCCTACCTCAAGTACTTAGGAACGACTATTTCTTCCACCACCCCTCTTCTTGACCTGGGCTGTGGGCGCGGCGAATGGTTGCAAGCACTCAGGAGAAATAATATTCCGTCGGTTGGGGTTGATGGCAATGCAGTGTGCGTTGCTGAATGCACCGAAGCAGGGCTCTCAGTACAACTCGGGGACCTAATGACGTTCCTTCGGAACAGTGATGACGCATCTTTTGGTGCAGTTACCCTGTTCCAAGTTTTTGAACACCTCACATTTGCCGATTTGCTTGATGTCATGAGAGAGATTCGCCGCGTACTCGTCAAGGGCGGCGTCTTGATTGGTGAGATCCCGAACTCAAAGAATCTTCGAGTTGGCTCAAGTACTTTTTGGATTGATCCCACTCACCAGCGTCCACTATTCCCCGATGTCCTAATGTTCTTGGCAGAACAGATTGGTTTTGAGAATGTCGACGGAATCTATGTCAACCGTCTTGGACCCGAACATGATCTTTCGGGCCTTCCTGAGGGCGCCCTTCATGCACTCGCTTCGGTGCTTGAAGCGGTAGACGGTCCTGGCGACTTTGCCTTAATCGCCAGAAGTTAGCTTCACTGGTCTCTGATTAAATTTGTCCTTGGCCAAAGCAAGAGTTCTTTCAAAACCTGAGAGCACCACTGGCCACTTGTAATTCTGCGCAACATAGTTCTGACCCGCCAGACCCATTCCGCTTGCAAGTTCTGAATCACCGACCAACATTTCAACCGCCTGCTCAAACTCTGCAAAACCTTCATACGCAATGGCACCTCCAGAACGCTCAGCTTGTCCTCTGAGCACTGGACTAGCTCCTTGAACCAAGGCTGGTCTTGCCTGGACCCAAGCTTCGCAAAGCACAATTGAAAAACTCTCAAAATAAGACGACTGCACTAAGGCAAGAGATCCCTTGATTGCCGCTTGCTTCATAGATTCATCAAGGAAGCCAGTCACAATGATGTCAGGGTGTTCCGGTAGGTCAATGACTGCTTCGCCAGCTAGGACAAGTTTCAGATCATCTTGGTGACGGTCTTTGTATGAGATAAAGAAATCACACAGTTGCCGAACACCCTTCATTGGATCTAAGCGACCCACATAAATGAGATAGTTCTCTTTCTTCAGATTGATCAGACTTCTAAAATCACCAACGCTTGCAGTTGACGGAGTCTCATCAATTCCGATTCCAATCACTTCACCAGCAGGTTCAATAAGGAATCGATCTCTAACGACTTCTCTCTCTTCGGGAGTAAAGAACAAATACGCATCAGGTAATCGAAATACGGATTCAAAGATTCCGACCTTCAACGGTGGCTCTTTATGGGCAGTCGGTTGGAACACTGTTGGAAGACGACCCGCTAACGCAGATATTCCCAATGTTGCTGATGCATAGAGATAGGTCATGAAAATGGCAATCTCGAATTGATCAGCATTCTCAATTAGCCATGCACGGAGTCCGCGTAGATCAGGGCCCATGAGACGAGCCCAGCGCTCATGCTCCCACATAGAAGGCGAGCCCATTCCAGACATCAGCCATTGGTCCATCGGTCCAAAGGTCTCCGGATATCGCTGCTCTACCACCGGCAACCGGTGAATCTTCACTCCGTTAAGCGTGCTGTCGCCTTCTTCATACGAGTTCTCCCACGTGACATAGCTTCTAGCGCAGCTCGTCAGAACAGTGACATCATGACCTACGGAAACCAAATGTTCTGCAAATTGCCGACATGCGGCTTCAGAACCACCAACGATGTCCTCCCCGTATCTTTGAACGACGTATAAAAGCTTCATCACACAACGCTCAGAATAGAACTCACTGAGCGACCAATATTGTCGCGATTGTCTAATTCCTGGGCTTGTCTGCGCCCACGCAATTTCAAATCTAAATTGAGATTCTCATTTCGCAAAACTTCATACATCGCCTCTGCAGCAAGAACCGGACCTGATGATTCAGGAAGGAGTGCTGCCCCATCACCGAGAGTCTCTGGGATTGCACCTGCCCCTTTCGCAACTACAGGAGTTCCCACAGCCATTGCCTCAGTCGGGGGAATACACAATCCTTCATGGTCGCTCATACTTAGATACAACAGAGCAGTCTTGTAATACGTCGCAAGATGTTGGTCAGATACGGCACCTGTCATCTTTACGCCAACAAATGGAAGAGACTTCATGTGTTGTGACAATGAGTGTGAGTAAGCATGCTGTCTTTGTGCGCCGCAGATAACAAGACCGACTCCAAGTTGGTAGGTGGAGTTAAGCAGGTGCACAGCCTCGACTGTCTGTTCTACTCGTTTATGTGGCAAGACTTGGCCAACAACAAGTATGAATCCATTCTGGAACTGACTATTTAATGTTCTAACAAGTGGCGCATCGACTAACTGATCCTTCAATCTGTAAGGCGAGAAACCAGCGGGAATGACTTCAATGTCTTTATACCCATACTGAGTGATGTCATCTGCATTGAACTGTGAGTCAGCGATTACCAGCGAAACTCTCGGTTGGAGCAACTTGAGTTCTTCTCTTCCAAGGTCTAAAAGATCAGCAAACTCCGGATTGAAATCTCTGTAGAAGTAAGAAGGTGTGATGTTGTGGTACATCAATACAATCTTGTCACTTCGATTCATCAAAATTTGATGCACTTCAGGATGACCAATGCTTGAGTGATACACAAGAACATCAACTTCATCAGTTGGAGGGAGTTCCGAGAACGGCTTTATTCTTTCCTCGTGCACTTCGGAATGATTCCAAAAAGAATAGATGTTGCTAGTAGCGACCAGAGATAGTTTTTCTTGGATGCTCAGCGCCATCTGAGTAATAGCATCACCATCAGCTGCACTTGTGATTATCTGATGAATACGAGGTCGACTAGACAAGAATTATTTCTCTTCAAATCTTCGTTCGAGATCGACAACAGCTTGTGCAAGTACATCAACCATTACTAGACGATCAAGAATCGTATGATTGATTTTTCGGAGAATCCGAGTGTCTTCTTCTCTGATCTTGCGTACTTCAGCTTCCATCGATTGGACAATTACAAGGCACTTTGTTAGTGCTTCACAAGTTGATTCTGCTAAATCAACCAATGAACTTGCGGCGTCATCGCTCTTCAGAGATTTATTGATCTTCTTGTCGAGCCGAATCTCCGTGATCTGTTTCTCCAGAGATTCAATCATTTGTCCTAGATGGGCAATCTCTGGCTCGCCAATGAACAACTGGCCTTCGCGGCCGTGAACCACTTCCATAATCGCTTTGAAGTCGGCTTCAAGTTGTTCTTCGAGCCCGACCGGATACTTTCCGAGTTGACGGTTCTCGAGCACTCGACGCTGTAGTTCTTCTTGAATGGATTTTGGGAGATTCATGCTCTGTCTATCTTGCCTGCCAGCAATATGGGAAATGTGAATACTGCACCATGCTGGCCAAGATACAGGCGAATAAATCTCAACTTTTTAGAAGCTCTCTGAACCAAGTAATTGTTAACTCAAGCCCCTGTCGTAATTGGACTTCTGGCGACCAAGACAGTTCACGTTCTGCAATCGAAATATCTGGACAACGGCGAAGTGGATCATCTGTTGGTAGTGGTTCATTACGAATTTTGCTTTTTGAACCCGTCAACTCAATCACCAAAGAAGCAAGTTCATTCATCGTGAACTCAAATGGATTCCCAATGTTGATTGGTCCAGTCAAATCAGAGTCCATCAAAGACAGAATTCCTCTTACTTCATCACTGACATAGCAGAAAGATCTTGTCTGAGATCCGTCTCCATAGATCGTCAGATCAGTATTGCTCAAAGCTTGTGTAACAAGATTTGAAACCACTCTTCCATCCTGAGGATCCAAGCGAGGCCCATATGTATTGAAGATTCTGACAATCCCCAGGTCTATGTCATGTTCACGCCGATATGCCATGCAGACAGCTTCAGAGAATCTCTTTGCTTCGTCGTAGCAAGAACGTTCTCCAATTGGATTTACATTTCCCCAATAAGACTCCGGCTGTGGTGAAACAGTTGGATCTCCGTAAACCTCACTGGTTGATGCCATGACAAATCGAGCATCTTTTATTTGTGCCAGTCGCAAAGCATTCTCAGTACCGATGCTCCCCGTTTGAAGAGTCTTAATTGGCATTGCTTGATAACGGGGTGGTGATGCTGGCGATGCAAAATTCAAAACGGCATCTACTTGACCATCTATCGAAATTTCCTCACAGATGTCCTGTCTCTGAAAATGAAATTTTGGGTGACTATCTAGGTGCTGGATGTTTCTTAAGGTTCCTGAGGAGAGATCGTCAATGCCGATTACTTCATCTCCTCTATCAAGCAATGAATCCGCCAAGTGCGAGCCAAGAAATCCAGCTGCTCCAAGAAGCACTATGCGCTTCATCAACGACCAATTCCTTCGTACGAAAAGCCACTTCGTACCCATTCAGATCGATCCAAGTGATTTCGTCCGTCAACGATGTGATGAGACTTAACGGCTTTGCCTATCTCGACCGGATTAAGCCACCTAAATTCATCCCATTCGGTAAGCACGGCAATGACATCTGCACCACTTGCGGCATCAAGAGCAGTATCGAAGATGGATACGTTTTTGCCTGCCAGCAATCTCGGAACTTCAACGACAGTTGGATCATGCATCTTTAAATGTGCACCCTGATCGAGAAGCCTCAATGCCACTTCAATTGAAGGAGAATCACGTTGATCATCGGTACCGGCTTTGAAAGTAATGCCCCAGATTGCAATTGTTTTGCCCTGCAGTGTTCCATCACACGCCAAACGAATTTTGGAAACTATTCGTTCATATTGTTGATCATTCACGGTGATAACACCCTTTAACAATCCGAAGTCATATCCAGCGCCTTCAGCAATCTTTACAAGAGCTTTTGTGTCTTTCGGAAAACAACTTCCGCCCCACCCAGGTCCTGGTCGCAAGAACTCATGACCAATTCTCTTGTCGTAACCGAGCCCAAGCACCACATCGCGGATATCGGCGCCTACGCCTTCGCAAATGGCAGCGACTGCATTGATAAACGAGATTTTCGTTGCAAGAAAGGCATTCGCTGCGTACTTCACAGTTTCAGCAGATGCCGGATCTGTCACCACAACTGGTGCTCCAACTGACTCGTACAGAGCCGCAACAGCCAAAGCGGCTTCCCTGTTCACAGAACCAACGACGATTCGGTCAGGGTGTAGGAAATCGTGAATTGCAGATCCTTCACGCAAGAACTCTGGATTCGAAACGACTGGGATATCGCTTCTTTGAAGTTCACGCTCTACCACCTGGGTTGAGCCAACTGGAACTGTTGATTTATTCACAACAATTGCACCGCTCTTCAGCAATGACGAGATACTTCGAGCAGCAGATTGAACATAGGAGAGATCAGCACTTCCATCGTCACCTTCGGGAGTGGGAACACACAGAAACACGACGTCAGCAGTCTTTACTGCATCGGTGATCTCCGTTGTAAAACTCAACCGTCCTGCTGTAACGCCTTCAGCAACCAAGGCCTCAATACCTGTCTCAACTATTGGCATTATTCCGTTGTTCAAGCGTTCAATTTTTGACTGGTCAACATCAACGCAAACTACGACATGTCCTAATCGAGCAAAACATGCTCCGCTTGTGAGACCCACATAACCAGTGCCGATGACGGCGATATTTGACATGTTTCAAGTTTATTGACATATCAAGCACTGACATTGCCTATTTGGCGATCCTAAGAACTTCTTCATGTACAATTTGAAGGCTAAATGGTTCGAAACTACGAATAAAGAATCTAAGTTGCTTAAAGAGAATCGTGTTATGTCCACTGCCATTTCAGTTCAAAACGTCTCAAAGATTTTCCGTCTTTACCACGAACGAAATCAGTACCTGAAAACTGCATTACTCCGCGGACAGAGGGCAAGGTTTGAAGAATTCTGGGCTGTAAAAGATGTCAGTTTTGATATCTCCACTGGATCAACATTTGGAATCATTGGTTCAAACGGTTCAGGCAAGAGCACTTTATTGAAGTGTTTGGCAGGTATTTTGACGCCAGATCGCGGCTCTCTTTCTGTGAATGGCAGATTGTCAGCACTCTTGGAATTAGGGGCTGGTTTTCACCCAGATCTCAGCGGTCGAGAAAATGTCTTTCTCAACGGCGCGATTCTCGGTATGTCCAACAAAGAGATTCAACTGAGGTTTGATGACATCGTTGAATTTGCAGGTTTAGGAACGTTTATTGACACTCCAGTTAAAAACTATTCCTCTGGAATGGTTGTACGGCTCGGGTTTGCAATTGCTGCCAATGTTGAGCCGGAGATTCTTCTCATTGATGAGGTTCTTGCAGTAGGGGATGCAGAGTTTCAGCAACGCTGCTTTGAAAAGATTGAGGGCTTTAGACAGGATGGCAGAACCATCGTTTTAGTCAGTCACGGCCTGTCAGACATCGAGAAACTCTGCAGCGATGTGGCATGGATTGACAAAGGTCATCTGCGCAAAATCGGAAAGGCTTACGAAGTTGTTTCTGATTATGAGGGAGTAAGTCATAATGCTGTTGAAAGACAGGTCGGCGAGATTGGTGATCGCTGGGGATCTGGAGAAGTTGAAATTACAAAAGTTGAATTATTAGATGCTGAACTTTCACCATCAGCAATGTTTACTACTTCACAGCCATTAACTATTCGGATTCACTACTTAGCTCACGAGAAGGTGAAGGACGCTGTAGTTGGAATTCGGATCACACATCTACACGGCATGAACATATGGGGAACCAACACAAAAAGAGCTGGCGTCCCGATAGATGAACTATCCGACCGAGGTTATGTTGATCTACAGATCAACTCCCTTCCCCTCTTAGAAGGAACCTATGACCTGACGGTTGCTCTCTCAGATCAAGCAGAAGTTCATCCTTTTGACCACTGGGAGAAAAGGGTCCGCTTCGACGTCCACCAAACAAACATTTTTGATGAAGGACTTCTTGTTCTCCCATCTAAGTGGACTATCAACTAACCACCACGCACTAGATAGGTCATGGATAGAATTCAATTGTGAATCAGGCGGCGCTTTCAATTGTTATTCCCGCGTATAACTCACCAAAGTGGATAACACAATGTCTTGAACACTTGGCTGATGCTTTGTCCAATGCGGGAATACCAGAGAGTCAAGTCATCGTGGTTGATGATGGCTCTACTGACAGCACAGGTGATGAGGCCGAAGCATTTAGCGGACTCAATCTCACCGTATTGCGACAGAAGAATCTGGGACGTTTCAAGGCTCGCGAGAATGGTTTAGCGCTGTGCACCGGAACACATGTTCTGTTTCTAGACACACGAGTGTTTCTTGGAAGTGACTCTTTAAAATTTGTGCTGCCATTTCTTGAGACCTCAGAAACATCACTTTGGACTGCTGATGTACAGGCCAACACAATCGGCAATCCAATCGCCCGATTCTGGAGAGCTATCGAAAGTATTTTTTGGCGGCGTTACATGAAGAATCCAAGAACAACTTCGTTTGGTCTTGAGGATTTTGATTACTACCCCAAGGGAACGACTGCGCTGATTGCTCCAATTGATCTCATTAGGGATGCAATCAATCAGTTCGTTCCGACAGTTGGCGATTGGCGCAAGGTGAACGACGATACTGCCCTGTTGCGTTTTGCGGCGGAGCGCACGAAGATCAACATCTCCCCGGAATACACATGCACTTATAACGCCCGGACCAATCTTCGAGCATTCCTCAAGCACGCAAACCATAGAGGATCCGTTCTCATCGATGGCTATTTGCGATCAGGAACTCGTCTAAACATTGCAATCTGGGCGGTACTTCTTGCTGCACCCTTTGGCTTGTTTATTGGCTTTTCTAATTTGTTGCTCGCACTCGTTGCTATTGCGGTTGTCCCGTTGGGAATCTTCGGTGTAGTACTCACCTTTGGTGTCAGAACTAAGGATGCGATTGTTCTTGCATCCTTGTTTTGGCCATTCTCGATCTACTACCTACTCGGTATGTATTGGGGGCTTTGGCTGAAGTACGACCGACGGAAGACTCCTATTTGATTGCCTTCATGGCTTGGTCAAGTTCATCTTCAATTTGAAGACAAACTTGCTCCCAGGATCGAGTTCCGATGACGGGTTCCAATTGAATTGTGCCTTCAAAAAAGTCCACTAAGGCATTAGCAAGATCTTCTATTCCTATAGGGACAATGTGCCCACCAGACATTGGAATCGAATCACGAAGACCCGGAGAGTCATAGCCGATGCATGGGGTGCCAACTGCTGAAGCCTCGCTTACGTTCAGTCCCCAACCCTCTCTGACGGTTGTCGCGACCAACACATGCGCCGACGCAAGCCTCTGTTGTCTCTCGTCCCAAGGCACATGACCCAAAATGGTTACACCAGCAGGAAGATTCTTCTCTAGTTTTTTTGACATTGGGCCTGAACCCATAATCCACATTTCCGCTGATGGAAATTTCTTTTTCAATATCCTGAACGCCTCAACTGCGTGATCAGGACGTTTACTCGCAACGAGACGACCAAGAAATACAACCGTTGGAACGGTGTTTTTCTCACTTTTTCGAACTTCTGTATCATCACTTCCGGGCAGTACGACTACTGAATGATAAATGCCGTACTCCTCAAGAGACACTGCACTCGACGGAGACAACGTCATTACTTTTCGATTTGAAAACTTCCGAAGCCAACGAGGTTCAAGAAAATATCTACCGACAGCACTTAGGGGGAAGGGTGCTTCATAACGCCAGACATCCTTGGCTACCTGGTGAATCATCGGGACAACTGGAGTGCTCCCCCATTTGTGAGCAAAGAACGGTCGCGTATTGATCTCTTCAAGGATGACATCAAAATCATTTCGATTATTCACATAGAAATTTTTGGCTGCACGATAAACCCCAAATCGTCCGCCGCCTCGTACCATGCGGACTCCATTCATTATTTCAGTTTTTGGAGCGCCTTCTACTGCTGACGCAAAGAATGTAACTGAGTGCCCAAGCCTGACTAATCCTTCGGCGACTTGATGGGCCCAAACCTCGGCACCGCCACCTGACGGATGCTTAAGGTCCCTCCAGTTCAACAACAGAATCCTCATTAATTGTTCATTTCATAACTATTTCTAGCTTCATAGGACAGGGCCTCATATTTTAGGGAGATTCTCGCTCGCCAAAAAATTCTTAGAAGGTCCACGAAGGAGACAACCGCAGATTTTAGAGAGACTGTTGAGGCTCCCGTCCGACGAATTTCAACTGGCGTCTCCACAAAATTGTCATGACCGTACGCTGCAAGAGCAACAAAAATTTCAATGTCTAAGGAGAACCCGGATTCTTCCAACGTAGGAAGAATTTTGCTCAACGCAGATGTCTTATAAAGTTTGACGCCCACTTGTGTATCGCTGATATCAATTTGGAACAAAATCTGTTGCAGAAGTTTATGTAATTGGGACATCAATCGTCGTGATATAGAAACTTGTACATTCGATTCCAAATGCCATTTGCTCCCGAATACAACGTCGGCATCATTCTCAAGTATTTTCTGGTACATCGAGCGCAACACATGTACGGGAATGTCACCGTCGGCGTCGATGAAACCCGTGACCACTGTGGTTGATTGCGCCAGCCCAGCCCTCAATGCTGCACCCTTCCCCTGATTTAGTGGTAGTTGAATATGAGTGAACCATGGTTGCTCAAGTGAGTCAAAGAGCTCAACAGATTCATCACTAGAACCGTCAGAGACTGCAATTACATGTACCCCAACACTGTCTTCTTGGAACAAATCATGTATCGCCAATGCAGTCTTCATTCCAAGAGATCCTGAGTTATGACTAGGAATCACAATTGTGATGTTCGCTTCAAAATCACATCCCGTCTCAAAAGGCAGAAGGTCTTCAACTCTCCCAGTCGTTTTATTCCTAAGCCGTGCAGGAATAAGCAGAAGAGTTAATAGCAATACCGAACAAACCAGAAAACTCAGTGCAAGCGATGTCACAGATGTGCACAGAAGATGCGCGAGGGCCATTCCGGTGGCTGGGACAACTGTGGCCCATCCAAGTCGAGAATTATGAGAGATGTAAAAAAGAAGGGGTAACAACGACAAAGAGAGGCATGCCCAACTGCACAGGCTAATCACCATTAGCAGTACTTCTTCCGACTGATAATCAAATCCAAAAAACTGAGGTTGAAACAGGACCAATAGAAGAGCCGCTACTGTCGAAATGAGCGTGACAGCTGCAATCAACAATTCAGCCCTTTTGAACCTCAGTTTTAACTCAAATGAAAAAAGCTCATGAGTTAACAAAAAGGGAATGCACGAATAGGCTAGAAGCAGTCCAATAAAAAGTATGTTGCGACCAATCAGCGAGACATCCGAGAACAAATATGCAGAATCTCCGATTTTGCTTTTCCTGCTCAATGACCCTGCAATCACCACGAATCCAAAAATCAAGAGCGTTGATATTGGCTCAATCTCATGTCGCAGTCGTAACTTAATTCTTGATCTGGTCTCGTGCTGCTTGTACTTTGAGTTCGTTATCAGCACGAGAAAACCACATATATGAGCCATGGTTAATGACGCAAGTACTGAATCTAAGTTCTCAGCAGCAAGATTGAATTCCCAAAAAATGAATCTGAAAACGGAGACTGATATTACGTACAAACTTATCTTTGTCCATGCACTATCAGCCAAGTGCCTTGCAAGAGTTCCCGTCGGAATCAAGGCCGAAAAAACTGTCACGACCATCCAGATGGCGGTTGAAGTTCTTGACGCCATCGGAGAACCAATTAAGAACGTCAGTATCCCCGAAAGAATGCTGATCAAAGAGATGGGAACGAGAGCCAAATTCCAACGGGCTCGCTGGAACTTTCCGATTGCTCTGGCATAAATAAATTGAAGAGCTAATCCTAGAAGAGAAATTGGTACAAAGATGAGTAACAAATTCTGAAGATCATCATAAACCCCTTGAGATATCTTTCTCTCAAGGCTATGAAGCGACAAAAAATTGATAACACTGGCAATTGTGGCCACTGAAATGTAGAGAGCTGGTCCACTTCCGGGCTTCAGTATCGTCTGAATGTTGGCTCCCTTCATTTGGCTATTTTAGACAGAGCACTTCCTTCATTGTTCATAACTATCCACGACTAACCTGAAACGAATGGATGCAGGATCAGAAACTGAAGTTCGAAATGTAAAAGTTAGTTTCTTAAGGACACCGGTCTGGTTGAAAGTCATTTCTCTAGTGTCCTGGGCGACATATCTAGGTTCGGCGGCCTTTTTGTTGCGCCCCGTTCTTCTGACGGCTATCGCGGCAGATGACCTAATTAATCCATTTTCACAGATGTACCACGCGGGAACTGGAATTAATGAGATTTTTTCTAGAGCCTGGAACTCGGTCTCTTCAACCGGTCATTTCAATTATGTCGGTCAACTTTTTGGCTCTTACATCGTTGCGTTATGGAATTATCTGATCGGCAATTTTGGTATTCGGTATTCAAGTGTCTACGCGATGACAAAGTTCGTTGTCTATCTCCTTACGATCGAGGTTTCGGCTCGACTGCTGAGAGAACTGATCAAGACATTCAAGGTTGTCTCACAAACCTGGAATCTGAGGATTGCGCTTCTACTGTTATTGGCTCTGTCAATACAGATTCATATCCCGTGGTCCAATGATCCCGTGGCTAGTTATCCCTTATCTGGATTTCTTGCCGTTGCGATTGGTCTTCTTTACATCTACCTTGTATTCAGAATTTTCAATAAAAGTACCTATCTTCGTGCTTGTCTTACCGGCATCTTCGGAGCAATTGCAGTTCTCTACTACGAATTCAATCTGTTTGCTGTTCTCTCAGTTACCGTCTTATTAGTCCACTGGCTCTGGTCGCATCGAGGAGATAAACGCGCTTTCATTCGGGTAACGACATTGTCCACACTCGTAATTCTTCCCGGCCTCGCAACGACAGTTTTTTTCTACCTGAAGAATAATTCGGCGTCAGCTAATTACACGGGAACTTCAGTTTCGTTTGACACACCATTTCCAAAGACTTTTTTGCAAGGCATCATTGGCGCACTCCCCGCAGGTGGATGGAACATGTCATTTAGCTGGTTACCCAACCCACTTTCCTTCAATAGCTCCTACATCATCCAATTCGTTTTAGGAATTGTCCTTGTCTCGTTAACGTATTTTTCTCGTCCGATTCGACTAGCGATTCATGACAAGAAGAATGTCACGCTCTTCAGAGTTTTTGTCGATATCTCACCGTTACTTATTTACTGGGCCGGTGCAACCATGGTTCAGGCTTCGACTATCAAGGTTCAACAAGAGGCGATCCGCATAGGCCAGGTTTACAACTATTATGCGGTTGGAGTTGTATGTCTGGCCATAATTGTCGCGTACCTTTTTTTCTTGATTGATTGGCGGAAGATACGTCTATCTCTAAAAGTTCTTTTAGTAGCCGTGGTGCTTTCTTCTGGAGCGTTTCAATACGTCATCAATTGGAACATCACAAACCAGTTCAACATGGCGCTGTCTGGAAACCGAAACTTGCTTGTGGCATTTGCCGACAAACCTCCCATGGCTCAGCGATGTGCTGCATTTGAAGCCTGGAAAGCGATGGGCTGGCCAGAGTATTACTGGTTAGATATGGAACTCGGAATGAATGCAACCTACTTGGAATACCACGGTTTTGAATTTTGTTCAAAATAGTTAGATTGATATATCGCAATTGGTGTGCTCACAATCAATTTGGATTTGTGCAATTGGAACGTGTTTATGGTGTGAGGAACAGTTGAGCTCTGCGGGATATCTAAACCCCACAAACACTTCACCCAGTTTTTGATACAGAACCAAGCGAGACATAGAAGTAGTTGTCCGAGATTCTCTTCGCTTTAAAGTCTGCTAAATTTTGCCATCTAGTGGTCACTCGGTACCACTCCTGATCGGTTTCGTATCCCCTTCGATCAACTACAACTCCGCAGAAATCTAATTCACGTGCTTTGGTAAAAACATGAGTTAATCCAATTTTCATTGCGTTTGGCCAAAATTCACCTGCGCTAGTCCCGGCAGGAGCACCAAAACTCCATCTTCTGTCGGGAAGCAAAAGTGGTAACCAGTACATCTGTGAAGGCGACAGTCCATTAGGAGCTTCAGAGCTATAAGCACGAACAACTGGGAATTGTAGAATTGCGCAACCAGTTGACGTCTCATTCATTAGTGACTCAGCGGCAACTTTGTAGGCGGCAAGATCCGCTTGTGTTTGTTTGTCTTGGACTGAAAAGAACGACGACTGTCTCATCGGTAAGACTTGAGTTGAGAAAACAATTGCCATCAGCAACACATAGGTTGCTTGTTTATGAAGTCCTCTTGTTTTCTTCATAAATTCATTAATGATTAAGCCGACGAGGAGCAAACTTAGCGCCGAAATTATGATTGAGAATCTATTCCAGCATCGGAAGATTGGGCTCACACTGAACGCGAATATTGTTCCAAGCCCAGTTGTTGAGTAGAAGAGTATCGAGACTATTGAAAAGAATCGAATTCCGGCTACGACTTCTTGAGTTCTCGAAATATTTTTCGGTTCTGCTTTGGGAGCCAAGACCTGAAACATCAAGACCCAAAGCCCGATGGCTACTACTAATGGAGTGGCCGTCCATTCAATTTCCTGAACTTTTACCACCTCACTAAGTTTTTGGGGGAGCCATGTTCCCCATGGGATTAGAAGTCTTGAAAGTGATCCCCCAAAGAAGATTGATTCTTCGGGAGATCGACTGACTGCAGTGCCTTCGCTTTCAACTCTCTGCAGTGCTGTTAGAACAATATTCAATAATGAACTAAACATGAAGCAAATTGCCAGTAACAGGCTCTTCAAGGTCTTCTCTATTTTCCCCCGATGTTCTTCCCTTGTTCCTAGAAGTAAAACTAAAGTGCTCATAATGAGTAGGGAGAAATAAAAGGAGTAATAAGTGCTCCCTGTTCCGACCAGAATTGCAAAAACAATCTGTCGCTTGAACGTTCTTTGGGAATCATTCAATTGCTTTGGCTTCTCACTCATGTTTGAAAAATGATGCAAAAGAACAGATAAACCAATTGGAATCAAAAAGCACTCGGCTAGTGAGATATGGCCATATTCAAAGCGGATGAATCGATTCGGAAGCCAAGCAAATGCCAGGCCCATAATCATCGCAATTGCTCTATTTTGGATAACTTTCTTTGCTAGCCAGAAGAAGGCCATCGCGCATAAACCAAACGATAAAGCGAATTGATAGTTGATGGCTGCGAATGGGTTTCCAAGGACGTTCACCAGAATTCGGGTGATGAAGATGTGGATATGTTCCGGTGGAAATGCGTATGTGTAGTTTGCACCGAAGGGATACCCCAGGGCAGTGTCCGTGTATCCGAACCATGAACCTTGCAGTGCACGCGCCTGTGCATATCCTGCAACTGCATCAGAACGAGTTTCCCATGGTTGGGACATGATTTCTAATGTTGGTTGGTAAACAACGAAAAAGGCGATCGTTGAGAGAAGGAATACTAAGAGATAAGGGAAAATTGCTCGAGCTAAGTACTTAGTCCCTGATTGATATTTCAACCCTTGGTCACGCATCAACTTCGCCCTTCTAACGGCCAGACTGATGGAATTATCAGCTTCTCACTTGCCACTATGAAAGTTTCTCTTGTGGACTCGAAGAATGACCGTAGTCTTGTGAATCTCCTTGTCTCTAAGTTTTTTGTTGCAATGATGTTTGTACGTAATTGGTCAAAGTCTCCGGCATCGCAGATCATGAAACAAGTTCAAGTTCCTTTTTTCGACAAGATGAATTTCAATCAAGTTCAAAACTTTCGCGGTCTAAAGGACTCATTCCAGTTGCCTAGAACAACTGAGTCTAATTTCTAAAACAGTACGCTTCAGATTTATCAGTTGCCCGGAACATAAGTACTTTTCTCCGTCGGCATTGATTGCTTATTTGCTAGGCGTAGGAGCATTCAGGGAACTTGGGCGACCGCTATGAATTGGTAAGCCAACACGGACTTCCACATCTTGGCTGTGATGGCATTGATTTCGAGCAATGCTCGCAAAGGCGAAATAGTTCGAAGTGCTGGAAGTACTTCTTCAATAGGAGCCGGCGTTGCACCTATATATACGGTGTCTAATTCTGCGTCAGTGATCATCTTCTTTAGCGACTTCTTTGTATAGAAGTGAAGGTGGGTTCTGTCGAGAATGCCACGGTCTGTGTAGGTAAAAGAACCCATGAGCAGTTGAAGTCTGACGGACAAGTGGGCGACATTTGGAATGGAGATAACAACGCGTCCCCCAGGCGCGAGGAGGGCGCGCGCTCGTGAGAGAACTTTCTCCGGATGAATGAAGTGTTCAAGCACATCGGCGAAGACGATGACGTCGAACTTTTCATTCATGGCTTCCATGGCGTCTTCGGCCGTTCCAACAATGACATCTATGCCCTTCTCTTGGGCAACAGCTGCATCCGCTGCGTCATATTCAATCCCGGTGACCTGCCACCCTTGGCCAGCGAGTGCTGCTGAAAGATGGCCTCGGGCACAACCAACATCTAGTAACCGAAGTCCCCGTCCTTCGCCACATTGCTTAACAATTTGAGAGTGACTTGAATGTCTGTCCGTTTTTACTGGATAGCGCTCAGTTTCAGGACTACTCATGAAAGTCTGGACTCTCGAATTTTTCTGGCGCCTTTGAACTTCGCATCTTTATACAGACCAAATTTGCAGAGGTAATAGGTCCCAATTGCCCCAAGTCCACCAACGCCATACTTCACACTCCGGCTGAAGTTAATTGACGATGCTTCGTCCATGTAACGAACAGGTACTGGAACGTCTCCAATTCGGAATCCATAAGCCACAGCTTGTACCAAGAACTGTTGATCAAATGCAAAGTCTTCCGAATTTTCATGAAACGGAACGGTTTCCAAAAGTTCTCGTGAATAGGCGCGAAAGCCACTGTGAAAATCACCAATTGATTGACCAAGTATGAAGTTCTCCATGAAAGTGGAGAGCCGGTTAATGAAGTACTTCCACTTCGGCATACCGCCACTCAGGGCTTCACTACGAGTACGAATGCGATTCCCAAGAACCATGTCACAGATATCAAATTGAATTAGCTCAGCCATGATCAAAGAAACTCGCGAATCATATTGATAGTCAGGGTGCAACATGATGACAATGTCAGCCCCACGATCCAGGGCAGCTCTATAACAAGTTTTTTGATTGCCGCCATACCCACGATTCTTCTCGTGTTGAATAACTTCAATACCTAATGACTTCGCAATGTTCACGGTGTCATCTTTTGACCCGTCATCAACCAGAATCACCTGGCCCTTAAGACTGTCAGGAATATCATCAAAAGTCTGTTGCACTGTGGCAGCTGCGTTGTACGCCGGCATCACAATCCAGATATTGCTATCTGTACCGCGACTCGAGTTGTCTCTACTTGCCATTGTGCTCATCCTCGGTCTGAATAAGTAACTATTCTATGAGTTCCATGCATCCACAACAGTTATTCCAAGCCTGCAAACGCAATTGGCGGGGGGTGCTACTAGCCGCTGTCGTACTCGGCCAAGGAATCTTTGCCTTCATCGTTGGTGTTTATCTCTTCTATAGGGGTGGTGCCTATTTCCTTGACGCTGGTTACTACGTACATGCACTGGCTTCAGAAAACTTTGGGCAACAGCCGCCAGCCATTGGTGATGCATGGGGCACTTCGCTCTACGCCACGCACATGCTCCTCACTCCCCTGATCATCTCCCAATTTTTTCGTCTCATTGTCAGTGAGCCTTTGAACTTCATCATGTTCTTGGGACTGCAGCATTTGATTCTTGCCTCCGCTGCTGCTTTGTTGATGATGGTCTCCTTTCACCTCAATGGTGTGAAGAAGAAGAACCTATGGATGCCCGGCATTCTTGGGGCGTTACTTCTTCCGTTTAGCAATATTGGATTGGGTTCACTTTTGTATCCACATGTGGAAGTGATCGGCACCTCACTCGTTGCCATTGGAATACTTTTGTTGGCTCTTCGCTGGTCGGGCTCAAATAACCGATGGATTTTCGTCAGTGCAATCAGCACAATTGTTCTGGGCCTGTTGGCACGGGAAGATATCGGTGTTCACCTTTTCGTCACTGTTACAAGTGCTGTGGTGTGTTCCCAATGGAAATCACTTGGACGTGCAGGTGTGCGTCGTGCTGGCGCTTTGTTGCTTGCCGGATTTCTCTTCACTTCACTTCTCATGGGCTACCAGCGTTTTTTTGCAGAGTCCAAGGGTGTCTTTGCCCTTACGTACTCTGGTACTCCTGCTTATGCACACATAACGTCTTTTTGGTATCTCATAGATCGTGCATTACACATGCTTGCCTCGCGCCCAGATCTAATGATTGGCCTTGCAGCCTTTGTTATGGCAGCGATTGTTTTGCGTAAGCGCGAATACCTAGCATTCCCATTAGCTGTCACTCCATGGCTGTTATTGAATCTGACAGCAATAGACCCAGCAAAAAATGCCATGGGTATCTATCACTTGTTCCCGATTATTTTGTATGCAACTGCTCCCGTGCTCGCACTGACCCTCTCACAACGCCCAAGTGTCTCCGAAGATGACAACCTACGGGGACCGATACCAATGTATGCAACGTATGGAGTTGCTGTTATTGCACTGTTTTTAGGCGGAATTGCAGCACCGCCAACTGGCGGTGGCTATTTATTCACCTCTCTGCTCCGCCTCCCTCCAATTGGACCTTCGGAAATCAAGGCCACACATCGTGTTATCGAGGAGTTCGCTGACGTAGGTTCTCGAATCACCGTTGATGATGCCGTGATGTCTATTCGCCCAGTCGAACTAGGCAAGGTTCCACTGATTCCAACAGTGTCCGAAACAGATGCGTACGACTCTGCTCTGTTTTTCTCTAACTATCAATTAGGCCACGTGGGAGTTCGGAAACTGATTGACAGCTGGATTGTTTCGAATAGAAAACTAACTGTCACATGTTTACCCGCAGGCATGACACGAATTGATGCTGCACCAACTGCGAAAGAATCGACTGGGCAGACATTAGAAGGTCAATTCAACCGGGCACTGGGGTGTCACCCCATGCCAACTAAGTGAACTACATCAGTAGTTTCAACAGATATTGCCCATAACTACTCTTCGACAGATCTTCAGCAAGATGTTGCAATTGATCGTCGGAAATCCAATTGTTACGCCACGCGATTTCTTCAACGCATGCAACTTTGACGCCTTGACGTTCTTCCACCACGCGGACATAACTGCTTGCATCGTGGAGAGACTCAAATGTTCCAGAGTCAAGCCACGCCGTCCCTTCGGGAAGAACACTGACAGACAACTGTTGTCGAGCGAGATATTCATTATTTACAGATGTGATTTCCAATTCACCACGAGCACTGGGTGAAATCGACTTTGCAATGTCAACTACTTGGCTGTCGTAAAAATACAAACCAGGGACCGCAAACTGTGATTTCGGGTTCGTTGGCTTCTCTTCAATAGATAACACAGTTCCATCAGGAGCAAACTCAACAACTCCGTAGGCATTGAGATCTTTCACTTTGTAGGCAAAGATTGTCGCGCCGCTTGGCTTCGTCAATGTTTTAAGTAGCGCACCTAGACCCGCCCCATGAAAAACATTGTCGCCCAGCACTAAAGCACATGGCTCGTCCTTAATGAAGGTTTCACCAATAATGAACGCTTGTGCCAGTCCATCGGGTTTTTCCTGCTGAGCAAAAGTAAGCGATACTCCCCACTGCGATCCGTCCCCGAGCAATGATTTGAATGCCTCAGAGTCACCAGGGGTGGTGATGATCAGAACATCACGGATGCCAGCGCTCATTAGGGTCGCTAAGGGGTAATACACCAAAGGCTTGTCATAGATAGGAAGCAATTGCTTACTGACACCCTTTGTTACTGGCCACAACCGCGACCCAGTGCCTCCAGCCAAAATGATTCCCTTCACAGGATTGAGCCTACTGATGGGACGGGTTCTCGCTCATCTAACCTTGAACGCTATGAAGTACTTCGTCACGGGCGGTGGCGGTTTTATTGGTTCGAATTATGTACGAGGGTTACTCGACGGTCGTTGGGGTCACGATGTTGAGCAAGTGACGGTGTACGACGTGTTTACATACGCGGGAAATATCCGCAATCTGGACCCCATTGCTGACGACGTTCGATTATCGGTCATTCGTGGCGATATTTGTTCACCCGAACAGATACGAGCAGCCCTTCCCGGTCACGATGTCATCGTTCACTTTGCCGCAGAGTCGCATGTTGATAGATCCATCGATTCCAGCGCTGTGTTTATGTCAACCAACGTGCTGGGAACACATCAACTTTTGGAGGCAGCTTTAGCTCTCGACATTTCAGTCTTCGTACATGTGTCAACCGATGAGGTGTACGGCTCAATTGAGAGTGGCAGCTGGGATGAGCAAGAGCCATTACTGCCCAACAGTCCCTATGCCGCAAGTAAAGCTGGTAGCGACTTAATTGCTCGGTCGTATTTTCGAACACATAGCCTAGATGTTCGCATCACACGTTGTTCAAACAATTTCGGGATCTATCAGTACCCGGAGAAAGTTATCCCGCTTTTCATAACAAACCTGATTGAGGGCTCCAAAGTTCCTCTATACGGTGATGGCCTGAATGTGCGTGATTGGTTGCATGTTGATGACCACTGTCGTGGAATTGATCTGGTGGTCAACGGTGGACGAGCTGGTGAGATTTACAACATTGGTGGCGGCACTGAGTTATCAAACCGCGATCTCACAAGCCTGTTGCTCAAACAATTTAACTTGGGTGAAGAGATGATCCATCCCGTAGCCGATCGACTTGGACATGATCGTCGGTACTCCGTTAACTGGTTAAAGATCAGAGATGAGTTGGGTTATGTGCCGCGCTACTCACTTCTGACATCACTATCGGAAATCATCCAGTGGTATCGCACCAACCCAGAGTGGTGGAAGCCACTCAAGCACAAGTCAGTCTGAACATGTGGTTAGTACTCGGTGGTGATGGTCAACTTGGACAAAGTTTGCAGGCAGCTCTTACATCACGCAATATGCCGTTCACGGCATTAGGTCGACGAGATGTTGACATTACAAAAATGAATGACGTCTCGACTGCCGTGAAAGACCTCTCTCCCTCAGTCATTGTGAACGCGGCTGCTTGGACAGCAGTTGACGCAGCAGAGGATGATGAAGACGGGGCTTACAACGTGAACTGTCTCGGCGCAGGTCGCGTGGCAGTAGTTGCCGCAGCAAATGCAGCCACTTTGGTACACATCTCAACTGACTATGTCTTTACTGGAACATCACACACACCATTTCGTGAGGATGACGCAACCGCACCGGTCAGTGCATACGGCCGCACAAAACTGGCAGGAGAACACGCCGTTCGGTTAGCCCATCCCGATGGGTCATTGATTGTTCGAACTGCATGGCTCTACAGCCAGTTTGGACACAACTTTGCAAGAACAATGGCACACAAAGCACTGGCGCAACAACCAGTTCGAGTAGTAAATGATCAAAGCGGACAACCGACTCTGGCCACAGACCTTGCAGATCACATCATTGAACTTGTTGCCGCTAAAGCATCCGTAGGCACCTACCACGGCACAAATTCTGGTGAATGCACCTGGTTTGAGTTTGCCTCAGAAATATTTCGTTTGATGGGGAGTGACACATCATTGGTGTCGGCTGTGCCGAGTACGGAGTACCCAACGCGAGCAAGCCGACCTCCTTATTCAGTTCTTGCACACGGAAACACTGAACGCGTTGGTATTGCACCAATGCGTCCCTGGCTGGAAGCATTGACTGAGGCGATTCCACACATCATCGCTGGTTTGGATCAGGAATAGCACAATGAACATAACTGAGCTGTCTATTACGGGTGCATGGATTATTCGTCCGACAAGGCATGCAGATGATCGAGGTTGGTTTCAAGAATGGTTTAAGCATTCAGAACTTGTTGCTCTGGCTGGATTTAATTTCTCTCCTGTCCAAGCAAATATCTCTCAATCATCACGTGGCACGATTCGCGGAGTTCACTACAGCACAGCTGCAATTGGTCAAGCCAAGCTCGTCACAGTGCTTGCCGGTGAAGTTGATGACTACGTCGTTGATATTCGAACCTCATCACCCACCTTTGGAAAATGGGAGCGCATCAGACTTTCGGCAGAAAACGGGCACTCGGTTTTGCTGTCTGCACATTTAGGTCATGCATTTCACGCGCTCACCGATCACACTGTCGTCAACTACTTGGTATCTGCCGAATACAACCCAAAGGCAGAATTGGGTATCACTCCTTTTTGTCCACAATTAGCCATCGATTGGGCCGATACAGGTGGTTTCAGTGTCGCTCCCAAGGACTCTGAAGCGCCGCACCTCTTTGCACAACGCGATGCCGGCAAGCTGCCTGATACGCAATGACAACATCACCGCATGAAGTAAGCACTGCACCCAAGAGGCACCTTGCATATCGTGCCGACATCGATGGTCTTCGCGCTGTTGCTGTCTTGATGGTGGTCATCTATCACGCATTCCCCCATGTACTACCGGGCGGGTTCATCGGGGTTGATGTTTTCTTCATTATTTCGGGCTATTTGATTTCAACGATTTTGTTTCAGGGAATTGATGCCGGAACGTTTAGCATCACTGATTTTTACTCGCGGCGAATACGCAGAATATTTCCAGCACTCTCAGTCGTACTGATTGCGACTGGAGTCTTCGGTTGGTTTTCTCTACGAGCCGACGAGTTTCAGCAATTAGGAAAACATATTGCTGCTGGAGCCGGATTTGTTTCAAACATTGTGCTGTGGGGCGAAAGCGGATACTTCGATAATGCCGCCGAAACGAAACCCCTTTTACATCTGTGGTCGCTGGGCATAGAAGAGCAGTTCTATTTTTTCTTTCCTATTGTTTTGTGGCTGGCTTGGCGCAGACGACTGAACCTCCTGATTGTCACGTCAGTAATCGCTGTTTTGTCATTTGGATGGAACTTGTACCAATACAACACCGACACAACTGCTTTGTTCTATTCACCATTCACTCGGTTTTGGGAACTCATGATCGGTTCCGTTCTCGCCTATGTCGCTCTTTCAACAAAGAAA
>Ga0164292_10000728_pt1 | contig 26092 bp, 25 predicted proteins | sample GEODES117metaG_FD_111486 | JGI IMG/M metagenome (GOLD analysis project Ga0164292, IMG submission 111486) | Eutrophic lake water microbial communities from Lake Mendota, Wisconsin, USA - GEODES117 metaG | ecosystem: Environmental > Aquatic > Freshwater > Lake | place: USA: Lake Mendota...
CCAGCAGCGTGGTCTTGCCGCTGCCGGCGCAGGCGTTGACGACGACGCTGTTGGCCGGATCGATCGCCGCTCGCCTGAAAGCATGCTGATCGACCTCACGGCCTGCGATGCGAAAGTGCCCACCATCGCTTGGCCCGCCATCGGTCGGCGCAATGCGGGTTGTCATGACCAGTGCCCCTTGCGGCAAACACCGCGCACCGGACAATAGACGCATTCGCTGCCGATCGCCGGCATCGGCGCGCCGCGGTCGATCCGCTCGAAATACGCCGGCAGCTGTTGGCGCCAGGGCGCGATCAGAACATCAACCGGGTCAGTGCCTGCGCCGCCAAGCGGCAGCCACTGCGTCCCTTCACGCTGCAATATGAGGTATCCCACCTTGTCCACCGGCCCTTGTCGGGACGCGATCAGCCCATAGAGCGCGAGTTGGGCGGCGCGATCGGGATGTGCGGCGATGCCTTGCAGTCGCTGCGGCGATCCGAGCTTGTAGTCGACCACCCGCAGCCCGGCACCACCCTGATCGAGTCGATCGAGGCGACCTTCCAGGCGCACCGATCGCGGGCCTCGTTCGTCGTTCCACTGCACCTCCAGGGCGCCGGCCTGCTCGCCCGCCACGAAGCGCCAGCCGCCGGCGGCATCAATGATCGACCAGTCGAGATAGCCCTCGAGGCTTGCGCGCCACTCGGCGAGTTCCCCGAGTGTCCCGGCGCCGCTTGCCATTTCACGGTCCGCCACCTCGTCGGTGATGCCGACCAGCAGCGCCTGCAGCGCGTCACGGGCGCTCGGCTCAAATTGGATCGCGCGGGCGCTGGCCTCGGCATGGAATCGCTCGAGGATTTCATGGACCCATTGCCCGCGCTCGCGCCTGCCCGGCTGATCGACCGCTTCGGGCGGCTCACGCAGCCGCCAGCCGTCCTGGGCGAGGAAGCGAAACGGGCAGTCGAGCAGCCGTTCGATCGAACCCACCGGAAGGCTGTCGGGCAGCCGGGCAAGGCTGGGCGAAGGCTGTTTTGCCGGCGTCGCCTTGATCTGCCTCGCCTGGCCGGGCAGCAGGATGCGGTCGCTCATCGGACCGTCTGCCGCGATCGCTTCGAGTCGCTCGACCCAGGGGCTCGGTCGGGTACCGTCGCCCGGATCGGTGCGACAACTGATCGCCGACTCGCGCGCCAGCGCCAGCAACAGCACCAGATCGCGCTGCTGGCAGGCGGCACTCGATGCCGCGGTTGGCAGCCCCAGCATCAGCCGCAGCGGCTGATTGACCAGCGCAAGCGCGGGCGCCGGCGCCGGCAGCACGCCCTCGGCTGCGCCCATGATCAGCACCGAGTCGAAGTGCTGCCCGGCGGCCTGTGCCGGCAGCAGCAACTGGACCGGGCTGGTCACATCGCCATGAAAGCGATGGCGCTCGAGCACGGCGGCCAGCAGTCCTCGAAACTCGGCCGACGACAGCACCCGATCATGATCGGCCTGCGCGCCGGCTCGGCGAAGCGAATCGAGCATCGCCAGCACCTGCCGCCCGGCCTCATCGGCCGCCAGACGCTGGCGCGCACCAACCCAGCCGAGCACCTGGCCGAGCCGGTCGAGATGATCGCGAAGCGGCTGATGACGGCGTTGCGCGCTTGCCGCATCGAGCAGCCGATCGAGTGCAGCCGGGGGCGCGGGAGGCGCGTTGCCCAGCGGGTCTTGAACGGCGCTCGCAGTGGCCGCCCCCTGGGCTGCGCCCCGCCGCAGGCCGAGCCAGCCACGCAGATAGCCGTGCCGGGTCGCGCAGCGCTCGACCCATGCGCGCATCGCACCCTGATCATCGGGGCGCACATCGGGCCGTACAAAGGGCGAATCGAACCAGCCGAGCAAGGCATCGTAGTGTCCGTCGCTTGCCACCGCATCGAGCCAGCCCATCACCGCACTGGCAGCCACGGTGGTCGACAGCAACCAGCCCTCCCGGTCATCGATCAGCACACCGGCGCGCTCGAGCAGCGCCCGCACGCGCCGCGCCAACCAGCGGTCGAGCACCACGATCGCAATCCGACCCGGCGGTTGGCCACGGGCGACATCGGCCGCCAGGCGACGATGGACCCAGTGAGCGGCCAGTTGCGCCTCACGTTCACGATCATCGGCATGAAGGATCTCGGGGATTGGCCCAACAGGTTGCCGCTGCCAGGCCAGACGTCGCTCCCGAAGACTTCGCTGCGGCAACGCGTCTTCCTGCAGATCAGGGTCAGGGGCGTCGCCGTGCAGCCCGCCGACGAACTCCGGCCATGCCGCCTGCAGCAGCGGGGCCTGACCGCCGAGGGCGCACCAGTCGGGAGTCAGCTGGCGCAGATGGCCGGGCGGCAGACGGGCAGAAAGGCTGTCGAGCAGCATCGCCTCGAAGGGCATCGGCGGCTGCCAGGCGATCCAGGCGACCCGCGTGCCGGCCGCCACCCAGAGATCGGCCAGCCGGCTGACCCGGCTGATCTCACGCTCGATTTCCGCACTCGCTGCATCACCCAGCAAGCCCTGCAGTCGGGCGAGAAGCCTCAGATCCTCACCCAGCTGCTCATGCGCCGCCGGCGAGCCGAAGCGCGAGGCCACCTCGGCCAGCCACTCAGGGTCATTCAGGCGCCCCTGGACACCGGCCAGGGTCAGGGCATCGAGCACCTGCTGCAGCCCGTCGGCAAACGCGAAGCGCTCGCCCACCGAGTGCTGCGCAAGCCGTTCAGGCAGGGCCTCGTCCAGTGCCTGCAACAGTGCCAGGGTACGAGCCAGACCATCGAGCACCGAGCTCGGCGCCACCGGCGCCCATTGCAACAGCCACTGGTCGAGCGGCCTGATTGGCGGCGGCGCCCATGCTCGGCCAGCCCGCCCGGTCCGTTCGGCCAGCGCTGTCTGCAAGGGCGCCACCAGCGATCCGCCCGGCACCACGATCGCCATCGGTGTATGGACTGAATCGCCTGATTCGCCGATCCAGTCGGCGATCCAGTCGGCGATCCCATCGGCGGCAGCCAGCCAGAACGCAGGCGCGCCAGGCTGCAGCGGCGCAAAGCGCTGAGGCTGCGGCAGGCCGATCCGGGGCAAGTGCGGGCGATCGATCACAAGTTGAAAATCCTTTGCGCGTTGAGCGGGCACAAGGCGGGCTGCTTCGAGCTATGGTAAGTTAGACGAGCAATCAGCCGCCCTGCCGCGACGCGGTTCAGGGATCCCCAGGCCCCGAAAACAGGCCCCGACATGGATATCAAACATACCTCCGACGACAAATTCGATGCCGACGTTCTCAAGACGGAAGGCCTGGTGCTGGTCGACTACTGGGCCGAATGGTGCGGCCCCTGCAAGATGATCGCCCCCCTGCTCGACGAGGTCTCCAAGACCTACGACGGCAAGGTTCAGGTGGTGAAAGTCAATGTCGACGACAACCCCGGCTCGGCCCAGCGCTTCGGCATCCGCGGTATCCCGACACTCAAACTGTTCAAGGACGGCGCCGAAGTCGCCAGCCAGGTCGGTGCGGTCTCGAAATCCCAGTTGACAGCATTTCTGGACAGCCACCTCTGATTCGTCGTATCCTCATCGAATTGCGTCGGCTGCAGCGATCGTTGCGGCGGACGCCGGGTTCGCCGATCGGCTTCGTCCATCAGCCGTTCCGGTCGCCGCGGCTTGAACCGACAAGCGTTTTCCCGGTTTCCCTCGGTTTCGTTTAGCTCCCGCTCAGCTGTCTCCCTTAAGACGTTCCTCCCATAGCTCGCTGTCATAGCTCGTTCGCTTAGTCCGTCCCCTGGTTTCTCCCGTCTCGCCGGTCACCCAGATCGGCCTCCCGACCTCGATCCGGCTTGATGCCCAGATTCACACGGCACCCCGGTCGGTCCCTCTCAAGCGCTCGCTGCCCGCACCCTCCATGCATCTTTCAGAACTCAAAGCCCTTCATGTTTCGGCGCTGATCGAGATGGCCGCCGGCCTCGACATCGAAAACGCCAACCGCCTGCGAAAGCAGGAGCTGATGTTTGCGATCCTCAAGCGGCGCGCCAAAACCGGCGAGCAGATCTTCGGCGACGGCTGTCTCGAAGTGCTGCCTGACGGCTTCGGCTTTCTTCGCACGCCCGAAACCTCCTATCTCGCGAGCCCCGACGACATCTATATCTCGCCCTCGCAGATCCGGCGTTTCAACCTGCACACCGGCGACTCGATCGAAGGCGAAGTGCGCACTCCCAAAGACGGCGAGCGCTATTTCGCGCTGGTCAAGGTCGACAAGATCAACGGCGAGCCACCCGAGGCGAGCAAGAACAAGATCCTTTTCGAGAACCTGACACCGCTGCATCCCGACCAGCCGATGGTGCTCGAGCGCGACACCAAGTCGGAAGAGAACTACACCGCCCGCATCATCGACATGATCGCGCCGATCGGCAAAGGCCAGCGCGGCCTGATCGTGGCGCCGCCCAAGGCCGGCAAGACCGTGCTGATGCAGCACATCGCCCATGCAATCACCGCCAACCATCCCGATGTCGTCCTGATCGTCCTGCTGATCGATGAGCGGCCCGAGGAAGTGACCGAGATGCAGCGCTCGGTGCGCGGCGAAGTGGTGGCGTCGACCTTCGACGAACCGGCGACCCGTCACGTGACCGTGGCCGAGATGGTCATCGAAAAAGCCAAGCGGCTGGTCGAACACAAGAAAGACGTGGTCATTCTGCTCGACTCGATCACCCGGCTGGCGCGAGCCTACAACACCGTCGTGCCGGCCTCGGGCAAGGTGCTCACCGGCGGCGTCGATGCCAATGCACTGCAGCGGCCGAAGCGCTTTTTCGGTGCCGCGCGCAATATCGAGGAAGGCGGTTCGCTCACGATCATCGCCACCGCCCTGGTCGACACCGGCAGCCGGATGGACGAGGTGATCTTTGAGGAATTCAAGGGCACCGGCAATTCCGAACTGCACCTGAACCGCCGGATGATGGAAAAACGCGTCTACCCGGCCATCGACATCAACCGCTCTGGCACACGACGCGAGGAGCTGCTGATTCCCAAGGAGCAGCTGAGCAAGATCTGGATCCTGCGCAAGCTCCTCCACGACATGGACGAACTCGCGGCGATGGAGTTCCTGCTCGACAAGGTCAAGCAGACCAAGAGCAACCACGAGTTCTTCGACTTGATGAGAAAAGGCGGCTGAGCTAAAGTCGAGGGCTTTTCACAATTTCGGGAACGTGGGCGCGTTGCGCCCGGGTCAATGACAGCGACCCGGGGCATTCGAATGTGTCCGGCGACCCATCCAGGAGGTTTCAGCATGAAAGATGGCATTCACCCCGAGTACCGCGAAGTCGTGTTCCAGGACATGTCGAACGGCTTTCGCTTCATCACGCGCTCGACGCTGAACACCCGCGAGAAGATCACACTCGACGACGGCAAGGAGTATCCGCTCTTCAAGCTCGACGTCACCTCCGAATCGCACCCGTTCTACACCGGCGCCCAGCAGCGCATCAGCGAAACCGGACGTGTCGAGAAATTCCGTCAGAAATTCGCGCGCAGCAAGACCGCCTGACATCGTCCTGATGGGGCCGCACCTGCTGCGGTCGGCCCCTGTGCCTTATCTCTGTCTGCGGGGGATCAGCGGCCCCGCCCTACGCCCTGACGACAACTGTCGTCAGGAGACAGATTCTGCAAATCGGCATCTCCAGTGAAACCGTTCACCGTCACTTCGCTGCAGGCGGCCAAGATGCCTCGGTGGCTGCTGCTGCTGCTTTGCGGTCTCTATGTCGTTCCTGGGCTGATCGGCCGTGACCCCTGGCGGTTTGCCGATGCAGCCGGTTTTGGTGTGGCCTGGACCATGGCGCTCGCCCCGAACGGGCTGCTCGACTGGCTGGCCCCAAATGTACTTGGGATGCCGCTCACGCAGGGCGGCCCGTTGCCGGCATGGCTGGGGGCGGTGGCGATCAATGCCCTTCCCTTCGTGCGCCCCGACCTGGTCGTACGTTGGGTGGCGATTGCCTGGGTGGTACTGCTGCTGATGTGCCTGTGGTCGGCCACCTGGCTTCTGGCACGGCGCCCGGAGGTCCAGCCTGCAGATCCCTTCGGCGCCTCGGCCACCACCACTGATTTCGGCAGGGCGGTCGCCGACTCGGCACTGCTGATCGCACTTGCAAGCTTCGGCCTGCTCGCTCGACTGCACGAGACCACGATCGAAGCAGCGCAGGTCGTCTGGATCGGCCTTTTCCTGTTCGGCTGCGCCAAGGCGCTCGAGGCACCGCGATCGGGCGGCGCGATCGCCGGGCTGGCCATCGGCCTGACAGTGCTGACTCGCGGACTGCCGGTAGCCGCCGCGCTGGTGCTGACAGTCTTCATCCTGATCTGGCAGGTCGGTGCCTTCAGGCTGGTGGCGCGGACACTGCTGGTCTGGCTGGCCACGGTGGCGCTCGCGGTCGCGTTGCCATGGCCACTCGCCCTCGGGTACGTCGGCGAGGCCGGTGTGGCCTGGCGCGATGCCTGGCTCGAGTGGAACGCCTCGCTGGTCGGCGGACCAAGCCTGGCAAGCGGACGCTACGCACTGGAAAACCTGATCTGGTTCTTCTGGCCGGCCTGGCCGATTGCCGGCTGGGCGCTCTGGCGCTGGCGTGAGCGTCGACTGGAGCCGGCGATCGCTCTACCGACGGTCACAGCGATGACGCTTCTGGTTGTGGCGATGCTCTCGCCGATCGGCACCGAAGCCGGTCTGCTGCCGATCGTGCCACCCCTGGCCATGCTGGCGGCGCTGGGCCTGCCGACCATCCGGCGCGGCCTGACCAGCCTGATCGACTGGTTCGCGGTGATGACCTTCACTCTGATCGGGCTGGCTCTCTGGGCCTACTGGATCGCCTTCCAGACTGGATGGCCGGCACCAATGGCCTATCGCGCGCAGCAATCACTGCTCGGATTCGCACCGGTCATCGATCCACTTGAGGTGCTCCTTGGCGCAGCGGCGACCATCGCCTGGCTGACGCTGGTCGCCTGGCGTGTCTCTCGCAAGCCCCGGGCCCTTTGGCGCTCGGTCGTGCTGTCGGCAGGCGGAGTGGTACTGGGCTGGTTCCTGCTCATGACCCTGTGGCTGCCGGGCGGCAATTACCGCAGCACCTACCGGGATGTGGCGCAGCAGGCAGGGGTGGTGGTCTCGACCCGACACCGCTGCGTGAGAACGCTCGGACTGGATGCCGCACAGCGCGCAACCTTTGCCTACTTCGGCAAGCTGCGGCTGAACGACGAGCGGCCCGACTGCGAATGGCTGCTGGTTGCCGACCGTGCCGACCGGCCGCTGGCGGTCGTCGGCGAACCCGATCAATGGCGACTGGCCTGGCGCGGGCAGCGTCCGGTCGATCGCCGCGAACGCTTCCGGCTGCTGCGTCGTGTCGACAACTGACCGCGCCGAGGTCGGCTCCAGTCGACGCGCGTCGACCGTGCAGATCCTGTCGCTGGGCTGGCCGATGTATGTCGGTCAGCTGGCGGTCATGGCCAACGGCATCATCGATACCGCCATGGCCGGACACCTGTCGGCGACCGACCTGGCGGCAGTGGCCATCGGCGCGAGCGTCTTCTATACGGTTTATGTCGGCCTGATGGGTGCACTGCAGGCGATTTCCCCGGTCGCAGCCCAGCACTTCGGCGGCGGTCGTCCGCGCGAAGTCGGCGACACATGGCGTCAGGGTCAATGGATGGCGCTGGCATTGCTCGGTCCGGGGCTGATCGTACTGTGCTTCCCCCAGCCGCTGCTGTGGATCGCTGCCGCGCCCGAGGCGGTCAACGAGCGCGCCCTTCAGTATCTGCATGCACTGGGCTTCGGCCTGCCGGCAGCATTATGGTTCAGGGCCTTCACGACCCTCAATATCGCAGTCTCACGCCCGCGGGTGGTCATGGCAATCAACCTGATCGGCCCGGTCTGCAAGGTGCCGCTCAATCTGCTTTTCATCGGCGGCTGGGAGGGTATTCCCGCGATCGGCCTGCCGGGCCTGTCGCCGATGGGCGGCGCCGGGTGCGGCGTCGCGACCGCGGTGATGTACTGGGTCTCGGCCATGATCGGCTGGCTGATGCTGCGGCGAAGCGAGTTCTATCGGCCCTTCGCCATGCACGGACTCGGTCGGCCGAAGTGGCCGGCGCTCAAGGAACTCCTGCGACTGGGACTGCCGATCGGCGGGACCTACCTGATCGATGTCAGCGCCTTCAACATGGTCACCCTGATGGTCGCGCGCCTGGGAACCGAGACGGTCGGCGGGCATGCCATCGTCTCGAATGTGGCCGCGGTGCTCTACATGCTGCCACTTGCGCTGTCGGGCGCAGCCGGTGTGCTCTCGGCCCAGCAGCTCGGCGCGCTCAACCCGGCCGCAGCGCGGCGAATCGCCTGGCACGGTATCCAGCTGGTGGTCGGGCTCGCTGTTCTCACGGCGATCGGGCTCTACATGCTGCGCGAGCCGATCGCCCACGCCTACACCAGCAACCCCGAGGTGGCCCGCGTCGCGATGTCACTGCTGGCGCTGGTATCGGCCTATCACGTCTTCGACGCCATGCAGTGCACCGTCGCGTTTGCCCTGCGCGCCTGGAAGGTCTCGGTCGCACCGATGGTGATCTTCGCGGTGTCGCTCTGGGGGGTCGGGCTGGGCGCCGGATGGGGACTGGCCTTCGGACTGGGCATGGGCGTTGCCGGATTCTGGATCGCGGCGGTGGTCGCGGTCGCGCTCGCCGGCCTGTCGCTGATGGTGCTGTTCGAGCGAGTCGCCCGACGCCAGATCGATGCCAGCCGCTAGGTGGGCGAGGCCGCCGGCGGCTCGGGGTTCATCCGGAAGAAATGCTGGCGGTAGTGGCGCAATTCGTCGATCGACTCTTCGATATCGGCCAGCGCAGTGTGGGCGCTGCGCTTGGCAAACGATCGGGCTACCTCGGGCCGCCAGCGTTTGCACAGTTCCTTGATGGTCGAGACATCAAGATTGCGGTAGTGGAAGAAAGCCTCGAGCTCGGGCATGGTCCGAGCCATGAAACGACGGTCCTGGCCAATCGAATTGCCGCACATCGGCGATTTTCCGGGCGGCACCCACGGGCGAAGGAACTCGAGCAGCATTGCCTGCGCCTGCGCCTCGGTCACGGTGGATTCACGCACTCGGGCGGTCAGACCTGAGCGGCCATGGGTCGCGGTATTCCAGGCATCCATCGCGAGCATGACCGATTCGGGCTGATGAATTGCCAGCACCGGCCCGGTTGCGAGCGGGTTGAGCGCACTGTCGGTGACGACCACTGCCACTTCGATGATGCGGTCGACTTCAGGCTTGAGCCCGGTCATTTCCATGTCGACCCAGATCAGATGGGTTTCATTCGGGGTTACAGGCAAGGGCTGTGACATAATTTTTCTCCACCCCGATTGTCTCACGAGGCCTTACCGCCTCCTCCACGCGTGACCCTATCCCCTGCCCTCACCCTGACCGTCATCTTCCTGACCGCGCTGTTGCTGTCGATGGCCACTCGCCTGTGGCTCGCCAGCAGGCAGATTCGCCATGTGGCGCGCCATCGCAACCAGGTGCCCGCCGATTTCGCCGAGCGCATCTCGCTGTCGGCCCATCAGCGGGCCGCCGACTACACCGTGGCCCGGGTCCGCCTGTCGATGATCGAAGCGGTGCTGGGAGCCGTCGTACTGCTGGGCTTCACCGTCTTCGGCGGCATCAGCCTGGTGGCCGACCTGCTGCGCGCGGCAATGCCCGACAGCCCGTTCTGGCGTCAGGTGATGCTGATCGGTGCGATCGCCCTGATCGCAGGGGCGATCGACATCCCGCTGTCCTGGTATCGGCAGTTCGGTCTCGAGAAGCAGTTCGGCTTCAACCGCATGACGCCAGCACTGTTTTTCGCCGATCTGGCCCGCGGTACGCTGGTTGCCGTTCTCCTTGGCCTGCCCCTGCTGATGGCGGTGCTCTGGCTGATGGAGCGCGCCGGTGCGCTCTGGTGGCTCTGGACCTGGGCGGTCTGGATGGTCTTCAACCTGGCGGTGCTGGTGCTCTATCCGACTGTGATCGCGCCGCTCTTCAATCGTTTCGTGCCGCTGGAGGCGGGTTCGGTGCGCGATCGGGTCGAGCAGCTCCTTGAGCGCTGCGGCTTTGCCTCGAAGGGGCTGTTCGTGATGGACGGCAGCAAGCGCTCGGCCCACGGCAATGCCTACTTCACCGGATTCGGGCGCAGCAAGCGGATTGTCTTTTTCGACACGCTGCTCGCCAGGCTGTCGGCCGACGAAATCGAAGCTGTGCTGGCCCACGAACTCGGCCATTTCGCTCATCGCCACATCATCAAGCGGATCGTGATGAGCTTTGCGATCAGCCTGGCCGGACTCTGGCTGCTGGGATGGCTGTCCGGTCAGCCCTGGTTCTATCAGGGGCTCGGCGTCACGCCGCTCGCGGGTGACGGGCTTGGCGGCTATGCGCTGCTGCTCTTTTTCCTGGTGCTGCCGGCTTTCACCTTCATCCTGCAGCCTCTGGGAAGCTGGATGTCGCGCCGCCACGAGTTTCAGGCCGACGCCTTTGCGGCGCGCCAGTCCAGTGCCGAGTATCTGAGCCGGGCGCTGGTCAAACTCTATGAAGACAATGCCTCGACGCTGACGCCCGATCCGATCCACTCGGCTTTCTATGATTCGCATCCGCCGGCGGCCCTGCGCCTGAAGCATCTTGCCGGGCTGGGCGGTGCGAGCGCGGGGCGCGGCGCACTTGTCGCCACTGAACTGCCCGGAGCAGCAACATGACAACGATCATCAGCATTGAGCAACTGCAGACCGGCCAATGCAGACCGCTCGGCGCGCGCGATGCGATCGACGCCGAGGCAATCTCGGCGCAGCTGTCGGTGCTGCCCGCCTGGCGACACACCGACGGTGCGATCGAAGCCCGCTTTCGATTCGGCGGCTGGTGGCAGACCATCGGTTTCGTCAATGCACTGGCCTGGATGGCCGATGGCCAGGACCACAGCCCCGATCTCATGGTTGCCTACGACCGTTGCACGGTGATCTGGCGGACCCATTCGGCGAACGGCGTCACCCTCAACGATTTCATCTGCGCCGCCCGCACCGACGCGCTTTACCACGAGCGCGCGCAGCCATGACTGCGCTGCGCCTGCCCGGCTCGACCTCGCAGGCACACGGCGCGTGACCTCAGGCCCGCTGCAGGCCAGCGTCATTGCCGCCTATGGGCGACAGTTCTGGCTGAGGGCCGATAACGGCGAGGAGCGCAGCGCAGTCACCCGCGGGCGCAATGCCGACGTGGTCGCCGGCGACCGGGTCGTCTGGACCGAACTCGGCGCCGGACAGGCGGTGATCGACACGGTTTTGCCGCGCACGAACAGGCTGCGACGCAGTGACAGCCGCCGCGAAAAGATCATCGCGGCCAACCTCGGACAGGTTGCGGTGGTGATCAGTGGCGAACCGCTCTTTTCAGAGGAGCTCCTGCTCAGAGTCCTGATCGCGGCCGAGTGCGAAGACATCGCCTGCCTGCTGATTGCCACCAAGGCCGACATCGCACCGGCGATCGCTGCCATCGAACCCCGGCTCGCGGTCTATGAAGCGCTCGGCTATCGGGTCCTGCGAGTCGGTTCGCATGACCATCCGGACGAAACCGTCGCCACCCTGCAGCCGGTTCTGGCAGGGCACACCACCCTGCTGCTTGGGCAAAGCGGCATGGGCAAATCCACCCTGGTCAACCTGCTGGTGCCGGGTGCCGATCTGCGCACGCAGGCCATCTCGCAGGCACTGCAGACCGGGCGGCATACCACCACTTTTACGCGCAGCTTCGATCTTGACGGCGGCGGACGAATCATCGACTCACCCGGCTTTCAGGTCTTCGGGCTGTCGCATCTGTCGGTCAGCGAACTCGAACACGGCATCCGTGAGTTCAAGCCGCTGCTTGGGCACTGTCGCTACTACAACTGCAGCCACCGCCACGAGCCGTTTTGCGCGATCAGGAATGCCCTGGAGCAATCGCAGATCGATGCGCGCCGCTATGCGCTGTATGGGCAACTGCGCGACGCAGCGCAACCCGACTGATCAGCGCCTCAGCGGCCGAGCCAGTTGGCGATGGTCAGCATCGAAAACAGCAGAATCCACAGCACGACCGAGCGCCAGACCAAACCGACCGCACTGCGCAATGAACTGGCGTCGGGCTCGACACCCGACCACTCGAAACTGCCGATGTTCGCCGAGCCAGTCCCCTCTCCGGCTTCGGCTTCGGCTTCGAGCACCCGGTCAGCACCGCGCATATCTGCCTCGAGCGTCGGATCGGCCAACCGAACCCCCAGCGCGCCGCTGCCGGTCATCAACAGAATACGGCGCTGCGCCTCACCGGTATGCACCGCCGAGGCCGCCCGCCAGCAATAGACCGCGTCCTCGAAATTGCCGACGATCGCAAAGCCAGCCGCCGCCAGCCTGACCGGCAACCAGTCGAGCCAACGATAGGCCTTATCGGCAAACCAGCCATAAGGCACGCCTTCGCTGTCCGACGGATCAGGCTCGCGCGTCGCAGCGCTGACCGACGGCCTGCCCGCGACCACCACAAGCCTGTCCGACGCGCCGGATCGACCCGGATCGCAAGACCAGCGCGCGGCCAGGAACTGGGCGCCGCGATAGAGGATCGGACCGGTCGCCCCTGGCAGCAGGATGTACCAGAAGAGCGGACCGAACACATGGCGATGCGCCTCGATCAGTGCATGAGAAATCGCAACCCGGCAAAGCTCGGTTACCGACAGATCGGCTGCCACGAAGCTCGGGTCCTGGCGGCGGATCCAGCGCTGCAGCGCCCCACGGGCACCCTCCGGATCATTGGCCGCCAGCCCGAGCTGGATCTCGGTGAAGGCATGACTGAATTGCCGGAAACCGATCGTGAAATAGACCACGGCGACATGCAGTGCCAGGACCAGCACCGGATGGATCGCCTCGAGCAGGGCTTGAGCCAGCACAACCGCCAGGATGGCCGAGACGATGACCAGCAGCCAGCCGATCACGCCGTGCTGACGCCGGCCGGCGTCGGTGGTGGCAGCGATCCAGTCGGCGAAACCGGAGGCAGCGCGATGAACGACGTTATCGCGGGCGAGCGGACGCAACTGCTCCAGCGTCAACGCCAGAATGAGTGCAATGAAGCCCATGGCTGATTATGCCGAGACGAATCGATAGAGATTGCGGATCATCGCAGCAGTGACACCCCAGATGAAATGTTCATCGCCATCCGGGCCGGTCCAGGGCATCGCGAAAAAGCTGCGTTCACCGCCATCGGACCAGCGATAGAGGCGAAGCTGATGATTGGCCGGATCCATCAGAAAGACCAGCGGCACCTCGAAAGCCTGGGCGACCTCGTTATCGTCGAGCTTGAGGGTATGAGCGGCCTCGACCAGCCCGACCACTGGCGTGACCACGAAACCGCTGCCGGTCAGGTATTGCGGCATGGCACCGAGCACCTCAATGTGCGAGCGATGCAGCCCGATCTCTTCTTCGGTCTCACGCAAAGCGGTGGCAACCGGCGAGGCATCGCTCGGCTCGGTGCGCCCGCCTGGAAAGGCTACCTGCCCGGCGTGCGAAGTCAGGTGGGCGGTGCGTTCGGTCAGCAGGACAGACAGGCCGGCAGATCGGCACACCAGCGGCACCAGCACAGCAGCCGGCCGGGGCAGATCCGGGGAGGCCCGATAGCGATCATCGATCACCTCGGGCGTCCAGTCGGGCGGCTGATGAAAACGCCGACGGATCGCGTCCGGGCTCAACCTGGCAAGATCAACCGCAGGCAGTCGCGGCGCGCGGCCATCGACCGGCGCCAAGCGAGGGTCGGTAATGGACCGACGCTGCGTCGACCGGTCGGACCCGCTCAAAGCGCTGACCGTCCGGCAGGCGAATTACTTCGCGGCCGGAGCAGCGACCGCAGCACGCGTCGGCAGCTTTTCCTTGATTCGGGCCGATTTGCCCGAACGCTCGCGCAGGTAATAAAGCTTGGCGCGACGCACGTCGCCACGACGCTTGACGTCGATTGAGGCGATCAGTGGCGAATAAGTCTGGAAGGTCCGCTCAACGCCCTCACCCGACGAGATCTTGCGCACGATGAACGATGAGTTCAGACCGCGGTTGCGCTTGGCGATCACGACGCCCTCATACGCCTGCACCCGCTTGCGCGTGCCCTCGACGACATTCACGTTGACCACCACGGTATCGCCCGGGGCGAAAACCGGGATGGTGCGCCCGAGGCGGGCAATCTCTTCCTGTTCGAGCTGCTTGATCAGATCCATGGGATCACTCCGTAGCCATCGTTCACCGGTGTCTTGGACGCAGGCCGCGAAAAATGCCAGATGGCACTGATCGTCGAGCCCGAAATTGTGGTCCGGCCAGAGGATGGATGTTTGTCGACAACTGCCCGCAGGCAGCAAAGCCCGTCAGTTTAACTCAACTGCCGCAGAAATGCTTCATCGGCATCGGACAGGCGGCCAGCGCGCCGGGCCTGTTCGATCAGATCGGGGCGTCGCTGCGCGGTCACCCGCAACGACGCCTCCCGCCGCCAGCGGGCGATTCGCGCATGGTGACCCGACATCAGCACCTCGGGCACCGGCACCCCGCCAAAAACCTCAGGGCGGGTAAAGTGAGGCCCCTCGAGCAGACCGTCCGAAAACGAGTCCTGCTGCGCAGACACCGAATCGGTCATGACCCCCGGCAGCAGTCGCACGACTGCGTCGATCAGCGTCAGCGCCGGTAACTCGCCGCCTGACACAATGAAATCGCCAATCGATATCTCTTCATCGACCTCGGCATCGAGCAGGCGCTGATCGATCGCCTCATAGCGACCGCATAACAGCGCAATGGCGGGCAGCACGGAGAGTTCGGCCACCTTGACTTGCGTCAGCGGAACACCGGTTGGCGAGAGATGAATGACTCGGGCCCGCGGCAAGCCATCGGTGGCGCGACGGCCATGCAGTGCCGCCAGACAAGCCGCAAGCGGCTCAGCCATCATCACCATGCCTGGCCCACCACCGAAAGGCCGATCATCGACCCGCCGATACGCATCGGTCGCCTGATCGCGGGGATTCCAGCAGCGCAGGCGCCAGATACCGCGCTCGATGGCACGCCCGGTCACGCCGAAGCGCGCGGCGGGTTCGACCATCTCCGGAAAAAGCGTGACAAGCTCGATATCCATCGGCTGCCTTGCGGACTCAGCGCGACCAGTCGGCCTGCCAGTCGACCACGATCCGACCCTCGTCCGGCACAACCTCGACCAGATAGGCATCGACATAGGGAATCAGCAGTCCGGCATCGGTTTCGATGATCGGATGCGCACCATGATCATCGATGGCGCTGACGCGACCGAGAGACTCGCCTGCCGGATTCGATATCTCGCAGCCGATCAGGTCGACCCAGTAGAACTGGCCCTGCGGAAGTTTTGGAAAATCGCAGCGCCGCACGCCGACCTCGGCGCCCCTCAGGGCGAGTGCCGCATCGCGATCGTCGCAGTCGGGAAACTTGGCCACGACGCCGGCGCTGTGTCGACGCGCGCGAAGGACATCGACCCATCGATCGATCACAGTGACCGCCGGGCCGCCGGAGCGGATCAAATGCCAGCTCGGCGCTTTGACCAGAGCGGTCTCACCGGCCCCGGCAAAGGGTTCGACTTTGACCCAGCCGCCGACGCCCCAGGCACCGATGACCCGGCCCAAGGCAATCGTTCGCAGCGGATCAGCAGCCACCAATCGATTCACCCGACCGGGAGCGTGCGATTCAGAAAGCGGCTGCGATCCGGGAAGATCGGTCAGACAGTTGCCGCAGCAGCTTTCTGCTTGTCGGCGAAATCGCGGATCAGACGCTGGACGGTCGGCGAAACCTGCGCGCCATGGCTGACCCAGTATTCGATCCGGTCGAGCGACAGGCGAAGACCGCCCTCGCCTTCGGCTGCGATCGGGTTGTAAAAGCCCAAGCGCTCGATAAAGCGGCCATCGCGCCGGTTACGGCTGTCGGTCGCGATCACATTAAAGAAGGGCCGGGCTTTTGCGCCACCCCGCGCCAGACGAAGAACGACCATAGGAAATCCTTGCAGTTTTGCGTAAAAAGCCTTCGATTATATCCGCTTTCGGCAGATTTGGGCCGCCGGTTTGGGCAAGCTAACGCGAAAATCCACCCGGGCGATAGGGCAAGCCAAACGGCACGGCACTGCCCACTGTCACGCGATCCGCCGGCGCATAGCTGAAACCGGGCACGAACTGCGGCTGAACCATCGGGGCCAGCGGTCTGCCATGGACGTAATAAACCGGTCTCGGCAGCAGTTCCAGATCATAAGGAGACACCCTGACAGGCGGGTTGACCGGCTGAACGCGGCGCGCCGCCGCGGCGGCGGCAATCAGTTGAGCGTCACGCTGCCGGTTGCGTCTGTCGAAGTCCTCGGCCTGCTTGCGCCAGTAATCGCGCTCGGCCTGCGCCCGCTTCAGCGCATCGGCTGCATCCGGCACCAGATAGGTCGACTGGCCGACACTGCTCGCATCAGCGGGCGATGGCCGGTCGCTGAATTCGACCGAGCCATCTTGAAGGGTCGTGCGATAGACGGTGATCGCCGAGCTGTTGGCAGGAGGCCCGGCGGTCGGTGGCCGGACGGCCGGTGCAGGCTGGCCGGATGACGGAAGGCCGGATGACGCAGCCCAGCCCGGGATCGGCCAGAGCGAGCCGGCGAACAGGCCGATCAACCCGACCATGACCGCGGCCAATCGCCACCCCGACGACTTCGAAAAGCCCGATACCATCAGTGAATCGGCAGACATTGGTCGACTCCTCTGTCTCTCATGCTTCGTTGCGTCGGCTCGAAGGACTCGACCTAGAACATCGCCTCTTCGAGCGCGAGTGTTCCGGCAGCCCCCGCCACGATCGCGGCGCAATAGCCACCCGACCGGGACAGGACATGGTCGGCATAAAAGCGTGCCGTGCCGATCTTGGCCTTGAGAAAGGCGGTATCGGCATCGGCGCTGGCCAGCAGCCGCTGCGCTGCCAGCGCGGCCCGTGCCATCTGCCATCCGGCCAGCACCGTGCCGCTGAGCATAAGGTAGGGCACGCTGCCGGCATAGACCGCACGGGCGTCGCCCTTGCCCTGAGCCACCAGATGATCGATGGCATCCGACAGCGCCTGAGCGCCCTCGGTCAGTCGCGCGGCAATCGCCTGCAGATCGCCACCGTCGGCGGGCATCTCGGCAAGCGTCTGCCGCACCCGTGCCAGCACCGCCCGCGCGGTTTGGCCGCCGTCTCGCACGGTCTTGCGTCCGATCAGGTCGTTGGCCTGGATCGCGGTGGTGCCTTCGTAAATGGTGAGGATGCGGGCATCGCGGTAGTACTGGGCCGCACCGGTTTCCTCGATAAAGCCCATGCCGCCGTGCACCTGCACACCGAGCGAAGTGACCTCCAGGCTCATCTCGGTCGAGAAGCCTTTGACGATCGGCACCAGGAACTCATAGAAGGTCGCATTCGCCTTGGCGGTCGCCGGATCGGGCGAGGCGTGCGCGGCGTCATAGGCTGCCGCAGCCACATAGGCCAACGAACGCGCGCCTTCGGTCAGGGCACGCATGGTCATCAGCATGCGACGCACATCCGGATGCTGAATGATCGCAACCGGCCCGGATGAGCCTTCGACGGCACGGCTCTGAACACGGTCGCGGGCATAACTCACCGCCTTCTGATAGGAACGCTCGGCAATCGCCACGCCCTGCATGCCCACCGCAAAGCGCGCGGCGTTCATCATGACGAACATGTATTCGAGGCCGCGATTCTCCTCACCGACCAGCCAGCCCAGGGCACCGGCCGCAGGCGTCTGACCGGCAGCAGAAGACACCGGAAATTTGCCGTCGCCATAGAGCAGCACCGCGGTCGGACTCGCCTTGATGCCAAGCTTGTGTTCGACCGAGGTGCAGAACACATCGTTGCGGGCGCCGAGCTTGCCCTGCGCATCGATCAGGAACTTGGGCACGATGAACAGCGAGATACCCTTGACCCCCTCGGGCGAGCCCGGCGTGCGGGCCAGCACCAGATGGACGATGTTCTCGGCCATGTCGTGCTCGCCGAAGGTGATGTAGATCTTCTGGCCGAAGATGCGAAACGAACCGTCTGCCTGCGGCTCGGCCCGCGAACGCACCAGCGACAGGTCGGAGCCGGCCTGCGGCTCGGTCAGGTTCATGGTGCCGGTCCATTCGCCACTGATCATTCGCGGAATGAAGCCCTGCTGCTGCGCCGGGGTGCCGGCGGTGAGCAAGGCTTCAATCGCACCATCGGTCAGCAGCGGACACAGCGCAAACGACAGGTTGGCGCTGTTGAGCATTTCACCGCAGGCGGTCGCCACCAGCTTGGGCAGACCCTGGCCACCGAAGGCTTCGGGATGCTGCACGCCCTGCCATCCGGCCTCGGCGAAAGCACGAAACGCTTCGCGAAAACCCGGAGTGGTGGTCACCACGCCATCGGCCACCGTGGCCGGCTTCAGGTCGCCCGCCCAGTTGAGCGGCGCCAGCACCTCGCCATTGAAACGGGCGGCCTCTTCGAGCACCGCCTCGACGGTGTCGTCGGTGGCGTCCGAAAAGCCGGGCAACTGGCGCACCTGCGCCAGACCCGCGAGTTCACGGATCGTGAACATCATGTCCTTGACCGGTGCCTGATAACTCATGACGCGCGCCTTCTGTTCAATGGAGTGTCTGTGCGGTGACCGGAGCAGATCAGATCTTGCCGGCCAGTTCGGGAACCGCATCGAAGAGATCACCGACCAGGCCATAGTCGGCCACGCCGAAGATCGGTGCCTCGGCATCCTTGTTGATCGCCACGATCACCTTGGAGTCCTTCATGCCTGCCAGATGCTGGATCGCGCCACTGATGCCGACGGCGACATAGAGCTGGGGCGCGACAATCTTGCCGGTCTGTCCGACCTGCCAGTCGTTGGGCGCATAACCGGCATCGACCGCTGCACGCGAGGCACCCATGGCCGCACCCAGCTTGTCGGCCAGGGGCTCGAGGACCTTGAAGTTTTCGGCGCTGCCCATGCCGCGCCCGCCCGACACGACGATCTTGGCGCCAGCCAGCTCGGGGCGCTCGCTCTTGGCGACTTCGCGCTTGATGAAGGTCGAGATGCCGGGGTCGGCCACCGCTGCGACTGACTCAACCGTCGCCGACCCGCCGGTCGTGGCCGCCGGATCGAAAGCGGTGGTGCGCACTGTCATGACCTTGACCGGATCAGCCGACTGCACGGTGGCGATTGCGTTGCCGGCATAAATCGGGCGCTGGAAGGTGTCTGGCGACTCGACCATCGTGACGTCGGAAATCTGTGCGACATCGAGGCGGGCAGCCACGCGCGGCGTCACGTTCTTGCCGAAGGCAGTCGCCGGGGCAAGGATGTGGGTATAGCCGCCGGCCACCGCGAGCACCTGCTCGGCCAGCGCTTCGGCAAGCTGCTCAGTCAGGTGGGGCGCATCGACCAGCAGCACCTTCGAGACACCGGCAATCGCTGCCGCCGCAGCACCGGCCGCAGCGCAACCGCCGCCCGCCACCAGAACGGTGACATCGGCGCTGCACTTGAGGGCCGCGGTGACCGCATTGAGCGTGCCGCCACGGATCGCGTGGTTGTCGTGTTCAGCAATAACGAGAGCAGCCATGTCAGATCACCTTTGCATCGTTCTTGAGTTTATCGACCAGTGCCGCGACATCGGGCACCTTGATTCCGGCCTTGCGACCGGCGGGTTCAGAGACCTTGAGGGTCTTCAGATGCGGCTTGATGTCAACGCCGAGATCGGCGGGCTTGAGGACATCGAGCGGCTTTTTCTTGGCCTTCATGATGTTGGGCAGCGTCACGTAGCGCGGCTCATTCAGGCGCAGGTCGGTGGTGACCACTGCCGGCATGCGGATCGAGAGGGTCTCGAGCCCGCCGTCGACCTCACGGGTCACGACCAGGCGACCATCTGCCAGCTCGACTTTCGAGGCAAAGGTGGCCTGCGGCATGCCGGTCAGCGCTGCCAGCATCTGGCCGGTCTGGTTGGCGTCGTCATCAATTGCCTGTTTGCCGAGAATGCACAGACCGGGCTGCTCTCGCTCGACCACCGCCTTGAGCAGCTTTGCCACCGCCAGCGGCTGCAGGTCGTCGTCGGCACCGACTTCGACCAGGATGGCGCGGTCGGCGCCGATCGCCATCGCAGTGCGAAGGGTCTCCTGGCAGGCCGCGACACCGCAGCTCACTGCGATCACCTCGGTGGCCAGCCCCTTTTCGCGCAGGCGGATCGCCTCTTCGACCGCGATTTCGTCGAAGGGATTCATCGACATCTTGACGTTGGCAATATCGACCCCGGTGCCGTCGCTCTTGACGCGCACTTTGACGTTGTAGTCGACCACTCGCTTGACTGGCACGAGAATTTTCATGAAAGACCTGATGGAGTGAAAAAGAGTGTGGAAGAAGGTCTGAATCAGACGGCAACCCGCGATTATAGGCAGTCTGACCGCTGCGGTCAGCCCGCGCACGCGTTCGGCCGAAAGAGAAGTCCGCGATCACGTGACAAACAGGTCGCGACGCTTCGCGCCGGCGCTGCCCGGACTCAGTCGTCGAGCAGCGCCAGGATCGCAGTTTCGCAGGCGGCCGCCCCTTCGTACTGCACCCAGTGACCGGCGCCGGGGATCCCGATCAGGCGGGCCTCGGGGCGGCGCTCGCGGATCACCGACTCGACAAGCGCCAGGTTACCGTCGCAGGTGGCATCAAACTCGCCATAAATCGCATCGAGGCGGGTGACATCGAGCGCATCGAGCAGATCGAGGAGCCGGGTGCTGAAGGCGAGCCTGCGACCGTTGTAACGGGCACGCTCGACATTGCGCGCATGCAGCGCCAGCGCTGCATCATCGGGCTCGGGACTGGCCAGCATCAGGATGTGAAGATTGGTCCGATGCAGTGCCATGCGTTGTACCGGATCGGTGGCTTTGCGCCAGACCTGCAGGGGCGGATGGTTGCGCGGCACGCCAAGCGAGGCCGCGCCGACCAGGATGAGCCGCCCGACCCGACCCGGCCGCTCATGCGCAATCAGGGTGCCGACCATCGCTCCGAAGGAAAATCCGGCGATGTCGATCCGCTTCGAAAACAGCTGATCGAGACCGTCGGCAGTGATCTGCGCGATCTCGTCGACCTGCCCGGGAGCCGGCACATCGCCGGAATCGCCGAAGGACGGAAAGTCGGGGCACCAGAGCTCGCGATGCTGCGACAGCGATTCGATATTGGCCGCCCAGTGCTCCCAGCTGCCGCCACCACCGTGAAACAGCGCGAGCGGTTTACCCTGACCCCAGCGACGCCAGACCATCTGCCCGTCGCCGCAGGGCGTGTATTCGATTCGAGCCGATTCGCGCAGCGAATCGACCGCGGCCGCGAGATCGCTGTGAGGCATCGCGCTCAGAGGCCGCCGTTGACGACCAGTGTCTGGCCGCTGACATAGTCGCTGTCGGGGCTGCAAAAGAGGTAGACCGAGCCGGCAGCCTCTTCGGGCGTACCACCGCGACCAAGCGGAATCATCTGCGACATCGCCGCGATCCGACCGGCCTGCACGCCGATCTTGACTTCGCGACCCTGCATCTCGATCGTCCCGGCCTCGCCTTCCTGCAAGGGCTTGGTCAGGCGGGTCTGGATATAGCCGAAGGCCACTGAATTGACGGTCACGTGATAGCGGCCCCATTCCTTGGCCAGCGTGCGGCTCAGCCCGGTGATGCCGGCCTTGGCGGCCGAGTAATTCGACTGTCCGGCATTGCCGTTGACACCTGAGGTCGAGGAAATATTGACCACCTTGCGAACGATGCGCTGGCCGGCGGCGGTCTCGCGCTCGACCGCCGGCTTCAGATGCGAGAAAAACGCACGCAGGATTCGGAACGGCGCCTTGAGATGGACATCGAGAATTGCATCCCATTGCTCGTCGGTCATCTTCTGGATGACGCTGTCCCAGGTATAGCCGGCATTGTTCACCACGATGTGGGCATCGCCGAAGGTCTCGACCGCGGTTTTCACGATGCGCTCGCCGAAGTCGACCGCGGCGACGTCACCATTGCAGGCGACCGCCTCACTGCCTGCTTCGCGGATAAAGGCGATGGTCTCGAGTGCCGGTGCCTCATCGATATCGTTGACCACGATCTTTGCGCCGGCCCGCGCCAGTCTGAGCGCGATCTGCTGACCGATGCCGCGACCCGATCCGGTGACGATGGCCACGCGGCCGTCGAGTTGTCCCATGCGAAGCTCCTGTCGGGAAAATCAGATGAATTGAAAGTGGTCGAAGGACCAACACTGTGCGACCATTCTAAGGCAAGAACGACATTCGCCAGGCCGAACGGCAACCCGACATCCCCTGCAACAGACTCGAGCGAGACACCATGACCCGATCCCTCTTCGAAGAAGAACACGAGCTCTTTCGCGAGCAGGTTCGCCGCTTCGCCGAACGCGAAGTCGCTCCGCACTTTCGCGACTGGGAGAAAGCCGGCATCACGCCCAAGGAGTTCTGGCGCAAGGCCGGCGAGGCAGGTGTGTTGTGCACAACCATACCAACCGAATATGGCGGCGGCGGCGGCAGCTTTCTGCATGCCTGCGTGGTCACCGAAGAGATGGCCCGTATCGGTGCCAGCACAGGCATCCCGGTGCATTCCGACATGGTCTCGCCCTATCTGATGCACTACGGCAGCGAATCCCTCAAACAGCATCTGCTGCCGCGACTTTGCCGGGGCGAAATCGTGGCCTCGATCGGCATGACCGAACCCGGCACCGGCAGCGACCTCAAGAGCATCCGCACCAGTGCAGTTCGCGATGGCGACCATTGGGTCATCTCGGGGCAGAAGGTCTGGATCACCAACGGCGCCAACTGCGGCGTGGTGCTGGTGGCCTGCAAGACCGACCCTTCAGCCGGCGCCAAGGGCGTGTCGCTGATTGCAGTCGAAGCCGGCACACCGGGCTTTTCCAAGGGCCAGCCGATGGACAAGATCGGCCTGAAGGCACAGGACACCGCCGAACTCTTCTTCGACAATGTAAGGGTGCCGATCGGCAATCTGGTGGGTGAAGAAGGCCGCGGATTCGTCTATCTGATGCAGCAGCTGCCGCAGGAGCGGCTGGTGATCGCGGTGCGATCCTGCGCAATTCTCGAGGCCAACCTTGAGGCAACCGTCAAGTACGTGCGCGAGCGCAAGGTCTTCGGCGCACCGATCGCCGAGTTCCAGAACACCAAGTTCAAGCTCGCCGAAGCCAAGGCCTACATCACGATGCTTCGCAGCTTCGTCGACGACTGCATCACCGAGCACATCAACGGTGGCATCACCAGCGAAAAGGCCGCAATGGCCAAACTCACCTCGACCGAGCTGCTCGGCCGATATCTCGACGAATTCCTGCAACTTCACGGCGGCTATGGTTATTCGAACGAGTACGGCATCGGGCGCGCCTGGGTCGATGCACGCGTAACGCGCATCGCCGGCGGCACCTCCGAGGTCTGCAAGGACATCATCAGTCGCGGACTCTGAGCCGCAAGGAAGCCCCCGCGCAGGCTCGCGAAAGCGAGTCGCATCAGAATGGGGTTCGAGTGTCATCATCACACCGTCGCTCCGTAGAGGGCGACCTGGGAGGAAGCATGAACAGCGGGCGAATCATCCGGATGCCGGCCAAAGCAGGCCTTGCTGGCCTTCTGCCGGCACTTCTGCCGGCACTTCTGCTGGCACTTCTTATGCAGGCATCGCCATCATCGGCACAGACCACCGGCCCTTATCCCAACCGGCCGATCAAGATGATGGTGGTCTCGGCCGCCGGCGGCATCCTCGACACCATCGGGCGCATCGTGGCCACCGGCATCGGTCCGAACCTCGGCCAGGTGGTCGTGGTCGAGAACCGCGCCGGCGCGGGCGGCATTCCAGGCACTGAAGTGGTCGCGCGCGCGGCACCTGACGGTTACACCATCGGCTCGGTAGCGACCAGCCACTCAATCAATCCCAGCCTTTATCCGAAGATGCCCTATGACACGCTGCGCGACCTGGTCATGGTCTCGCACACCGTCAACCTGAAGAACGTGCTGGTGGCACATCCCTCGGTGCCGGCGAATTCGGTCAAAGAGCTGATCGCCCTCGCAAAATCCAGACCCGGCACGCTCACCTTCGCCTCGGCCGGAAACGGTCAGTCCAATCATCTGTCGGGCGAGATCTTCAAGAGCATGGCCGGTATCGACATGATCCATGTGCCCTACAAGGGCAGCGCGCCGGGGCTGACCGATACGGTTGCCGGCAGTACGTCGATCATGTTCGTCGACATCCTCTCGGCCCTGCCGCATATCAAATCGGGGCGTCTGAAAGCACTCGGCGTGACCGGCACGGTGCGCTCACCGGCCTTGCCCGATGTGCCGACGATCCAGGAATCGGGGCTGCCCGATTTCAACGGCAATACCTGGCTGGGAATGGTGGCACCCGCCGGCACACCGCGCGAGATCGTCATGCGCCTGAGCGCCGAAACCTCGAAGGTACTCAACGCGCCCGATATGCGTGAACGCCTGCTGGCCCAGGGTGTCGAGCCGGTGGGCAGCACGCCCGAGCAGGCCACCGCACACCTTGAAGCCGAAATGAAGCGCTACGCCGCGGCTGTCAAAGCCTCGGGCGCCAAGGTCGACTGACCCCCTTTTCCTTCGCAAGCGATCTGCACTCATGGCCCTCGATTTCAGTCTCAGCGAAGAACAACTGGCGGTGCGCGAGAGCGTACGTCGCCTGTGCCGCGATGAAGTCGCGCCACTGGTGAACGACGCCGAAGAAAATGAAACTTTCCCTCGCGAGCTCTTTCGGCTCTGGGGGCGCCTCGGCCTGATCGGTGCACGCTATCCGGCCGACGATGGCGGCGCCGGCCTGGACAAGGTCGCCGAATGCATCATTCGCGAAGAGATGAGCGCGGTCTGCCAGGGCTTTGCATCAAGCTGGTCGGCCCACAGCCATCTGGGTATCTGGCCGATCTGGAAGGCCGGCACCCCCGCCCAGAAGCTGCGCTGTTTCGTGCCGGCGCTCGCTGGCGAAAAAATCGCGGGTTTCGGCCTGAGCGAGCCGGACGGCGGCTCGAATGTTCGCGCACTCAAGACCCGCGCCACCCGCGTGTCAGGCGGCTGGCGGCTCAATGGCAGCAAGCTCTACATCACCAACTCGCCAATCGCCGATTTCGTGCTGATCGCCGCCCGTACACGCGATGAACTGAGCATCGATGCCATCAGCCTGTTCATCGTCGAGGGTGACAGCCCGGGCTTTGCGGTCTCGCGACTCAAAAAGGAAGGTATCCGCAGTTCCGAGACCGGCCTGATCCATCTCGATAATGTTTTCGTCCCCGACCATCTTCTGCTGGGCGAACGCGAAGGCACCTATCCGCTGATCCTCGAATCGCTCAGCGAAAACCGAGTCGGCGTCGCGGCCAATTCGCTCGGGCTGGCACGCGCCGCGCTTGAGGCCTCGGTGGCCTATGCCGGTGAACGTCTGGTGGGTGGCAAACGCATCGGCGACTACCAGGCGGTGGCGCATCGGCTGGCCGACATGGCAGCCGACATCGAAGCCGCCCGCTGGCTGGTCTATTACGGCGCCTGGAGTGTCGATCAGGGCCAGCTGACCCCTGATCTGGCAGCGCGCGTCAAGCTGGTGGCCAGCGAAACCGCCGTGCGCGCGAGCGAATCGGCGATCCGCATCTTCGGCGGCGCGGGCATCATGCGCGAGTACCCGGTGGGGCGCATCCACCGCGATGCCCTGGTCTATGTCATCGGCGAAGGCACCAGCGACATTCAACGCAACCTGATTGCCCGAGGGCTGGGGTTCAAACCATGATCAGCGGCGTTGCCAACACCCGGGTCGGCGAGATTGCCGGCTCGAGCTGCATGAGTCTGCATGAAGAGGCCGCGCGCGGCGCCCTCGATGACGCCGGCCTGAACTGGTCGGACATCGACGGCGTGCTGTGCGCCTACTCGCTGGCCGAGCCGCATCCGATGCTGGCCTCGGCCTTTTGCGAATTCGTCGGCATCCATCCCAATGTCTGCACCGCGCTGCAGTCAGGCGGTACCACTGCCTGCATCATGGTGATGCTCGCCGAGTCGCTGGTGGCCACCGGCCAGTGCCGCCATGTGCTGTGCGTGACCGGTGACAACCGCGCCACCGGCATGTCGCGCGACGGGGCGG
>Ga0164292_10000730_pt1 | contig 26070 bp, 27 predicted proteins | sample GEODES117metaG_FD_111486 | JGI IMG/M metagenome (GOLD analysis project Ga0164292, IMG submission 111486) | Eutrophic lake water microbial communities from Lake Mendota, Wisconsin, USA - GEODES117 metaG | ecosystem: Environmental > Aquatic > Freshwater > Lake | place: USA: Lake Mendota...
CGCGATCACCTTCCAATGCTTGAGCGCCGGTATGAGGACACCGCGATAGTGGGCGATGGGCAAGAGGATCAACGAGGCGATGAGGACTCGAGTGAAGACGATGAGTGGGACGGGAGCTTCAGATTCGACCGCGATTTTGGTGAAGAAATAGGGGATTCCCCAGAGAAAACCGATCAGGAGGAAGAGTCCCCATGCCTTCTTCGTCAATGAGACCTCGAAATCGTTGAGCGTGTGAGCGCGTGAGTTTGTGAAGAAGGTGAGTCTAGTGAAGTAGCGAGCGATAAAGCGAAATCGTCTCAGATGCGATTCGATCCCAACTGAATTCCATACGAACTCGCTCTCGTCCTGCCTTGCCGTAGCGCTCTCTGCGCGCAGAATCTGAGAAGAGAAGATTGACGGTCTCTGCGAAATCTGATTCGAAGTCCTCGGCGCGGCTGCTGTAAGGGACGAGATCACCAGTGACCCCATGGACGACAACTTCAGGGATTCCTCCGACAGCGGAGGCAACCACGGGGCACTCACATGCCATCGCTTCGAGATTGACGATTCCGAGCGGTTCATAGATGGATGGGCAGAGGAAGATTTCTGCGTGGGTGAGAAGTTCAATCAGATCCTCATGACGTAACATCTCGGGAAACCACCAGATGTTCTTTCGCGACTCCTTGAGTTCACCGATGAGCGCTTCGATCTCGTTGCCGATCCCTGGCTCATCTGGACTCCCAGCGGCTATGACAAGCCCCAATCCACTATCGACCAACTTCCAAGCACGAAGCAAGTGAGCCAAGCCCTTCTGACGCGTGATCCTGCCGACGAAGAGCGCAAAAGGCCCATCGATCGATGCACTTTTGATGAAGTCATCCGAGTCGCGTGGGGCAAAGCGCTCACTATCGACTCCATTGTGGATCGTTCTTACCCTCGATGGATCAAGGAAGTCATAGGTCTCAAGTACGTCATCACGCATGCCATCGCTGACTGCGATGATCGCGTCAGCATTTCGAATTGAACTCGCCTCGATCCACGAAGAGATGGCATATCCAGAACCAAGTTGTTCAGCCTTCCATGGCCGTCGAGGTTCGAGAGAATGGGCTGTCACCACATGTGGGATGTCGATGGCGCGACGGGCAAGCTCCCCCGCGAAATTGGCGTACCAGGTATGCGAGTGGACGAGATCTAGTGCGCCCGACCTTCCATCTCGCATCTTGTCCATCGACATCTTGCCGATGGAGATTGCAATATCATGGCCGATCATCATTGTCGCTAGTGCTGGGTTGATCGGAGGAAGGCTCGGATCGAGTTGATAGCCGAAGGCATCACTCCTTGGGCCATCAAAACAGTGGACGTCGACACTCACAGAATGCTCACCATGGTGAGAGCGAAGTGCAGCCACCAAGTTGTTCACATGTACTCCAGCACCGCCATATACCTTCGGTGGCCACTCACGAGTGATCATTCCGATGTGAAGTGCTGACATGAGCGCAACTATAAGACAGTCACAATCCTCTATCTTCAAAAATGGCTCATCGCTAGACTCCCGTCATGGTGAGCCGAAATAAACCGCTCGGAATCGTCCTAGCAGGTGGTGAGGGCAAGAGATTGATGCCGCTCACTGCAGATCGCGCGAAACCAGCCGTCCCATTCGGCGGCTCCTATCGTCTCGTCGACTTCGTACTCTCCAATCTCGTCAATGCAGGTATGACTCGGATCGCAGTCTTGACGCAATACAAGTCACACTCACTCGATCGTCATATCACCACGACGTGGCGACTCTCATCCCTCCTTGGAAACTACATAACTCCTGTCCCGGCACAACAACGGTTGGGCCCTCGTTGGTACACCGGTAGCGCCGATGCGATCTTGCAGAACTTCAACCTAATCCAGGACGAGCGTCCGGAGCATGTCTTGGTCTTCGGTGCCGATCACGTCTATCGGATGGATCCTGATCAGATGTACCAGCAACATCTAGAGAGTGGGACTGGAGTGACGGTCGCCGCTATCCGAGTGAAGCGCTCCGAGGCGCACGAATTCGGCGTCATCGAATTGGCCGAAGATGGCGTGACCATCAAGGCGTTCCATGAGAAGCCCGCGAACCCACCTGCGATGCCATCGAACCCTGAGCTCTCCCTCGTTTCGATGGGTAACTACATCTTCCGACGAGATGCCATGGAAGCAGCGCTCCTTGCAGACGCTGCCGACCCAGAGAGCCGTCACGACATCGGTGCCAACATCATTCCGATGATGACGAAACAGGGAATGGCTCGTGCCTATGACTTCGCGCATAATCGTGTCCCAGGTGAGACGGATCGAGACCGTGGTTACTGGCGAGATGTGGGAACGATCGATGCCTATTACGACGCGCACATGGATCTCGTATCGGTCCATCCGATCTTCAATCTTTACAACGATGAATGGCCGTTGCTGACCAACCCGCCATCACTGCCTCCGGTGAAATTCGCCAACTATGGATCGGCTCAAGAGTCGATCGTTGGTGCTGGTTCGATCCTTGCCGGTGGGACTCTCTTCCAGAGCGTCGCCTCCTATGACGTGCAATTGGGGCAAGGTTCCCGCGTAGAAGGCTCGGTACTCATGCCCTCTGTTCGAGTAGGAGCACATGCTCAGGTCAGGAATGCGATCCTCGACAAGAATGTCATCGTCGATGAGGGTGCGACGATCGGATTCGACCCAGAACGCGATAGAGAGCGATTCACCGTCTCGGAGTCCGGGCTAGTCGTGGTCGGAAAAGGAGTTCGGGTCACTCGTTAGAGAGTGCCATTGCTCAATCCGGATAGGACCTCGCGGGCGCGCTCACGCAGCTGATCCAAATCCTTCAAACGATCGAGACCGCGAACTTGTTGTGCGATGCGATGGTTCTTTGAGAACTCCTCTCGGTGTCGGTCGAGGAAGTCCCAATACAAAGTAGTGAACGGGCAGGAGTCAGTCTCGCTACGTGTCTTCGGGTCGAAGACACATCCTTTGCAATGATTCGACATCCGAGAGATGTAAGCGCCGCCTGCGGCATAGGGCTTCGTCATCATCCTGCCGCCATCAGCGTGGACGCCCATTCCGATCACGTTCGGGACCATGACCCAGTCATATGCATCGATGAAGACCTCGGACATCCAATCCAAGAATTCCTCGGGATCGATACCGGTAAGGAGAGCGAGGTTCGACAAGACCATCAAGCGTGGGATGTGATGGACCCATGCGCGCTTCTCCACGGAGGTGACGATGTCATTGACGCAAGCCATCTTCGTCCGCTTCGGTTCATGGAAGAGCGGCAGTAAGGGCCTCGTGGCGCGCAATCGATTCTCTTTTCGATACTCCTCACCGAAGAGCCAATAGATCCCGTAGACGTATTCGCGCCAACCGATGATCTGTCTCACGAAGCCCTCTATCGATGAGAGTGGGATGTCACCTTCCTCGAAGCGAGCGATTGCCCTATCGATGACTTCGCGAGGGTGAAGAAGTCCATTGTTGAGATACGGGCTTAGGAGCGAGTGATGTACCTGCCAACTCTCTTCCGCTCTTGGCATCGCGTCCTCGAGGGGGCCGAAATCCTTGAGATGGTGTGCGAGGAAGTGCTCCAACTGTCGCAGTGCACCCGAGCGGGTGGTCGCCCAACTCTGATCTGGGTCATCACCCCAGAGGTTCGGGTAGCCCGCTCGAAGTTCTTTGATCACCTCTCCATCAATCTCATCTCGCTCATGACGGAGATATTCCGGCCAGATGTGGTTCTTGGGTGGCGGTAGACGATTGTCATGATCGAGATTCCAGGTGCCACCTAGTGGTTGATCTCCATCCATCAGGATGTTGAGTCGAATTCTTTGTGCTCGATAGAAGTTCTCCATCAGCAGTGACTTCTTCGAGGCCGCCCACTCCTTGAACTCTTCCTTGGCGGTGAGGAAGAGATCGTTCTCGAGAAGTCTGTAACCGTGGTCGAGCAAGGTTCGGTGAAGTCGGAAGGAGGCGGGCTCCATCGCCACCTTCATCGAATTCGGTAAGGCCGCATCGACCTTGTCCAAGGCATCGGAAAAACTCTCGGATCTCAGGTAGAGCACTCGGTAACCTGCCGCTGCAAGCTCTCGGGAAAAGTGACGTGCTGATGAGATGAGGAAGAAGAGTCTTTGGATATGCCAACGCTTGCCTCGCAAGTTCTCGTCGCTCTCTATGAAGAGTAGGAGATCGGAGGCCTTGTCGATCGAGCGGATGAACTCCGAGTCGTGACCTAATTGGTCGAAGGCGATGAATCGCACCGTAGAGATCTGCGCTCCGTCTTTGAGAGGCAGACTCTCATGAAAGGCCATGTCCCTAACGCTAGACTGAGCCCGTCAATGATGACCACTTGAACGCTTTTCTCGCGTCGAGTCCTTCGATAGCGAGTTACCGAAAGAGATTATTGAGATGAAGTTTGGTGTCCTGACCGGTGGCGGAGATTGCCCTGGTCTCAATGCTGTGATCCGAGCCGTCGTCCGCAAGGGCGTGAAGGAATATGGCTACGAGTTCGTGGGATTTCGTGATGGGTGGAAGGGTCCGCTTGAAGGGCTGACCATGCCGCTCGATATCAAGGCGACGAGAGGAATCCTCCCTCGAGGCGGAACCATCCTTGGCTCGTCTCGAACCAACCCGTTCAAGATCGATGGTGGCGTCGAGAGGATCCAGAAGAACTTGGCATTACATGGCGTCGATGCCTTGATCGCAATCGGTGGCGAAGACACGCTAGGCGTGGCGACGAAGCTCGACTCATTGGGCGTGAAGGTGATCGGCGTCCCGAAGACGATCGACAATGATCTCAACAACACCGATTACACATTCGGATTCGATACTGCAGTCAACATCGCGGTCGAAGCGATCGATCGACTCCACACGACTGCCGAGTCCCATCACCGTGCCCTCATCGTGGAAGTGATGGGGCGTCATGCTGGCTGGATCGCACTTCATTCCGGTCTCGCAGGTGGCGCTTCCTGCATCCTCATCCCAGAGGTCCCTTTCGATCTGGAACAAGTTTGCTCCTATGTCGAGTCTCGGTTTACACAGTCCTACGCACCGATCATCGTCGTCGCAGAGGGTGCGCTTCCGAAAGATGGCGACATCGTCACCAAGGATGCGAGCAAGGATGCATTCGGTCACGTAAAGCTCTCCGGTATCGGAGAGTGGTTAGCACGGGAGATCGAGGCGCGAACAGGCAAGGAGGCGCGCACCTCGGTGCTCGGTCATATCCAACGAGGTGGCACACCTACGGCATTCGATCGTGTCCTAGCGACGAGATTCGGACTCCATGCGATTACGGCAGCACATGAGGGCGACTGGGGGAAGATGGTGGCGCTCCATGGAACCGACATCAAGCGCGTCCCATTGGCATCGGCGACCACGAAGTTGAAGACCGTCGATCCAGCGCTCTACAGCGAAGCCGAAATCTTCTTCGGCTGATCGATCGATTCTCCTAGGCTTGCACAATGATTGACCTGGCTCGACTCTTCGATCGATCACTCGAGGCCGCACAACAGCCTCAGTGGCCGGATCCTCTGCAACTTGCCAGAGTGGAAGCAGATCTACGGAAGTTGCCGCCACTCGTCTTCGCGGGCGAGGCAGATGCTCTCAAGTCACGGATTGCATTGGCGCAAGAGGGCAAGGCGTTCTGGTTGCAGGGTGGCGATTGCGCTGAGACTTTCGAAGCAGCGACGGCAGACTCGATCCGAAATCGAATCAAGACCATCTTGCAGATGGCTGCGGTCTTGCAATACGGCGCGAGCATGCCTGTCATCAAAGTCGGAAGGATGGCAGGTCAATTCGCCAAGCCACGGAGCAGGGACGATGAAAGACGAGGAGATGTCTCGCTACCGGCCTACCGGGGCGATGCCGTCAATGACCTTGAGTTCACGGCAGAGGCGAGGCGTCCGGATCCAGAGAGGTTGCTTCGGGTCTATCACACCTCATCAGCGACGCTCAATCTCGTTCGAGCATTCACCCATGGTGGATTCGCTGACCTTCGAAAGGTCCATGAGTGGAACAAGGGATTCATCAAGGATTCGAAGATCGGACCGCGTTACGAAGCGATGGCGAAGGAGATCGGTCGAGCGCTCGACTTCATGAAGTCAGCAGGGATTGAACATGATGCGATCAAGACCGTCGACTTTTACTCCTCGCATGAGGCTTTGATATTGCCTTACGAGTTTGCGTTGACACGGATCGATTCTCGAAGCGACCTCCCATACGCGGTTTCTGCGCACTTCCTTTGGATCGGGGAGCGGACCCGTCAGATCGATGGCGCTCATATCGACTTCGCATCCAAAGTTCAGAACCCAGTTGGCGTGAAACTCGGGCCGAAGACCACACCGAGTGAGGTCGAGGCGTTGATCGAGAAGTTGAACCCTGGGAACGAACCAGGTCGCCTCACCTTCATCACGCGGATGGGTGCGACGGATATCCGCGAAGCGCTGCCACCACTTGTGCGACGCGTTGAGGAGATAGGAGCGAAGGTGCTCTGGGTCTCCGACCCCATGCATGGAAATACCTACGAAGCCCCCTCTGGATACAAGACGCGGCGCTTCGAGGATGTGATCGAGGAGGTGCATGGTTTCTTCGAGGTCCACCGCACCATCGGCACCCATCCAGGTGGGATCCATATCGAACTCACTGGAGACGATGTCACTGAATGCGTCGGTGGCGGCGAAGAGATCTCACATGAGGATCTGGCCACGCGCTATGAGAGCGCCTGCGATCCGCGCCTCAATCACACGCAGAGTTTGGAGTTGGCATTTCTACTCGCTGGAGAACTCAGCGAGCGATGACTCTGCTCACAAGTAGCGTCGCAACCCCGGTTGGACCCTTCTCTTTCACCGCTCGTGACGGGAAAGTGATCGAAGCGACCTTCGGCTCCTCGCAAAAATTGCGCGCACGAGGTCGAATCGTGAGGTCGATCCCAGTCATCTCGCCGGCCCTTCGCGCCTATTTCGGAGGCGAGCTCGAGGCGCTGGAGATGATTCCAGTTGAACTCTCTGCGACCGAGTTTCGCACTCGTGTCCTTCGTGCGATGAGAAAGATCCCGGTCGGCAAGACGGTGAGTTACAAGGAGTTAGCGCGGAAGTCAGGATCTGAGGATGCAAGCCGTGCCGTAGGTAGCACCTGTGCCAGCAATCGAATTCCTCTGATCGTTCCATGTCATCGGGTCATACCGAGTGATGGCTCCATCGGTGCTTATGGTTATGGAACGAAGAAGAAGCAGTGGCTTCTCGAGTTCGAGGGAGCTATCTAGCGTTCTTGAGGGCGTTTCCAATAACCTTTGCGGCTTGATCGATCTCATCACTCGAGAGATCACCATGCGTGACGAGGCGAAGATACTTCGACCCTAACGCTCCAGTGAGGATTCCCTCTGCACGAAGAACCTCAGCGAGCTCTGCTGCGGTGATGGAGAGCGGCGAGAGATCAATGCCAACGATATTGGTCTGCACCGTCTCAAGGTCGACCAATCGTTCATTGACGTGAGCGATCGCATCTGCAAGGCGTTTGGCGTGGAGATGATCCGCTGCCAGCCGTTGAAGGTGATGGTCGAAGGCGAACTCTGCAGCAGCTGCCAAGAGACCGACCTGGCGCATCCCGCCACCAAAGCGCTTTCGCCAGATGCGAGCCGTTGCGATCCTCTCGCTTGAAGAGATCAACATCGAACCAATTGGCGCCCCTAGGCCTTTGGAGAAGCAGACGCTGATCGTTTCGAAGTAGCGTCCATATTCCTTGAAGTCGATACCTGTTGCCACATGTGCATTCCAGATACGAGCACCATCGAGGTGGAGTTGGATTCCAGCGCCGCTTGCAAGGCGGTGGAGCTTTGCGATCTCATCGAGCGGCTGGATCACGCCACCGCCGAAGTTATGTGTGTTCTCTACGGCGATCGCAGTCGTAGAGACGAGGTAGGGACCGGCATCAGGGGTCGCCACAGCAAAGGCGCTCTCTGCATCAAGAATCGATCTCTTGCTTGCGAAGGTACGTGTCGTTATCCCACTGAGCACCGCAGCAGCGCCAAGTTCTGCTCGAACGACATGGGCCTTCTCGTCTGCCAAAAGCTCTTCACCTTCGCGAACTAGGGTGCGGAGCGCGAGTTGATTGGCGAGCGAACCAGTGGAGGTGAAAAGTCCAGCCTCTTTTCCAAAGAGTGCAGCCATGCGGGCCTCGAAGGCGTTGACGGTCTCATCGTCACCGTAGACATCGTCTCCGACCCGCGCCTTGCTCATCGCTTCCAACATGGCCGCTGTCGGCTTGGTGACGGTGTCGGATCGAAGATCAATGACCATCTTCGACCGCTCTCGCAACTGGATCCTCAGACTTATCAGTCAAGAGGATGAGATACATACCTGCAGTTACCAGCACTCCGCCAAGGATCACGCGAAGAGTCAAGACCTCGGTGCCCGTTGCCACGGAGAAGATTGCGGCGAAGAAGACCTCGGTCGTCAAGAGCACCGCGACGGTCGTCGCTGCGATGATCGATTGCGCCCAGGTCTGCACGATGAAGGCAAGGACGGTCGCGAAGATGGCGGTGAAGAGGACCACGTACCAGCCATTGCTTCCTACGGGTCCGCTGATTCCATTGGGTATTGCCGCAATCGTGGTGAGGATCGCACATGTCGCAAGTTGCATGGTGGTCAAGGAGTAGATGTCGAAATCCTTACTCCAAGCGCCCAAGGTGATGATGTGGGCGGCGAAGAAGATCGCGCTTATGAAGACTGCGATCGCTCCCCAGGAGATCTCGAAGCCATTGAAGGAGAGGACGAGAAGCCCGCTCGTTGCCATCATGACTGCGATCCACCCGATCATCCTCACTTTCGAGTGGAGGAAGAAGATGGCGAAGATGGGAGTGATCACCACATAGAGACCGGTGATGAATCCAGTGATCGCAGGCGTCGTAAGCGAGAGTCCGAGTGTTTGGAAGATGTATCCGAGTGCGAGGAATGTGCCGGCGATACCACCCTTGGTGATCAAACTCTTTGAGAAGGTCGCAATCACCCTCGGCCTGATGGCGACGAGGAAGAGCGTTGCAAAGAGGAAACGGAAGGATAGGAAGTCATTGATCCCTTGTCGCTCGATCGGATCGACCATGAGGACGAAGGCCAGACCCCACATCGCCGCGACAGTGATCAGTGCGAGAGGAGCCAGTGGCTTGAACTGGATGGAGCTCACTTTGCCACCGCGCTTCTCATCTTCTTCAACAATTTCACTTCGCGCCCATGTTCTGGTTCCTCTCCTGGAGTCTCCAGGATCAGTGGTGCGTTCCTGATCGCCGGGTGAGCGAGCATCTCCTTGAATGGATCGACACCGATCTCACCATCGCCGAGGTTTTGATGACGATCCTTGAGCGAACCTAGGACATCCATGGAGTCGTTGGCATGGACGAGTTGGACTCTCTCGATCCCCACGACATCTACCAAGAGATCCAACGTTGCCTTCATCCCACCTTTGCTCTTGATGTCATGGCCCGCTGCGAAGACGTGACAGGTATCGAGACAGATTCCGACCTTGGGGTGATGTTCGAGCGCATTGAGATAAGACTTGAGATCCTCGAGTCGCTTGACTAGAGACTGACCTTGACCGGCAGTAGGTTCAAGCAAGAACCACGGGTCGTCGTCCTTCAGGTTCTCAAGGATCGGCAACATCCCCTTCGTTATCTGCCGCCACGCAGATTCCACGAATGACTCATCGACCGCGGAACCGGTATGGACGACTACGCCGAGTGCGCCGATCTCACGACCACGTCGAAGTGCATAGGCAGTCGATTTGAGTGAGTTCTCATAGGTTGCTGGGTTGGGCGAACCGAGATTGACCAGGAAAGGAGAGTGGATATAGGTCTCGATACCGAGCGCATCGGCCTTCTCGCGGAAGGCGGCGTCTGCCTTTGGATCGGGATCTGGCATCGCCCAACCACGAGGATTCGAAGCAAAGACTTGAATCGCCTCAGCCTCGATCGTCTCGGCGTATTGGATCGATCGCTTCGCCATCCCGCCTGAGGTAGGGACATGTGCTCCTATGCGTGGATGCAGAAGGTTTCCATCTTCTACTTTCTTAGCGCGCGGCACCTTGCGAGTCTAACGGACGAGTTCTCTCGCTCTAGCTCAGCGTGATGGTCACTGTGGTGCCGCGCTTTACTCGATCGCCGACCTTGGGAGAGACATTGGTGACTACCTTGCTCTCTCGCTTGCCGATGGTCTTGGTCTCCACGATCAATCCAAGATCAGAGAGAAGCTTCTTCGCCTCTGCACCCTTGAGGGAGAGCACATTCGGGATGAAGACATACTCCGTTCCTTCTGAGATCGTGAGAATGATCGCGCTTCCCTTCTGAAGCGGTTGATCAGCGGCGGGCACTTGCACGATCACTGCGCCAAGTGGAACGGTCTCCGAGTACTGATACTGCACATCTACGTCGAATCCTGCAGCATTGAGTTCATTGAGCGCTTGTTCTCCGGACTCACCGACATAGCTCTTGACTAAGACCTCTTCGGTGCCTTTGCTGATCACATAGTTGACGAGAGAGTCTCTCTTGACTCGAGCGGAGGCGGCAGGTTCTTGACTTACGATCAGTCCCTTCTCGAGATCAGGGCTGAATCTCTCGCTGACCGTACCCACCTTGAGATTGCTATCTTCGATCAACTTCTTGGCGGCTTCCGGTGTCAGACCTCCGATTGAGGGGACGGTGTAGCGCTCCTTACCTTGACTGACGATCAGGTAGACAGTGCCACCTTCAGCAACTCGACCTCCACCGGCAGGATCGCTGCGCAGAACGAAACCCTCCTCGATCTCTTCGCTGAATTCGCGCTCACCGATCTCGACGGAGAGCCCTAACGGGGTGAGTTCATTGGTCGCTTTGACGATGCTCATGCCCGCAACTGAGGGAACGACGACGCGATTACCGGGTCCTATCAGGAGGTACCAGACGCCGGTAACGATGGCGACCAGCAGAAGTGCAGCGATAGTGCGATTTCGCTTCACGCGCTTCGAGAGTTTTCGCTTCTTCGGTCTGCTCACCTGATCCTCTTTTCGCACCACTTCAGATGCTTCTTTTACCTGCTCGGTCGACGACTTCTCTTCTGCTCTCTTTGGTGGGAGTGCGTTTTTCACGGCAGGCGGAATATCCAACTCTAGGCTCATCTGTGCGCTGCTCTTTGCTGATGGATCCCATGTCGAAGTGACTGAACGAAGTCTTTCGAGGAATTCACCGGCATCTTTAGGGCGTTCGTCAGGATTGCTCGACGTGGCGAGATAGATCAGATCGTCAAAGCCCGGATCTATTCCGACGAGTAGCTGCGAAAGCCGGGGAACTCGCTCCTTGACATGTTTGAGCGCTACCTGGACCGGATCATCTCCCATGAAAGGACGCTCACCCGTGAGGGCTTCAAAGATCACGATCGCTGCCGAGTAGACATCACTTCGGGCATCGGTGACACCACGCTGGACCTGCTCGGGGGCGAGATAGGAGACGCTGCCAAGCACCACAGAGGATTCCGCCGTCATCGTCTCGCCGATGAGAGAGCCACGGGCAAGACCGAAGTCGGCGATCTTCACTCGGCCATCACGCGCGATGAGAATGTTCTCTGGCTTGATGTCTCGGTGAACGATTCCGAGTCGATGTGCCGCAGAGAGTGCGCTCAACACCGGCATCATAATCTGCATCAATGGAGCCAACTCGATCCGTCCTTGATGATCCAGGTGAGTGCGGAATGTCGAGCCATCGACCAGCTCCATCACGATGAATACGCAGGGTGTCCCACCCTGATTCCAGCCCTGATCTTGGATGCTAACTATGTTGGGATGAGAGAGAGCGGCGGCCGCCTTCGCCTCGCGGATGAAGCGAGAGACGTAGTTCTCGTCATTTGCCAGGTGAGGATGCATGATCTTGACCGCGACCTCACGATCGAGCCGCAGGTCGAGGGCTGCATATATGGTCGCCATGCCACCAGCGTCAACGATCCGAGTGAGTTGATATCGACCATCGATCACTTCACCGGTGAGATCAGCCACGGTTGGATTTTAGGATGTGCGAGCGTTGCAAGCCGTGATTGCCACCCGACTCAGACGAAGAGTTCGCCGTCGAGTCGCAGATGCGCAGTATCGAATGTGTTCTCGGCTGCGAAGTGGAGTAACTCCTCACCTTGCCAGGAGAGCATTCGACCTCTGTACTCGTCAAGATCCGTCGCGAAGAGACTATCTCGTTGCAAGACTCGCTCGAGACCTCGAGACGGTGTGATCTCGATCCAGACCATCGTGGTGGCAAATGGTCTGACGATCCGCTGCGAAGCTCCTACTCCCTCCAGGATGAGGAAGGGATGTTTGGGGATGGTGCGAACTTCGCCTGCGGCGCCACGATGCCAATCCCAAGCGCGATAACCACCGGTCTTCCCGAGTCCGATGGGATTCAAGATCTGATCCCTCAGTGTTGCTGTGAGTTGCGCAGTGAGAGCGTCATGCCATCCTCGGTATAGGTCATCCATATGCACGATGGGCGCATCGTCGAGAAGCGGCGAGAGGGCATCAGCGAGCGTGCTCTTGCCACCGCCTGCTCTGCCATCGATCGTAATGACCCGGACATCACCGATCAGAGGTGAGACGCTCGTGGCATGTTCGACGACGAGTGATAACGCTTCGCTAAAGGGCAGGCGATGGAGTGTGTGCACGTCGATACCAACGGACCAGACCCAAGATGGCCATTCCAGTGAAGATGAGATAGACGATGGAGGTGAAGTAACTTTCACCAAGCCAGAACTGCACCGTCAAGACAACATTGACGACTAACCAAACTAACCAGTTCTCCCACTTCTCCTTGACCATCGCGAATTGTGCAAGAGCGCTTCCAAGAAGACCGAGCGTGTCACTCCAGATGTAGACCGCTCCGACAGATTGAAGGTAGGGGGTAAAGGCGATCCACGCAGCTGCGAAAGCAGCGAGACCGATCGCGCGATATCTCCAGGGAATGCTTGCAGGATCGGCCCCTCGTGGTCCCCAACCGAACCAACCCCAGATGCCGAATGCGATGAAGATGAACTGGGTGGCCATGCTCGCGTAGTACTCGTATTGATAGAACCAGATCGCGTATAGAGAGGAACTGATCACCCACCAGGGCCACATGATGCGCTTACCAGTGGTTCCAAGGTAGACCGCGACGAGTGCAGTGGTCGCCGCGATACCTTCCAAGAGTGTGACGTCATAGCCCCAAGCTGTGAAAAGAACTGTGTCCATTTTTCGCTCCCAAGAGTCTGCATTACCAGACTGGTCTTACGGTCGGCCCATTTCGGACCCTCTCAGCCAACTTTTGGCTCCCGTTCCCGAGAAGGTTAGCATCCCGACATGGATCGCTATGGATATCTCGCCATGATCCTCTTTACAGTCTTTGGATCCTTCTGGCTGGAGATCTTCCTCAAGACTCGCGTCCTGGTTCGTATCAGGCGCGCACTCCTTGCAATCCTCCCAATCTCCACCATATTCCTGATCTGGGACTTCTATGCCGTGAGCCGCGGTCATTGGGATTTCGATGCTGCACAAACGCTCGGGATCAACGGTCCACTTGAGATTCCACTCGAAGAGTTCCTCTTCTTTCTCGTCGTACCGATGGCAGGGATCTTGACCCTTGAGGCCGTGAGGAATGTGAAGAAGAAGTGGATCGTCGGCGATGAGGTGGAGCGATGACCTACACCGAGCTAGTCCTACTCGCCATTCTCTTCACCGTCATCAATGACCTCTATATCTTGCGGACCCGGTTGCTTACCCGAAAGGTCTTTTGGACTTCCTATGCGATCATCGTCTTCTTCCAACTCATCACCAACGGTTGGCTGACCTACAACGAGATAGTGATCTACTCCGATGACGTGATCACTGGATTGCGCATCGCATTCGCGCCGATCGAGGACCTCGGATTTGGCTTCGCCTTGGTCACCAATGTCATGGCACTCTGGGTCTTCTGGGGGCGCCGCGGCATCAGGAGCTGAGCGCGAGGATCGTTCACTTCCAAAGTTTGCGCATCTGCCACCAGGCGGGCAGTGCGACTGCGACTCTTCTCATCATCGAGGTCTTCGCCCGTCTATCGAAGACCTGGTAATCGATCCGCTCGACCTCATCGACGATGCCGCAGTAGAGCTCGCTAGCGGCTTTGATACAACCGTGCGACTCCGGTGTGAGGTGATGGATGGTCTTATCCGCCTCGACCTGAAGAGTGCGGACCCGTGCAATCTGATAGCGCATCGCTTCGACGAAGTCGCCATCGACGGTGCGTCGCTCGAGTCTTTCTCGGTCGATGCCGAAGCGAGCGAGCTCCTCAAGCGGGAGATAGACCCGACCACGATCGAGGTCCTCACCCACATCGCGGATGAAGTTGGCAAGTTGGAATGCGATGCCGAGACTCTTGGCACCCTCGAGAGTTGCTTGGAAGTTCGCACCATCACGAACGCCAAGTACGTGGACCATCTGCAAGCCGATCACGGCAGCAGAACCGTAGACATACTCCGAAAGCGCGCCATAGTCGCGATACTCCGTGACGGTGAGATCCATCGCCATGGAGTGGAGGAAGGCCTCGAAGTACTCGATCGGTATCGACCAACGATTGACGGTATCGATGAGGGCCCGTCCGATCTCGTCATCGGATCGCCCAGAGCGAAGGTCTTCGAGGATCTGCCTACTCCAACCTTCGAGCCAGGAACGCTTCTCATCGGGAGTCAGCGTCGAGGCGAGGTCATCGACTATCTCGTCCGCGTATCTGGCAAAGCCATAGAGGGCATGGACATAGGGACGTTTCTCCGGTGGCAAGAGTCGAGTCGCCAAGAAGTATGTCTTGCCATGGCGGGCGTTGAGATCTCGACAGGCGAGATAGGAGCGTTGGAGATCTGGATCGGTGATCCCTGCGCGAGTGAGCTCTGCAGACACCTTTAGATGATTCTCTCCGCTGCGAGCTTTCCAGAGATCAAGACCATAGGCACACCGACTCCAGGTTGTGTTCCAGATCCCGCGAAGACGATGTTCTCGTAACCCTTCGCCATATTCCGAGGCCTGAAGGGACCAGTTTGGAAGAAGGTATGTGCGCTGGCGAAAGGTGCGCCACGTTCCATTCCCATCGCTTCCCATTCCAATGGAGTGGTTATCTCTTCGACTTCGATCGATTCTGCGAACTCCGGATAGCCACGGCTCTCTAAGGAGCGCAACATGCTCTCACGGTAACTCTTCTTCGCCGTCCGCCAATCGATATCGGCATCGAGGTTGGGTGTCGGGAAGAGGACGTAATAGGAGTGTTTTCCTGGTGGCGCCAATTCAGGATCATCATGCGAGGGGACGGTGACCAAGAAGCTTGGATCGCTCATCAACTCCTGCTTCTCGATGAGTTGATCGAAGACGCCATCCCAGTCGTGACCGAAGTGGATGTTGTGATGGGCGACATGGTCGTACTTCTTCGAGGATCCGATCAACATCGTCACTGCGGAGGGTGAGTAACGCAATCTCTTCAATCGTGGCGGCATATGACCTAGTAACTCACGCCATGCCACCGGTAGATCAGGGTTGAGGATCAGCGCATCACACTCATAGCGCTCGCCATTGGCTGTGAGCGCCGCTGTCGCTCTGCCGTTCTTCCGCTCGATCCCGACGACTTTGCTCTCATACTTGATCGTGACGCCATGCTTTTGGGCGGCGGCAGCAAGGGCGCGCGGCAGGGCGTGCATGCCACCTTTCGGGAAGAAGACACCGGCCACTGAATCCATATAGGCGATCACGGCATAGATGGCGAGAGCCTGTTGTGGGCTGACTCCGGCATACATCGCTTGGAAGGAGTAGACGCGTTGTGTCCTTGGATCCTTGAGGAAGTCGCTTACTCGTGGTGCGAGACGCCTGAAACCACCTATTGCGACCAATCGCGCGAGATTGGGAGTGAGTAGGTCGAAAGGAGTGTCGATGTTGCGGTCGATGAAGTCGTTCATCTCGTACTTGTAGAGCTTGGTGACGAAGTCGACGTAGCGACGGTAACCATCTGCCTCATCGCCTCCGATGACCTTTGCGATCTCCGCTTCCATCTCTTTGGTATCTGCATGGACATCGAGCTGCGATCCATCGGCATAGAAGGCGCGATAGAGCGGAGAGACTGGCATCAACTCCAGCCAATCCTTGGTGGTCTCACCGACTGCATTGAAGGCATCTTCGATCAGATCCGGCATGGTCAGTACTGTCGGTCCGGTGTCGAATCGGTAGCCATCCTTCAGTAGGAGACCGTTGCGCCCTCCAGGGACCGATTCGCGTTCCAGGATCGTCACTTCACGACCTTCGCCCGCGAGACGAAGTGCAGCGCTCAAACCGGCAAGACCGGCGCCAACGATCACGATGCGATCGGTCGCTCCTTTTACTTTACGGATGCGATCTCGTCTCACTCTTGAGCCTCTCGTCGATAGATCAATTGGAGCGATGGAGCGCCATCTGCGCCATGGTCCGAAGGAGCGGCTTTGCTTCCTCAGCGATGGCGTTCGAAGAGAGAGCCTCTTCCGCTTGCTCGGCGCGGTCGCTAATCATCTCCTCGACTCGGGTCAGCGCGCCACTTGAGATGATCGCTTCACGAATCCTCTCGATTCTCGTCGGGTCGAGATGAGGATCGCCTAATGCGGAGAAGATCTCGGAGTCACGGCTTCCTTTGACCGCCAGAGCGATCAGGACGGTTCGCTTACCTTCACGGAGGTCATCGCCGGCAGGTTTGCCGGTCTGCTCTGGGTCACCGAAGACTCCAAGGATGTCATCGCGAAGTTGGAATGCCTCGCCGATAGGGATGCCATACCGAGAGAGCGCAACGAGCGCTTCATCGCTGCCATGCGAGAGCCGCGCGCCGAAGTGAAGTGGACGCTCGATGGAGTACTTGCCTGACTTGTACTTGGCGACCTTGAGTGAGCGATCGGCATCGACCGTCGCAAGTGATTGTTCATGGACATCGAGATATTGACCTGCCATCAACTCGACGCGAAGCTCATCGTAGATCGGTAGTACCGAGAGGAGGCGATCGGAATCTACGCCGGATCGATGCAAGACAAGGTCGGCCCAGATCAGCGCCAGGTCACCGAGGAGGATCGCGGTCGCTTCTCCGTACTTTGCACTATCCCCAGAGAGATGTGCCTCTCGATGCATTGCCTCGAAGCGCCTATGGATCGAAGGATTGCCTCGTCGAGTATCTGAACCATCCATGACATCGTCATGGATCAGTGCGCAGGCATGGAGGAACTCAAGGGATGCGACCGCTTTGATTGTGGCGCGATCTGGTTCGAGCCCGGTGACCGCCATCGAACCGATGGCACCAAGGAGTGGGCGAAAACGCTTTCCGCCATCGATAAGGAAGCTCTGCATGGCGCTCGAGACCGGAAGGAGTTCGGGGCCTATCGAATCGATGTATGAGCCGGCATCGTCGAGGAAGGAAGTGATCTCTTCATCGATCTGACTTCGGAATGTGGCGATGAGAGAGCGCGCATTCACCGCCGCGTCAGAAGAAGACACGAAGGTGAGGGTACCCTCACCGACTATGGATTTCAGCCTTCTTCAGGCTTCTCGCGCTACATCGAAGCCGACCTTCTCGGTGGAGTTCTTCCCACCGAAGGATGAGGCCGGCGAGCAGAGATTGTGGGACTCGCTCTCGCTCCTGGCGGAGAAAGACCCTGATTTCGTAAGTGTCACCTACGGTGCAGGTGGCAGTACTAGGGATCGAACCATTCGTATCACCGCTGAGATCACGGCACGCACTTCCATTCCGACTGTGGCGCATCTGACCTGCGTGGGTGCGACTCGTAGCGAAGTTGATGCCATCCTCACCCGTTACAAGGAGAGTGGAATTGCCACGATCCTCGCACTTCGTGGCGATCCACCAGGTGGTCCAAGTGACGTATGGATTCAGACACCGAATGGTTTCCATCATGCTGATCAACTCGTGGAGTTGGCGGTTGAACGAGGATTCACTGTCGGTGTCGCGGCATTCCCAGATGGACATCCCGCATCGGGAGGGGAGACGGCGCGAGATGTCGATGTCCTGGTTCGGAAGTTCGAACTGGGCGCATCCTTCGCCACCACCCAATTCTTCTTCGATGTGAGTAAGTACCAGGAACTTCGCGACCGTCTCTCCGCCAAGGGGGTGGATCGTCCGCTCATCGCGGGCATCTTGCCGATCACCAACTTCAAGCAGTTGATACGGATGGCCGAACTCGGTGGCACTCCATTGCCGAAGGTCGTGATCGATCGCATCTCGCGATTCCAGGATGATCCCGACTCATTGCGCAAGGAGGGTATCGAGATCGCCTCCGAACTCGCCTCGGACCTCATCGGAGTCGGTGCGCCGGGCCTTCACTTCTATACGATGAACTCAGCGCACTCCACGATGGAGATCACCGAGCGAATCGGACTTCGATGATGGTGCGTGAGGAATTCTTCGACCGCTGGAGCGAAGTGCACGGTGGCGCAGAGATCAAAGGGATCGTGCGATGGTGGCTCTCGATCTCCTTTCGAGTCGCCTCACTCCTTCGAAGTTTGAGGGTCACCGCGAATTCGATGACCGTATTCGGTGTGATCATCGCTTTCTTGTTGATCGTCGCTCTTCGGGACGAAGGAAGCGAGCAAGCCGCCCCTCTCCTCATCGCAGCACTCCTATTGGTGATCTCGCTGGCAGCAGATGGTGTCGATGGTTCGCTTGCCCTCTTGACCGGCCATGTGAGTAGAAGGGGGGCCGCGCTCGATGCCATCGCAGATCGCCTTGCAGAGTCCTTCTGGGCCTTTGCCTTCATCCAGATCGGTGCTGACTATCGCGTCGTCGTCATCGCATGGCTCATGGCTCAGACTCAGGAGTACATCAGAGCGCGGCTCGGCGGACTTGACGTCAGTGAGATCGGTGTCGTCACCGTGAGCGAGAGGCCGGTGCGTGCGTCCTTTCTTGCTGTGGCTCTAGTTGTCGCATTGATCAATGCAGCATCGGGTGGTGGAGAGATTCTCGCCGTCACGCTCACATCCGCAGTGACGATCATCGCCGCGCTCTGGCTGCTCTTGCAGGCGATCGCGTTAGGGCAACTCTCTCGATTCGCGATACGTTCAACGATTGATCTGCGCTGAGATCGCATCTGCGACGATCTCACCACTGAGTCCGACCAACGGCAATCCACCACCTGGATGAGCTGAACCGCCGACGTTATATAGGCCGGCAAGTCGGGAGACATTGGGTGCGCGTCGGAAAGCAGCACGGATCCCATTGCTTGAGGGGCCATAGATGGAGCCACCTTCGCTGCCGTAGTCATTCTCGATATCGAGGGGAGTACGGAACTTCTTCACGGCGATGCGGTCACGGAAATCAATTCCAATCCGATCGACGAGGATCTCGATGATCCTGTCACCATAGTCTCGAGCTACGACCTCATCACTCCAATCGAAACCACCTTCAGGCTGATGACGTGGTGCATTGACGAGGATGAAGAGATTCTCGCCGCCTTCAGCTGGCACCATCGCTGGGTCATCTGGCGAGCATATGTAGATGGTCGGATCCGTGACCGGGACCTTCTCTTCGAAGATCTGATCGAATTCACGGTCATAGTCGGTGGGGAAGAAGACAGTGTGATGGGCTTGAAGCAACCGCTGCTTCGAGGGCTTGAGGCCAAGGAGAAGTGAGAAGCCAGAGAGTGAGGGAGTGGTGCGATTGATGTTTCGTCGTTCGCCAGCGGTCTTCTCTTCCCTCGAACCATCAATTGCCAGCATCCCGTTATAAAGGCGATAGGCATCCACATTCGAGATCACGGCATCCACTTTGATCTCGCGGCCGCCTTCAAGGGCAACTCCTGTCACTTTCGCTCGATCGTGGAGGATCCTCGTCACGGGTGAGCAAAGTTCGATTTTGACTCCACGCTCTCTCGCCCGCGCCTCGACTTTCTCTACCAAACGTCCAAGTCCGCCACGGATGTGCCAAGCACCAAAGGCCTCCTCTACGAATGCGATGGTGAGTAAGACCGCGGGCACTTTCCTTGGATCAGATCCGGTATAGGTGGCATAGCGATCGATGATGTAGCGAAGACGTCGATCGCTCAAACGCTTTTCTGTGAATCTTCGCAAGGTGGTGAGGGGAGCGATAGTCGAGAGGTCTCTAATGACCTTCCCTCGACGCATCAATTGCGGAAGTGATGGCAATGCCCGCTCGACGAAATCAGTTCGCGAGGCTTGCCACATCCTTGCTGCGCGCTCGAGAAGCGAGCCCCACTCCTGGCCAGCTCGCTCTCCGAATGCATTGGATATCTCTGTGACAGCTCGATTACGCGAAAGGTTGGGCAGTTGTAGTCGACTTCCATCTGCGAAGTGATAATCGAATGCGGGGTCCAATCCGACGAGGTCTAGGTCGACACCACGTCCTGTCTTCATGAAGAAGTCGCGATATACAGCAGGGAGGGTGAGTAGCGAGGGTCCAGTGTCGAATCCATACCCATCGATCCACTCGGTGTGACACTTTCCCCCGACGCGGTCACTCTTCTCATAAATGGTGACGCGATGTCCTCGGTGCGCGAGGCGAGCTGCGACGGTCAAACCACCGACGCCAGCACCGATCACCGCGATATCGAGGGCGCGAGAGTCTCTTCTCTGATGACTCATCATGTGGCGATCGCTCTATCTCGCCAGGTCAAGGCCCCTGCTCGCTTCAATCTGAAGGATCGAAAGACCAAATAGAGAAGGAGAGCCACGCTGAGTGGATGAAGTAGAAAGCTTTGCCAGAACGATGCAGTGCGAAGCGCTGCAATGAGACGCGAGAGTGAGATGGCGAAGAAGGCGACCCAACCCCATGCAGCTCCCAGGATCCCGGCGAGGAGTGGTAACCATGAGGTCGTAACCATGAGAAGGAGTGCGACTGCGGCACCTACCGGTGAGCCGAATGCGCGCCAGAGGGATTTGCTGTAGCCATCGATCAATTCCTGGCTCGACTCGTACATCCTGCAATGTGCGATAGCGCTTCCATCGACCACGGAACCTGCGAAACCTGCCTGCCACAATCTCCTTGCGAGTTCGATGTCCTCTAGGACTTCACCCTTGACGGATTCGAAACCACCGATCGAAGAGAGCGCTTCTCTAGTGACGACGAAGAACTGGCCATTTGCCACCGCCATGGATGGGAGACGAAGCTTCGCAGCGAGACGTAGCGGCACCGATGCGAACCATGACCATTGCAAGAGCGGTTGAATCACTCGCTCCAAGAAAGTCACTGCCACCTGTCTTGGATAGGGCGAGATCCATTCCCACTCGTTACTTTCCATCGTCGAGATCGCCGCTGAGATCGCCCCGGGTTCGAGCCGCACATCAGCGTCGATGAAGACGAGGTACCGCCCTGTGGAGACTTGGAATAGCCGCTCTTGTGCAGCAGGTTTTCCGAGCCAGCCTGCAGGAGGATTTTGACCTTCGAGAACCTTCAGTTCCTTGATCCTCTCTTTGGCGAGAGCGAGGAGTTGGCCGGTCTCATCGGAGGATTGATCATCGATTGCGATCACTTCCCAGGTTGATCGCTCTTTCTCATCCTGAAGGCTTCGCTGCAATGAATCCGCGAGTGGCGAGACATTACGTGCTTCATTGCGCAGCGGGACCATCAGCGAGACGCCAGCAGCCCAATGCTCTGGTGGAAGCTTGGCGCGCCAGATGGTGAGTGCATTGAGCAGAGTGAGGGAGAGCGCGAAAAGGCAGAGGGTCAGGATCGCGACCTGGAGGATGAATGGCTCCACGTTACCGATTACTTCATCCCTCAGAAGTCGCTTCGACCAAGTCGTTGCGCGAGGAAGTAAGGAATGAGGTAGAGCGTGAAGACGATTCCAACGGAGATCCCGATCTCGGGATAGCCGAAGAAGAAGACATTTCCGATCACGCCGCCGAAGACAGTCCAGAGCAAGAAGAAGTCCGGGATCGCATTGGAGAGACCGCGCTTACGACGTTCGCGCGGTAGCGCGACATGCAAGAGCGCCATCAATCCCATACCAGTCAGAAGCCAGCCGAATGCGTTTGAGAGCGGGATCATCGGCTGGAAGGGCACCGTTGCGCCATCGATCTGCCAAGTCCATCTGCCTGCATTGACCATCTGTGGATCGAGGAAGAAATCCCAGACCATCAATCCGATACCTCCGTAGAGGAAGACCCAACGGGGTGCGACGCGACGAGCGACGATGATGATCGGATAGGAGATCATCACCCAAGCGAATGGGACTACGAGCGGAATGTCGAAGACTTGGTAAGCGAGCGAAGCGTCATATTGATAGACACCGAATGGCCAGCCAGTTCGATGGCCGATCTGCTCGATGATGAGCGAATAGAAGAAGGTGATGAGTAGGAAGCGCACTGCGAACTTCGGTCCGAAGGAGTAGTAGGAGTGAAGCACCATCGCTGCTGCGCCCCAATAGACGACTGCGAGCGTGACCAATCGGAGCGCTTCACCTTCGAGCAGTGGATAGGAGACTTGAAGAAAAAGAGCGACTGCGAAGACCAGATAGACCGGTAGCGCTTCGGAGATGGTGAATTGCTGCCCGATTCGACGGCGAGGCACATATTGTCGAATCGACATGTGCCAATAGTAACTTTCTACCAGTCTCCGGACTCTTCGACGACGGCGAAGCGAGCAAACATCTCCTCGGAATACCATCCGATCCGCTTTGTCGCTTCGATTGCGCCTTGGTGTGCGGGAGATCGATAGGCGAAGTCACGAATCGCTTGGGGTGAGTCCCAGAGCGAGAAAGTTCCCTGCAGGCCGATCGGTGCCTCACCGATTCCAATCGCACTCTCCAACCCTGGTGATGCATGGAGCGCTATGTTGACTGGCGGGACTGAGCGCCAGAACTTTCGGTTGTGGCGCCACTTGATGCGAGCTCGCGTGATCGCTGCGACCTTGCCATCCCATGTCTTGGCGTCGACCTTCGCCATGGATTCGAAGGGATCTCGCTTCGCCCATCGGCCATTGACGGCGATCGGCTTGAGGGAGAACTCCTTGCAGGCGATAGCACGTCGATCCCAATGAGAGAGTCTCGGTAGATCCTCGCCGACCATGATGACGCCCCATCGATAGGGATTGGCATCTCGGACCGTGAAAGTCTCACCACTGCCGGTTCCAAGAAGTTTCCAGAAGTCGACACCTTCTCTCCGTAATCGAAGGCGATCCCACCCCATCCGCATGATCGCCCAGGGGATGTGTCGGCGCTTGATTCGCCAGAAGATCACTCGCGCTTCCCTCATGATTCGATTCTGTCTCTACCTGAAGTCATCAGTATCTCTGCCATCACTTCGGGGACGGAATCCCACATCGGAGCATGACCAGTCTCGGCGAGGGTCACCCAGCGTGCATGATCTGGTGCGAGCGATCTCTCCTGGCAACTCTGAGCTGGCAGAGTGTTGTCACTATCGCCGAAGATGATCGTCACCGGGATCTGCGCTGGTATCTCGCTCTCAAAACGCTTCATCAACATGCCGTCGAATGCTGGGTAGTAACCATCGGAGTCCGTCATCGCACGAACTGCATCCATGCAGAGGCGATACGAAAAATCTCGCCAACGAGGACTGACGCTGGCGAAGCCCAACGACCTTGCCCATTCGAAGTGGAGGAAGAGAGGAGTGAGGAGACGCGTCGACTTGGCAAAGATCCGCAATGAGGCAGTCGCGGGATAACGACGCTGGAAGGGATTGATCCACATTCCAGCCGGTGCGAGCGCCGTCAAAGAAAGCACTCTTTGACCGTGGTGCGCGGCAAGTTCGAGGGATACCCATCCACCGAGGGAGTTTCCGACGAGGTGATAACCGGTGGAGATCTCATCGACCGAGCTACGGACCATGTCGGCTAGCGCAATCGGATCCATTTGAGTCCCTTTGATGAAGGGAGTCTTTCCATGTCCAGGTAGATCCACCGTGATGACGCGAAAGTGGCGTCGCAGTTCCGGGATCAATACTTGCCAAGCCGTGCTCGCTGATCCCATGCCATGGATGAGAAGGATGTCCTCGATCTGCTGCCCACGTGTGGCGGACTTCAGTGGCGGGATGACCTGAGTTTCAAGTCTCATGGCTTCGATCTCAATCTCCGACGATGAGTGGCGTCGCACCAGTTATTCGATGGAGTTCGTCGAAAGAAGTCGGAAACACTGCATGGGGATGTCCTGCTGCAGCCCATATCACTTCATATTCGGCAAGTGCTTGGTCGATGACTACTTTCGTTCTCACGGAGAGATCCTCACTCTCCCAGCCGATCGGAGCGACACCACCCACCGAGAAGCCACTGACGCTCTTGACCCAATCTGCATCGGCGCGCGCTAGAGCGCTCACTTCGAGATGCCTTGCGACCAGATCTGTGTCGACTCGATGACGTCCGGATGTTATGACGAGCAAGGGTGATCCATCCGGGAGTTTGAAGACGAGCGAGGATGCGATCTGTCCGACCTCGATGCCGAGACCTTTGGCAGCATCGACCGCAGTTTTCGCACTCTCATTCAAGACCTTGATCTCGCCCGGTAGCGCGTTCGCCTCGATCGCAGCGCGCACTCGCCTCACTGCGGGGCGATTCAGTATCTCTTCCATCTCAGGTGTGCTCCGGCTACTCGGCCAAGATCCAAGTCTCGAACAAGGTGAAGATAGCAATCGAGAGCAGGAGCGCCGCGAAGGAGCGCTTGAGAAGTTCCTGTGGCACTCGAGAACTGTGATGCGAGCCGATTCGAGAGATCACAATGGCGACGACTGCCATGATCAATGGCAACGACCAGTCGACTTGATCCCAACTCCCGTTCCGCACTAAGAAAGCAATGCTCGAGTTGAGGAAGATGATGAGGAGGGAAGTCCCTGCCGCCTTCGCCGCTGGGGTATTGAAGAAGAGGACCAAGATGGGAATGGCGACAAAGCCACCACCGATTCCGAATAGACCTGTGATCACACCGATTCCGAGCGAGAGCGTGACGAGGATCGGGATCGGCATCCTTCGTTCGGATCCTGGCCTGATCGGTCTTTGCAACATCGACCAGGCAGCCAGCAAGAGCACGAGCGCAAGGCCAGAGGTCATCGCCTTCTCTGGGATTCGCGGTGCGAGGAGGGCGAAAGTTACGTTTGTAGTGGCGCTCAAGGCGGAGATGGTCAGTGCCTCTCGCACCAGGACCTCACCGCGAGAGAACTTCGGCACCGTTCCCGAGAGCGCTGCTGTACCTACGACCACGAGCGCGGCGGTGGTGGCTTGAAGTGGCGTGAATCCGAAGATGTATATGAGCATAGGAACTGCGAGCATCGCGCCGCCTGCTCCCACGAAACCTAGGACGAGACCGATCACTCCACCTGCGAGTATCGCGAGGATCAGTTCCACGCCTGCACTATCCCATAAGAAAACCCCGATGGAGCTTTCCACCGGGGTTTTCGAAGTGAAGCGTGAGTTACATGTCGAAGAAGTGATCGACGGTCACAGAAGGACCGAAGTCAGCGCCAGTTGCGACGAGAACGAAGATGACGAGCGCGGCACCAGCGAGTGCGAGGTTCTTGAAGAAGTTGATCATCTCGCCCTGCTTGGCTTGTGCATCTTGGATGGTCCAGAAGTTATGCATCATGAAAGCGGTCGGTACCAGGAAGATGGCGAGGAGAAGGGCGCCGAGATCTGCGTAGATGCCGAGCGCTACGAAGAGGCCACCAAGCAGGATCATGAATCCGGATAGGAGGACCATCAACTTCGCGGCTGGCACCTTCTTGAATTGCGCATAGCCGGACATCGCATCACGCTGAGTGAAGTGGGCGATACCTGAGTTGATGAAGAGCAGCGCGAAGAGCACGCGGCCGATGAGTAGGACGATATCCATGAAGCTCCCTTTTCTTTTGGTGTTTTCCTTTGGTCTGTCGAGTGAGTAAGTCCGATGACTTACGTGCTGGGAGAAAGGCTAGGACGATTTAGTTGAAATTTCAACGAAATCACGCTCAATGGGCCGCGTGTCGCAAGGCCGTTTGACGGTGTCAGGCCTCGCCTCTATGGTTAGAACAAATGTTCTAAAACCCTCAAGTTCGGATTGAGCCTACTTATGCCAGAGATACCTCGTTCTGAGATCGCGCTCTTTGATGGCGAGCCGATCGAATTCACCTATCGCA
>Ga0164292_10000731_pt1 | contig 26069 bp, 18 predicted proteins | sample GEODES117metaG_FD_111486 | JGI IMG/M metagenome (GOLD analysis project Ga0164292, IMG submission 111486) | Eutrophic lake water microbial communities from Lake Mendota, Wisconsin, USA - GEODES117 metaG | ecosystem: Environmental > Aquatic > Freshwater > Lake | place: USA: Lake Mendota...
CGCGCTCGGTCACGCGGTTGGTGTTGTATTGCGCGCGCACCCGCGCCGGGGCGGCAAGGGGTGCTCCACTGGCGCTGCGCACGATCCCGAAGAACATGCCGCGCGGAAGCTCGGCGGTCGGCGCACCGCAGCGCGCTTCGATGAGCGTAGCCGCCGACGGGGTCGCGAGCGGGAGCGAAATGGGTTCGTCGGTGCTCACCTCGAGTCGCAGCAGGCTGCTCTCGACACCCAGCGAATCGAGGAAGGGGTGCAGGAAGCCGACGAGGTAGGTACCAGCCGGCACCTCGTCGATCTGGAAGATCCCCTGCAGGTTCGACGTGGTGGAGAGAATGCGTCCGCTGTTGTCGGTGGCCGACAACTGCACCGTGGCCCCGGTGAGCACACGATTGCGAACACTGTCGATGATCTCGCCGCGCACCCGGGCTCGGGGAGGGGCGGCGGGCTTGATCTGCGCTTCGAGCGGGGCTGCCGCGAGCGCGAGCAGTGCTGCGGCAACGGTAAGGGCCTTCTGACTCATATCGCGATCATACCCCAAGTGCGGTGCGGGGGCCAGTTCATCGGTTGTTCCCATACGACACCGCCAGTAGTTCGATTGGATGCACGGCCTTCACATCGGACCCACTGAGCAGCAGCCCCGCGCCGATCTGCATGAGGCAGCCGGGGTTGCCGGAAGCCACCACCTCGGCGTGCGACTCGGCGATGCGCGCGAGTTTGGGCGCGAGCACCGCGTCAGAGACGTCGGGCTCGACCAGATTGTAGATGCCGGCCGATCCGCAGCATTGGTCGGCATCCTCGAGCGGAATGAGATCGAGCCCCGGCACGGCGCGCAGCAGTTGCAGCGGCGGGTTCACGATACGCTGGGCATGCATCTGATGACACGGTGGATCATGTGTGACGCGAAGCGGCACTTCGTGCGTCCCTGACTGGGGGCCGGTAGAGGCGAGAAGTTCGCTCACGTCGCGTGTGCGTGCGGCCAGCCGCTCGGCGCGAGCAGCCCACGCCGGCTCATCGTGCAGCAGATGCCCGTACTGCTTGAGCATCGCCCCGCAGCCCGCGGCATTTACGACCACGAATTCGGCGTCGGAGCGTTCGAACGCGGCGATGTTCTGCTTCGCGAGATCGCGAGCCCCTTCAAGATCGCCGGCATGCGCATGGAGCGCCCCGCAACAGCGCTGCCCCGCGGTGCCACACACGCGATGTCCGTTCACCTCGAGCGCCTTCTCCGTCGCGCTGTTCACATGCGCAAACAGCCCCGACATCACACACCCTTCGAGCAGCGTGACCGAGGAACGCTGTTCGCGTGGTTCAACATCCCGTAGTACCAGCTCCCGTGGCTGAAGCTCCCGTCGTTCCAGCTTCCCCACACGCAGCGCAACGGGCGTCGTCGCTGCCAGCATTCCCATCGGGAACGCCAGTCGCTTCGGCAGCATGCGGGCCAGCAGGCGCGGCAGTCCCGTCGCCCGGAACACACGTGCGCCAAACAGGGCGGTCCGCAGCAGCACGTGGTGCCGGAACACCGTCAGCACCACGCGGGCGACGAATGGTGTCCCACGCACCGGTGCCATCGTGGCGCGGGTGGCCTCGAGCAATTCGCCATACGGGACGCCGCTTGGGCACGCTGTTTCGCAGGCGCGGCAGCCAAGGCACCGATCGATGTGCTGGGCGACCCCTTCGTCCGCGAGCGCAATATCGCCATCAAGCAGCCGTCGCATGAGCACGAGACGACCACGTGGCGAATCGTTCTCGTCTTCGAGATTCACATAGGTGGGGCACGCCTGCAGGCAGAACCCGCAGTGGACACACGAATCGAGCCCCTTCGCGGCCTGTGCGAGAGGCGTTCCCGGGAGGGCGCACGGGGGCGCGCCGGCAGGCATCGTGCCAGCCACGGTGTCAGACATGGGCGTGCCCGAGGGTGGTGGGGGAGATGGCGGCAAGCCGGTTGAGCACATCGCGGGGATCGAGCGCGTGCTTCACTCCGACCTCCAGCGCCGTACGCGGTGTGGAGTGCGGTGCCGCCGCGGAGCGCCCCTGGTCGATCACCACGGAGATCGGGTGCATGGCTCCATTTACCGCCGCGAGGCGATGCATCGTGTCGAGATCGTGCTCGAATGAATCGCGCGCGGCCGCCGGCAGGACGGCGCGCAGGCTGCCGCGGGCCGGATCGTACGTCAGGGTTCCGTGCGGAAAGGCCTCGAACCCGGCGCGCACGAAGGGTACGGCATCGGACCGGTGCGTACGGGCGCGGAACACGATCGCGTCGTGAGGCGTGTGGTGCAGCGGGCCGTCGACGCGCTCGACGGGGAGGTCGACGGCGTCTACCACGCCGAAGGCGCGCAGGTGCTGGCGGAGCGCGTCGGCACGCGCCGGGTTACCGGAAACGCGGCCCCAGAGTTGCGGCACGCCGTCTGGCGCGCGATGCAGGAGCATCGGTAGCGGCGCACGATTGGCCACGAGCTGTGGCAGCAGCTCGCCGAGTGCACCATCGTCGGTGCGGCGCAGCGTGCTGACCACGAGGATGTCCACCGCTGGACGTGCATGCAGGCGCAGGCTGACTTCGGTGATCACGCCGAGCGTCCCGAACGCGCCGGTGTGCAGACGCACCAGATCGAAGCCGGCGACGTTCTTCACCACGCGTCCGCCCGCCCTCGTGATGTCTCCACGCCCGGTGACCACCTGCACGCCAAGCACCAGATCGCGCACGGTGTAGTCGCCGAAGGCAAGTGGTGCGGGCGCGGCGGTGGCGACGACGGCGCCGATGGTGGCGTGTGGGGTTCCATAGGGCGCGAGGGCGAACATCTGCGCGTGTTCGGCGGTGGTGGCCGCAAGCTCCGCGAGGGTGGTGCCCGCCGCCACGGTGATGACGAGGTCGCCGGGCGTGTACTCGACGACTCCGCGCAGATGATCGAGCGGTAGGGGCAGGGCATCAGCCCACGGACCGCCACCGTGCAGCCAGGTCCCGCCACCGACGATGCGGAGCGGTTCACGCGTCTCGCGAATACGCGCCGCGAGTTGGTCGACGTCAGACATGAGGCGTCGTGGCATCCTGTCGGACCGTGTCATGCTTCACGGCGTTCGTCCCGTGCCATTCCCGACACGCGTGTACAGGCACCACCTTGCCCGGGTTGGCGCGGCGGTAGGGATCGAACACGCTGCGCACGCGACACATGGCGTCGAGCGAGGCCGCGTCGAACAGCGACTCCATATAGGGGAGCTTGTCGAGTCCCACGCCGTGTTCGCCCGTAATCGTCCCGCCCGCGGCTATGCATGCCTGCATGATGGCCGACATCGCGTCGTGCACGCGCGCGCTTTCCTGCGCATCGTGGGCGTTGTACGGAATGTTGGGGTGCAGATTGCCGTCGCCGGCGTGGAACACGTTGCAGACGCGCACGTCGTATTCCGCCGCGATGGCGTCGATGGCCGTGAGTACCTCGGGCAGTTTGGTCCGCGGGACCACGGCGTCCTGCACGACGAGTGCGGGCGAGAGTCGTCCCATCGCACCGAACGCCTTCTTGCGCCCCTGCCACAGCCTCGTGCGGTCCTCAGCGCTCGTGGCCACTGTCACCGATCGGGCGCCGGTGGCGAGGCACGCGTCACGGATGATGGCCACGTCTTCGTCGAGTCCCTCCGCTACCCCATCCACTTCGCACAGCAGCACGGCCGCGGCATCCACTGGATAGCCCGCGGCGTAAATGCTGGCTTCCACGCAGCGGATGGTGGCGTTGTCCATCATCTCCAGCGCCGCCGGAACGATCCCGCTGGCGATGATACGCGAGACGGCCCGCGCCGCATCCTGCACCGACGAGAAGTCGGCGAGCAGGGTCTGTACGGCATCGGGGAGCGGGACGAGCTGTACCGTGACTTCGGTGGCGATACCGAAACACCCCTCGCTCCCCACGAACGCGCCGAGCAGATCGTAGCCGTCCTGTTCGGTGTAGGCGCCGCCGAGCCGCGTCACGGAGCCATCAGGGAGCACGACTTCGCATTCGAGTACGTGATTGAGCGTCACGCCGTATTTGAGGCAGTGAGGGCCGCCGGCATTCTCGGCCACGTTGCCGCCGATGGTGCACGCGGTCTGACTCGACGGATCGGGGGCGTACTGCAAGCCGTACCGGGTGGTCTCGCGCGAAAGTCGGGCGTTCACGACGCCCGGTTCGACGCGCGCCAGGCGGTTGACCGGATCGACGTCGATGATGCGCGTGAGGCGGTTGAGACCGATGAGGACCACGTCGTCGGCGAGGGCGCCGCCGGAGAGGCCGGTTCCGGCGCCACGCGGTACCCAGGCGGTCTTGGTGCGCGCGAGGGCGCGTACCACGGCGATCAGTTCATCGCGCGTACCGGGGAAGACGGCGAGCGACGGCGTGGCGCGATAGCCGGGGAGGGCGTCGGCATCGTACGGGGCCAGCTCCGGCAAGCGGGTCTTCACCCAACGGTCGCCAACGATGGTTTCGAGCGTTTCGCGCACCTGAACGGACATGTCCGCAAACTGGAGCGGCGAGGCAGCGAGGAAAAGAGTCGATCAGGGGGAATTCAACGACTCTGGCCCCTTGATCGCCTTGATCGCCAGCCGAGCATCACGCCAAAACGCGGTCCACGGCGGCGCGCAGCGTGGCCAGGTCGAACGGTTTCTGCAGGACATGCGGATGGGTGGCCAGCACCGAGTCGCGAGCGGCATCCTGAACGGCATCACCTGTGGTGATGATCACACGGGTCGCGAGCGTGGGACGGGTGGCCATGAGCGTCAGGACGAGCTGGTCGCCGGTCATCCCGGGCAGGTGCAGGTCCGTGACGATGAGGTCGAGCGCCGTCTCGGCGGTCTCGCTTTCGATGATCTGCAGCGCCTGGCGCCCATCCGGTGCCTCGTCCACCACCCAGTGCTGGCGTTCGAACCAACGCTTCAGTGCGAAGCGGATTCCCGCTTCATCATCAACTATCAGCACTCGTGGCAACGGGGAGCCTCCCGGCAACCTGAAGAAACCAACCGACCCCAGGGGGCCCCGGGTTACGACCGGGCGCAACCTATTCCCGGGGGAGAAATGGCACAATCTTGACCGTCAATTTCCCGTTAAAGACGCAGGGGAGGAACGGAGCGTTGGATCGTCCGGAACGACGAACGGCAGCCTTGCGAGTGGCAAGGCTGCCGTTCGTCGGTTTGGTCGGGCGTGGGGGTGGCTGTTAGGCGGCGCCCCAGAACCCGGCGAGCGCGTGGCCGTCGGGCGACTCCCGGAGCTTCTCGAAGGCGCGCTCGCGGATCTGCCGGATGCGCTCGCGGGTGACCCCCATGAGCGCACCGATGCGCTCGAGGGTCATGGCCTCGGCCCCTTCGTCGAGCCCATAATAGAGATAGAGAATCTTGCGTTCGCGCGGCGTGAGATACTTCCGGAACACGCGGTCGATGAACTCCCGCATGAGGCGGAAGTCGGTGCCGTCTTCGATATCGGCGTGCGTTTCGCCGGCGAAGCGCTCGCCGAGGGTGCTGGCTTCACGATCCTGCCGGTCGATGGGAGCATCGAGCGACACTTCCGTGCTGGTGATCTGGCGGGCGCTGCGCACCTGCTCCACCGGCTCGTCGAGCAGCTTGGCCATCTCGGCGTCGGTGGGCTCACGATTGAGCACCTGCGAGAGGATCATCTCGCCGCGGGCCATACGGATGAGCTGCGAGTTCTGGTTGAGCGGGATGCGCACACTGCGCGTCTGCTCGGCCAGCGCCTTGAGCACCGCCTGACGGACCCACCACACGGCGTAGGAGATGAACTTCACGCCCTGATCGGGATCGAACTTCCGGACGGCCTTGAGGAGCCCCTCGTTGCCGATGGCGACGAGTTCGGAGAGGTCGAGGCCGTGCCCCTGGTACTTCTTCACGTAGCTGATGACGAAGCGGAGGTTCGCCGTCACCAGCCGTTCGGCCGCGGCCTCATCACCCTTCTGGGCGAGGCGGGCCAACCGGCGCTCCTCGGCCGCATCAGTGATGAGGGGGAGCTTCTGGATGTCGTGGAGGTACTGGTCGAAGGCCGTTGAAGGCGCGGAACGGAAGAACCCTTTGGAACGGGTTTCAGAGGTCCTGGTCGCTGCGGCTGCCTGCATGCGTCCTCGCCGTACGTGTTGCAGAGGTGGGGCCGGGGGAGCGGCCCGAACTAGGTGGGAGCGCCACGATAATGGTCGCCGTCTGGACGGTCAATAAAAATTTTGACTTTGTGACGAATCAGGCCACTTTCGCAGCAGTTATGCGACATTTTGTCGCTTTTCTCCACAGAAATTCCCGAACTGAATTCTGGGGATTCACTGGCGTGCGCCGTTCGTCCCGCGTCCTGTGGCGTCCGTGCATCGTTCGTGCGACTTGGCACACGCGTGCCGTCCCCTGTCCAACGGCCATGGGGGCGCCGCCGTTGATCGGTTACGGGACCTGCTCGAGCAGGGCGGCGTGGACGATCTCGTCGGGCACGGGCACCGACCAGCGTCCCTCCGCGGCTTCCATCTCCCCGATCCCGCGGGGGAGGGCATACCGGGCGGCGCCGCCCCGGGCCTTCTTGTCGCCGTGCGTTTCGGCGATCACCGCGTCGATGCTGATCCCGGCCGGGAGCGCGGTGGGCAGTCCGGCCCGCGTCAGGGCACCGCGGACGGCCGTGGCGAGACCGGCGCCGGCGAGCCCGATCTGCTCCGCCAGCCGGGCCTCCGCGACCATCCCCATGGCCACGGCCTCGCCGTGCAGCATGGCGTAGCGCTGCACCTTCTCGATGGCGTGTGCGATGGTGTGCCCGAAGTTGAGGATCTGCCGCAGGCCGCCCTCTCTCGTGTCTTCGGCGACCACTTCGGCCTTGATGCGCACACTGCCGGCGATCAGCGACGCAAACCCCGGCGCGGCGGCGCCGTGCGTGGCGAGCTCGGGGAGGAACTGCAGGAGCTGGTCGAAATAGCTCGCATCGGCGATGACGCCGTGCTTGAGCATTTCGGCGAGTCCGCTGCGGAGCACGTCGGCGGGCAGGGTGGCGAGCAGCGCCGGGTCGATGACCACGGCGGCCGGGTTGTGGAAGGCGCCCACGAGGTTCTTGCCGGCGGGCGTATCGACGGCGGTCTTGCCGCCGACCGACGCATCCACCATGGCCAGCAGGGTCGTGGGGACCTGCACCACCGGGAGGCCGCGCATGAAGGTCGCGGCCACGAAGCCGGCGAGGTCGCCCACGACGCCGCCGCCGAGGGCAACGACGGCGGTGTCGCGACCGGCGCCCCAGGCAAGGAGCGCGTCGGTGAGCTGGGCCCACCGCTCCCGCGTTTTCTCCCGTTCGCCTGGCGGCATGGAGAAAAGACGCGTCGACTCGGCGGGGCACTGCGCGAGCAGTGCGGCCCCGTGGTGCTCCGCCACTGTGTCATCACTGATGACGGCGATGCGATGCGAGGGCGCCGCCTGCCGCACGATGGCCCCCACCTGCGCGAACGCGCCCGCTTCGCAGAAGACCGGATATTCGAGCGGGAGTCGCAGCGGGGTGGGGAGCGTCGTCACCGGGGCGTGCCGTTACCAGGTCACTTCGCCCGCACCGGCGCGCTTGTTGGCGACGCGGGCGAGCATGAAGAGCAGATCGGACAGGCGATTGAGGTAGATGACGACCAGGTGGGGCAACTCCACTTCACTCGCCAGATGCACCACGCGGCGTTCGGCGCGGCGGCACACCGTGCGGGCGACGTGCAGCGCGGCCGCCTTGGGGGTGCCACCGGGGATGATGAAGGACCGCAGCGGTTCCAGTTCCTGCTCGCAGGCGTCAATGGCCTTCTCGAGTTCCTCGATGCGGCCTTCGTCGATGCGCGCCTTGTCGAGGTGATCCTTCATCTTCTCGTGATCGGGCGTCGCGAGCAGCGCGCCGATGGCGAAGAGGTCACGCTGGATGGGCACCAGCACCTCGTCGATGCGCGGAATCATCTGGATGGAGCGGGCGAGACCGAGGGACGCATTGAGCTCGTCCACGTCGCCGTAGGCCTCCACGCGGGGGTGGTCCTTGCCTACACGGCCACCACCAAAGAGGGCCGTGGCGCCTTCGTCGCCGGAGCGGGTATAGATCTTCATGCTTCGAAGATAGTCGGGACCGGGCGAGGGCGAAGGGCGCATCGGGACAAAGCCCGCACACACGCGAGCTGCGAACACGGGAGCTGGTAAGACGGAAGCTTGAGCGACGGGAAGTGGAACGACGGGGGCTATTCCATTCGATTGTCCGCGCCGCGTGCCTCCCGCTCGTCGATGGCTCTGATCAACCTCACGAGCATACGGCACACCACGGCTCCTTTTCCCATGCAGCGCAGACCCTCAACGGGCTCGAGGGCACCCGTGCGCATCAGGATGCGCAAGTGGCTATTCGACTCGTTGGCGGAGGCGAGCGCGAGGCGCAGCTGACGTCGAAAATTTGGATCCGTTCCGAGGTGCGCGGCTTCAGCGATGTTCGCAGGTACGGCGGCAGCCGCGCGAACGAGTTGGCCGCGCAGGCCGGGAGCCCGTGCTGCGTCGATCGATCGTGACGTGAGCATTACTGCCGCGGCGAAGTCCTCGGCGGCGTGCAGTACCCTGAGGTTACGGGAATCAGCCATGGTTCACATGTACCAAGGCACATGCCGAATCTGGTAACCCAAAAATCGGCGACAGTATCACGGGTACGCAGCTCGCACGCCTCGTGGTTCAAGCTCCCGTGACTCCCGCTTTCGTTCGCCCAGCTTCCGTCACTCCAGCTCCCGATTGCTCGGCGTTTCCGCCGTTCCGAGGTTGACTCCCCTCCTCCATGTGTCGACCTTACAGCTATAGAACGTGCGATTATTTCAACGCCTCCTCCTCCTCGCCACGGCGTCGCTGACCGCCTCTCCGCTCGTCGCTCAGGATCTCTCCTGTGAGCGTGGCGATCGCGAGGTGCGGTCGCTGCGCTTCGCCGGCAATCACGAGTATCCCGCGTCGGTGCTCGCGACGACGGTGGCGACGGTGCCGTCGTCGTTTCCGGGCGTACCGGTGCTTGGCACCCGACGGTGTTTCGATCCCGTAGAGTTCGCGCGGGACGTGCGGCGTATCGAAACGCTCTATCGGCGTCGCGGATATCCCGATGTGCAGGTGGATACCGTGGTGCACACGGTGCGTCCGCTGGTGATCGACATCACCTTCCGCATCGTCGAGGGGGAGCCGATGCGGGTGTCGGCGTTCGCGCTGCGTGGGGTGGATGGCAATGCGGAGCTCACCGGAGCTGCGCGCGACTTTCCCCTGCGGGTGGGCGGCTTGTTCGATCGCAGCGCCCTCGAGGCCGGGCGCGACACGCTGGTGCGCCGCCTGCGCAACCTCGGCTGGCCGCAAGCGGAAGCGCTACTGGCATACACCACCAATACGGCACAGCGCACCGCCGACGTGGATGTCACGGTGGTGCCCGGAGCGCGGGCGCGCATCGGGCGGATTGCCCTCGTCGTGGACAGTGGCGGCGACGCGCGCTCCGTGTCGGATGCCACCATCCGCCGCACGATGGCGCTGCAGAGCGGAGAGTGGTACGCCGCGCGCCACATCATCGACGCACAGCGCAATCTCTACCAGACCGACGCGTTCCAGCGGGTCGAACTGCAGCCGGACAGCATACAGCCTGCGGGCGACACGATCGTGAACCTCACGGCGCGGCTCGTCGAGGGCGACCGGTTCGCGGCGCGCGGTGGACTCGGCTGGGCGACGCTCGATTGCTTCCGCATGCAGGGCTCGCTCACCGATCGGGATTTCCTCCCCTACGCGCAGCGCCTCGAACTCACCGCACGTGTGAGCAAGATCGGTCTCGGCGCGCCGCTCGATGGGGCCGAAGATCTGTGCCAGGGGCAGGCGCGCAGTGATCCGTACAGCCGCACGCTGAACTACTACACGTCGATGACGTTGCGGCAGCCGGTGCGTGCCAATCAGGTGCGCGTGCCGTCGCTGACCGTGTTCAGCTCCACGCTCTCCGAATTCAAGGCCTACCTGCGGCGCACGCCCATCGGCGGGGTGCTGTCGATCGCCGATCCGTTCGCCTTTCGACCCGCTCCGCGTACCCCGAGCACCCTGAGTTACCAGCTCGAACTCGGACGCACCGAGGCGGAGCCGGCGTTTTTCTGTGCGGTGTTCAACGCCTGCGACAGTGATCTGCGCAATTTCCTGCAGCGCAACAACCGCCTGGCGGCGCTCGAATTCTCCATCTCCCGCGAACGGCTGAACGATCCGTTGCGCCCCACCGGTGGCACGGTCATCCGCGCGACGCTGCGCCACGCGAGCACGCTGATCGGCTCCGACCGCACACAGCAGTTCAACCGGGCCTCGGGCGATGCGAGCTGGTATCGCCGGGTCGCGGGTACGACGATCACGGCACATGTTCGGGCGGGGTTCGTGCAGGGGCGCGGGGTTGGCAGCGGACTGGGGGGCTTCATTCCGCCTCAGGAGCGCCTCTATGCCGGCGGGCCCACCACGGTCCGCGGCTTTCGGCAGAACGAGCTCGGACCGGCCGTGTACATCGTGAGCGGATACACCACCGAAACGGTGAACGGCCTCACCTACTTTCGGGCCGATGAGGGTACGGTCACCGAGCGGGTGGTCCCCACCGGTGGCAACACGCTCGTGGTGGGTAATCTCGAAGCGCAGTGGGCCAGTCCAGTGCTGCCGCGATTGCTCCAGCTGGCAGCGTTCGCCGATGCGGGGCGACTCTGGAACCGCGGCGGGACAGCCCTGCGCGCCGACGGGCCGGTCGTCAAGATCACGCCCGGGCTCGGCGTGCGTGTGGCGTCGCCCTTCGGGGCGGTGCGCATCGACTTCGGGTACAACCCGTATGCCCTGCCGGCGGGGGCCGCGTACTTCAATGCGCGGCCGCAGGCGGGCGTGGCGCCCCTCTACTGCGTGAGTCCCGGCAACACGCTGGCCGTGACGCCTGGGGCGGCGACCGGGCAGCCGGCAGCACAGGCCCCGGGGAGCTGTCCGTCGAGCTATCGGCCGACACGGCGTGCGGGGCTGTTCGGCCGGCTCAATCCGAGCATCTGGATCGGGCAGGCATTCTGATGGCCCCACGTCGTCGCACCATCGTCCTGGGCGTCGCAGGCGTGCTGCTCACGCTGCTCGTCGCTGTGGTGGGGGGCATCGTGGCGCTCACGCAGACCGACGGGGGGCGGGCGCTCATTCTGCGCACCGTCATGCCGCTCGCGCGCGCGGCCGTGCCCGGCAAGCTCTACGTGGGGCGTGTCGGCGGGAATCTCTTCAGCGACATCACCATCGACTCCGTGGATGTGCGTGCTCCCGACGGGGCCCACTTCCTCAGCACGGGCCCCATCCGAGTCACGTACGACCCGCGCGATCTGCTCGACGCCCGCATCGTGATCAAGTCACTCGAGGTGACTCGGCCCGTGATCACGCTCGTGGACTACGGCAAGGACGACTGGAACTGGCGCCGCGCGTTACAGCGCGATCGCGGCAAGAAGAAAACGCCGAGCACGAGCCGCTTCGGCAAGTACATCGTGATCGACACCACCGCGCTCAACGAGGTGACGTTCGTGATGCGCCTGCCGTGGCAGCTCCCCGATTCACTCAAGGGAGCGAAGCGCGACAGTGCGCTCGCGTTCAATCTGGGCCGACTCGACGGCGAAGTCCGCCGGGAGGATGGCCGGTACGTGCGCATCTACCGCTTCGTGCGCGGGAATCTCAATCTCGGCCGCTCCTGGTTGGCGAATCCCGATTCGGTCGGGATGCACTTTCCGGTACGGCGCCTCGATGTGGTGTGGGTGTATCCCCCCTTCTGGTTCAAGAATCTCACTGGCGACTTCCGCCGCATCGGCGACTCGCTGTGGGTGAAGGACGCGCATTTCGATCTGCCGCGCAGCACCGCACGCGGCGGCGCGAAGATCGTGTGGGGGAGCAATCTCCCGGTGCGGTACGACGTGCGCCTGCGCCTCGACAGTGTGGCGCTCAGTGATCTCGCGTGGATCGACGAAACGGTGCCGCACACCGGGAGCGGCAGCGCGTTCCTCACCATGCGCAATGATGCGCAGAACCTCAACATCATCGATTACGCCATCACCGACATGGACGCGCGGTCGCTCAAGTCGCGACTGCGGGGGAGCATGACATGGGGGGTGGGCGGGTTCGTTACGCGGCTCACCAACGTGAATCTGACGTTGGAGCCGGCGCACACCGACCTGCTGAAGTGGTTCAATGGCGAGCCGTTCCCGTACGACTGGCGCGGGGCCCTTCGCGGGTCGGTGCGCGCGCGCGGTGGCTATGTGACTGACTGGACGCTCGACGAGGCGAAGCTCAGCTTCGCGGACGAGCATGTCCCCGGGGCGATCTCTCGCGGACAGGCGCGCGGGAGGCTCAATATCTTTCAGCCCGCCGAGGCGATCCTGAAGGGCGTCGATGTCGTCATTGGTCAACTCGATTTCCGCACGCCGCGGCACGTGAACCCGATGTTCGCGGAGCTCAACGGCTTTGCCCGCGGCACCATGCGCCTCGATTCGCTGTGGTACGATGCGCGGTTCAGCAAGGCGGATCTCGAATTGGTGGATGGCCCGGGCCAGCCATCGCGATTCACCGGTGATGGGCGCTATACCCTGGTGACGGAAGGCGTGAAGTTCGACGTGGATCTGCAGGCGGTGCCGCTGTCGTATACCACGCTGTCGCGCTCGTATCCGGATATGCCGCTCCGCGGCAGTGCCGTGGGCCGCATTCGGGCCGATGGCATGGCCGACAAGTTCAACCTGCAGACCACACTCTCCGGTGAAGGGGGCGAGTTGAGCTTCACCGGCGTCGCCGACGCGCTTGAGCCGGTCATGGGCGCGGCCGGTGCCTGGCGTGTCCGTGGTGGCAATCTGCAATCGCTGTTCGGGACGGCCGCATTGCCGGCGTCCACGCTCAACATGACGGGGACCGTGGACCTGCTGGGCACGGTCAACGAGAAGGGCACGCTCCGCGACGACAGTTTCACTGGGCCGCTGCGCGCCACGATCGACCAATTCTCGCGCATTGCCGATGCGCGCGTGTTCGGCGGCACGGCGGCTATGCGCTTCGATGCGGGGGTCGTTCACATGGATACCCTCACCATCGAAAGTTCGGCCGCGCGCCTGCTCGCGCGAGGCGGCGTGGGGCTCGATCGTCGCAAGCGCGACAGCCTGCAGTTCAGCCTCCAGGTGGACTCGCTCGGCGGTCTGCGCCCATGGCTGGCCCCTGCAGACAGCGGCGCGCGCGCCTTCATTCTCCCGACGGACACGCTGCGCGGAAACGTGGAGGTGGCGGGGGTGCTGCGCGGCTCTCTCGACACGCTCGACACGCAGGGGATGGACGTGCAGCTGCGGGCCGACCTGCGTGATCTGGTGGTCGCCAGCTCGCGTTCGATGCGTGCCGCCTTCGACCTTGATGTCCGCGACGTTCTGCGTGGCGCCAACGGCCTGTTCACGGCATCCGCCGACTCCGCATACGTGGCCGGCATCGATGTGGCCGCCGCATCGGCGCGCAGTACGTTGCGCGGAGGCCTCGCTGAGCGCTTCACGTTCGCGCTGCGCACGCCCTCCGAATCGCGGGTCGCGATCAGTGGAGGGGTGACGCGCAATGGCGACTCCACCGCTGTGCGTCTGGATACGCTCACGATTCGCGTGGACAGCGCCGCCGTACGCGCCCGCGGCTTCAACCTCGCGGCTCCCGCCACCCTACGTCTGCTGCGCGATGGCGAAGGATGGCTGGACTCGCTGGTGCTCGTGCACACGGACACGGGGCGGGTCGCGTTGAGCGGTATGCTCGGCCGCACCGGCGTGGTGGGTGGTGCCTTCATGGCCGCCCGCGTGCCACTTGGCGATGTGGGACGTCTGCTGCGACGGTCGGGACTCGAGAAGGGCACGGTTTCGTCGCAGCTGGCCGTGGCCGGCACGCGCGAGCAGCCGCGCATCAGCGGCACGATTCGCGTACAGGACGCGGTGGCTGGGTCGCTGCGGCTCGGAGATCTCGTCGCCAACGCGAGCTATGATTCGCTGCGGCTGTCACTCGACGGCGCGTTGCGGGTGAACGGCACGCCCGCCATTCAGGCCACGGCCTCGCTCCCGCTCGATCTGGCGTTGGCGACGCGAGCCACACGCACCATCGATGAACCGCTCTCCGGGCGCATCACAGCGCGCAAGACCGATCTCTCGATGCTGGAATCGCTCTTCCCCGATGTCACCACGGCGGCCGGTACGCTCGAAAGTGATGTGTCACTCACGGGAACGTGGGCGCGTCCGCGTCTTCGCGGTCAGCTGCGCATGGACAGTGCCGCGTTGTCCCTGGCGAATCTCGGCATCCGCCTGGAGCGTGCCACCGCCGACATCGGACTCACGGGCGATAGCATCCTCATTCGCCGTTTTAGTGCGGTGAGCGGGGCTCCCACGGACACCCTCGGTGTCTCGGGATTCATCGACATCGCGGAGATCGCCAAGCCGTCGTTCAACCTCCGACTCGCGGCGAACAACTTCCTGGCGGTCGACAAGGCGCGCACCGCGACGCTGACGATCAGTACGCCTACGCCCATTGCGCTCACGGGATCGAGTGATGCGGCGCGTTTGCGTGGCGCAGTGCGCGTGGATCGGGGGCGGGTGTACATCAGCCAGCTCACGCAGCGGCGGGCGCTCGACCTGAGCGATAATCTCGACCTGGTGGACACCGCGCGCGTGGCGATGAATGCGCTACTGCCGAGCGCACCCAGCGCCCTCGTGCGGAATCTTCAACTTGATAACGTGCGCATCGGGATCGGTGATGATGTGTGGCTGCGCTCACCGGAAGCCAATCTCAAGATGGGCGGACAACTGCGGGTGACGCGGTCGGTGATGCGCGATGGCCGCGGGGCGCAGCTGGCGCTGGCCGATTCGCTCACGGTGGAGCGCGGGACCTATCAGCTCAACCTCGGCCTCGCCCGCCCCAGCTTCGAGGTGGAGCGCGGTCTGGTGCGCTTCTTCGGTGACCCCGACCTCGCCCCGTCGCTCGACATTGCCGCGCTGCACACCATTCGCGAGACACGGGCGAACTCGAATCAGCAGTTCGTGCGGATCCGCGTGAACATCGGTGGGACGGTGGATCAGCCCACGCTCGCCCTCACGAGCGCGGACAACCCGCCGTTGCCCGAGAGCGACATGCTGAGCTATCTGGTCACCGGCGAGCCGGCGTACACGGTGCTGGGCAGTACGTATGCCGAACAGGGGGCCACGCTCGCCTTGCGACTCGCCGGATCGTACCTGTCCAGCCGACTCGCCGGCGGGCGCTTCGACGTGGTGCAGGTGGAGCCCACGGCCCTCAATCCGGGCGACGCCGCGAACCTGCGGCAGAACGGTCTCGGCATCCTGGCCTCCACCCGTGTGGGTGTGGGTGGCCAGGTCGCCCGAAATACCTTCCTCACGTTCAGCACGGGGCTCTGCGGTCTGGCGCCCCAGAGCGGCGGGGGGAGTGGTGACGCCCTCTCGCTGTTCGCCCAGGGGCTCGGCGTGAAAGTGGAGCGGCGCTTCGAGGGCGGGCTGTCGGTGTCGGCCGGCGTGGAGCCCGGGTCGAGCGCCCAAGCCTGCGGACGGGCCGGAATCAGCCGAACGTTCCAGCAGACGCCCCCCCAGGTGGGTGTCGACTTCTTCCGCTTCTGGACGTTCTAGCGCTGCCGACGTCGGCGTTCGGACCGGTCGGGTGTCTACCGCAGGAGACCGGGATGCCCGACGCCGGTTCCCGGAACCCGCCGTGGTCCCAGCCCGCCGACGCCCACGTGTACGTTTCGGGATCAGCGCTGGTTCGTCTTACCGGTACCCCATGATCCGCACCTCCACACCGTCCTCCCTCACAGCGATCCCCTCGCTTCATACCATGCTCGACGCGATCGATCGCGCCGAGACCGATGGTGCGCGGGTGCAGGTGGCAGCGGAACTGCTGTACGAGCTGGGGTTCGACCGGGTCGTGATCACGCTGCGCGACGCCTCGCTGAACCCGATCGTTGTGGCAAGTGCCGGTACACCCGATGTCTCGTCGCTGACCGGGTTGGGGCTCAAGCCGCTGCCGGGGGCAGTGTGGCGCCGCCGTCTGTCGCATCTGGAGCGTTTCCGCGTCGGTGACCTGTATCTGCTCGACGGGAGCGATACGTGGGTCGCGCGCGAATTCTTCGGCAGTGATCCGTCGCCGCTGGGTGATCGCCAGACGTGGCTGGCCACCGACCTGCTCGTGGCGGTCATGCGTGGTCCCAAGCAGGATGTCGTGGGCACCGTGAAGCTGGCTGGGGCACGGGACGGTCTTCGCCCTTCGGAACAGCGTCTGCGCGACATTTCGGCGGTCATCCGTCATCTCACCGCGCGTGTCGCCTACGCGGCACTCGAAGCCCTGGCGCTGCAGCGACACGAACGCCTCACGTTGCTACAGGAAGCGGGTGCCTCGCTCACGCGGTCGCTCGACGAACAGGAAATCCTGCGCGAGCTCGCGCGTCAGGTGCAGCGTGCCTTGCGATGCGATGGCGTGGCCGTGCTGATGCCGGACCTGCAGAGCGACGTGCTCAACACCGGCTTGCGACTCATGCGTGGCATCGAGCGCCCGCGTGGCCCGGTGCGTCTCGGCGAGGGGCTCGTGGCCGAGGTGGCCCGCACCGGTCGTCCGGTTCGCGTGGGTGATCGCGAAGCGGATCGGGCGCGCGAGAAAGCCGGGTTGTCGGCACCGTTGTCGATGTACGACATCGTAGGGGAATCGGGGGCGGCCACGAGCGTGGTGGCCGTACCCATTCGAGTGGGCATTCGGCTGCTCGGCGTGCTCGCCGTGCATTCGACCACCCCCGACATGTACTCGGCCGAAGACGAGGAGATGCTGGCCACCATGGCATCGCAGGCGGCGACGGCCATTGCCAACGCCCGTCGCTATGCCGAGAGCGAACGCGAACGCCGGACCACCGAAGCGCTCGCCGATGTGGCGCGCGCCGTCGGTGAGTCGCTCCGGTTGGGCGAGGTGCTGCGTCTCATTCTTCGGCATTCCGTTTCGCTGCTCAACGTGGAAGGCGCCTGCATCGCGCTGCGCACCGGTGACTACCTGCACATCGTGGCCGCCATCGGCAGCGCGGATGTCCTGAGTGGGGTGCACCTGCCGGTCAATGCCAGCCTCATTGGGCAGTCGGTACAATCGAACGAACTCATTCTGGTGAACGAGTTCGGTGCGGAGAATGCGATCAATCGCTCGGTGCAGCACCTCATGCGCATTCAGCGCACGGTGATCGCTCCGCTCGTCACGGGGCGCGGCACCATCGGCGCCATCGGAATCCTCAATCGCGAGAAGCCGTTCGACGCCGAAGACGCGAAGGTGATGCAGCGGCTCGCCGACCAGGTGTCCGTCGCCATCGTGAACGCGCGGTTGTTCGAGGAGATCGAGAAGGCCACGCACGAGTGGAAAGTGGCCTTCGACAGCACGGCGAGCGGGATCGTGGTGCTCGAAGAATCACTCACGGTGAGCCGCTGCAATTCCCGGGCGGCAGAGCTGTGCGGGTTCAGCATCTCCGGCCTGCTCGGCCGCCGCTTCCGCGACGCGCTCGTCGGACGGGCCGATTCGGAAGAGGGGCGCTATCTCGACGCCTTCATCGCCCGAGCGCTCGGCGAAGGCGTGCCCGTGCGCCAGACGGTGCGCGATATGGCTACGGGGCGGCTGTTTTCCCTGCTGGCGGCGTCTCATCCCGATGGTGGCTGCGTGATCACGTTTGATGACGTGACCGAGACCGAGCGACTGGCCGAACAGCATCGCAAGGTGCTGGATACCGTGTCCGACGCGATCATCATCACGGGGCTCGACGGCCGGATCAACTTCGCCAACCCGGCGGCCCACCAGCTCTTTGCGCGCTCCAATCTGGTGGGGGCGCTGGCCATGGACCTGGTGAGCGACGGCTGTACGAGCGACGTGCAGGCGGAGATGGCTGCGACCCAGCAGGGACACACGCGTCGCTTCGATTGCGAAGTACGGACGGCCCACGGGTCGACGCGCGTGGTGCAGGTGAGCAGCGCGCCGCTCTATGAACTCCGGGAAGTCACCGGCACGGTCTCCTGTCTGCGCGACGTGACCGAGCAGCGGGACGATGCCCATGCCCGTCAGCGCAGTGAGGAGTTGTATCATCGCCTCGTGGAGAATGCGACTGACGCGATCTTCACGGTCGACATGGCGGGGTGCTTCACCTCGGTGAATCAGGCGTTCCTCGACGAAGCCGGCGTTGCACGTGAGCAGGTGCTCGGGCAGCACTTCCTGTCATTCGTTGACCCGGTCGATCGGCTCTTCGGCGAGCGGGAAATGCAGGCCACGCTGCTCGGCAAACGCCGCAAGCTCCAATTGCGGTGCCTCGGCGCGACCGGTTCGCGTATCACCATGGTGACGACAGCGCCGTTCATGGACGGCGAGACGGTGGTGGGCGCGCTGGCGATCGTTCGCGACATCACCACCGACGAGATCACGCGAGAGGCCACGCTGCAGCAGGCGCAGCTCACGGCTGTAGGACAGTCTCTCGTCCGTGTAGCCAACGAACTCAACAACCCGCTCGCCAGCCTGCTGGCCGTGGCCGAGTTGCAGGTGTCGTCGTCCACGCTGGGCGAGGACGACCGCCGCGCGGTGGCGCAGATCGTCGATGATGCACGGCGCGCCTCGCAGATCGTGGCGCAGTTGCTCGACAGCACCGGGGAAGCCCCGCAGCCGGGGGGCACACGCGCGCCGGTCGATGTGAATACCGTGCTTCGGAGAGCGCTCGATCATCACGGGTACGCGCTGCGCGCACTCGGTGTGACGGTTGCCCTCGAGCTCGATGCGTCGCTGCCCCCCGTGAGCGGTGATGCCTTGCAGTTGCAGCAGGTGGTGTCCAACCTGATCGCGAACGCCGAGCAGGCGCTCCGCGGTCATGATGGTCGACGCCATCTGCAGCTGGCGTCGATGCGCCGGGGTGAGCAGGTATGCATCACCGTGTCGGACAGCGGTCCGGGGATCATGGCGCATCATCTCGATCGCATCATGGAGCCCATGTTCACCACGCGCGGCGCGTATGGGCATCGTGGGCTCGGACTCACGATCACGCACACCATCGTGCGGGATCACGCGGGGACCCTCGAGGCGTATTCGGTGGCCGGGGAGGGTGCGCGCTTCCGTGTCCTGCTGCCGGCGCTCGTGGCTGGTGCCTCGGGCGACGTGTCGACGGCATCGGCGACCGGCGAGCCTGCCGGGGGGCCGGCATCGCCCGCGCTCACGATGTCCGCGGCGATGCATGACGATACCGACGCCGATGTGGTACCGGTCGCGGCCGGCGGTGCGATCCTGCTCATCGAGGATGAAGTCACCCTGCGCACGGCGATCAGTCGATTCCTGCGCGCGAGTGGCTATACCGTGGACGTGGCCGAGAACGGGAGCGCCGCGCTCGATCTGCTCTCATTCACGCGGTACGATCTCATCCTGCTCGATCTGCGCATGAAGGGCATCACGGGTGAGGATGTCTACGAGAGCATGATGGCGACCCACCCCGACCAGGCGGAGCGCGTGGTGTTCATGACCGGCGATCTGCACAACGCGCCGGCCGCGCGCTTCATTCGTGTGACGGGTCGCCAAGTCCTGGCCAAGCCGTTCACGCTGGCGGAATTGGCGACGAGAGTGGCGCAGCTCGTGGTGGGGTAACAGCCCGGGTAACGGCGGAAAAAAGCGTGAGACTTCGTCATGGGTCATGTCTGACGACGTCATGGTTACTGCGAAGCCAAAACTGCGGGTTACTGCGGATCATCGCGCAGTAACCCGCAGTTTTTGGTTTCGTCGTCATCATGACGTGGCGACACATGACCCATGACGCAGTAACTCGCCGTTCCTCCCGCGGTTCCTCGCGCCGTCACGCTCGCCGAATCAGGAGACCATGCCCGGCTGCTGCGCCGGCAGCGCGGCCGGCTGCGCTGCGTGCACGTTGAGCGTGCACGTGGCGGTGTGCTTGGAGCCCACGTTGATGATCATGCGGTACTCGCCGGGCACGTCGAGCGGCAGGTCCAGCTGGATGATCACCGGCATGTCGAGCTCGCTGGTGCCCGGGGGGGCGCCTCCGATTTCGAGTTCCGCCGAGGAGTTCCACAGCTCGTTGCCGCGGGGGTTCATCCAGCGCAACACGAGCGGATGTACGCCGACGTCCTGGGCGTTGGCCTTGAGCCGCAGCACGAAGGTGCTGCGCGGATGCAGGGCGGGGAGCTGAGCCACCTGCACGGCATCGAAGATGCCGAGGATGTTGAGCTTCCCTTCCTGGGAGATGTTCGCCGCATCGGCGAAGAGCGCGAAGTTCACATGCATGGAGGCAAGATAACCCGATTGCGCTACCCGCAGGGGGCCATTCGAGCCTACATTGCGTCATGACGTCGCTGTCCTCCACGCGCGCTGATACCGCGGCGCCCAACGGCGCACCGGCTGCTCCGGGATTCGGGTTGACCGATGCCGGCCTGGTGCTCATGGCGATCATCTGGGGCGTCAACTACAGTGTGGTCAAGGCGGGACTGCAGGCGCTGACGCCGCTGTCTTTCACGGCCGTGCGCATGGTGCTTGCGGCGCTCGTCCTCTTCGGCATCGCCCGATTCACGCGGGACGCCTGGCCCAACCGACGGGATACGGGGCGGCTGCTGCTGCTTGGGCTCCTCGGCAACGGGTTCTACCAGCTGCTGTTCATCTCCGGCATGGCGCGAACGCGTGCGGGCGTCGCGGCCCTGATCGTCGCTGCCGGGCCGGCATGGATCGCCATCATGTCCCGCCTGCTTGGGCGGGAACGGGTATCCCGCCTGGGCTGGGCCGGGATCGGTCTGCAACTCGTCGGCGTGCTGTGCGTGGTGGGGAGCACGCAGAAGTTCGAGGGTGGCGAGAGCGGGTTGCTGGGGGCGTTGCTCATTTCCCTCGGCAGCATCGCCTGGGCGCTCTACAGCATTCTGCTGCAGCCGTACACCCAGCGGAGCAACGGACTCCACCTTTCGGCGATCACGCTTGCGAGTGGTGCAGGCATGATGGCGCTGGTGGGTCTCCCCGACATGCTGCGTCTCGATTGGGGGGCCGTACGTATCGGTGGGTGGCTCGCCGTGGTGTACGCCGCCCTGCTGGCCATGGTCGTGGGGTATCTGCTCTTCTACCACGGCGTGCGTGTGCTGGGCCCCACGAAGACGAGCATGTACGGCAACCTGCAGCCGATCGTGGCCATCGCGGTGGCGTGGGTCATGCTGCACGAAACGCCTTCGTCGTGGCAGTTGCTTGGCGCCGGGTTCATCATGGCGGGGTTGCTTGTGTCGCGCACCGCCAAGGTGCGACCGGCCCCGGAAGCATTGGAGGAAGCCGCGTGAAGGTGGTGTTGTTCGATATCGATGGTACGCTGCTGCGTACCGATGGGGCCGGTCGTCGCTCGATGGAGCATGCGCTGTTCACGGTGTTCGGTGCGCACGGCGATCCCGCCTACCGCTACGACGGCAAGACCGATCGACAGATCACGCGCGAGCAGATGCGGTGGGCGGGCATCGACGACGACGTCATTGACGCGCGCATGCTCGATGTCTTCGCTCTCTACGCCGAGCGACTCGAGCAGGAGCTGGCGTCGGGCGTCGAGCAGGCGGTACTGATGGCGGGCATTCCTCCGCTGCTCGACACGCTGGGGGCGCACGAGGAGGTCACGGTAGGGCTGCTCACCGGCAACATCGAGGCGGGGGCGCGCCAGAAGATCCGGGCCGTGAATCTCGCGTGGGAGCAGTTCCTCGTGAATGCCTTCGGCAGTGATCACGAGCATCGTCCCATGTTGCCGGCGGTGGCCCAAAAACGGGCGCAGGCGCTGCTCGGGCGGGACATCCCCGGCGAGCGCATGGTGATCATCGGGGACACGCCGGCGGACATTCATTGCGGGCGTTCACTCAACGTGCGCGCCATCGGCGTGGCCACGGGGCGCTTCAGCGTGCAGGAGCTGGCCGAGCACCAGCCGGCGGCCGTGTTCGACACGCTGGCCGACACCGCGGCGGTGGTGGAGGCGATCCTCGCGTGACACCGCCCGTCGCGGGGCGCGTGACGCACGGGTATCCTGGCGGCGTTCAACACCCATGACCGTCATCGAACAGCGGTTGGCAGTGCGCGCGGTGGGGATCGTGCGCGGGCGTGACGTGGACGCCAACGCCGAGCTGTCGTTCGATTACGATGCCCTCGTCCTCGACTGGGCCAACGCTGCAGCATGGCGTCTCGATTTCGACGGCATTGAGGGCGTCGCGCCCGGTGCGACGTCGCTCACGGTCTATCTGCGTGATCACGACGTGCTCGAGCTCACCGGGAGCGAAGCGCTGCGTCCATTCGCGCTCGCGGTCATGGATCGCGCCTGCCGCATGCCCGAACTCACGCGCGGCCTCAAGTCGTTCGGGGCCCCGCGCTACGGGGCACGCGGCCCGAGCGCGCTGCAGTCGGCGCACGACACGTGGTTCGCGCCGCTGCTCGCCGCCCGCAAAGCCGTTCATGGCGTGAGCGACCCGCAGCGTCAGGCCGCACTCATGGATGGCACCGTGCTATCGGCGGCGCTGACCGAATCCGCCGCGCGCATCGCCGCGACGATAGCGCCCGACAACGCGGCGGAGCAGCGTGCCATGGAAGCCGCCATTGAGGACGAGGCGGCGGACACGTTCGCCGCGCTCGATGCGTTGCAGGCCGCCAGCGAAACCGTGCGCACCGGCGAGATGGACACGCGCTTCGCCGACTGGCGGCGGTGGGTGACGGCGGTGAGCGCGGTGTTCGCGGCGGCGGATGAGGCGTGGGTGGGGATTGGGGAGATGGTGGGGGATTCCTGAAGGGCGTTAACTGCGCACGGCACACTGCGAACTGCGAACTGCGAACTGCGAACTGCACACTGCGAACTGCACACTGCGAACTGCGAACTGCACACTGCGAACTGCACACTGCGAACTGCAGATGGCAGACGGCAGGAACTACAGCACGCAGTTACGGAGGAGTGTGGTAGAACAAAACGGGCGCCACCGCTTCGCGGGGCGCCCGATTTCCTTTGCGGTGGGGACATCGGCGGCGCGCGAAGCGCAGACCGCCGGGTGGTTATACCGAATTCCTCCCGCACTGCGTGCTGTAGTTCCTGCCGTCTGCCGTCTGCTGTTTGTCGCACGCGCAGAACGTCAGCCCCCTAATGCCCGCACCCGCAGTCCGCCCCACACCCGTGCTTGGGTTTGCGCGCCGCCGCGATCGATCGCCACGCCATCCGCCCCACATACGCAGCGGCGCCAGCCACGATCAGCAGTACGACCAGCGTATCCATCGGCATCTCACCCTCCGAGACCGAGCGCGGTACCGCCAGCGTACACGATCCACGCGCCGACGTAGGCCAGGGCCAGCATGTACACGAACTGAATCGTGGCCCACTTCCATCCGAGCGCGCCGCCGCCCGCTTCGCGCACGGTGACGGCCACGGTGCTGATACACATCAGGGCGAACACGTAGAACACCATGAGTCCGATCGCCACGAGCGTCGTGTAGGCACGCTTGCCAGTCACGGCGTTGGTCTCGGTCTGCAGCTTCCGCGTGAGGGCCGCCTCGTTCTCGCTGCCCACGCCGTAGATCGTGCCCATGGTGCTCACGAACACTTCACGGGCGGCGAAGCTGGCGGCGATGCTCACGCCGATCTTCCAGTCATACCCCAGCGGACGCACGATGGGTTCGATGGCATGGCCGATTTGTCCGAGCACCGAATGCTCGAGCTGCTGTTCCTGCTGCACTTCCTCGGGCAGCGCGCTGTCGACGGTGGTGCGCGGGAAGGTGGCCATGGCCCACAGCACGATGCTGAGGGCAAGAATCACCGTGCCCGCTCGGCGCAGGAACAGCTGACACCGCTGCGCCACGCTCACCAGCAGCGACCACGCGCTGGGCAGGCGGTACGGCGGCAGCTCGAGAATCATGGGGCGCACAGGCCCCTTGAGCAGGGTGCGCTTGAACACGGCCGCCACCAGCAGTGCCACGACCGTCCCGAGCAGGTACATGCCCAGCATGGTGGCGCCCTGCAGCGTGAGCCCGGGGATGAGCGATGTGGCGGGCACGAACGCCCCGATGAGCAGCGTGTACACCGGCAGACGCGCCGAACAGCTCATGAGCGGCACCACCATGATCGTGGCGAGGCGGTCTTTCGGGTCTTCGATGGTGCGTGTGGCCATCACTCCCGGCACGGCGCAGGCGTACCCTGAGAGCATGGGGATGAAGCTTTTCCCGTGCAGCCCCACGGTGCGCATGACGCGGTCCATGAGGAACGCCGCACGGGCCATGTACCCGGAGTGTTCGAGCAGCGTGATGAACGCGAACAGGATGGCGATCTGCGGCAGGAACACGAGCACCGATCCCACCCCGCCGATCACGCCATCGACCACGAGCGACTTGAGGTCGCCGTCGGCCATGCGATCGCCCACGGCACCACCCACGGCGCCGATGAGGACCTCGATGCCGTCCATGAGGGGGGCGGCCCACGAGAAGACGGCCTGAAAGACGACGGCCATGAGCACGAGGAAGATGACCGGGCCGAACATACGGTGCAGGACCACGCGATCGATCTGATCGTTGAGGTTCTGCTTGATGTTCCGGGGGCGCGAGACGGTCTTCTCCACCACCTCGGCGATCCACGCGTAGCGCAGTTCGCTCTCGAGACGGTTGGGGGTAAAGCCGCCGTGCTTCAGTGCGGCGATGGCGTCCTGCACTGCCGTCGGCAAGTGCGGCACGGTGGCCAGATGGGCCTCGGTCTTCTGCACACCCAGGAGGCGCAGCGCTTCCATGCCGGCCGCGCTGTCGGTGAGTCCGGCGCTGGTGAGACAGGCGGTGAGCGGAGCGAGCGCATCGCGCACGGTGGGCGGCAGCGTGAACTTGCGCACCGGCGCCGACAGCGTGGTCGCGGTAATGATCGCCTTCTTGAGGGGCTCGAGCCCCTCGCCCCGTTTCGCGACCGTGGGCACGACGGGCACGCCGAGTTCATGAATGAGCTCGGGGACGTCGATCGTGATCCCTTCGTTCTGGGCGACGTCGAACTGGTTGAGCGCAACGACGACGGGCACGCCGAGCTCGATGACCTGGCTGGCGAGGAAGAGATTGCGCTCGAGGTGCACCGCATCGACGACCACGAGCACCACATCGGGCTTCCAGTGATCGGCGTCGCGGTTGAGCAGCACTTCGAGCGCGACCTGTTCGTCGGGCGAGCCGGCTGACAACGAATAGCTGCCGGGCAGATCGAGCACGGTGATGCGCCGGCCGTCGGGGCCCTTGAAGCCGCCCTCGACGCGCTCGACGGTGACGCCGGCGAAATTGCCCACACGCTGGCGCAGCCCGGTGAGGGCGTTGAAGAGCGTGGTCTTGCCGGTGTTGGGGTTGCCGATGATGGCAACCCGGAGGGCGGCGTCGTTGGTGCGCACATCGGTGGAGCGCGACTCGTGACGGGCGTCGTTCACAACCGGGGAATCACCGGTCGGCGCGGGTGGAATAGTCGTCACGGAATCACGGTCGGGTCTCGCGAAATGCGCGCGACACCGGAAAGTGGGTCGCCGGCGCCCTCAGGCGGCGACTAGGCGCGCGCCGCGACGGGCTGCACGGTGATGCCCGCCGTGAGCGCCGAGCCGAGCGCGAGGCGGGTGCCACGGACTTCGACGAGCATGGCATCGCGCGCATCGATGATGTTGACGGCGGTGCCTTCGCAGAGCCCGAGGGCGCGGAGGCGGCAGGCTTCGTCGCCGGAGCACTCGATGTCGACGACGGTGGCGCGGGTTCCGGCGCGACAGGCGCTCAACGCGCACGTGGTGCGCGGGGCGGTGTCAGCGGTCTGGAGAGTAGGGAGGGAAACCGAGCGCACGGGAGTAGATGAGAATGTTTCTCAACAGGTGTAATGGAGTATACACGAACTACGGTATTGCGCGCAATGGGGAATGAGGGAGTCGGGATTGGGGAGAGCCTGCTGCATTCTTTCGCTTCGCGCGCCTCCGCTGAGCTCCCCTACCAGCAGACGGCAGACGGCAGGAACTACAGCACGCAGTTGGGGAGGAATGTGGTAGAACAACACGGGCGCGGCCGCTTTGCGGCGCGCCCGATTTCCTTTGTGGTAGGGCTATCGGCAGCGCGC
>Ga0164292_10000732_pt1 | contig 26061 bp, 22 predicted proteins | sample GEODES117metaG_FD_111486 | JGI IMG/M metagenome (GOLD analysis project Ga0164292, IMG submission 111486) | Eutrophic lake water microbial communities from Lake Mendota, Wisconsin, USA - GEODES117 metaG | ecosystem: Environmental > Aquatic > Freshwater > Lake | place: USA: Lake Mendota...
ATTTTCTAAACCTTTTTCTATCTCGTATAAACTTACGGAGGATAAAGGTACTAAAGCCCATTGTAAAAACTGCCTGCAGAAGCCATAAGATAAGTCTTATAACCGAAAAATATTATACAGAATAACAATTGGTAATATAACCGTTGGTGGGATCTTCTTTGGCAATGATCCTGGCCGGATTTCCGATTACCAAAGAATGGGAGGGAATATCAACGTTCACAAAACAATTGGGAGAGATGAGCACGTTATCACCGATGATAACTTTTCCTACAATAACCGCACCGGGGCCTATCCACACTTTATCACCCAAAACAGGAGAACCTTTTCTCTCGCCCCTTTTTGTTTCCCCGATAGTAATATTATGAGACAGATAACAATTGTTACCTATTTGAGTTTTACTGTTTATTAGTAGTGGACCAAAATGGCTGATGCGCATCCCACCGGCGATGTTTGTTGCACGGGGTATTTGGTAACCGTATTTAAAGGTTAGTTTCCTATACATCATTCGCGAATATCTACCCAGGATAGAATACTTACTTAACAGAAAACTCAACCTGAAGAATAATGTAAAATGAAAACCGGTATTTCTGTATGCACTCAGAAATGCTTTGTAACTAAGGTCGCCACTATACCGGTAGAGGTCGGCCTTTAACAGTTGGTTTGAAAGTACTTTATTATATAAAATTCTTCTCAGCATCAGTTGTTATTGATCCAAGAAACATTTTTATTTACATCCTCTTTGTGTTTGCCAATGACCTTTTTAAAGTAATGTTCAAAATCAATGGTATGTGATTCAATGCTATCAATGGCCTTTACGATTTCGTCTACCCATCCCGGTTCGTTTACATTTATGGTATAGATCGGATATTCAAACTGAATCAGCAACTCTCTTGTTTTAAACACCAGTCCTTCTATAGGAACTACAGGCACATTGGCAGCCAAAGACATTACATTGGTATGTAAACGGGTGCTCACGATATAATCGAAAGCGGCCAGTTTTTTCTGAAACTCGAGGTAATCGGAACATGCTTCCATGGCATAAATGTTATACCTGGATTTAAATTCATTGATGATGGGAATATCGCCCAATGGCTCGTTGGTAACGAAAACCATTTCGCGGTTGTGCTGCCTGAGTTTGTTGATGATAGTATCGATATCATTCCATTCAAATTTGATAAATGGTGTAAAATTAATACCTACTTTCCCATTCTTTGCTATACCCTGAAAATCACTGCTGGTTCTGATGGCTGTATCGGGAGCGATGGCTACTTTGCTTTCATCCACACCAAAAGATACCAATCCTGCTTTGGTGTAGGCTCCACGAACTACAATCTGATCCATGTTGCCATAAACCAGTTGTACTACTTTTTTAAATGCTTCATCTTTTACCACCACCGATTGATTAACAGCACCTGTTTTTTTGTCCAGCTTTTGAGCAATCCTAAGTTCAAGCATCTGACGCAAAAACACGTGGTTATCACTGGCTTCACCGGCACCACTGTAAATTAGATAATCACAGCTATTGATTGTTGCCAGTCGTTTGATATAACTTTTATCGAACAGAAAATATTTTTTAATCACACGCTTCACAGGTCGGAGCATGGTTTTTAATCCTTCAAATTTTAATGATTTTTTATTGGTCAGATTAAAATCACCTGTGCGTGATACGAAACGGGTTTCTGTTTTAAGGGAACGAAATTTTTTCACTACGGCATCAGCCCATGATTCAAATAATTTTACCGGATCGGAACTCGACTTTAACGCATTGATACTATATCCATACAATCCAAGTGGTCGGCCACCCACAAAGAGATTTTCCTTTCCTACTTTCCCTTGGAAAAGTTTGATCAGTTCCATCGACAAGGCCTGATTCCCCAGATTGGTAGTTTTTAATTTGGTAACTAAAAAAACTTTTTTCATGAAAAATTTTTGCGAAGATAACAAGAATTGATATTTACTGTAAGTTATCTGTTTTGTAATTATGTGTATATGGGATGTTTTGCAAATGCTTTAAAATCCCTGTAGATCTACCATTTTTTTAAAAGACGGAGATTGATAAATTAACTCCTCAAAATTTCCAATACACTCGATTTCACCCTTGTTCAATAAAATGATTCTGTCGGCGTTTTTGATGGTCGACAACCGGTGAGCAATGATCAATATCGTATACTTCCCTTTTAATTGTTCTATATTGACCTGAATTTCTTTTTCGGTTTCAGAATCAAGTGCAGATGTAGCTTCATCCATAAACAAAAAATCAACTTCCTTATACAATTCTCTGGCAATTGATATACGCTGTCGTTGCCCGCCACTTACATTGATCCCATTATTTCCCAACAGTGCCTCTCCAAGAGCAGGCTGACTCATTACCATATTATAGATGGAGGCCTTTTGTATTGTTTCTGTAAAACGTGCCTGATTCTCTGCAGTTGGCTCATCCCAAAAGCTAATGTTATTAAAGATGGTATCATTAAAAATAACCGGCTCTTGTGTAATGTATCCTAACTTTTTCTGAAAACTTTCTTTATTCAATTCTTCCAGGTTAACATCATCGATCATCACACAGCCACTGGTGGGAGATAATAATCCTGTAATGATATTGATCAATGTTGTTTTTCCCGAACCGCTTTCCCCCACGATAGCAATCGTTTCATTCTTATGTATCGCCAGATTGATATTTTGAAGAATTTTTACATTGTCGTAAAAAAAGGAAATATTTTCAAGATGCAGTGTATGGGTAAACCCGTCGAACATCTTTTTACCCACGGTTTCTTTACCTGCCTTCAACTCTTTGTTGAATTCCGTCATGTTTTGTAAACTACCCGAATAATTTAAAAATTGATTCCAGAAATTCTGCATGCCCATCAAAGACACTAGTGCACGATAAAACAAAAGTAAACTCAAAATGATCACCCCAATGCTCTGTTGAAAAACACTTACCTGAATCAGGATCACACTCATCACCACCAATATGATCAGTGGCTCCCTCATGGCTCCTAGGCTGGAGGCAATGATGCCCGTCTTTCGTTGCAGTTGTTGAATTTTATTGCTTTGCTGAATCAGTTTATCCGCATATTTATGGATTAGACCCGTAGATTTCAAGTACTTAAAAAAAGTAACTTTTTGGATTAACAACGCCTGAAAGGCATGGTTATCGCTGGTAACTTTTTTAGAAAGCGTCTTTGTTGTTTTTTGCATCTTCCTAAAAATAAGATTAGTGAGAGCCCCTCCCAACACCACTAAAATGGCAAATTTAGGATTGGCCACTAAGGCCATAGTGATATATACCAACACGAATACCCCATACTGTACCGATATAAAATAAAAACGATAAGCCTGCTTTACTCTTTCTACCTCACCACTAAATGTATTTTGTATCCTTCCAATATCAGAATTCACAAAAACATTGTAACTGAAATTAGAAAGTCCGTAGATATTCCTATTGCGAATCGTATTGATAAAAAGTTGTTCATAGGTAACCCTTGTATAGCCTTCAATAAATTTCATCAAACCTTTCAGACTAAAAAAAACAAAGATTACAGTGGCTATTACGCCCAATGTGAGGGATATACCAAAGTAACTGAAAACGTCGGTGAGTATAGACAGATTTCCCATGTTACCATTATTGGCCTGAACCTCATTGCCATCCACCATTTGAAGCAGCGGTATGAACATTGCCAATCCTAAACCATCCATTAAGCCCACAAGTATGTTAAGCAATAAGCTTAAAAAGATCCTGTATTTCAGATGGGAATAAAAATAATAAAAGTATTGGAAGTACTTTTTAATGAATTTTTTTAGTGTGTTCACAATGATAATAGTGTCAGTATAAGTTATGTTTCTTTTACAAATGCAGCGTACACTTTACGCATCTTTTTTGGCATCGGCATCTGAAACGGGCGCACTGGTGTAGTAACTGTAACCGTATTTGCGTTTATAGTAATAGTAACCATATTTACTACCAAAATAGCCGCTGTTTTTAACTCCGTTGAATACAAGCGCAATGCTTTTAAACAGTCGGCGTTCATGCCATTCATTGATCTCAAGTACCTGCTCTCTAACAGTTTGCTGAAAACGTGTAACGATCAACGTTACATCGGCCCATGCTCCAAGGATCTGTGCATCCGCTACTATTCCGAATGGAGGCGTATCAATAATCACCACATCATAATTGGCATCCAGGTATGTTTTTAGCTTACTAAGGTATTCACCTGAAATCAATTCCTGTGGATTAGGCGGAATAGGGCCCGAAGGCAAGAGGTCCAGTTGCTCTTTACCCTCCTTAATAATTGGAAAGATGATATCCTTAGGGTCAGCCTTACCTATCAACACCGTGGTTAACCCCAATTTAATATCTTTTGCTCCAAGTGCTTTGGATATTTTTGGGCGGCGAAGGTCGAATTCCAGCAATGCAACCCGCTTACCTTGTAAGGAATAACTTTTTGCCAGGTTCATGGAAAGAAAGGATTTACCTTCTCCACTTACACTAGATGTGATAAGGATATAGATACTATCCTTCCCGGTAGGGTTATAAAAATTGATATTGGTTCTTAAAGATCGTATCTGCTCACCGAACATCGAGCGTTGGTTGCCTTCAATGATGAAAGACATACCTTCAGTATTTTCAGCCTGTTCCAATTCAGCAATTACAGGTACATTGGTCATCCCCTGCAATTGTTTTTTAGAAATGATTTTGTTGTTGAGTACTTCTTTAACAAAAACAAGTATCAATGGAAGCAGTAATCCGATCAATGTGCCTGCAGAAAGCACTTTAATCCTAGATGGTTTCAGGGAGGAATTGAGTTTTGCCGGTGGAAAAAGGATTTTTTTATTTACGGTTACACTGGCCTTTGCAATAGCCGCTTCTTCCCTTTTTTGTAATAAGGTAAGAAACAAGGCTTCCTTGATGTTCTGAAAACGGGTTTTGTCTATCAATTCTTTTTCAGCGATAGGCGCGCTGCGCAGATAAGCACTTGCCCCTCCTATTTTGGCCTCATAGGTGGCTTTGGCAATACGGAGATTTACCTTGTAATTATCGAGCTGCTTCTCCATATTGCTGCGTGTTTCAGCCAGGTTATTATCAATAAGAATCAGTGTGGGATTGGTTTCCTGTGCAGTGAGTGCCAGTTTCTCCCTTTGCTGTCGCATTTCCTGATACCTGAGCAGCATGGCTTGCAAACTTGGATTATTAACTCCAACAAAAGAAAGGTCTGCATCTTTTAAACTTGGATTTCGGATAAATTCTTCCACACTGTTGATCGTATTCTCCATGATCGTCATCTGTGTGAGTTCCTTATCATAATCCTTTATCTTTTCGAGATACATTTCACTATTGGATGATCCGTTTACCAAACCACGTCTGGCACGGAATTGCGCTAGAGCGTTTTCAATAGAATCAAGCTCGCCTCTTAAAGGGGCCATCCTTTGCTCAATGAAAACAATTGCCTGCGAAAATGCCTTGGATTTATCTTCTTTCAACACTTCATAACACAAATTCACCAGTCCATCCAAAATGTCAATTGCCCTGTCGCTTGAAATATCCGAATACTTGATATTGATGATATTGCTTTCTTTGGTAGTAACAATTTCAATTCCACGGCTTAGTGCAAATGCTGCTGTTAGGCGATTAACACTGTAACAATATATCGGGCTCTGGCTATTGAAATCTTGCAGTTTATCTACCCTAATGGTATTCTTTCCGATAAGAAAAGGAAAATTCCATTTGGCATCACCTTCAATTTTTCCAGATACAAAATGAAATCCATCCTCTTTTGGCATGATCGAAAAATTGATCTCAGGGACATCTTCTTTATTGGTATTGAGAATGTACCACCTGATGATGCCATAAAAGTTTTTATTCTTGAACCTGCCTTGTGCTTCTGCGTTATATTGTAACCCCAAACTATCAACAAGAATAGCTGCTAAGGTTGGAGATTTGAAATAAGCAATTTTGTCGTTGAATGGATCGCGCTGGTTACCAAAAAATGCCTGTCCGATAGAAACTTCCTCCTTTTCTTCAATACTGATGCTGGTAGATACCGAATAAATCTTAGAAGCATAACGCATATAAATACTTCCGGCTATATAACCCAGTAAGCCGCATAAAAGGATATAAGGCCATACCGAAATGATTCTGCGGAAATCAATATCCAGGGCATTGTTACGTAATTTTCCCGCCAGAGCTGCGTCTTTTTCTAAAATAGAGCTGGTGCGGTTATCCCATACGTTATCGTCTTTTATCATACTTATAAAGCTCTGAGAGCGATCAAAATGGTTACTAATGCTGCAGAAATGGTAATGATGCCTCGTGCCGGACTTGTTGGGCTCAGGAAGGAAGACCATTTGCCCGGTTGCATGTACAGGAGGTCGTTGCTGCGTAAATAATAATATGGCGATTCAAATATTTTCTTGCTGTTCAGATCAAGTTTTGTGAACTCACGCCTACCGCTATCTTCACGAATCAGCCACATTTCATTTCGCTTGTCGTAGGCGTCCTGAACGCCACTTTGGGCGATGGCTTCAAAAACAGTGAGCCTTTCATTTTGAATCGGAATAGCGGTACCGTTCCTTCCATTCATGAAATAAACTTTTCCATTCAAATTTACACTTACAAAAAGATCTTTATAGTAAAAAGATAACTTTTCCCTGATCAGGGATGCTGCCCCAACTGTGGTCAATCCGGCCACGGGAACCTGTCCTAACAAAGGAAATTCTATACTTCCCGAATCATTAACCAGATACCCTGTGCTGATCTGCTGATTAATACTGTTACTTCCATTTTGAACATTGAATGGATTCAAATAAGCGGTCAAAGTAGGATCAGTACAACTGATTACAATCGTTAAGCGGTCGGATTTCTTAATTTTTTGAATAGAAACCTGGTTTTGTGAATCGAGTTGTTGAACCGAAGGAACCTGGTCGTGAAAGTAATAAAGCTTATTGGCAGGAACACAGGCAGCAAATGAAACCAGAAAAAAAGCAAAGGTGAACAATAACAAAGTTCTATTCATAAACAGTTGAATTACAGTGATTAGTTTTTATCAATCCGATTTTTGCTTGTCTCCGGAAAGGTTCCCGAGAAGGATATTTTGGCGTGTAAAGTTAATTTAAAGAGCTAAGAATGAAGAATATTGGGGCCTGTTTTTTAATATGATCTTATTATTTTGAAATTGCATGCCATTTCATGGGGATAAGTTGAGAAAAATCTACTCAAGAATGATTGCTTTCGCGCATCGTTGAGTGTTGTTTGCCATTGTTGGAAAAAAAGAAGGCCGTGCATCTTGAACAAGAACCAGGCAATCCTTTACGGCTGTTGTAATACCGATTGGACAAACAATATAGTCCAATATCGGCTATCGCCTCATTGTACTATTTGTTTGATACCATCGGCATTTAAGATTTATAAAATATTGGCATATTATATAAATCACATTGGTATAACGATACCGTTCATACGCAGATTTTGTTTTATGTTGAAGATGAAATATAGCCAGATATAGATTTTTTAGGCTCCAAAAAAAATAAAAAAAAAAGACCACCAATAAGAATAAAGGTGGTTCAAGCATGATTAAAACTTGCTATTTGCTTAAGGAAAACTAACTTAATTGATAAGATTTACTGTTGCAAGTTGCAACGAATTAGCTTACCATCAACATAAAAGCTATTACCGAATCGTTAAGAAATGATGAACAGTTATTGATATGAAATTGGCTTACGAGTAACTACATATCCTGAAATTAACCAGTTTACACATTACTGATTTTGTTCCGGATTTTTTGAAAGAAGAACATCAATTTTAGAAATCATGATTGATAGCAGTAAATTAAAACTACTATGCATATTTTTTAAAGCTCATTAGCTGTTATCAAAAAAATGATTCACACTACGGCCAGTAGCTGAAATTGATTTGATTCAAATATCAAAACATAACAGGATAGCATACAGATGCATAGCATTTGAATATAATTCCTTGACAATACTTTTTTCATTTCCTGTAATACTTTGATGTTGAACCTTGAAACAATATGTTGCCAAATCAAGATCTGAACTAAAAAATGACTAATATTATGAAATAGAATTCATCCGGAAACGTGATTAATTCTACTACAATAAAATAATTCAATATTTTTTTGTATTAAGAAATCATTACCAATTCCCCTGATGAGCAACCACGGATTGATAATTCTAAATTTGCGCAAATTCATAAACCATGGCCTTTAACACGATTTTGAAAATTTTCCTTCCGAAAGACAGGATATTTTACCAACTATTCGAAAACGTATCAGAAGTGCTGGTAAAAATGGGTGTGAAACTTAAGGAAGTGGTTAATGAGCCTGATTTTGAAAAAAGAGGTAAGCTTATCAAGGAAGTAGAGGACATGGAGCATGTTAATGATGAGTACACCCACAAGATCTTCACTGAGTTAGGTAAGAACTTCATCACTCCGTTCGATAGGGAGGATATCCACTATCTTGCTACAGCTTTGGATGATATTGCGGATTATATATATGCCTCAGCAAAAAAAATTAATTTTTATCATGTAGACCCCAACGATATCGGCATCCAGAAAATGGCAGAGCTGATAGCGCTGGGTTGTACCCAGGTGCATAAAGCAGTGAAAGAATTGCGCAATATGAAAAATCTGCGCGTAATTACGGATGCATTAGTTGCCATCAACAGCATTGAAAATCAGGGTGATGATATTTTCGACATGAGCATAGAGCGCCTCTTCGCCACAGAGCCAGATGCGAAAGAAGTAATCAAAAAAAGGGAGATTTACCAGATCATGGAGATTGTTACCGATAAATGCGAAGACGTTGCCAACGTGATTGAATCTATCATTATTAAATACGCCTAAAACCATTTTTGCAAGTACCAGTTATGCTTCATTGACTGTTACAAAACAATTTTCTCATGACGTTTCTGATTGTTATAATTGCTCTGGCGCTCATCTTTGATTATATCAACGGGTTCCATGATGCCGCCAACTCTATAGCAACAGTGGTTTCTACCAAAGTGCTTACACCGGGGCAGGCAGTGATCTGGGCAGCCGTTTTTAATTTTGTTGCATTTTTCATTTTCAAAGATCATGGGGTTGCCAATACGATTGCCAAAACCGTAAAACCGGAATTGGTAAATGGGCAGGATATGTTATTGGTGATCTTTTCAGGTTTACTATCCGCCGTATTCTGGAACCTTTTCACCTGGTGGTTTGGAATCCCTTCTTCTTCTTCCCATGCCCTGATAGGCGCATTTTCAGGTGCCGCAGTTGCATTTGGTGGATTTAACACCATCAATTCTGAACCCATTATCAAAACCATTGCTTTCATTTTTCTCGCCCCGGTGATAGGTATGATTATCGCTTTCATCCTTTCACTATGGTTTATCCATTCTTTCAGAAAAGGATGGGTACCCAAAATCATAGCCCTGATCGTGTTCATATTGGTTGCCTTATTCCTGAAAGAAAATATAGTTACCGATCCGGCAAAATTGAAAACCCATTATCAAAGCTATGCGCTAAGGGTAATTTTCCATTCTGCCAATTTCAAATGGATATTATTAGCAGGTATTATGGTAATCATGGCCAGCTTCACGTTGTTCTTAAATGGCCTTAACGCCAACCGGGCAAATACCTGGTTCAAAAGGCTGCAGTTGGTTTCTTCTGCCATCTTCAGTATCGGTCATGGTGGAAATGATGCCCAAAAGGTGATGGGTATCATCATGGCTGCAATGATAGCATATGATCCGGTACGTTACTCATTAGACAATATGATCTGGTGGATTCCGCTCGCTTGTTATGCTGCCATTGCATTGGGTACTATGAGCGGAGGCTGGAAAATTGTAAAAACAATGGGTACCAAAATCACCAAAGTAACTCCATTTGAAGGGGTTGCTGCAGAAACAGCAGGAGCTATCACCCTCTTTGTTACTGAAGCCCTTAAAATTCCGGTAAGTACAACACATACCATCACCGGGTCGATCATAGGCGTAGGTGCAACCAAACGTTTATCGGCTGTAAGATGGGGGGTAACAGTAAATTTGCTTTGGGCCTGGATTCTAACCATACCAATCAGCGCGATTCTGGCCGCATTGATTTTTTATATCCTTCGATTTTTTTATTGAGAGGCTGTGGTAAAAAACTTTTCCTCTTTATCTTAAGCTGGATGAATTTTTGGTTTCTTTGCATAGTGTTTTTTGATGATCTGTAAATGAAGAACAGCAACAGCCAAAACTATAAATTCATTTTATGAAGAAAATTCTGGTCACTGGCGGATGCGGTTATATCGGTGCCCATACTATTGTGGATTTGCTCCAGCATGGGTATCATGTAATTTCTGCCGATAATAACAGCAGGAGTAAACCCAATATTCTGGATGGTGTAGAAAGGATAACCGGAGTAAAAGTGAAAAATTATACGGTTGACTTATGCATTTTCGATGATACTCATGCCATTTTTCAGGAAAACCCCGATCTGGCAGGTGTAATTCATTTTGCAGCGTACAAAGCGGTTGGCGAATCGGTTGAAAAACCATTGCTATATTTTGAAAACAATCTCAATTCTTTACTCAATATCCTTCGCTGTTGCGACAATTTTCAAATTCCGAATTTTGTGTTTTCTTCTTCCTGCACGGTTTATGGAAATCCAGATGAAAGTCCGGTTACAGAATCTACAGCAACCCATGAAGCAGAATCTCCCTATGGATATACCAAACAGATGGGGGAGAAAATTGTACAGCAAACCGCGAACAGTAACGAGATGAATGCCATTCTTCTCCGTTATTTTAACCCGGTTGGTGCTCATCCTTCCAATGAAATCGGAGAAATTCCTCTTGGCAAACCTGCAAACCTCGTTCCTGCAATCACTCAAACAGCCATAGGAAAACTTCCTCAAATGCTGGTATTTGGAAACAATTATCCAACCCGCGACGGAAGTTGTATACGCGATTATATCCATGTAGTTGATATCGCGCATGCACACACGCTTGCCCTGGATTATTTGATTGCCGGAAAAAACAAAGGCAATTGTGAAATTTTCAATCTCGGTACCGGAAATGGCTATACTGTTCTGGAAGCCATCCGTATGTTTGAACAGGTAAGTGAACAGGCACTCAATTACAGCATAAGCGGAAGAAGAGCCGGAGATATTACCGCCATATTCGCAAATAATGAAAAAGCACGTCAGTTATTGGGATGGATTCCTCAATTCAGTTTAGAAGATATGATGCGCACCGCCTGGAACTGGGAACAGAAGCTGAAAAGAGAAGAAACTTTATTGGGTGGACAAAACGTTTTTTTAAATTAAGTTCGGCACTTTAACTTGCAGCCTCAATTCATTCAGCTTATGCTTTCAAAAATTGAGGTCACCGGAAATAAAGATACACGCAGTGGTTTTGGGGATGGAATCCTTGAAGCAGCCAGAGAAAATGAAAATATTGTAGCACTTACTGCCGATCTGGCCGGTTCCCTTAAACTCAATGGCTTTATCAAGGAATTTCCTGAACGTTTTATTCAATGTGGAATAGCAGAAGCTAATATGATGGGAGTTGCAGCCGGACTAACCATCGGAGGAAAAATACCCTTCACTACTACTTTTGCAAATTTTTCTACAGGAAGGGTGTACGACCAAATCCGCCAAAGTATTGCCTACAGCGATAAAAATGTTAAGATCTGCGCATCTCATGCCGGATTAACCTTAGGTGAAGATGGTGCCACTCACCAGATTCTTGAAGATATTGGTATGATGAAAATGCTTCCGGGGATGACGGTGATTGTTCCGGCAGACTACAACCAAACAAAAGCCGCTACAAAAGCAATCGCTAAAATGAATGGTCCGGTGTACCTTAGATTTGGACGCCCCGTATGGCCAATTTTTACCAAAGAAGAAGATTTTATTATTGGTAAAGCGCAATATCTTTCTCACGGAACAGATGTAAGTATTTTTGCCTGTGGTCACCTGGTTTGGACGGCTATTGAAGCGGGTAAAGCACTTGAAGCCAAAGGGATCAGTGTTGAACTGATCAATATACACACCATCAAACCCCTGGATGAAGCCGCTGTACTGGCATCGCTCGGAAAAACCGGATGTGCTGTTACTGCTGAAGAACACAATATCATCGGAGGTTTGGGCGATAGTATTGCCAGAACAGCAGCAAACCATTTACCCGTTCCCATTGAATATGTAGGTACCAATGATACTTTTGGGGAAAGCGGTAAGCCTGCAGAGCTGCTGGTAAAATACGGGCTCGATCCCACTCATATCATTGCTGCTGCGGAACTTGCCATTGCCCGGAAAAATAAATAGCCTGGTTATTGTATTTGATAGTGAAGGTTTGCAGTTAAACCATCGGGCTTGATAACAGTCTGATTCGGTAATTCTTTATTTTTCCCAATTTATGGCCCAACATTTAGATGACAAAGAACTGTTGTTCCGGTTCAGGCAGGAAGCAACCAGAGAGGGCGCTTTTACATCTATTGTAAAAAAGTACCAGGAAAAATTGTATTGGCATATCCGTAGATTGGTTATTACTCATGAAGATGCTAATGATGTATTGCAGAATTTGTTCATCAAAATGTGGAAAAATTTAGATAACTTTCGGGAAGACAGTCAATTATATACTTGGTTATACCGGATAGCAACCAATGAAAGCCTTAGTTATCTCGACCAGCAAAAACGCAGATCGAGCCTCAGTTTGAGTGATGAAGAAAGCTATTTGAGCAATAAGTTGACTGCCGACAAACATTTTGATGCCAATAAACTGGAATGGAAACTGCAAATAGCCATTCAGAAGCTTCCGGAAAAACAAAGGGCTGTTTTCACCTTACGCTATTTTGATGAAATGCCTTATGAAGAAATGAGCCGTGTGTTAGAAACCAGTGAAGGCGCGCTCAAAGCCAGTTATCATCATGCGGTAAAAAAAATAGAGGAATTTTTTCGCAGGGATTAAACAAGTTAACCTGCTTAAAGTCTTAACAGACAATGCCAAATAGTAATCACATATTAACTGAACTCGAAATACTTGGAAGTACGCTTGGAAAGCTTTCCAGGCTACCTGTTCAATCTGTTCCGGAAGGATATTTTGAACATTTACCTGCTCAAATCTATATTCAGTGTGATCATAAAATTACGCTTACCGGTTGTGTTCCGGATGGATATTTTGAGCAACTTTCTCAATCCATTTTGAACAAATTAAATGCTCCATTAATATCATCAGAAACAGAAAATTTGGCAGATAGTTTTGCTGAACTACAACCGGGAATTAAATGCCCCTATAAGGTTCCTGAAGGATATTTTGAACATTTCATTCAGCAACTTGAACCGGAAAATACAAACCTCTCTGTACTGCCCGCTGCAACCCGGCATATTCAGCCTTTTACAGTTCCCAATGGCTATTTTGATCTGTTGCCGGAACAGGTTTTACAGGAGATAAAAAAGAAGACTGCACCCGTAATTCCCATCAACCGGAGCAGGTCGGTTTTCATGTATGCCTTGGCCGCCGTATTAACCGGCTTACTGGGTATTTCGCTTTTCAACAATTTATTTACTGATGCTCCTAATACAGATAGTTTGAGCAACAGCAAGTTGGCAGCGTTAAAAGAAGCTGATCAGATTATCAAAGAAAACAGTTTTGATCTTCAGTTAGAAAACCTAACTGATGAAAGTATTGTCAATTATCTGAGCATCGGTGGCCAGGATGTATCAGCAGCCCTTGTTGCTTCAGTAACCGATGAGTCTAAACTTCCAGAAGCTGAGGAATACCTTTATGATGAGCAAACCCTGGATAATTTTTTAAACGGCCTTCATTTGCAAGACAGAAAGGATTCTCAAAATTAATGACCCGAAAGATGAAAAGATTATGGCTATACCTGTTGTTGAGTTCCTTCACGCTCAGTAATACATATGCACAGCCACCGGGAGGAGGACCACCCCCAAGAGCAGGAGAAAGAATTGAAGCACTTTACATTGCCTATATCAGTAGAGAACTCAAACTCTCCGAAACAGAAGCGCAGAAATTCTGGCCCGTACAAGTTGAATTTGATGAGGAAATGCGGTCGGTTCATAAAAAAAGAAACTTAACCCAATTGGAAAGGGAAGAGGAATTACTGAGCATTAAAAAGAAGTATCAGGACAGATTTGTGAAAGTACTCGGAAAAACCCGTACAGATGAATTTTATCGTATTGATACCGAGTTCAAAAATAAACTTGTAGAGCGGCTGCGTAAAATGCGGGAACAAAAACAGAAAAATAGCAATACAATGAGTGATTAAGATCATGCATGCACCGTAATTTTACTATTCCTATTGGAGGCTGTTTCATAAGTACGAGGCAGCCTCTTTTTTATTGTACCATCACCAGTTGTAGTTTTAATAAATGCATGAATAATACTTGAATGTAATATATTTTGATATACTTTTGTTTTAGGTGTTTTTCATAGGTTAGCAACGGCCAGCTCTGTCTAGGGCAGGCCTCCTTTTTCTATGCTTTGATTGAAGGAAATTTTATATCGTGATAAAACAAGAAAATCCAATGTGCTGAAACAGCCTCTTTCCACCAGGTTGTTCTAAGTTCCATCGCTTTCTTCCCATCATAATCGTATTTGGCTACAAACCTGTTTTTCATTTGCTGATGTTGTGGTGCATCATCTCCACCATAAAAAAAAGTTTCATCTTCTGTTATCCAAAATACCTGATGGTGTGGAGAATGGGCTGCGGTCTCTTCATGTCGGATATAACCATCAATTACACCCGAGGCCGGAAGTAGGTTAACTTTTGGATGCTGATCTAATAAACTGAATTGTTTTGGCGTGTAAGATCCGTTCCGGGAATGCAGCGCAAACTGAAGTTCGGCAGCACTAACGTAATAGGTTGCATTCGGGAAACTAAGAACCGTTTGCTGTGCTTGAGTATCATAATACTGTATGCCGCCGGCATGATCCTTATGCAAATGACTGATCAGTACTTTTGTAATGGATAATGGATTTATTCCTGCCTGGATCAAATGTTCATGCAGCATCATTTTACCATCCTCAGTAAGAAAACCAAGCCCGGTGTCGAGCAGAATCAGATCCTTTTCAGTCTGCACCAAGAATGGCTGAATCTCCACAAGCAAACTCCCTCTGGACCTTTCTTGCAAATCGTGTTCAGCAGTGTTGAAAGGAATGAATTTTTTGGTTGCATCTATCGTAAACGAGCCTTCGCTTAGGGGAATAACTTTCATATGAAAACTTTAAATACTATCGCATGCAACAGCCTTTTTGCAAAGCTAAGAGAAGTTTGACAGAGGAAGTTTACAGGCTGTAAAATTATTTGCTGGACTATCTTAAAATATGCTTTCTTTGCTTCGATATGCCGTTGTATTTCACTTCTCTTAACTCGGGCAGCAATGGAAATTGCTATTATGTAGGTAACAGCTCGGAAGCCGTATTGATTGATGCAGGCATCTCCTGCAAGGAAACGGAAAGGCGTATGCGCAGTTTAGGTTTGCCCATGACGAAAATAAAGGCCATTTTTATCACACACGAACATACCGATCATATCAGAGGTTTGGTGCTTCTGGCAAAAAAATACAGCTTACCTGTTTATCTAAGCACCCAAACCTTATCCTGTTGTGCAGAGATGAAAAGATATCATTCCTGCCAAACCGTTACAGATGGGCAATCTGTTCAAATCGGCGAACTGAAAATCACTGCCTTTTCCAAATCGCATGATGCTGCAGAACCTTTAAGTTTTGTGGTCAGGCAATGCGGCATCCAGGTTGGAGTGATGACGGATATTGGAAAGGTTTGCGATAAAGTGCAAAATTATTTCAGCAACTGCCATGCCGTTTTTTTGGAATCCAATTACGATGTGCTGATGCTTCAAAACGGACGATACCCTAATTACCTTAAACAACGTATCCGAGGAGGATCGGGGCATCTATCGAATGATGAAGCATTAGCATTATTTAATAATCACCGAAATACAACACTTTCACGGCTTATTTTGTCGCATCTATCAAAAGAAAACAACAACCCCATTCTTGTTAAAGAACTCTTTGAAAGCCATTCCGGGAAAGTTGAAGTTCATGTAGCATCCAGGGATACCCATTCCCCACTGTTCAGTTTATTTTTCCCGGATGAAAAAAAGCAAGCTGCTACTTTTAAAGTAAAACAGCTTGCCATGTTCACCTGATTGCTATCTTGTTTCCTGTAATATTTTATTTTTAGGGTATTTGATCTGATAAACAAAACGGATTTTCTTGCTTTCACCAGGCTGCAGTTGTATTTGACTGCTCAATTGGCCGGTTTCGATATTTCTTTCAGTGAAATCTGAAGCAGTTAAAGTCACTTCCACTTCTTTAGTCCGGCTGATAGGAATCTGATCTTTTATCAACATCGTAACCGGTTGCTTTTTATTATTCTTGATGGTAATTTCGTAGTTATATATTTCTGTTTTATTGTCACCTCTGCCACTTGATTTATAATCCTTCACCATCTTCCTATTTACCGCAATACGCTTATCACGGCCCAGTGAAATATTTAAAGTATCAGTTGTTATATTGGGATCGATAAATGATTTTCCAAGATAAATATTGTCCATGATGATATTTGCCTGACCCGGCAGTAAACTCAAGCTATCCCATCTGCTCAACTGAGCCATGAGGAAGGCATCGCGGTCTAATTTAGGCACTGCAAAATGCTGATAGGTTGCCGGTATTTTTTCATCTTTAATGGTTACGGCATATGCATTGCCATCAGAAGGTATATCGTATGGCAGATCGATTTCAAAATTAGTATTGAGCTGACTTTCTTTCAACTGCATAAAATCTCCTACGGTTGAGATACTATTATTTAAGTTACGTTTAAGCGTATTATTGTCGGTAGTCACCACTACTTCACTAAGCGTTGGCGATAAGTTCTGGCTGGTATATCCTTCATTGATGTTAGCATAGAGTTGCGGTACGTATAGTTGCAGAAAATAAGGGCTTAATGTTGGGATTGTAGTGCCCTGATTGGGATTACTGGTGCTTAAGTTAAGTTTTACAGCTTGCCAGTTGAGCCCTGTTGATTGTGAAACCATCGCTTTATACACAAGCTTGAAGGAGTTGTCTATCGTTTTCACCCTGATATCATAACTGGGTACCCAACCTGCATTCCTGGTAAAATAACTGAACTCAAAATCTGTACTCCCAGTAGATTTCGACATTACTTGTAAAATCAATTGCCCCGTTGTTTTATAGTCTTCATTGGAAACTTCAGGCTGAGGTTGCTGTTCGTTGATCCGATTCGTTAGCTGGCTGATCTGAATGACGATTTCATTTTTCTGTTGCTGCAGCTCAAACAATTTCTGCCGGATTTGCTTTATCTGGCCTGTATAGAAGTTGGCAAGTTTGATGAGTTCTTCGCTACTGATATCTTTCTTATCCGGGCGTGTGAAATTGTTCTCAATCAAAGCATTGATTCGGGCGAGCACATCTTCATTGATGCTGTATTCGTTGCTGAATGCATTGAGCGATTTCTGCATTTTTTTTAAGCTGTCCTGTTGTAGTTGATTTACAGGTTTTACTAAAACAGGATGGGGCTTGCTGTATAACCGATGGTAGAAAGAGAGGATGGTGACGTTCTCCGGACAAGTAATCTGCATTGTATTGACATCAGGTTGCAAAGCGATATTATTGATTACCACTATTTGGGTACCCTTGATCAGGTTTGTTTTGCTTTGTTGCTGTAACTGAGCCCCATAACCAAAATAAACCGTGGCACTGGTGAGCTCGGCCTTGGTTGTGGCTGTGTCTTTAACCTGAGCTGAGGAAGAAAAAAAATTGAGGAATAAGAATGACATGAATAATTTTTGCATAAAATCAGGTTTGTTTGCCTGATGGATGCTAAAAAAGGAAAGATTACATAAATGCCTGAAGAAAATATTCAGCTATAAACCCGATTAAAGGAAATGCGGGAAAATAATCACTCAGCTATCAAACTGAACCAATGAAAATTGATTTGAAGATTTGCTATTGCCTATCTTAATACCATTTGCCTGTCGGCATCGAGGCGGATGAGGATGAAAATCAGTATGGTGAAAGTGAGTAATGAAGAACCACCATAGCTCATTAACGGGAGGGTTATACCGATTACTGGTGCCAGACCGATGGTCATACAAATATTGATAGCCACATGGAAGAACAGGATTGCTGCTACCGAATAAGCATAAACGCGGGAAAAAGTGCTTCTTTGCCTTTCGGCGATATATACGATTCGCAAGAGCATCCCGAGATAGAGCAGCATAAGAAGAGTGCATCCTACAAACCCGAAATTTTCGCCGAGAGAGGTGAAGATGAAATCGGTATGCTGTTCGGGAACGAAATCACCCTGTGTTTGTGTGCCTTTCAAAAAGCCTTTACCGAACATACCCCCTGAACCAATGGCAATTTTCGATTGTTTAACGTTATAGTTTTCTTTATCCGCTTTTGCTTTTTTGGCATTGGGTTCCAGTATCGGCAGATCGGTTGCAGACTGATCTACAAATGGATTATCTCTGCCAACCATACTGAAGATGCGGTCGGCCTGATATTTTTGAAAAACATGTTTAAACAGGAAGGGCACTGCAAATCCAACAAATGTGGCACAAATGAGCCAGATAGAAAGTATAGCCAGCAAAAGCTTCTTATCTCTTTTGATTTTTCGTCTTAAAAAATAAATACTGATAATGGCAATAATACTTAATGCGATGATGAGGGTAATCGGGGGAAATAACAGGGTAATCACCAGCAGTACCCCTAAAGAAGCTCCTACAACCAGATATACAGGTGGAAATCCTTCCCGGTACATGGGCAGTAAAAACGAAAAATAAACCAATGCCAGTCCGGTTTCATTTTGCAGAATGGAAAACACCACAGGAAGAAAGCAGATGCCTGAAGCAATCAATTGTGCCCTGCCCTTACTGAAATCGGTATCTGGTCGGGAAAGGTATTTTGCAAGAGCCAACGCAGTAAAGATTTTACAGGTTTCTACAGGCTGTAGATTCATAAAACCCAGTGGTATCCAACTTCTAGACCCATTCACCGTTTTACCGATTACAAAAGTAGCGAGCATCAGCAATATGCCAAATACATACAATAAGTTTGGTGTTGCAGTAAAAAACTTACTGTCTGTCAACAAAATAAATACGGCAACCACTGCACATATGATAAGGTAGAAAAACTGTTTGCTGTAATTTTTCTTGAATGCAAAAAGGCTATCCATAAAATTATCGTTAGGCCGGTATTCTACCGAAATGATACAGATCAATCCAATGATTGAAATGAGTGCATAGAGCCAGATCATCACCCAATCTTTTCCTTTTAATATTTCCGGCTTCTTTTGATACATTTAACTATCTGGCTTTGTGCTTTTATTTATTTTCTTAACGAATCCTTTGGTGTTGTAATTTCATTTTCCTTTGGAAGAATAGCTTCGGGTCTTTGCAGGGTATCTTTAACAGGAACCGCAGGATTGGCAGGCTGTTTTTTATAAGCTTCTATTTCATCCTTATCAACAGCTTCATCATCGAGGCCTACGGTATCCTTGATGATTTTGATATATCCCTTGGCAAGCAGGTAGGCTGAATCTTTCGAATGTCGCATCGAATCTTGTTTGCGCAATTCAGCGAAAATGCGCGGTGGCATGAGATTGAGGTTCGACAATTGTTCAAGCCTCGCCTGCCTGGCTTTACCTGTGATGGAATCATTCAGATATTTTTCTATCATCAGCCCTACTATCGGTGCTGCGTAAGTGCCACCGAACCTACCGCTGTTTTCTACCACACACATGATGGCGATGCGTGGATTATCCCTTGGAGCGAAGCCGCAGAAAAAAGAGTGGTTTTGCTGTTTTACTCCTTTATAATAATTTTCAACGGTACCGGTTTTGCCGCATATTGCAATACCGGGCACTTTTGCACCAGCGCCGGTTCCACGGTCAACCACGCCCTGCATTCCATCATGAACGGCTTCAAAAATGCTGTCGGGTATGTTTACCGGATTGATTTTTTTCCTGTATTTGCCGGTGATATCAAACTTATCGCCGTCTTCAATGGAATCCACCACATGGGGAAGGTAATACCAGCCTTTGTTAGCGATATAAGCCATTTCATTGGCAACCTGTAAAGGCGTTACATCCACTTCACCCTGGCCGATACTTACCGAACGGAATGTACAATAATTCCAATGCCCCTTCCCATATACTTTATTGTAGTAAACAGGTGTTGGAATATTGCCTGATTTTTCTGAAGGAACATCAACGCCGAGTTTTCGTCCCAGGCCAAATGCATACATATAATTATCCCAATGCCGTAAGGCGCTATCCACGTCTGGAAATTTTGGTTGACCAATCACCCTTTGCATGACATTGGCAAAATAAGTATTGTCGGAAATCGTAATAGCATTCCGCAAATCAAAAGTTCCTACATCCAGGCAACGCATGGGTTTTGCACCTCCACATCCATAAAAAGCGCCGGAACACGAAAACCGGGTATCCGTAGTGATAACGCCTTCATGCAAACCAATCAATGCTTGTAGGGTTTTGAAAGTGGAGCCTGGAGAGTAAGTTGCACTAACAGTTCGATTGAGTAATGGTAGCGCCGGGTTTAAAAACAACTCGGAGAAATGCTTTCTTCTTTCACTACCTGTTAGGTATTTAGGTTGATAAGTTGGGGCGCTTACCATAGCGAGAATACCTCCGGTGCGGGGATCGATAGCAACAATAGCACCCAGCTTATTTTGCATGAGCTTTTCACCCAGTTGCTGCAATTCAACATCCAATGAAGTATATAAATTCTGTCCGGCAATTGCAGTAGTATCGTATTTGCCGTTTTCCAGTCTTTCGGTAAGCCGGTTTTTGTTATCCCTTTTCCAGTATTCGATTCCTCGCTCTCCCATCAAAACTCTTTCGTAACTCCGCTCTAGCCCGGTCATCCCTGCATAATCACCGGCAACATATCCCTCACCCGGGTGTTTCTTCAAAAAATTAGTATCCACTTCTGCAGTATAGCCCAATACATTTGCCGCAGCATCGTAAGGATAGCTTCTAACTGAACGTTCCTGAAGATAAAATGCCGGTGCGAATTTGAACATGGATTCATTCAGCATGGCCAATTTCGATTCACTCAGTAAAGGCTCAAAAACAGATGGGCGGGAACGGGAATTTTTGATGATCAGTTCCACTATTCGTTTTTTGAATTGTGCGGTATCCATTTCAAGGATTCTGCAAAGTGAAGCGGTGTCGATTCCCCGAAGTTTATTGGGAATCACCATCAGATCGGAAATGTTGGTGTTTTGAAGGATCGCATTTCGATGACGGTCGAAAATGATACCACGGTCGGGATATACCACTTTACGGAAAGTGCCCTGATCATCGGCCAGCACTTTATATCTTGAAGTGATCACCTGCAAGGTAAACAAGCGCGCGATGATGATCACGAACAAAGACACAAAGACCAGGATGATCACATTTTTCCTCGACTGATTGAATACCGACACAAAAAAGAAATTTAATATTTAACAAAGAGCATAACGGTTAGCCCTGTTCGAATTTTTTAGCCTCATGCCGTATTGGTCCTGAATGGTTGCTTCCTCGAAAATAACAGTTCAGTAGACAAAACCAGCATCAATGCAACGGCTGTTGATAAAATCGTTTTCACAAAAAAGTACCAGAAATTACCAAACTGCCATGCTTCGAGGAAAAAAAGCCAGCTATTGTGTAATAAAATAAGCACTCCGGAATAAATGAGGTAAGGCAGAATACCGCCAAGGCTCTTGAAAGATGGCTCTTCATAATTGGTTTCTGCGCCTTCCTGAGGTATGAGCAAGTTGATCAGGAAGGGACGAACATAAGCTATCAACACACAGGCTGCTGCATGAAAACCGGGATGATGTCGGAAATTATCAAGGGTAAATCCTAATAAAAATCCGAGAAGCATTAACCATCCCCTTTTCATTTTGAATGGGAGCCAAAGTATGAACATGAAATAAATATAAGGCGTAACCATCTGGTGCAGCCTTATCTTATCAAGTATATATACCTGAAAAAGGATGAATAAGATGAAACGCAGGATATTTTTTACCAGGCTACTCATGAAAAAATCAGGGTTGTTTGTTTATTTTTTCCAAAATCTTGTTTACAGCATCCTGCTCTGCATTTTGGATGACATAGGCATAAGGCAGGTTGTGAAAATTTGCAGCGGTAAAAAACTTTACTTTGTAATAATTGGAACTGGCTTCTTTGTAAATCCCTTCCACCCTGCCGAGCATAATCCCTTTCGGGAATGTGGTACTGAATCCGCTTGTGATCACGGAATCTCCCACACTGATTTTTGCGCTTTTTGGAATGTTGGTAAGGCTAACCAGATTGGGTTCTTTTCCATCCCAGGAAAGGGTGCCCGTTTCTTCTCCTTTTTTCAATTTACCGCTTATGTGACTGTCTTTATGCAATAAGCTCATTACAACGGAATAGTCATCAGTAGTTTCTGTGATGATACCAACTACCGCATTGTTTGGATCAACAACACCCATACCTTCCTTGATTCCGGCTTTTTTTCCCCGGTCGAGTACAATGAAATTGTTTGGTGCAGCAACTGAGTTAGCTACCACCCTTGCACCCACATAAGTGTATCTCCTGTATTGAAGAATGGAATCTATCCTGATAGAATCTACATAACTACGGGTAGTGGTATCCGGTAGTGCAAAATTGCCCTTCAATTTGTTGTAAAGTAGCTCATTGGCTTTGAGCAGAGAATCGTTTGTACGTTTGAGATAGAAATAATGCTGAACACTGCTGTAACGGCTATTGATTTGACCCGTTACATTGTTGGCTACCCGGCTAAAGGCAGCATAATGATGGTTGCTATAACTTATGATCAGAAAAATACTTATTCCCTGTAAGGTCAGGAAAAGTAAAAAATTGAAATACCGCCTTATGAAAAGAAAAATATTACGCAATGCCAGAGGTATTAATAATGTTCCGATTGCCCATGGAGCCCTAGTTTACGTCAGGATGATCAACGCATTACAAAAGGAAACCTATCGTAATTCTTAAGCGCGATGCCAGTTCCCCGAACTACACTCTTCAGCGGATCGTCTGCCACATGCACCGGTAGTTTGATCTTGTTGGTAAGCCGTTTATCCAGTCCGCGTAATAACGACCCACCACCAGTGATATAAAGCCCTCTTCTGTAAATATCCGCTGCCAGTTCGGGAGGAGTGGTTTCAAGGGCTTTGAGGATGGCTTCTTCTATTTTGAAAATGCTTTTATCAAGAGCTTCAGCTACTTCCTGATAGCTTACCATTACTTGTTTGGGAATACCTGTAACCAGATCTCGTCCATTTACGGGAATATCATCCGGGGGATTCTCCAGATCTTTCATGGCAGCACCTACCTGAATTTTGATTTGTTCTGCTGTACGCTCCCCGATCAATAAACTATGATATCTGCGAAGGGCTTCCATGATATCTGCAGTAAACTCGTCACCTGCAATCCGTATGCTTTGGTCGCAAACGATTCCTGCCAAGGCTATGACGGTTATGCCCGTTGTTCCACCTCCGATATCGATGATCATATTACCCACAGGTTCTTCAACGTCGATTCCAATACCAAGGGCTGCAGCCATAGGTTCATGGATAAGATAAACTTCTTTGGCTCCGGCTTGTTCCGCACTATCCCTTACGGCTCTTTTTTCTACCTCTGTGATACTGCTTGGGATGCAGATCATCATCCTCCAACTTGGTGCAAAGAGTGGTTTTTTAGGGTACACCAATTTGATGAGTTCACGGATCATGAGTTCCGCTGCATTAAAATCGGCTATTACACCATCTCTTAGTGGACGGACAGTTCTGATACTTTCATGTGTTTTCTCGTGCATCATCAGGGCTTTTTTGCCCACTGCAAGGAGATTTTTCGGGTTGTTTCTATCGAGAGCAACTATAGAGGGTTCGTTTACAACCACTTCATCGTTATGTATAATCAGCGTGTTTGCAGTTCCTAAGTCTATTGCAATTTCTTGTGTGAAAAAATTAAAAATGCCCATATATGTTTAGTGAGGATAGTAAGTAATGAAAACAATTAAGCGAAGTTGATGTAAAATATCGGATTTAACAACGCAATCTACTTTATTTTCAAACTATTTTAGCATAGCTGCATGCCCATCAGGCAGTGGTTTAAATGGGCACTAAAAAATCCTCAAGCTAAAGAAATTAGCAAAGCGGAAACGAATCGGCTGTTGGGGGCATTATTTGAACTCGTACCCTATATCCGCACGGTAATTGATGCCCTCAAATGAAAGTTGCTCCATCATATACAGGGATAATTCAGAAGCCTCCCGGATATTATCCGCAATGGCGGTAACAGCAAGAACTCTTCCTCCATTGGTTAACACCTCATTGCCTTCCTGTATGGTACCTGCATGAAAAACGATAGTGTTTGGGAGTGCTGTTGTGTTTAAACCGCTGATCAACTTGCCTTTTTCGTAATCGCCGGGGTAACCATCACTCACAGCGATTGTGGTTACGGCAGGCAGAGGATTGACATCAACAACAATACTGTTGAGCTGTTTTTCCCCGGCTGCTGAAAGCAGGGTAACTAGGTCGTTGTTCAATCTTGGGATGACTACTTCAGTTTCAGGGTCGCCAAGCCTGCAATTGTATTCAATCACAAAGGGTTCGCCATTATTCACCATAAGTCCGAAAAAGATAAAACCCTTATAATCCATCTTATCTTTTTTGATACCCATGATCGTTGGCGCTATTATTTTTTCGTTTATACGTTTACGTAATGCTTCGTCAAAAAAGGGAACAGGGCTTACAGCTCCCATTCCGCCTGTATTCAATCCCTTGTCGCCATCTCCAACCCTTTTGTAATCTTTGGCTTCAGGTAAAATAACAAACTGCTCTCCATCTGTAAGTGCAAACACACTTACTTCAATACCCTGGAGAAAAGCTTCCACTACTACTTTTTTACCTGCATCGCCAAATTTAGACTGAACCAGCATCAGTTCAAACTCTGCAAGTGCTTCGAGGTGGCTATTACAAATAAGTACCCCTTTTCCGGCTGCAAGTCCATCGGCCTTCAATACTATCGGTAACGAATGATCGCGGATATAAGCAATGCCTTCCTCATAATTATCAAGCGTGAATTCAGCATAAGCTGCTGTAGGGATGCCATGGGCTTTCATGAATGCTTTTGCAAAAGATTTGCTGCCTTCCAGCCTTGCAGCTGCAGCACATGGGCCTATGAGATTGATATGCTTTAGGTTTTCTTCTGAAGAAAAGTAATCTGCGATTCCTTTAACCAGAGGCTCTTCCGGGCCGACAATAATCAATTTTACCTGATTGGCTAAAGCTGATGCTGCCAGTGCTTTGAAGTCGGTAATAGCAATTGGCAAATTAGTTCCAAAAGCTGCAGTACCAGCATTTCCTGGAGCAATGAACAAGTGGTCGCAATGAGGACTTTGTTGTATTTTCCATGCAAGGGCATGTTCTCTTCCACCTGAACCGATAATAAGGATATTCATAATATGTTTTTTGCCTGCGATAACTGATTGTAAAATTAGGATAGTAAAGGCTTTACGAGTGATAATATTTTACCATTGGCAAGTGAGTAAATTTTCAACTACTAATCTGTATTATTTCATTATGAACCTTGATAATTCATGCCGAACGGAAGAATTTCACTATTTTGAGCCGATAAACTAATCGCTAAAATCATCAAAATATGAATGAACCCATTAAAGCCGGTAAACATCCAAAAGCTTTGTATGTGCTTTTTTTCACAGAAATGTGGGAACGATTTGCCTATTACCTCATGGTAGGAATCCTTTTGCTTTATATGATAGATACTACAACTGGAGGAAAAGGGCTTTCCCAAAAAGTGGGTGCTGATATTGTAGGAAGCTTTATTGCGCTGGTTTACCTAACTCCTTTTATCGGGGGCTTGATTGCCGATCGTTATTTAGGATATATAAAATCCATTTTCCTGGGCGGAAGTCTTATGGCCGCAGGTTATCTGTGCCTGGCGATACCCGGGAATACAGCCATGTTCATTTCACTTGGTTTGATTA
>Ga0164292_10000733_pt1 | contig 26027 bp, 17 predicted proteins | sample GEODES117metaG_FD_111486 | JGI IMG/M metagenome (GOLD analysis project Ga0164292, IMG submission 111486) | Eutrophic lake water microbial communities from Lake Mendota, Wisconsin, USA - GEODES117 metaG | ecosystem: Environmental > Aquatic > Freshwater > Lake | place: USA: Lake Mendota...
GAAGGGCACGGTTTTCGCAAGAAAGGCAACGCTGATTTCCAGTTCTACTCGACTGTGATGTTCGTACGCCAGCATTTGCTGGGTGAAAGCCAGTAGTCATTCAGCTGGAATACGCTTCGTAATTTGCCTGACCGTCAAAGTTTGCCCACTCGGTACGACAGGGGAAAACTTTGACGGTCGATCGCTTCATGTCGATATTCTCGACAGGAGCGTCAGCGGATGGCGCTACCCTCCGGATATGACTCCGTCGGTGATGTCACGATGCGCCCCGCCAGCGAATCCATTCCAGCCCTCGCCCCACTCCCAACCGGGGTGATCAGGAGTGTTGGCTTGCTGCTGGCATCCTTGATGTTTATCGGCTGTGCGACGCATCCCGTTGGTCGAGTTGCTCGTGTCTCGGCAAGCAAGTCTATTTCGCCCGACTGCCGGCAAGCTCACTGTCCTACTTTGGAGAAAGTGAGCCTCCAACAAGTCTCTCAGTCAGCTCGGCCTCCCCTCGGTTGGCCGTCGTTGCCTTCGCTTGTGGGGCAACCGCTGGCAATCTCCGAAGCGACTACCGTGAGGCTGCTTGCTTGGAATGAGCTTCAAGCTCTTGCCATCCGAGGGGACAGCACCAACCGACTCCTGACCGACCCATGGGCGTGTAACTCCGATGAAGAGCCAGCAGCCTGCCTCCAAGCTGCTCTCCATTGGCAGGCAACTCACGCCGGTAGCCTTGCCATCGCCCGCGCGGGCGAAGCGTTTTTGGGATTGCAGGAGTGCTACCTGCAAAACGAACTTCTCGAGCAGGCGCGGCGAGGAAGCGACCGCCGCGAACGGATGCTGGAGAAATTCCGCGAGCATGGGCTACCGCTTAAAGTCGACCCTCGTGAGCTCGATCGACAGCGCCTCGAACTCGAGCGGCAATTTGCCCAACTGGCTCGGGAGTATCAAGCAGCAACAATCGGCTTGGAACTGCTGCTTGAACTGGCTCACGAGCCAACCGCTCCAATCTGGCCGACTGTCACGCAACCAAATTTCGTGTTCCCCAGTGACCTTCCCGCCTGCCTGGAGCTGGCTAAACACAAAAGAGCTGACCGCCAAGCCTTGCTCTCCATTCAATCCTGCCTCGAAATCGTTCCACCGGAGCAGTTGACCGGTCTGGGTAATTCGCTTTCGCCATGGTCCAGCCTGACGCTTCCACCTCCTCCTGTCCATTGGCTCTCCTGCCGACGAAGTGACTGGGAAGAGAAGGCACGAAAGCACTTGCAGACCCAGTTGTGCACGCTTCTGGCCGAGAATGAGAAACAGCTGACTTTGGAAGTCAATCTTGCTTACGCTCGCCGCTGGACAGCTTCCGAGCAATTGCGAATCACTGAGGAACTGGTCGCAAGCCTGCAGTCTTCATTAGCCGACATCGAGCAACTTCGATCAATCGAGCCGGTCGACGTCGCGGGTTTTCTGGAACTCGAACAACGATTGATGGCTGCAGAATCGCAAAAAGTCACTGCGACCATCGAACAGGCGAAGGCCGAACTGGAACTGGCGAAGGCAATCGGGATCTTGCCGCAACAAGATTGATGTGAAAGGGCGACTCGGGCGCAGCACATCTGGCTGAACGCACGCATTCTCGCCTACTGCCTTTCAAACAACGCTTGACGCAACTGTTGTTCAAAAGAGCCGCTGGTGGCCACCACAGCCTGAAAGTCCTCTTTGGCAAGCGAGAAACAGGCAACCTCGCCAACTGCTTGTACGGTCGCATTCCGTGGTTGCTCGGTTAACAGCGAGACTTCTCCGAAGTAACTCCCGGCATCCAGGCGGGTCAGAAACTTACCAGAAGTCCGGACCTCAACTTCGCCTTGAGCGATGACGTAAAAGTCCGTTCCCGGCTCACCTTGCCGCACGATCTCACTGCCTGGAGAGAACCTCTGCAAGCTCATCTTGTCAGCGACACTGGCCAACACGGCCGGAGTTAACTCGCGAAACAGTGGATACTGCTGGAGAATCTGGCAGAGCAGGGCAGTCTTCTGCACCAGCACGTTAGACTTGATCCTTCCATCAACCATGTTGACGATCCGATCCGCGACATCCAGAATTCGATTGTCATGTGTCACGATGATGATTGTGCAGCCATCGCGCTCGGCTAACTCCTTGAACATCGTCACCACCTCCCGGCCGGATTCGGCATCGAGAGCAGCCGTCGGTTCGTCGGCCAAAATCAGACGAGGCTGATGAACGATTCCTCTCGCAATTGCAACCCGCTGCTTCTGGCCACCGGACAATGATTTGGGCTTGTAGTGTAACCTTTGGCCCAACCCCAACCGGCGGAGGATTGCCTCGATGCGGGGCTCCGCCTCGGTCGCCGGCAACCCCAGCAACTCGGTGGCCATGCGTACGTTCTGCGTGGCCGTCAAGGATTCGAACAGGTTGTGTGCCTGAAAGATAAAACCGATTTGCTTGCGCAAGGCAATCACCAGCCGCTGCTCCAGCCCGTTTAGTTCCGTCCCGAGAACTTTGAGGCTCCCTTCCTGTACGCGCCGCAAGGTGCCCAACAGCGTCAGCAGAGTCGTCTTCCCCGAGCCCGAAGGGCCTGTCATGATCACAATTTCTCCGGCTCGGACATCGAGCCGGTTATCAAACAGCACCTGCTTCCGCGCGTCGCCCTCTCCATAGAAATGGTTCACCGCGTGCGCTGAGATACTCATCTGTTCCGCGGTGGGAAACCAGTTTCGGAGCAACCGCTCCAGCGTCTCAGGTTGTGTTGCCAATTCAGCCACGACTTGCCCTTTAAAACAGGCTGGCCGGGTCAGCGGCCAAAAGTTTCCGAATCGCCAACAATCCCGAGAGCGAACACATGACCAGTGTCAAAACCAGGATGGTCAATGCCCGTTCCCAAGTCAGATTCATCAACAACCCGGTCCAAGAGGAATTCAGCTGAAAGAGCATCCAGGATAATACCAGTCCGGGCAGGTAGCCAAGAATCGCCAGCAGCCAAGCCTGCTGCAACACCAACTGAAAAAAATACTTCTTCCCATAGCCCATTGCGATGAGCGTTGCAAACTCGCGATAGTGATCAGCGATGTCGGTCGCCAAAATCTGGTAACAAATAATCACTCCAACCGCGAATCCGATTCCAGCCCCAATCGCGAAAATGACGCCGATTGGCGTACTGCGAGCCCAAAAGCCAATTTCTCTTTGCTCAAACTCTTCTCGCTTCATCAACTCGACACTCGAGGGCAACTTGGCTCTGAGTTTAGCCAGCACCTCTTCCCGATCCACACCGGATGTCAGTTTGACCAGGCCCAAATCAACCACAGCTAACGGGTCCAATCCCCGGTAACGAAAATACCGGGCGAAATTCTCGCTGGACATCACCAGATTACCCTCGTGCGCAAAATCGCAGCCGAGACTGAACAGCCCGGCGATCTGCAACTGCCGCCCAGCCAATTCCACAGCCTGTTCGGTTCCCTGTTGGGCCGACTCCAAATCAAATCCGTAGTAACTCTTGCTCAAACGATCGAGCAATGCCGTATCAGGCCGCTGCAAGGTGGCCAGACTGGCGGGAACTTCGCCAGCGGCATCGCGAAAGGGTAGGGCACTCAACTCGAACCCCAACACCCGAATCGGCCGCGCCGGAAACCCCGCACGATGGGCAGACGCCAGCTTGTTCTCCAAATACAGCGGCTGGACTGACGCGACACCGGGTTCACTCGCCAGCCGCTCGAGGATTTCCCTGGGAAATCGCAATTCACTCGTCAGGGCAAATCGCGCGCGGTTGAAGACGAGCAAATCCGCATCCAGCCTTCGTACCAGTTCTACGGTACTATCGAAGAGCGCATGGTTGAAACCGCGTTGCTGAAACATCAACAGCACGGCGAAAGCGACACCTGCCAAGGCCAAGGCCAACTTGCGCGGATCGTGCGTCAGATTTTTCCAAGCTAACGGTACGCTTGCGACAGTCATGCGATTCCATGTCTCACGAGCATTGCTCCTTTGCTTCCCACGCTTAAAACAGCGCAGCTGGTTCGGCCTGAAACAATTTTCTCAAGGCCAGTAACCCCGAACCAAAACACATCAACAATGTAAGACAAAAAACGAGGCCAACCCGCCCCCAATTCATGGCGATGGGAATACTGGCGGCCGCTTCAGTGAGTCGATAGCCTACCAGCGAAACCAAGACTGCCGGGACGAATGCCAGCAGTCCCAGCCAGAACGCCTGTTGCAAAACAAAACCTGCCAACTGCCAATCAGGATATCCCATGGCCCGAAGCGTCGCATACTCGGGCAATCGTTTGGCAACGTCCGTCGCCAAAATCATGTAGAAGATCGCCCCGCCGACGACCAGTGAAAGCAGCACCCCCAAGGAAAAGATAAAGCCAATTGGCGTTTGGTTGATCCAGCGGTCCAACTCCCGGTTGGATACCTCTTCCCGAGTCAAGACGTCAGCCAAGCGGAAGCCGTTTGCTCCAGTTAACCGATTTTGCAAGCCTGCCCGAGTTTGCTCCACGTCGGAAGCTGAAGTCAGTTGAATCAACCCGAATGAGTAACTTCCGCTCGTCGCGCCTTGATTGATCCGCTGAAATCCATCCAGGTTGGTGACCACCGAACCATTGGCTGTCAGTCCGGCTCCCAGAGTGAACAACCCCCGAATATAAAACTGAACGCCATTCAGTTCCGCAGATCGCCCCAAGTCAGCAACCCCGAATTGCCTTTGGTCGGCTGGACCAAATTCCTGGCTGGACGTGGTGTCGATAAACAAACTCCCAGGTTCCGTCAGGGCCGTCCAATCGACGGGAAGCGCGGCGGCCTGAAAAGGAGGTTGCCGCGGGTCGATTCCCAAGACCATCAAACCCCGAAGCCGCTGCTGGTCCGGACTCAGCCAACCAGCCAATCCGACCTGCAACGCACGAACTTCACGGACTGAATCGAGGCTCCGTAGTTCGTCAAGCAGAGCCGCATCAATCGCTCCTGGTTCGACGAAATGCAGATAACCGGGAGAGCGAACGAGGAGATCAAACTCCATGCGGTCGTACAGCGTTGTGGCGGTATTTTCGACAGCTCCCCGGAAACCGAGCTGCATGAACATCAGGACGATCGCCACTCCAATGCCGGCCAGGGCGACCAGCGTCCTGGGCAAATTGTGTCCGATGTTGAGGAGCGCAAGATTCGTCCGCATGTTGGGAAAATCCCCTTTGACTAAACGGTTCGCTCCGCTCAACGAGTTTCCAGCTCGATCTCGACGGTCACCTGCAGGTTGAGCAAGTCCTTTGCCGCGGGTACGTCGTCACTTGAGATGGCGATTTTTACCTCGACGGCGCGGCGGTCAACCAAAGCCAAAGGGTCTGGGTCACGCAGCGCCGGAGTTCCGACAAACCGACCAATCTCGCTGACCGTTCCGCGCAATGGCCGGGGGAGAGCAGGGCTCAAGATTTTGCATGGTTGTCCAAGTTTGACTTTGCCCACCAGCGAATCATTGACTTCCGCCAGACACTCTAAGGTCCCGACGGCCCCCAGCTGCATTACGGGAGCCGCGCCAACCGCCTCTCCCTGCCGCGCCATGACCCGCAAAACCTGACCGCTGACCGGTGCCATGAGGCGGCTCTCTGACAATTGTTGCTCAGCGATCTGTTCGCTCAACTCTGCTGAACGAGTGGCGTTGAGTGCCTGCCGGGCCAACTCCAGCACCTTTTCCGCTGCTTCCAGGTTCTGGCGGGAGACATCCAAGGCCAAGTGCAACGATTGCTTGGTCGCTTCCAGTTTCCGCTCGGCCCGCTGCAATTCGCGCTCCGCTGTCTCCAACTCCAACTTCTGTTCGGCCACGGTCAAAGGTGAGATCAGCTGTTGGGTATCCGGGTCTTCCGCCAACTGCTGCAGCCCTTTCAGACGTTGGCGGGCCAATTCCAAACGATCACGTTCCGTCGTCAAGGCAGGCTCAACTGCAGCTTGCTCCAGATTCAACTCAGCACTCTGTGCAGCCGCCTTGGCAGATGTAACGCTTCCCTCAGCCGCCAGCAACTGCTGCTGCAGCTCCAACTTCAAATCGCCCGTTCGCGATGCGGCCAATGCGACCTGTAACTCCAGAGATCGCTGGCCGGTGTAGCGCAACAACTCGCGCCCGGCTTCAACCGCCGCACCTTCGGCGACCAGCAATTCACTTATCTTCACGCCTGGCGGAGCAAACACATTCACCACGCCACCAATGGGCTGGAGTTTCCCTTGGGCTATGACCCGAGCTACGGGCGTTGAGACAGCCGTTGCGACTTGCTCCGGTGTCAACTGGCTGGGGGCTCGCCAGGGATTCGGCAAAAGCCAACCCAATCCCAATCCAACCAGCAACAGGCTGGTGAGCGCCAAGGCAATGCCGAGCCGTTTCATCCTGCTGTGTCCTGAAAAACAGAGTGGGAACTCAATGTAAGGTGAGGAGCTTCTTCCTCGCGAATACTCCCTAGTCTATCGGCGATCGGTCCCCCCAGTCATTGGGGCTAGGGAAGTCCTCCCGGTTGTAGCCGATAAACCAAGTGGGCAAACTCTGTTGGCCTTTAAAATGCCACGTGCGTACTTGGCGGATCAAAAAAAACCTCCCGGCGAAGGCCACCGGGAGGTTTCATGTTCAAAACTCAATTCGAGACGTTTCGTGCGAGTTGGTTACTTCTTGAAATCGCCGGCCCGGATAATCACCAATTTGGCGGGGTCGACGTACTTCTTGAAAGCGGCCTGGATGTCAGCAACCGTCAGACGTTCAATCGCCGCCTCCCGTTCCTTCACAAACTCGCAAGAGCGATCGAGGAACAGATTGGATGACAACAGTCCGGCAATCGCCCCGTCGCCAGTTCGCGAAACCTTTTGGGCTTCCAGCCAGGCCTTTTTTGCATCTTCCAATTCCTTCTCGGTCGGGCCATCGGCAATGAACCGATTAAGTTCCTCCATTGCCGCCTTCTCGACCGCTTCCATGTTGTCAGGATTGGTGATCGCATTAATCGTGAATCGGGCATCGTTACCACGGGATGGAATCGCAACCGCCGAAGTCACACCGTAGGAGAGCCCCTCCTTTTGCCGAATTCGATCGCCCAATCGGGACGAAAGGGTTCCGCCACCCAAAATGAAGTTGCCTAACTGCAAGGCGGGAGTCTCGGGACTCTCATCACTTAACGCAAAGGCGAGCCCCGCAAGAAAGACAGCATTTGCCTTGTCGGGTGTCACAATATCAGTCTTGCTGCCGACAACATCAGCCTTGGCTTCACGCTCCACGGCGTTGTAAGGCACTTCCGATTTCCAATCCTTGAGAATTTCGGCAATCGCTGGCAATGCGTCTTGAGGTTCGAAATCACCCACGATTGCAATCTGACCGACGGCCGATGAAAGCTGGTTCTGATAGACCTGTTTCACTTGATCCAAAGTCAGGCCTTCGAGCTCTTCCAGCGTTTCCTCCATCGTTCGAGCATACCGCACATCTCCCTTGGGATAATCCGAAAGGGATCGCGAAAGCAAATTCGAGGCGAGCAGATTCGGCTCGTTACCCATCGCCTTCAACCCGGCAATCGAACGCGCCTTCATCTGTTCAAAATCTTCTTCCGGGAATGCCGGCTCGCGCAGAATTTCACCCAGCAAATTAATCGCACCTACGAGTGAGCTGCGTTTGGCATCAATTGAAAAGGTCACCGAACCCGGTGCGCCCCCGCCACCACCGCCGCCGCCCCGTCCACCGCGACGGCCACCGCCACCGCCACCGGAAGAGATTCGCACGCCCAACTTCTCCATCTCGGCCTGAAGAGCCTGGCGATCGAGCCGTTTGGTCCCCGCCATCAACATCGACGGAATCATGCCAGCCGCCGGGCCGGCGCTATTCAGCGATTCCTCATTGCCGTAGCGCAAGGTCATTTGCAGCGAGACAACCTCACCCCGATTCTTTTTGGGCAACACAGCCACTTCGACTCCGTCCACGTTCATGATCACCGTGCGGGCATCGATGTTTTCGGGCGAAGGATCAAATGCCTCGCCGCTGGTGAGCGCTTGCCCACCCTTGTAATCCTTAACCACATCAACGATCGAGGGGACTGACGGAATCGGCAATCGCTGCGGAGTATCCGAAGGGATAAACACTCCAACGGTCCGATTAAACGGTTGGAAATAGGTCTTGGCAACCCGATTCAAATCCTCTGCGGTGACTTCCTGAATCCGGTCACGCTGCCAAAACAGCAGACGCCAATCGCCCAGCGCCGAAGCACTGCTGAGCGCTTGCGAAACACTGGCGGCACTGGACATCAAATTGTCCATGCTGTTCTTGTTCCGCAGTTTGGCCCGGTCAACCTCTTCTTGGGTAAACGGCTGGCTGCTGAGCGTTTCCATGGTCGACGTGAGTAACTCGCGAACCTCTTCCAGTCTCCCTTCGGCAGGCTGGGCAGATACCGTAAACAAGCCTGGGTCATGAGCGTTATCAGCTCGGGCAGAAGCACTGGTAGACAACTTGGACTCGACCAAGGCCTTTTCCAATCGTCCCACTTTTGACTCGGACAAAACGCTGCCGAGGATGCTGAGCGGAGCCCAATCCGGATGCGAAGCAGCCGGCATGTGATAGACCGCCATCACAAAAGGCAAGCCACCCACGCGTCGCAGTACAACATTCCGTTCTCCGTCTTGAGCGGGCTCCTCGGTGTAAGTTGCACCCAATCGTCGCGTCGGTCGCGGAATGCTGCCAAGGTACTTGTCAGCCAGCTCCAAAGCCCGTTGCTCTTCAAAAGCCCCAGTCACAATCAGGACAACATTATCCGGTTGATAGTACTTTCGATAGAAATCCTGAAGGTTATCGATCGGCACACGCTCAATATCCGAACGATTGCCAATCGTCGTCTTGCCATAATTGTGCCACTCGAAGGCTGCAGCCTGCACTCGCTGCGAGAGCACCGCCTCAGGGCTGTTCTCCCCGCGCTCAAACTCATTGCGGACCACAGTAAATTCCGAGATCAGATCATCGCGGCGAACATAGCTGTTTACCAGCCGATCGGATTCCAAGTGAATCGCAAAATCGAGGTTCTCATCGGTGGCCGGCAAAGTCTCAAAATAATTCGTGCGGTCGACATTGGTCGTCCCGTTAAAGTTGGCACCGTGGTCGCGCAGAGCCTTGGGAACGTCTGCAAATGTCGGCGTGCCCTTGAAAACCATATGCTCCAAAAGATGGGCCATCCCGGCTTCGCCATAGCCTTCATGCCGTGAGCCCACCATGACGGTCATGTTCACCGTGATTGTGGGACGGGATGCGTCCGGAAATAACAAGACGCGAGCGCCATTGCCAAGTCGATACTCGGTCACGCCTTCAACCGATGCGACTTTCTCCGGCCCCTTGCGGACGGCCGCCGTCTTTCCGTCGCTATCCTCTTGCGCCCAAAGTGTGCGTTCCGGCACAGTCCAACAGATACTCCAACACACAGCCAGATAGGCTAACCACCTGAGTTTCATGAGCGATCCCCCAAAATGTCCTTTGATTCACGAGCGAATGATCTCCCGCGAATCGAATTTTAGGCGCCGTAAACTCAGGCCTCAATCAGCCCTCGCGACCCGGGGCTTCGAAATTCCAGCCAACCCGGGTCTCAAATCGGTTGCTTCCCGAAGTTTTCGATCGAAGAATTAAGCGTTAACCCGCCGAACAGTCCACGGTAGAGCGGATCGAGTGATGCCCAATATGCCAGGGGAACCCCGGCAGTGTCATCATGCCAGGGGAACCCCGGCAGTGGTCATCACAACCCTGTAGTCACAGTCGCCTGCAGGGAAGAGAATACGCGGCCGCAGCAACCATTCCTGCACACGGCAACTCAACCCCTTCTTTACTTCGCCGTCATCGAACCAGCCAATGGGCAAAACAAAGATGTCTGAACTGTGGGTATTTGTTGCATTTTTTGTCGCCTGGTTCGCCCTCCAAGCTTGGATCCTGCCGCGATTCGGGATCTCAACGTGAATGAGTGGAGCTTGTTCGCCGAGTTCGGCGAAAAACACCTCCGAGACCAAAACCAAAGTCACACCTGAACAAGAGTCGGACTCCGCAAACAGCTTGCCTGCGGATGAAGCCAAACAGTCCGTACGTTAAAGAAGCCGCTCAGGAATTCCCTGCCGGTTGCCTATTCGTTGCCGGAATAAAAGCTTCCAGTATCGCCTGCCTCAGGACTCCCAGCCACAGGCTCATACAGTGAGTCGAAAAATCCCAGTTGCTGTGCGGCCAGCAACGGGGCCGTCTTGCAGATGACTCAACTGACTGCCCGGGAATATTGCACCGGCAACACCGAGCCGGGGTGCTCAACCCCCAATTGGCGAGCTGCACGATAGGGCCAATACGGATCGCGCAGCAACTCCCGAGCTAACATCACAAGGTCAGCAGCACCGTGCTGGACCGCGTCTTCGGCCATTTCCGGTTCGGTGATCAGCCAACCGGCGGCGGTAGCAATTTCTGCCTCATTTCGAATCCGCCCGGTCGCCGGGATCATAAACCCCGGGCCCCAGGGAATCTGCGAGATGTCCGGGACAACAAAGCCATGGCTGACATCAAGTAAATCCAGCCCATCACTTTTGAGTAGCCGCGCCAACGCAATGGAATCGTCCAAAGTAACGCCCCCCTGAACCCAGTCTGTCACAGACAAGCGGGCTGTTAACGGGAGGCTTTCGGGCCAAACCGCCCTGACTGCCTGGAGTGTCTCCCGCAAGAATCGCGTCCGATTCTCAAAACTCCCGCCGTAATGGTCACTGCGAAAATTAGCCAACGGCGAGTAAAACTCATGGGCCAGGTAACCATGTGCAAAATGCAATTCCAGCCAGCGAAAACCGGCTGCCAAGGCCCGGCTGGCCGCTGCCACAAAATCAGACTGCACACGTTGAATGTCCGCGATGGTCATCTCCCGCGGCACCTTGGGGAGATTACCGCCAAAGGAAACCGCCGAAGGAGCAATCGTCTCCCATCCGCCTTGAGAGAGTTCCAAATGACCATCTCCCTCCCATGGTCGGGCCGCACTGGCCTTGCGCCCGGCATGTGCCAGTTGGATTCCCGGCACGGCTCCCTGCTGGCTGATGAAGTCCGCAATCCGCGCGTACACGGCAACTTGCTCGTCGAGGTAAATCCCGGTATCACCACCGCTGATTCGCCCCTCAGGTGAAACTGCCGTCGCTTCTACCATCACTAATCCTGCACCGCCAACGGCACGAGAACCCAGATGAACCAAGTGCCATTCCGTGGGCGTGCCGTTCACCGCTGAATATTGGCACATCGGGGCTACGGCAATCCGGTTTCGCAGCCTGACGCTTTTCAATTGATACGGCGAAAACAGGACAGCCATGCTGATCAGCTCCACGGTTAGCAATTCTGGAAACAAAAAAGCGGTCGGCCAAACGCCAACCGCCTGTTGAACGGTTCAAGGTCACGCTCACAGCGGGCGTTCGCCGCTGGGCTCGCTTTAAAATCGAATCATCATGCCAGCAAACGGGCCGTGCATGGTCATATCGAATATGAACGTCTGAACTCCGCTGCCTTTGGATTGATTGATATCCAGGATCTTATAACCGAGTGCCATTGATGTGTTGGGATGGCGCCGCAACCGGTTCTCCAGCCCCACATGCAGATTCCAGGCAAAGTCTGATGACGAGCCTAGTCCAAAGCCGCCGAAATCTGCCCGGGCAAAGAGGCTTCCGCCATTAGCCAAGTGCATTCTCGTCCGCGTACCCAAAACCAAATCGATCCAATTCTCGGAGCGTTCCGCGAGAATCGGCGCCGCCGCAGCTGGCAAAATGGTCACTTCCGCACCGACCTGGTAGTAACGAACGCCGTACAACATGTCCCAACTGACCCGTTTGACAAACGGACCGGCCTTGTCTTGGACTGCAATCGGACGGAAGCCAAGGCCCTCGAGAAAAGTAATCGTCGTTTCAACTGTTCCTGTGCCGCCGTCTTGCAATGTCTCCGTCGAGGCAATTTCCGTCAACATCGTATCGAAGATCATCCCTCCCCGGGTGCCTCGTCCAATCTCCAAGTGGACCATCATTGCGCCCTTCAAGTCGCCCAGCAAGTCCCACATGTCCGACAAGCTGAGATTCACGTCGGTCACGGCATTGCCAACGCCAATCCGCCCCTTCATCGCAGGTAACCATAAATAAGGGGTCACTGTCGCCCAAACCTGATCGTTGTCTGCACAACCACCGTTACACTGTGCACAACCGCAAGCCGAGGGCTCGAGATAGCTCTGGCCTACCTGGTTCGGCGCCGAAGGCGCAGTCCAACCATTGCCGCTCCAATCATTGATGGTGCCACTTGAGCCAACAGCAACTGGCTGGGGCGATGACTGGATTGTTTGAGCAGCCAACCCCGCCCCAAACGTGATTAAAAACGCCAAAACCAAACAGGCATTTTTGACGCTTCGTAAATTGAGCATGTGAGCAACCCCCTCCGGCAGCTTTTTGACTCCGAACCATTCCCTGCAACGTAACACTGGATATCTTCTGTTCTCTCGACCGAAGGTGCCCCGGTGCAACAGTAATAATCGGAATAGTTTGACAGGTTGCCCTAAAGGGCGGCTAACCACCCCACCACAGAGTAGTAAACTTGAATTGACGTTGCGGGAATCGCCCCCAACAAAGAGTGAGTAATTCATCCTGTTCGCCTTGGCTCGGGGCATGATTCCGGTTTGAACCCAAATCTTGCCCCTTTCTTCCAGCAATCGCCTATGATTACTGACTGGGCAGCGCCAGCCCAACCTTCCACCTGATTGTCTCCGGAGTTTTCCCATGCTGAAATCTTTCGCGTGGCTTGCCTGTTTGTCGGTGTTTTTGTTGCCATTCCAATCCAGTTGGGGCGATGAGACCGAAATTCGCAAATCAATTGATGCTTACACCGCGGCGTTCAATCGCGGTGACATTGAAGCGATGGCTTCTGCATGGACGGAAACAGCAAGCTGGATCCACGCCGATGGCTCCCGAACCGAGGGGATCGAAGCAATTCGCGCCGAGTTGCAATCTGGACTTGCGGGGAAGGCGACGCTGGAAATCGTTGAATCTCGCATTCGCCAAATCAGTCCGACAGTCGCCGCCGAAGAGGGGCTGGCGCAGTTGAAGGTCGACGGTCAAGTTCTTGGCGAGGAACGCTACGAGGCATTGCACGTGGCCACGGACCGCGGTTGGAAATTGGCCAGCCTTCGCGAATTTGCATCCGCTGCCCCACCGGCTACCAATCCCAATCTCGCACGCCTCACTTGGTTGCTCGGTGACTGGGTCGATGAATCGGATGATTCCCGGATCGTCTCGCGAATTGAATGGACACGGAACAACGCCTTCCTGATCAACAACTTCTCTGCTGAGTTCTCCGATCAAGAGTCACTCGAAGGTGTGCAAGTCATTGGCTGGGATCCGGCCAGGGGCGCAATCCGGTCATGGATGTTTGATTCCGATGGAGCCTTTGGCGAAGGTGACTGGAGCGAAGAAAACGGCGTTTGGGTCGTTCGTAGTCGCATGACCTTGGCCGATGGCCAAGAGGCTCAAAACACACTCATCTACACCCCGCGCGACGAGAACAGCTATTTCTGGCAAGCGATCGGTCGGAAAGTCTCCGGAAGGTTTCTGCCAAATATCAAGAAAATTCTCGTCGTCCGTCCAGGCGCGACAGCAGTTCCCGGTGACACCTCCAGCGGCAGTAATCCTGAGGCCGCTCCGGCAACGGACGCCACCTCCCCGAGCCCTGCAACTTCCTCCGCCGGCAGCACCGAGGTCCCAACTCCAGCTGTAAGCGACAAATAGTCCATCCATTCATTGAAAATTTGCCCCGCCTTTTTACTCTGCTTTTTGCCTGATTTCAGAAACCTCTCCAAGAGTGAATTCGATGCGTCCAGCCTATCTCTTTGCCGCTTTTGTCATCGCACTTAGTCTGGGATTTTGGGCCGAACCGGCGTGGGCTCAACGTGGTCGCGGTGGAGGTGGGGGCGGAATGCGTGGCGGTGGAGGTGGCGGGATGTCCCGTCCGGCCCCCAGCTCTGGCATGAGTCGCCCGTCCATGCCTGCTCAATCGAGTTCGATGATGCAAAACCGCACTCCCTCCATGAGCCGAACCGCCCCGTCGATTTCGTCTCAGACGGGCGCGCGGCCGCAAGCAACTCAGCGTCCCGCCACCCAACGTCCTACTGCTGGAGCTCGACCGCAAGCCAACCGCCCCCAGGCTGCCACGAGCGGCAATCGAGCCAGCGGGATCGCGCCGAACTCGGAACGCTCTTTTCAAAGGCCGACCAGCAGTCAAGTCAACGACTTCCTCAATCTCCCCAGCGGCAGCTCAGCCGCGCGCAGTTCTGCCGACAAACCATCTGCCAATCGATTCAACTCAACGCAAACAACCAGTGGCGACGGCAGTAACACCAAGTCATTCACCACAGAGAGAGGCACCACAGTTACGGTCGGCGGGAAATCTGGCAGTGGGACCACGGAAGGTGGCGCCAATGTAGGCGGCGCTGTGGGCGGAATCAAAATTGAAACGGCTGGTGGTGATACCATCGTACGAGGCACTGGTGTCGCCGGAGCTTCCAAGGGCGACAGCGCTGCCATTGCCGCCGGTTCGCGAACTGGAGTTCAAACGGCCGAAGGTGGAAAAGCTGTCGCCGGCACCGGAGTACGCGCGGGCACCGATGGAGAAAACTCTGCAATTCGGGGCGGCCAGTTTGCTGCCGGTGTTGATTCACAAGGGAACGCTGCGGCCGCAGCCCGCGGCGGTTACGCTGACTCAACCGGCTACCGCCAAGGTGCCGCAGCCACCGCCAGCCGCAATTCGGATGGCTATACTCGCGTCAATGCAGTTGCAGGCTACAACGATAACGGGACTGGCCAGATCAAGTCCGGCTCCGCAATCATGGGGCCAAACGGAAATGTCGTTTCTGCTGGCCGCGGCGCCGCTTTCGTCAATGGCCAATTCGTCGGCGGAACTGCTTGGACTGCTGTCAATGGAAACTACACACATTGGGGCTACTTTGGCGCAGGTTATCCCGGCACCTATCCCAACTGCTGGTGGCCTGGCAAATGGGCGAAAGCCACCACCGCCTGGGCGACCGCTGCTTATGCCGTTGCCGGTCCGTACTGCGGTTGCAGCGAGTCCGCTACTTATTATGACTACGGCGACAACGTGACCTACGAAAATGGCAACGTCTATTACGAGGGAGAACCTGTTGCCACCGCCGAACAATACTACGAGGAAGCAGAACAAATCGCCGCTGCCGGCGAACAGACGGATGACGAGGAATGGCTTCCGCTCGGGGTGTTCTCGCTCATCGCAGAAGCAGACCAGGACAAGACCGATAAGGTCGTACAACTGGCGCTGAATAAGGCAGGAGCCATCCGCGGCAACTTCCACGACCTCGTCACGGACCAAGTAACCCCGATCATCGGCTCGGTTAACAAAGACACGCAACGGGTTGCACTCAAGCTCGACGGCAACGATCAACTGGTCGTGGAAACCGGGCTCTACAACCTGACCAACGACGAATGCCCGGTGCTCATTCACTTCAGTCCTGAAGAGCAAGAACAGCGCGTCCTGATTCGCCTCCAGCAACCAGAGTCGAATGAGGCGGCAAGCCAGCCGAAAGAGTAGCCCTGCACTGGCGATACTCCGCCATGCTTGCTCGATAATTCAGGCCTGGCGGAGGCGAAATCGGATCTTGGCCCAGCTCTACTGCTGCGCTAAAACTGCCAGCCAATCCCGGTATTGGCAAAGAAGTTAGGGCTCTGCTCATTCAGCCCCCAACCAGTCCGAACCCCCAATTCCAAATTGCGGGTCAACAGATAGTGCGCTCCGGAACTGAAGAAGTGTTGGGTCGTTTCCCGTTCCCGCCCTTCGGTCATGGCCCCAAAATATTCCACATGGGCCATGCTCCGAGCGCTCAATGGAATCTTCAGCACCGTGGACGGAGACCAGACATTGAAATGGTCCCCTTCAAAGCCACTGGTGGCATAACGAAATGCGTTATCCCAAGCCCATCCATTTCGCAACTTCCAGCCAAAGACCTGAGTCGCCGAGAGCGTCGACAAATTGGACTCACCATAAGTTGGCGTGTACCCCTGCAAAATAAATGAGCTTTGGGGAGTCCAGCCTCGCTGCTCAGTCAAAAAGAACTTGGCCCCGTAAAGGAATTTTGCTTCCTCTTCCAAATCGCCAGCTTCTTCCTCTTCAAAGTCCGAGATATTTCCTGAGATTGGGTTACCGGACCCTCCGATCTCGTAGTTCCAACCGAGCCGCAACTCGACGTTCTCGAGCCAACCATACCGCAGTAGCAGCTCCGGATAGCTATGCGTCTCAGCAACCCTTTGGTTGTCGATGAATGAATAGGCGGTTTCGACCAACAATCCTCCGCGCTTGACAATCGACTTCGCGGGAGTGAATGAATCGCGATCAGTTTCAAATTCCTCCGCTTCTTCCTCGCTCTCTTCGGATTCGCCCGACGATTCCGGCTCGCCTGCTTCCCCTTGGACATCCTGCAACGAAACCCAACTGCCGCCGGACGCACCCCCTGGCTGTGACGCGACACTTCGCCTCCAGTCGGTGAGCTCTTGGCAATTGGCCGGGGTGATCCTCCCTCCTACCCCCAAGAGCAGCATCCCAACCGCCAAGGTAATGAAAGCTTGTTTGATCTGCATTTCGTATCCCCAACGTCAGTTGCGGCCGTGACACTCAAAACTGTGGATGCCCCTGCTAGCAGCTTGCTCCACGGAGGCTCCTACCTCAGCATCCAAGGCATTCGCCCACTCGGAACTTTGCCACTTGCGCTGATATTGAGAACTATTCGGCCAGCCTTCTACCAATTCCTTCCGCCCTTTCGTGATCTTCAAATCAATTCGCTGGAGCAACTTGGCAAACTTTGACGATCAGTCAAACATTACTGCGTGCTTCCACGCCCGAGATAGACCAAAAGCCCCCAAGCAACCCACTCAACGCAAAACCACCAAACACCCATTTCTCGATGTTGCTGCCACATTTCCCAAGCCGCCAATTCAAGTTGCCTCGACTGCTCAGTCGGCTCGCGGGACTATTGATTTGCTGCTGGCTGCTGATCATGTGGTCCGGCACAACCTTCGGCCAGCAGACCTTGGAAGGCTTCCCTCGTAGCCTGACCCAAGCCACTTCCGGCGGCTACACGGCCAACATCAGCGACCCGGATTTCACTTCCCTGCCACCGATCGTTCCCGCCAATACAGCTGGGCTCAACCTCCCTTGGCAATCTGGCAATTCAGAGTCCACAAATAGTTCAGCTGACATTTCCCAGGCCGAAGCCGACCTGTTCAAACAAAACCTCCGGGTCGGATACGACGATGGGTTCCTTCTTGCCGGAAGGGATATCAGCGACTTGGGCGGTGAAGACCTGCCGTTTCGGCTCAAATTCAATGGCTGGGGTCAATTGCGAATGACCAATTTCGCTTCCGATGGTCCCAGTCGCGACTTTGCCCAATTCCAGCTGAAGCGCGCCCGACTCGTCTTCTCCGGCCATGCTTTTACTCCCGACTTCTCATACTTTATTGCGCTCGATGGGCGCAGCGCTTCCAACGATACGATTCGACTCCTCGACTACTTCCTCAGCTACGACTTGGGACACCATGATTGGGGCTGGAAGAAACGAGCCCTCATCGTGAAGGCAGGACAATACAAGATCCCGTTTACACTGGCCCGCGCCATTTCCGGCCAGGAATTCCAATTCGCGGATCGCAGCGTCGCCAGCATGTACTTCGACGCCAATCGCAGCTTGGCTGCCGGGCTGTATGGCGAGCGAAAACCAGGGGGCCAACTTCTGACTTGGGAGACAGCCATCTTCAATGGCCTGATTACAGGTGGTGCGGAGACAGGGAGCACGGGCACGCTCGACAACAACTTCGCCATTTCGGGACGGCTGGCCTATTACCCGCAGGGCGAGTGGGGCAAAGACGATCTCTGTGACTGGGATTTCCACGAGCAGGTGGCCACCCGGACGGGATTTGCGTTTGCAATGTCCACGATCAATCGGGAGGGGACGACCGAGTTCGGTGAAATCCGGGTGGTCGACACCGGCAGCAAGCTGTCCGATATCCTGCCTCTATCCATCGAACAATATCATGTCGCAAGTTATTGTGTCGATTACTCACTCAAGTACCGCGGTTGGTCTGTCAACAGCGAATACTACTTTCGCAACATTGGCACATTTGAAGGCGACTATCTGCCAGACTTGTTCGACCACGGGTTCTGGCTGCAAACGGGCTACTTTCTGGTCCCTCGGAAACTTGAAGCACTCGCCCGTTGGTCGCGGGTCGTCGGAAAATCCGGAACCTTGGGCAGCTCGGAACAGAGTTCGGACGAAAAGGCCGCGGCGCTTACTTGGTACTTCCGGCGACATGCGGCGAAGATCACCTTTGATGCCACTTACCTGGATGGAGCGCCGATCAACTCATTTGCACTGGACATCACGCCAGGAGCTGTCGGCTGGCTATGGCGAACGCAACTTCAATTCAGCTTTTAGCTGCATGAGTTACTGGCGGCCGTTTACTGACCACCCCGGATTCGTACGGCGGCATGCAACCACACCCACGAGTTGGCAAACTTGCCCTTCTCAGCCAGTAAGCCGAGGAATTTCGTCACCCCAGCCTTAGTTATTCTGAGGACTTCGCTTAAGCAAAGCGGCTCGATTCGTTCCCGTGCCACAACTGCAAGCCTCACCGTCAGGCGAATTGCAGGCCGCTGACTCACTCGCCACCGAATGAGCGCCTGATTGCTCCGCTTCGACACTGGCGCGCGACCAGGCGGAGGCTATCAGCCCCCCAAATCCGCCGATCACCAGACAAGCAATCCAGCTACTGCGTTTCATTCATCTTCCTTTTCGATTTCGTTTCGTTCGACTCGCGCGAGTTCCTTGTTCCGCTCGCTCGAGTTGTTGTGCAACTTGGAGCGTTCAGTTTTGCTCAGGTGGTGACTGCGCATCGCGCACACAACGGAAGCCAATATGATTGGTTCCGGTCGACTGCTCGCCCTTGCCTCGAGTACCAATCATGTATCGCGTGCAATACTGGTCGGTACAGAGGAAGGAGCCTCCGCGATGGACGCGCTTGGCCTCAGACGGTTCCGCCGGATCCCAGTAATCAGCCGGACCCTTGGGATTCGGGACGGGAGACTGCTGCTGGGATAGTTGTTGATAATAATCGGCCCGATACCAATCGGCACACCATTCCCAAACATTACCAGCCATGTCCTGTAAACCGAATGGATTTGTTGAAAACTGGCCAACCGGAGCAATGCCGGCAAAACCATCTTGAGCCGTATCCCGAATCGGAAACTGTCCCTGGAACGTGTTGGCCATCCATTTTCCATCTGGCCGAAACTCATTCCCCCAGGCATAGATGTTGCCAGCAGTTCCACCACGTGCGGCAAACTCCCATTCCGCCTCGGTCGGCAATCGCTTGCCTGCCCACTTGCAATAGGCCATGGCATCCTCATAAGCGACTTGAACTACCGGGTAATTCTCTTTTCCGGCAAGACTGCTTTGAGGGCCGAGGGGATGCCGCCAATTGGCGCCGGGAACGTAGGACCACCACTGGAAATGATTGTCCAGAATGACAGGGTTTTCTGGCGGACTGAAGACCACGCTGCCGGCGACCAGATTTTCCGGCGGCGCACCAGGAAAATCCTCTGCCTTGGGAATCCGTTCGGCTACCGTCACATAACCGGTTGCTTCGACAAACTTGGCGAATTGAGCGTTGGTAACTTCCGTCTGATCCATCCAAAAACCATCGACGCGAACCCGCACAATCGGTCGAGCATCATTCATGGCATCTGGTCCACCCGCGGGCAACCCACGCGGATCCAAACAGCCCATCGAGAACTCGCCTCCCGGAATCCAAACCATCTCTGCAGGCGGGTTATCCGGAGCCGGATTGCTCGCCAATTGTGTCGGACCAAACGTCGAAGTCCCAGGCTCGCTCGAGTTGGATTTGGCGACTGCTGCGGAACCGACAGCCGGAGTTTCTTTACTCCTCGATGCCTGCTTCTCGGACTGCCCGGCATCCGAGCCGGAAGTCGGCTCAGCCTTTGTCTGCGTCTTGCCCGCAACCTTTGGTCCACCGGAGACCATGGTCATCAAAGCCCAGACCAACCCCATCGACAAAGCAACCATGGCAACTGGCAGCAACCAGCCGGAAGCCTGGCTCTGCTGGACTGAAAACGGTTCGACTTTTCGTTGCTGGTCGCCTTTTGCTCCAGCTTTGCCGGAATTAGATTTTCCCGCCGACTTCTTCTTTCCCATCCGGTTTTCGCCTTGCCTGCTGGCGGAAGTTGCCCAAAACCTGACTGAAACCTTCTCCCCGAGCAGGGCAGATGGCTATCACTGTCCGACATTCGGATCAGGCAAGTTTGAACTATCCCCGAAAGCTCGCATTCTAGACCGGTTGCGAATTTGGCTCAATTCACCAGCAGCTGGAGGAAGTCCTAATTCACCGGGCGAAACTGCCATTGCCGCCAATCGTACTCCAGAAACATCCCAGCTTCCGCGTGATAAAACAGGGTCTGCAGCTTCCCGTCCATTACCACCGGAGACAGTTCTTCCTGCATTTTCTCGACAAACATTTGGACCAAACCGGCAAATTGCCGCTTTGACTGCTGCAGTTGCCGTTGCATTCGACTGGCCCCTGCCACCCAACGTTCAAATTCTCGCCCTTCAACAGCGGTTTCCGCAGCTTCGTCAGTTCGATTGGGCGAGTTCCGTTCTCGCTCGGTGCCCCAACGGGAGCTACCTACCAAGGCCAGCTGCACTTCTGACGAGAGGCGACACTTCTCACCAAACTCACTTCGCACCGCGTCGATCAATGCAACTGAATCGCGCCAGTCAAAGGCAAGAATCAAGGCTTGTTCGCCCAACATCTCGTTAAGTCGTCGCAAGACGGCAGGGTCATTCTCTGCCAAGACAAGCCATTGCCCATGCTGGGCAGATGCCTGAAACGCTTGGCGAACTTCCTCGAGAAGTCCACCCTGATTATCTTTCACCCGTGCATCCAAAATCATTTGCTCGCTCCCTTTATTTCAAGTCCTGAGTGACCGCTTGTTAATTCAGAATCCCTGACTGACTTTTAATCGCATCTCAACCCGCCTGTCGCCAACAACCCGTCCTGTCCCACTCCCAGCACTCCTCTTGTTCCAATGCGCAAAGATGAATCCACCCACCCGCCAGCAACTCGCGGAGATGCTGATGACCAGCAATGATTCGTTCGATCTGGGCACGCGGCGCCGCAATCACGGCCTGCAACCTGAGTGGCGAGTGCCTCAATTCGGAACCAACCCCAACAGATTGCCAGGGAAGCCCAACCTGCAAGTCGCTTGCTGATCCGGCCAAAATCCCAAACTTGCCCACTACGTTGTGAATCGTCTTGCATCCGCTGCCATACTTCTTCGGGTCAACAGCGGAAGCGTAGTACTGCAGATTGATCCAGGAGGCGACAATCAAGGGGGCAGTTAGAATCAGCTCCAGGACCTTGCCCTGCGGGTCCAGGCGGTAATCGTATTCGTGGAGAAAGACCCGACCGTCGAGATTTGCCTCACGAGTCAAAGCGCGTGGCCCGGCAACCAGCGCGGCGTTACCGACCAATCCCCATTCCGGACGCACTTCGGACCAGTCACGGACTCGCCGCCGAATGGACTCCAGACTCCCCAAGCCTTGGCGTTCACCACGCTCTCCGGCCACCAACTCTCCCACCTGGCGACAGAGCTCGCGCAGTCGGACGACGTCCTTGGCATGCGAAAAGGGAGTCGCCTCCCATTCCGGAAACTCAACTTCATCACTGGTCGTTTGATGAACGGCGGCCAGAAACCAAGTATCGGCGGGGACGGCAATTCCCCGTTCGGCGAGCCCTCGACGCACAAACTCCTGATTGAGCAGGAGCGCTGCGAAACGAGCGTTCGACTCACCGGAATGACCTCCGCAAGCCCCGCAATCCAGGCCTGCCCGCAGCGGGTTATTCTCCACTTCGCAGCGGTGCCCACAAAGGACCACCAGCCGCGAAAAGTTCTCCATCAACCCGAGGTTGCGGAGCATCCCCTCAGCCAAGTCAACCTGACGACTGGTTGACCAACCTTGGGCATTTAATCCACGGAGGCTCGGTCCGAGCGACTCGCCCTTCGCACCAGACATGCTGGTGTTAGGACCAGCGTGCGCCTGCTTCGGGTGATTGGTCAAGGAGCGAACCAGCATTCTCCATCCGCCGAACCAACCTGTCGTTTCCACGCTGGGGAAGCAACTGGCCAAAGACGACTGAAATCTCTTCCACGCGGTTTGCCAAAATTGAGAGTGTTCCCGAGCCTCAAGTGCGGCGACACGCTCCTCCGTGGCCGCTTCACCAAACTCTTCCTGCACGGCAAACTGCGGCTGGAGCAGTACCGGTAACTGTGCTTCACCGCCACGATCCAAACTCGCACCAAGCCGGCGGTACTCAAATGGCATCCCAAAGAACCCGGCGAACCCAAACGTCTGCAAGCCCGGCGCCAGAGCCTCAAGATTGCGGCGGATTCGCTCTGATCGGACATCGATGCAGAAAACCATCTGAGCCATGGGACGCTCGGACGTTTGGGTTTCCGTTGTCTTCTCGGTTCGCAGACTGCTCAACAATCTCCGCCGGTATCCCAATTCACTGGCTCGCAGGAGAACAGCCCGAACCAGCGCCTGGTCAGAATCATTACTGCAGCCTCCCAAGACGCCACTTTGTTCCATTGACTGCCAATCAATTTCCAGATTCAAGCTCCGGGCGAGGGCGACTTCGTAGACCAAGCGAATTGCCAACAATCCGGCAAATTCGCGATTGCAGTCTTCACTCCCGGCAACCCAACCGCCTTGCCGGCGAGCCCAGGCAAACCAACCCGGCATCGCCAAGACTTCACAAGCCAGGAACCGCTCTCGCAACGACTCGGGAACTTGTAATACTTCAAGCAGCACAGCGATCGACTTGACTTCGTCGTCCGGCAGTTCACCCGCTAATGTCTGGACCTCACTCAGTCCCCACCAGGCCGGATTGCGATCGTGTCGTGCCTGGCGTTTCCAGGCTCGCCAAATTCCTGCCTGGGTGCACGCGACCCACACTGCTTGCCCGCGGTCAAAGTAAGCAGAACAATGCCTCGTCAACTCACCCTGAATCCATTCACTCCAACTCCAGGCTGACAATGGGTCCGCCATTTCAGCAATCGTCTTAAATCGACGGTGTGAAGTTACTTTGCCGTCGTCCGCAGCGACGCTTTTCGCATGCCCGGAGTGCTGGCTCTGCTCCCCTCGCGGGCAATTCAGACTTTGCCACACCTCGGCGGTTAACTCATCGATTCGCTCCGCGCCTGGCTGGCGCTGCCATTCAATCAAAGCTGACTCCACATCGGCGCGGGGCAGATTGCCCTGCCGATACTCTTCTTGGTAATAGTCCAGTGGCATCAGCATTTCACAGTCGGAAACCTCTCGCAGCTTCCGCCGGGCCTCAAGAAATTGCTCGCTTGCCAAACCGGCCCACGGATTTACCGCGACATAATCCTGCAAGGGCCAAACCGGCATGACCACCTGCTCCACTCGCCGGACGAGCGAGAGGAGATGCTGCCCCGGTTCGGATGAGCCGGCCGCCAACTCTGTCCAGGCATTCCGGCGGTTTTCTCCCCGTAGTCCCTGCTTGCTACGCAGTTGTGGCAATTCAATCGTCGACATCTTCTTTTCCTTCCTGATGGTCACTTGTTCTGCAAATCGCGAACAACCAATCGCTTCCGGGCCTTCGCTTTTTCGAGCCCGCCTGACCTCAACGCAACAAACTGGGCGCTACCCCGCCCAACCAACGACGCATGATGGACTCCAAGTAAAAGCCTTGGCTGGCATGGACTCGCCAAGCCTCCATTACCGGGAACTGAGACAGGCTTCCCCAATCACCCCGCAGCCAAATCATCACAGCGAACAAGAGCCCCCATAGGGCAACGGCCACTTGCGGCAGGGCCAAGCCAATCGGCTGGAATGCCGGAGGCTGAAGCAGCCACCCGCACAACTGCCATCCGGCGACATAGACGGCCACCAATCCGAAAGCAATCGCAAGGCCGCGCATCCACACCCAAGGGTTGGCCGCCATTGACTGCGGCAGGCGAAACATGCCCTGCAACCAATGGGCGATTCCACAACACAGCGCCCCGGCCAGCAGGACCCCTCCCTGCTTGTCCCAAAGCGAGACTCCAGAGGCAGCGAAGGCTCCCAATACCAAGCCGGCAGCGAGCAGGAGACTGAGTGTCACGCTGCCGCGAGTCAATGCGCGACCGGAAAAAATGCGGGGCTCCAGTGCCGTTGATTCGCCGAGTACACTGCCGCTGCCGAGAAACGCATGAGCCTTGTACAGCGAGTGAGCCACGATATGCAGCAAGGCGGCCGAGAAGGCGCCACAACCGCACTGCAGCATCATGAAGCCCATTTGGGCAACCGTTGACCATGCCAACATCGACTTGATACTTGTCTGGGTCAGCATTACCGCCCCAGCCAGCATCGCGGTCATTAGGCCGAGCAGGGCCAGCAAGTTCATCGCCCAGGGCGACTCCACCAGCAGAAAGCTCAGCCGAATCGCCATGAAGCCTCCGGCGTTGACAATGCCCGCATGCATCAGGGCGGAGACCGGAGTCGGAGTCTCAAGGGTTAGGGGCAGCCAAAAGTGGAAGGGCACCTGAGCCGAACGAATTGCGGCACCGAATGCCAGCAGCAGGCAGGCCACATTCAACCAAGCCAGCTCGGCATTTGGCAATTCGCTTGCCCAAGCCTGCAGACCGCTTAGCTCCCAAGTCCCGGACCTCCAGCAGAGCAGGGCACCGCCGCCGTAGAGGAAGACGTCCGCCAAACGGCTGAAGGTGAACTTGGTACCGGCAGCACGACGAGCCACTGGCCGGTCGCGATGAAAGAGCAGCAATTGGTGCAGGGTCAGACTGGCCAAGGTCCAAAGCGTCAGAAGCAACAGCAGGTTGCCCGTCGAGACCATCCCCAGAACCGCGGCAATCGTCGCCGACAGCCAACCCCAGTAGCTTGCCTGCCGCGAGTCGCCAGCAAGGTATTGTCTCGAGTAGCGAACAACGACCCAGCCGAGAAATGCAACCAACAGGCTCATCACCCAGGCCAGGCCGTCAAAAGCCAGCAGTGTCCAGCCGCCAAGTTCGAAACGCCATTGAGGAGCCGCTGAATTCATCGGCCCACCCTGCAGCAACCAGGCGCCCAGCCCCCCTGCCAGCCAAAGCAGGCCTGCAACAAGTGACAGTTCGAGTGCCCGGCCAACCGGCCTGGTTACACTTGCCAGCCGGGCAGCCACATTACCTCTTGCCCAAACCGCCAAGACACCCCCACCTACCAGCCAACCGCCCAAAGCAATCAGCATCCCGCTCAACCAGATTTCCTGCATCGCACCCCTCCGCATTTCCAAGTTCATGCGAATCTTATTACACGACTTTTTTGTCGTCAATTGCATGTCGCGTTATGAAGTGCGTATTCCGGAGCCTTTTCGATTCAGGAAATTGAAACCGCGAACAAAACGTCGTAGAATGCAGGGAAAACGTGGCCGTGCCGTGATGCGGGGCAGTACGGGCCCAAGAAAATCAAAGTGATTCACCTGAAGAATCAAACGGTTTCACCCAGCGAGTTCGACCCGTTACCTGCCTCAACTGGCCTTTGGCCTCAACCGACTACTGGCCCCATCCAATCACTGGTCCCATTCAAATCAGTGGCCTCGACTGGCACCAAGGCCTCCTTGCCGAACATCGCTTTCCCGGAGTGACTGATGTCCCGCCCAGATAAAGCCGGTTCCCGACAGAAAAACCGCAGCAAACTTGCGGTTCAGCGTCCTGCAAAGCGTGACACCTCGCGAGCAGGCCGCGGAAAGGCTCCAACCCAACCAGCTTCGCCCCAACCCCTTCGAGCCGCCCCTCAAACGGAACGCCCCACGCATCGCTGGACGTTTCTGACCAACCACGCCCACGTGCTCATCCTGATTAAAGCTCAACCGGAGCTGATTCTGCGAGAAGTCGCTGCACGGGTCGGGATTACCGAACGCGCCGTCCA
>Ga0164292_10000735_pt1 | contig 25991 bp, 22 predicted proteins | sample GEODES117metaG_FD_111486 | JGI IMG/M metagenome (GOLD analysis project Ga0164292, IMG submission 111486) | Eutrophic lake water microbial communities from Lake Mendota, Wisconsin, USA - GEODES117 metaG | ecosystem: Environmental > Aquatic > Freshwater > Lake | place: USA: Lake Mendota...
AGCTGTTAGCAAGAAAGCACAAGAAGGCGGAGGCTGGCTCACATGGGTTTTTGCAACTGAAGATATTTCAAAGATTGAAGAAAAGTTTGGTCGCAATGCAATCGAAGGCCACCGCACGCGCCCAGATGGAAGCGATCTAAAGTGGAAGCAAATCGGAGTTAATGAGATCACCGATTCTCGCGAGCTTCCATTCTTTATCCAATGGTTAACCGCAGATCACCCATCACAAGATGGAAAAGCCGTTGCTGCTATCGAGAAAATCACAATTGCTGACACCGATCACCTAGCTGATTCCTGGTTTAAGACAGAGATCTTAAGTGGATTAAATGGCGCTTCAGTTGATTTCGTTGATCCAGCAACAAATGATGGTGAATATGGGATTGTTGCAGTTCATTTAACAACACCTACAGGATCTGTAGTGCTTGATTAAGTAAACGCCAAGCAGTCTCGAACCTGCGTGAAACTTGAATTACTAAGTCGCCCCTCAACAGAGGGTAAGGCAATTGCAAAAATGAATAGAATTGCTTTAGCTTGAGTTTTGCTCGCGTAGCAAATTGGTTGCCGTAGACTAAGTTTTAGAATTTGAGAGTGTAATCGTCTTTGCGTTGTGCACATCACTAGATACTGAGAGCAAGTCTGGCAATGTTGTGGTTCATCAACTAAAAATTTGCACCATTGAATAACTGGCCTAATGCGATTGGTATGTCGTCTGAAAAGCTTACAGCTAAAGTACTCTTGCTATTTATTCTCAAACTTTTGAAAAACCTGAAACCTATAAATTCGAATTAGGTACTCGAGAATTAATCCGGTTGTCATTCCGAGTAAAGAAAGTAGTGTTAAAAGTACAAGACCCAGACTAGCCCAGCCATTTACAGAAGCACGATATCCGAATAAGTAGCTAAGTAGCAGAGTAAATGCCCCAATTACTCCAAAGCAAAAAACTCCAAAGCTAATTGTTGAAACTACGCGAATGAATCTGGTTCCAAACAGGAGCAATCCATCTAATGCCAGAGAGTACTTTGCAGGGAATCCAAAATTTGATGTCCCTCTTTGGCGATCAGCACGTAGATAAGGTATTTGTAGCACGCTGCCGAAGCGAGTGGCGATGTGACCCCTCAAGAAAAGGCCTTGAGGGGAAAGAAACTTCAACTCATTAATGATTCTGCGATCCAGCAAATAGAAATCCTGGAATCCAACTATAATTTCACCGTCAGAGAAAGATTTCAAAACTTTATAAAAAGTCTTTCGAACCGAACGCTGGAAAAAGCCTTCAGTTCGCTTCGCAATCACTCCAGCGACTATTTTTTCTCCAGCTTGCCAATTATCTACAAAACCTGGGATTAACTCAGGCGGATCTTGAAGATCGCTTTGAAGAAGCACAAATGCATCTCCATGACTGTGTTGAAGCAAACGTAGAATCGATTCTTGATAGGGCACTTTACTCTCGAAGTGATTAACACATATGCGCGGGTCAATGGCAGCCCAATTGTCCAACAGAACTGCAGACCCATCCGATGACGCATTATTGTTAACGATTACTTCAATATCAATCTCTTTTTTAGAAATCTCTTCGATTATTGGATTTAGTCGTTCCATTAAAGTTGGAATGTTTAGTTCTTCATTCAGAACCGGTATTCCAATGGTTACAAGCTTATTTTTGGACACATTTCCTCTTTACCCACTCTAGAAACTCACCTGTCTGCATCTTTGGCTGCCAACCCGCCACGCATTGAGGAAATTGTACCCGCGGGAAACTCGCATCTATTGGATCCGACTTAAAACCGAAAATGGGCCGAAAACCATCAAATCGCGTGGAAAGCAAATCTAGCAAGTCCTTAACGCTTCCGTACCAGAAAGGCAAGCACGATGCCTCTTGGGTGGGACTTTCAATAAATTTTGCAATTCCCGAGACCGCGTCTGAAATGTATAACAATGGAAGAAATTGCGAACCTCTAGAAGTTTCGAAAGCTGTGCCATTAACTATAGAAAAAATAGCAGAGGATATGAGTCGTTCACTACGATCGCCCTCACCGAAAACATGTGGCAAGTACAGATGATATGCCTTCGGATTCTTGAAGGTCTTCAAATTCAAATAATCGCTGAATCTTTGCTTATCAATTACATATGGATCTTGACGTCCCATAGGAATTTGCAATTGTGAATAGGATTCAATTTGGATCCAATGCTCTGCATTTATTTCGGTCAAAAATTTCAGAGGGTAGTTGAAATTACTTTCATATGATTCAAATGAATCCGCAGTCAATCTTGAACTAGCGCAATTGATCACGAAATCATAGTTGACTTTAGAACCAAAGATGTTAGTCAAATCCGAAGAACGACTTACCTTAAGAACTTCGTGATGATTTTCAAGGTAAAGTCCGAGTGCCTTCCCAATAAAGCCCGTGGACCCAATTAGTAGAATTTTCATACCCCGGGGAGCATCCATGGCGGTGATGAATTTCTTGCAAACTCAGCCAGCAAGTTTTTCTCACGGAGAGTGTCCATTGGTTGCCAAAAACCTTCGTGCTCATATGCTGCCAGAGATCCCTCAGAGACAAGCTTTGGCATTACATCCATTTCGAATGATGAATTGTCGCTATCTATCAAGTCAACAACTGTTGGTTCTAAAACGAAATATCCACCATTAACCCAACCAACATCGGATTGACGCTTTTCTCCAAAGTGAGTGACCATGCCATTTTTCATTTCGAGTACACCAAAACGAGCAGGTGGTCTAACGCAGGTAACTGTTGCGGTCTTGCCCTTTGCGTTGTGATGTGCCAATAGTCGATTGAGATTTACATTTCCTAGTCCGTCACCATAAGTTGCAAAGTAGCGTTCAGACGGCGTATTTTGGATGCACTTTTTTATTCTTCCACCGGTGAGTGTATTTAAACCCGTATCCAGGACTTCAATGTTCCAATTTGATTCAAGTTTTTTCACATAATCAAAGATCACTTCACCTAAGTATCCCGCTGCGATAATGAATTCATTAACACCTTGCACAGAGAATGAGTTCATTAAATGCCACAGAATGGGTCTGTTGTCCAAAAGGACCATGGGCTTTGGTTTTGTATCTGTTTCTTCTGAAATTCTGGTTCCGAAGCCGCCCGCGAGGATAATTGCCTTCATTTTTTGAACCTCAAAAAACTCATTGTTGCGGGCGCACTAGCCAATGCGGTTAGATCAGCATTGGCGATTAACCAACCATCAGTCAACTCAATCGGGTTCCTCTTGATTTTGGGATCCAAAAATGCCTTAGCTTGATTTTTCAAAGTGCATAAGACGTTGCTTGAAGGGTAAAATCCGGAGTCATAAATCTCGCTCAATTTCACTCCTGACTGCACCACGGTAGCAGTGCTTAGCTTGCTGTTTGATTGGTAAAGACTACAGTTCTGCCGTGGACAATCCTTTGGGGCAACGCTTGCGCGAGTTGGCAGGGCCATTGCTATTAACTGGACATACTGGCTTTAAGGGTACCTGGATGACCTTTTTATTAGAGTATCTGAATATCCCTGTTGTTGGGTATTCATTACCTCCGGAAAAGGACTCACTTTATGAACGTACAGAGCGAACAGGGGTCATTCCGGAAACCTTTGCAGATATTCGTAACTATGAGACTCTAGAGAAATTTATAGATCTTCATAAGCCCTCGACAATTATTCATATGGCCGCTCAACCCCTCGTCCTAAAGTCCTACGAAAGTCCGCGTGAAACATTTGACATAAATGTCATGGGAACTGTAAATGTCTTGGATATTGCTTTCAAGAAAAACTTTATACAAACTGTCATTGTGGTTACCACAGATAAGGTTTACAGGAACGATAACTCTGGACGAGCATTTGTTGAGTCAGATCCGCTTGAAGGGAAAGACCCGTATAGCGCAAGTAAAGTTGGTGCTGAAGCAGTGGTTGCCGCATGGCAACAAATCGCAAGAGTTAGTAATGGCCCCCGAATTGTTTCAGTTAGAGCAGGAAATGTGATTGGTGGTGGTGACTTCGCAGACGGGCGGATAATTCCAGATCTCATTCGGACAGTTTCAAAGCAAAAAATAACTTCCATTAGAAATCCTTATAGCACCCGGCCTTGGCAACACGTCTTAGATCCTTTGGTCGGATACATTTTAGTTGCTCAAAACTTACTAGAAGAAAAGTTGCTAAACAACGTTAACTTTGGACCCGAGCGGGCGCAAGTTTCAGTCAAGAATTTAACTGACATTGGAATAAATTTTTTCCCCGAAATTAAAAACTTATTAACTTTTGATGAAAACACAGACGTTTCAATAGAAGCAATCAATTTGCAATTGGACTCTAACTTAAGCAAAGAAGTATTAAACTGGAAATCAAAGTGGAATTCTCTTGAGTCAATAGAAATAACATTCAATTGGTGGAAGGAGTTCCTGGAAAAAGGTGTGGATCCAGCTTCACTTTGCAAAAGTGATATTCGAGCTTACTTTTCCTGAGATGTTTATCTATCTAATAACCTAAAAATTCGCTCTGGCAATATCTTTAGAATTGGCATTACAAAAAATAAAATCCTTGGAGCGTAAGCAATTCGACTCTTATTACGCAAAGCCCTAGCGGCAATTTTCGCAACCGTAACTTTATCTGTAGCAAATGGAGCAGGTGGTATCCCTGTTGTCATTTTTGTGTGAACGAAACCGGGCCTTAAAATAGTTAGAGAGATGTTGGAATCATGAGTCAGTTTTTGCAATCCTTGAACTAGAAAATCTACACTGGACTTGGATGTCCCGTATACAAAGTTTCTTTTTCTTGGCCGAACTCCAGCTACGCTCGAGATAAGCAATATTTGTCCATGATGTTGTAGCGCCATTCTATTATAAACCTGGTTTAGCATCAGAGCTTGTGAGTAAAAGTTCGTATGAAGCACATTCTCATAAATGCTTGGATCAAGCTGTGATATCTCATCTCCTAGAATTGCATAAGCGATAATTACTAAGTCGACATCACCAGTATCAAAAGCTGAAGCTACTAAAAACTTTGCCTTTTCAATATCTCGAAAGTTGATATCAATTCTTTCTATATTCAACTTACTTAACTCAGGTGGAGTTTTGAAATTAGATATATTGTTGCCAGCTAATAAAACCTCTGAGTCTTCCGACAACGGAATTTCATTTATAAGCGAAAGAGCTAGATCACTTTTACCACCGAGTATCAGAATTTTTTGATACTCGCCGAGACTGTTTAGCAAAGTTTTAATCTCCTTCCTTGGTCTGACTGCCAAAAATTATTTGGGTCGATATTGCGTTTGACGTTCTTCCATTCAGCCAACTGCGGGTACATCGCCTTCATGTGTTTAGGGTTCAAACACGAATCCTTGGTTAGATACACACGACCGCCTGCTGCCACAACTAACTCATCAAGCTCTCGAAGTATCATACTTAGTCCAGGAACCCCCACGGGGAAATCGATCGCAAGTGTCCAACCTGGCATTGGAAAACTAATCAAACCTTTAGACTCGGATCCGAAACTTTTGAGAACACTCAAGGGGGAACTGCATTTAGAGTCCTTTAATTTTTCAATTACAATTTTTAGGACCTTTTCCTCCTGAAATGGAACAACAAACTGGTACTGAATAAACCCCCCCGCCCCGTAGAGGACATTCCAGTTTTGTATTCCATCTAGTGGATGCATATACCGTTGAATACTCTGAACTCGGTTATTCAAAGGCTTAAAAAACCATAAAAAATTAAATAAATGCACTGTAAATCGATTGACTGCACTCGATTTAAACGGATAACGAATTCTAAAAGTTTGAATTTTACTAGACATGAATCTATTTCTAGATTGCTTCTTATCAAGTTCATTCATCACTGAATGATTTGCTCCCGAAACAATACCCCTACCTGTATATTTTCCTGATATATCGATCCAAGCAACTGTGTATAAGTAAGACTTGTTGAAGTCGATCAAAGTTTCGAGCAAAGTTTCTAAGTTTTTAGCCCGGACTTCTTTTGTGGTCACATATGCGCACTCAATCTTCTTTAATTGTATCGTTGCTTGAAGAATCAACCCTGTCAGTCCCATTCCGCCAACAGTTGCCCAAAAAAGTTTCGAAGAATTCCCGGAAGGATGAATAATTCTCTTAATGCCATCGGCAGTGAGTATTTCAATTTCTAGAACTTGATTGGAAAACGAACCTGAATAATGATGCGATTTCCCATGAATATCACTGGCAATGGCTCCGCCAACCGTAACATTTCCAGTTCCAGGCACCACATGTGGAAAAAATCCAAATCGAAGAGCGCTTCGTTCGAGTTCAGAGATTGTCAGGCCAGCGGGGACCACAGCTTTTCCGTTGGTGACATCAATCTTAATCTCACTCGAATTTGAGGATTCTATGGTAATTCCCCCTGCATTTGATGCGCTATCACCATATGACCGACCCAGACCCCTAGGTATTGCACCACGCACATTTACAACATCACTCAATATCAAATCATTTTCAAATTTCTTTAGTACTGTGTGGGAATGGATCGAGTTCCCCCAACCTGAAATCATTTGGAACATTCAGTAAATCCCAAACCCAAGCAACAAGAGGCAACAGAACCCAAGACCCACTATCGGTAAATCCTCAAGAATGGCCTCTTCTGGTGCTTCAGTGTTTCCAATTTCCGTAAGCCATTTGTATCGGAAAAGAATGATGACAAAGGGGACGATACTCAACTGAAACCAAATTGGATTAATGTACTGAGAAAAAGCCCATAATGTGTAAGCTGTAATGCACACCGCAACACTAATTGAACTGCTGGCCTGCAAAAAATCTGAGCTATAGCTGTTTAGCACCTTTCTGATTTCTTGGCTATTAGCCATTTTCAATTCTGATAATCGTTTCGAGGATATTACAAAGAGAGCCCCAAAACCGCCAACGATTAAAAACCACTTTGAGATACCTAAATCGATTACTACTGCTCCAGCAACTAGTCGCAAAATAAACCCTGCTGTTACGGAAAACATCTCAATAACGGGAATTTTCTTGAGAAATCTCGTATAAATGAAAGTATTAACCAAGTATAAAACTATTAAAAGACTGAACTTGAGTGGAAGTTCTTTAAGGATCAGTAAGATCCCACAAGCGGAAAAGATTGCAATCAAAATTCCCGATTTGATGCTTATTTCTCCTGCAGCAAATGGGCGTGTTTTTTTCTTCGGGTGCTTCCTATCTAATTCCAAATCAGAAATGTCGTTTATGATGTAGCCAATACTGGCAGATAATCCAAAAGCCATGAAACCAAGACAAACCTGTGTGAGTTCTGGTGATAGCCCCGTACCAGCTGTGAATGGTGCTACGAAGAGTAACAAGTTCTTAATCCATTGCTTAGGTCTGAGCGCTAGCGTCGAGGCTTTAAGAAATAACAGCATGGTGTAAATCTATCGTGAAATGACTTAAGAACCCTATTGGGACTAAGGCATTTTCGAGGGTTTGTTTTCAGTTTTATGCTAGAAATCGATATCAGTCTATTTCGAGTTCAAGCCCTTTAGGACATCCCCAGCATTCTCAATTGAAGATTGATGAGTCTGGGGAGAATGTGTCGTGCTAGTGAGAGATGTGAATAGTTTTTAGTGTTAGCTAAAAACTAATTTACCTCTTATCGGTAGCTAGTTAATCATTGAAAACGTTTAGGCGGATACCAAGCAATCAGTATAAATTTTGTTAAGAACGAGTTTTCCAAGACATTAACCCCAAATCCTACGTAAATTGCCAGTAGCACTTTAGGATGACGGTCATGACTAAAGTCGCTGTAACCGGAGGAGCTGGTTTTATTGGCTCAAATTTAACCAGGCGATTGCTTTCCGAAAGTTTTGAAGTGAGTGTTGTGGACGATCTAAGTACAGGGCTTCTTTCAAATGTTGACCATAAGAACACAAATTTTTTCAAAGTCTCAGTCACAGATAGAGAAGCCTTGTTTAACTCGATCAAAGATTGCGAGACCATTTTTCACTTCGCTGCTCGGGGATCAGTTCCTAGATCGATTAAGAATCCAATTGCAACACATGATGTTAACGCCACCGGTACGCTCAATGTCTTAGAAGTTGCGAGAGCAACGGGCGCACATGTCATTTTTTCATCATCCTCATCTGTTTATGGCCGCAATTTAGAGTTACCTAAGAATGAATTGATGTGGCTTGGGCCATTGACACCATATGCTGCAAGTAAGTTATCTGCTGAGGGATATATGCAAGCGTTCAGTTCAACCTATGCGGTCCGATCTACAATTTTGCGATTCTTTAATGTATTTGGCCCATATCAGCGTCCCGACCATGAGTACGCAGCCGTTTTACCAAAGTGGATTTGGCTTGCGATGCAGGACAAACCAATAGATGTTTATGGTGATGGCACAGCTTCACGAGATTTTACTTACATTGATACCGTTTTGGATATTGCGATGACTTCAATGAAAAGCAGGGTTACTACAGAAGGTGCAGTAAATCTTGCATACGGCAATCGAATTTCGCTTAATGAGGTTATTAATTACCTTAAGGATTATTTCCCAGACCTAAAGGTAAATTACAAAAGTGACCGATTAGGTGATGTTAAGGAATCTCTAAATTCTCCCCTTAAACTGAAATCACTTTTTCCCGATATCACTCCAGTGCCATTTGAAAGCGCACTTCGAGATACCGTGCTATGGCTAAGAGAGTTTGGGCACAGTGTGGCTAACGGTCCTAGCGCGAAAGATTAGGGCAATAGACTATGTGTGGAATAACTGGCGGCATTGGCCCTAGCGCACCGCGACAAGATTTGCTTGAAGCCCAACTTAAGTCAATCGAACATCGCGGGCCAGACGATATTGGGGTGTATTTAGGCCCTGACGTGAGTCTAGGAATGTGTCGACTTTCGATTGTCGAAATAGCGGCGGGCAAACAGCCTGCATCAGATCCAACGGAACGGATACACCTAGTTTTTAATGGTGAGGTTTATAACTACCGCGAGCTTCGGGCAGAACTTGAATCTCTCGGCGCTAGATGTCGTGATTCAAGTGAATCAGAAGTAATTTTGAATCTCTATTTGGAATATGGGATAGATTTTATTGAAAAACTCAATGGGATGTTTGCAATTGCTATACATGATGAACGGAATAACTCACTTCATCTTGTCCGGGATCGTATGGGGAAGAAACCATTATGGATCTCTAGTTTGAATGACGGGACACTTTTTTTCGCTTCAGAAGTTCGTGCATTGATGTTGGCACGACCAGACCGAACACTTCGCAGAGATATGATTTCTGAGGTTATGCAATATGGTTATATCAACGCCCCATACTCAGCATTTAACGAGATTCTGCAAGTTCCTCCAGCAAGTGTAACCAGTTGGGTTGATGGGAAAATCAGCACGTCAGTCTACTGGGCCCCTAGTTTTGGCAAAAAGATACAGATTAGCTACCCAGAGGCACTTCAACAGACGAAAGAACTAATTGAAGCGGCAGTTTCCAGGCGTTTGATTTCTGAAAGACCACTTGGAGTGTTTTTGAGCGGTGGATATGATTCAACTGTTATAGCTGCGTACATGTCGAAACTAATGTCGGAAAAAGTTCAAACTTATTCAATAGGGTTCACGAGCGAAGAATTTAATGAGGCTCACCACGCTCGAAAAGTAGCCACACATCTAGGTTCAATGCATCATGAAGAGATTTTAAGTCCAGACCCCGCCTTAGTAATTGAGAAAATCTCAAGTATTCTCGATCAGCCATTTGCCGATTCATCAATCATACCTACTTATTTGTTGGCCAAATTTGCCAGAGAAAATGTGATTGTCGCACTCGGAGGTGATGGAGGTGATGAAGTTTTCGGTGGTTATGATCGGTATTTGGCATCCCCTGTGCTGCAGAAGATAAACTTGGCACTCCCAATTTTTCGTACTGGTTTGCGCTTGGCTAGTAAAGAAACACTGGGTAAGGGGAGAAAAATTTCGCGAATCGGCTCTCAGTTATCGCGTAAACCCTCATTAGCCGCTCGGTACAGTTCTGTCCAGTCTCTAACTCAGCCCGAACAACTTATGCAATTGCTGAATTCAGACTTGTATTCGGACAGCGCAGAAGTGGTACGAATAAATCAGTTTAAGATAGGTTCACTTTCATCTTTAGATCGAATGGTTAGTTCAGATTTTGCATTTTATCTACCAGGCGATTTATTAGTAAAATCTGACATCGCATCGATGGCAAATGGCTTAGAACTGCGTTCCCCATTGCTTGACGTTAATGTTGTGGAATGGGGTGTTTCACTGCCTCAAAGATATAAAATTAAAGGCTTTGAGACAAAACGTATTCTTAAGGATGTCGCACGATCTCTTGTTCCACCTGAAATTATTGATAGACCCAAAATGGGCTTTGGAATACCGCGCGCCGATTGGCTGCGTACAGCCATGAAAGAAATGTTAATTGACACTCTTACGGATGATACTTCGATTCAGCGTAATTGGTTTAACGAAAAAGAAGTGAAAAAGTTGATTGGATTACACCTGAATGGCGAGGACAGAGATAACATTTTGTGGCCCATGTTGATGTTAGAACTTTGGGCTAGAACTTGGCTTGATTAGACATTAGATCTTTGTAGAGTTTTTCATGGTCATAAACTAACCTCTTGACTCCAAAATTATCAGTTGTAAATTTTTTAGCCGCTAAACCGAACTCTAAACGTAAGTTCTTGTCATTCATTAACTTTTCCAGAGCATCTCCAATTTCCTGGGTGTTTAAGGTTGTAAGAAAACCGGTAATCCCATCTAAAATTACCTCTGAAACGGATCCAACATTTGTCGAAACAACAGGGAGCCCTGACATTCCTGCCTGAATTAAGCTTAGCGGTGTCCCTTCGTTGTCGCTGGTCAAAATCACAACATCAGCTGCTGCCAAAACTTTTTCAATATCAAGCTGCCAACCCAAAATTTTTACCGGCAGACTTTCTCGGATAATCATTTCTCGGCAATGATCTAGTTCTTCTCCATCACCAGCGATGAAGAATTCCAATGCACAATCCCGTTTGTGCATTTCTCGTACTACGTCCAGAAAACGATCTGGGCGCTTGATCTTCGTGACTCTTCCAATATATGCACATTGAAATACTCCGACATTCAAACCGAGGTCACTTTGGGCTTGTGTTTTAGTTAGAGAATTACCGAAATCAACACCTGGCGGCATAATCCCAAATTTGTCAATTGTTCCAATACCTGCACGAAGTAAGTCTTGTCGAACGTTTACTCCAACTGCTAACAATCGATGGGTGTACAACGATAAGAATCTTTCGACGATAACGACGATCGACCTTTTGAATTTACCAAAATATCCATTAAGCAAGTGACCGTGAAAAGTGTGTACACGGATAGAAGGAACCAGCGAAACGATAGAGGCGGCCCTCCCCAAGATTCCCGCCTTAGCAGTATGAGTATGAATAATATGTGGCTTAAACTTCCGAATCTCGACAACAAGTGAAATAAAAGCTTTGAAATCTCCTCGAAAATTTATTCGCCTCCCAAAACCGTGAATACGTTCTGCCTTTACATCAGTAGCAACTAATTCCAAATAGTCTGCTTCATTTTCAGCACAAAAACCGGTATACAGCCTTTGTTCGAACTGATCAGAACTAAGTCCACGCAAAAGCCCTGATACTTGAACAGCAGGCCCACCCACATTCATTCGTGAGATAACACGCATGACCCGGATTGGGTGTTGCTGATGGGGCTTCATAATCTAATCTTGCACCATAAGTCTTCTATACGACACACTGGTTGCGAGAAATTGGTAAGAATCATCCAAAAACAGTTACGATTCCAACCATGGTTTTCCAAAATTCTAAAACCCTTGCAATAGTTGGCCAGGGTTATGTCGGCCTACCCCTTGCTATGGCTGCAGTCGATTCTGGCTGGAGGGTAATCGGAATTGATAACTCCCAAGAGAGAGTCAGCCAGATTAATGCAGGTTCTAGCCCAGTCGAAGATGTACCTAACTCAAGACTCGTTGCTGCCTTGGCTGCGGAAAAGTACCGGATCACAACAGATTATGCGCAAGTTTCTGAAGCATCCGTCATCACTATTTGCGTTCCAACGCCATTAGACCACGATCGTAAACCGGATCTTGGACTTTTGCGAAGTGCAGCTTCAAGTATCGGGCCTTTTGTGTCAAGTAACACTCTCATTGTGAATGAATCAACGTCATATCCAGGAACGCTAAGGGAAATAATAGTTCCGACAGTGCAAAATCTTAAGTCAGACCAGGCAACTATCATTCACTATGCCAGTTCACCCGAACGAGTTAATCCTGGCGATCTGATTTGGCACCAGAAAAACACTCCACGTTTAGTTGGGGCGATTGACGATGCTTCAAAAGAAAGGGCGATTGCTTTTTATCGGTCGATCTGTGATAACCCCGTCAGTGTCTCTTCGCCAGAAGTTGCGGAAGCAGCGAAGCTCCTTGAGAATACTTTTCGATTAGTAAATATTGCGCTTATCAATGAGTTTGCACAATTATGTTTTTCAAATGAGATTAATGTAAATGAAGTAATTGATGCAGCTTCGACAAAACCCTATGGCTATATGCCATTTAGGCCAGGGGTTGGAGTCGGAGGCCACTGCATTCCTGTGGATCCCTTATATCTAACTTGGTGGGCCCGGGAAAATGGGAACACCGCCGACCTAGTAGAATTTGCAGATCGGATAAACACCTCTATGCCAATGTATGTGGCGCAGAGAGCCTTGCAACTACTTGATTTGCGAATTCAAAACCCAAGAGTCCTCATAATAGGCGTTGCATACAAACCGGGAGTTAAGGATGTTAGGGAATCGCCCGTGTCACAACTTCGAAAACACTTATTGGAGTTTGGCGCTAGCGTTGTTTGGCATGACCCTCTTGTAACGGATTGGGAGGGAAGTAAATCTTCAGCTTTGAACTCAGAATGCGATGTTGCTATCTTTGCAACAGCACAACCGGGGTTAGACTTGAGCGTTCTCATTGAAAGAAGAGTTAAGATACTGGATTGTACAAACACACTAGCGGTTAGTCCTGAAATCTCAAGCCTTTAGCCTTCGCTTTTCATTTCTTCTACAATATCACCGATAATAGTGGACAGATTTCTGGTTGGTTGCCATCCAACTAGATTGTGAATTAAATCAATATTCGGGACTCTCCTCTCCATATCCTCAAAACCGTTACCGTATGCCTCAGAGTAGGGGAGAAACTCTATTCTACTTTGTGAACCAGTTTCTTTAACTACTAGATTTGCTAAATCTTTAATTGAAATCTCTTCGGTGTTGCCAATGTTTACAACCTTCCCCACAGTATTTTCACTGAATGCCACTGCAACTATTGCCTCCACTACATCATATACGTGTGCGAAACACCGTGTCTGATTTCCATCACCATAAATTGTAATCGTCTCATGGTTTAAGGCTGATTTTACGAAACGTGGAACCACCATTCCATATGTTCCAAGCTGCATAGGGCCAACAGTGTTAAAGAGTCGAACAATTCGGGTTTCAAGATTGTGTTCAATATTGTACGCAGTTGCTAAAGATTCATCGATAGCTTTAGCCTCACTGTAAGACCAGCGTAAAATTGTTGGACTACCCAGAATCCGATCATCTGTTTCCATTAATGAGTTGGATATATTTTTTCCGTATACCTCACTGCTGCTAGTTAAGAATACAGGTACTTTTTTCTTGTTGGCTATCTCCAAAACATTTTCAGTTCCACGGATATTGACCAGCAAGCTATCTAAGGGGTTGTTCACGATATTGAACACACCAACAGCTGCGGCCAAGTGAAAAATGTATTCTGTTTCATTGCCTAGGTTTGAAAGCAAATCAAAATCCAGTACAGATCCCTCTACTAATGTTAATCTGGTTGAAGTATAAACAGAGTGTAAATTTGTTTTTCGCCCTGTACTGCTGTTATCTAAAACCGTGACTTCATGACCATCCTTTAGAAGCCTCTTTGTCAAATGGGAGCCAATAAACCCAAAACCACCCGTAACAAGTATTCTCACTATTACATTGTAGCTCTGCTGATACACAAAAACCTGACCAATAACTTCTTTAGCAAGCCGTTTCTGCATTAATTACCTAGCCCACCCGAGGAGTTCAAAGGAACCACTGTGATGTTTCCGGAATTTTCACATAATTCTAAGGCCTGCACCTAGATTAAAGATAGACTCTCACCGGGGGTAATTCTGGATGGATATAAAAAAAATCAAGGGAAAAATTCACAATTTGCTTATTGGATTCGACTCTTTCATAGCTTCGATGGTGCCACAAAACCCACTTAATGGATCAATGCGTAGTTCAGTAAGTGAATGGCCGAAAAGTGACGTAGCCCTTGATCATGTGCTTCAAGGTAGAGTTGAAAAACTTATGAGCCTTATGTCTTCTTGCGTATGCGAATCAGAAGTGGTGAGGAAAGGTTCAGATGCAGATGGTGGGTATTTCGTATCAAAGAAAAATACTTCGTACGCGAGCATAATTAGTTTTGGCGTAGGGAGCGATATCAGTTTCGAAACAGCACTCATGAATGACTCTACATTTGTACATTTTTATGATAACTCCATCAATCAATTACCCACAGCCGTCAACAATTCAACTTTCTTTAGAGAAACTGTCGGGCGGGGGGGGGTTGATTTGAACCAGGCAATTTCGCGAATCAGCGTCCCCCCAATGTTACTTAAGTGCGACATCGAAGGAACAGAGTGGGAACTTTTCAGTAAGGCGGATTCTTCTGAAATCTCTAAATTTGAACAGATTGTAATTGAGTTTCATGGCCTTCAGTTTCTTTACTTGGACAAAATTTTTGAAGAGCAGATCGCGGCCCTCGAGAAAATCTACTCAACCCATGCCCCAATTTTTTGCAACTCAAACAACTTCGGAAAATTTTTCTTGATCGGGGGGCGCCTAGTCCCGGAAGTACTAGAGGTCACCTACTTATCCCGAGAATTACATGATTGCGCCAAAATCAACAACACGCAACATTTAGGTAAATTTCGAAATGATCCAAAAAGTATTGCCTGGACCACATCTTTTGATTCATTGAGGTAGTTCATGAGTCTGAAAAAATTCAAACGTCTCCTGAGAGCTGTCAACGAAACCCTTTTCAATTTGATTCGCAATAATTTTTCTTTGGTGATTTTTGTGTTTTCTTTGTACATTCTACGTGTTATTAGAATCTCGCAAAAGAACATGTCTGAATTGATAACGTTTATTCCCGACGATGCTTTCTACTACCTCACAATTGCGAAACAAAAAAATGAAGCAAGAATATGGACTTTTGACGGAGTAAATTCAACTTCAGGTTTTCATTTTTTGCATGCAAAAGTTCTAGAAATGATCTTCAAGATGTTTCCCGAAATTTCCGTAAAGTCACTTTTCATCATATTTGGAGTTTTATGCTCCTTCGGTTTGTCTTTACTCCTTTTTGCAATTCTGAGATACACGGATTCAAGCAACGTGTCAATGAAACTAACCATTATCGTTCCATTTTTGTTACCTGCCACCTTGCGCCTTTCTGAAATGATTATGGAATCTTGGATCATTCCAATAGTTCTTGGAGTCGCTTTAGTTCTTGCACGCAAAATTATCAATGTTGCTATACTTAGATTTTTACTGCTAGTGATGGGCTTTTTGGGGGTTTTAGCAAGAACTGATTTTCTGATAATTACTGCTTGTGCTTTCATAAGTGTTCTAGGTCTTGATGGCCTTAGGCGACTAAGCCGCTATAAGTCACCGGATTCCTCCCATGAAATTCTCAAAACAATTACGGCCTCATTCTTTGTGATGGGGTCGATTTTGGGAGAAGCCTTCATAAGTGGCCGGAATTATTTCTTGAACGATGAGTTGGTTCAGATGAGTGTACAAATCAAGAGAAAATGGTCAGATATTCTTGGTAATCCGATTGAGTTATCACTTTTTCAATTTTTCAAGTTCATTTCACCTCTTGAGTTTCCGGTATCAAGTTTAACTACATTAAAGGTGTTAATTGCACTCTTAGTGTTGTTTCTGTTTGTTTGTTTAGTTTCTGTGTGGAAAAACGTGCATCTAAATTGGCAAGAGGGCCAAGTTTTCTGTTTGCTTTACACATTAATTTCTATCCCGCTCTTAACTTTGTTTTTCAGATACAACGCGGGGAGCTTGCAACCATGGTATTCAGTCACTTACATCCCAACAGTAGTTTGTATTGTGATCTCTATGCATACGATTGCGCGTAAGAAGTTTCTGATAAACATGTCGCTTTTTGTTTTATCAATTTTCCTAGTGTTCAGCAGTCTCTTTGGATCAGGCTTGCAGGGACAGTTCAAGTCACATGAGATCATGTATCGAACAGCGATAAATTTAGGTAATGAGAATTCCTACGAACCTATCGGGGCTTGGAATGCAGGAATTCTTAAGTATTTTTCAAATCAGAATATTATAAATTTAGATGGCTTAATGAACGACACTGCCGCAAAGTATATTTTGTCAGATACTCTGTACAATTACATCGTGAAACATAAGATAAATCGTTTAGTAGATTTTTCAGGAACAATCAGTCACCCAAAAAGTGAATTGAAATACGGGCTTATAAAAGGAGAGCTTTCAAGATGTTTTAGTCCCGTGAGATTGTTTACTAGCGACGAGTTTGTGTCACCCTTCGGAACGTATAGTGAATTTAGATTAAGACCTGATTGTGTTGAGCTCAAAAAGTGATTTCATCAGCAAATAAGTGTATTTGGGGATGTCTAACCAACCATGAACTTAGGTCTGTATAGATGAAACTTATTGATACACATTTTTTCATTATTGGTGTACCGGGTAGGTATAGGGGTGCTAAATTAGAAGAAAACCTGATTGCGCTTGGGGCATCATACGAAAGAGTGGACGGAATTGATGGACAATCATTGTCTAATTCAGCTTTCGAGAAAGTAACCGATCAGAAAGCTTCTAAGTTATTACTGGGAAGAGAGCTCACTAAAGGTGAATATGGGTGTGCGAACGCGCACCTAGCCGCTTACGAAAGAGTGATCGACTTTGATCACAAATGGGCGATAGTTTTAGAAGATGACGCAATGTTGAGCGCTGACTTTATTGATCAATTAGACCAAATCGATGTTGAACCAAACAATGCAAGAGTAATTCAACTTTACGGGATTGATGTTTATCGCAATCAAGTTAGGGATTATCCATGGTTTTTGGATTTTATAAATAGAAAAAGTTGTGAGACGAATTTAGTGGATATTCGACAACATTGGGAATATCCGGAGCGGACACACGGATATTTAATCAATAAAGCTGCCGCAGCAATCGCTGTCCGGACCATGAAAGGAAACAAAAATCTAACGCCAGCAGATTGGCCACATGAGTGGCGAAAATTCATAACTTTCTCGATTTCTATGTATCAATTGGTTGGCTTAGGCTCAGACAACAGCATTATTGAAAGTGAGCGAACAATGTCGGTTCGTGTCAGTACTTTAAATAGATTCGTATCTTTAATGTTTATTTTGATTAGATTTTTTAATTTTCGTCAACAAGCTCGCAATAAACTACTATTGAGATGCATGATTTCAGTACTTAAAAGTCAACTTCTAAATGTCATTTATAGATTTCGAAGAGTGGCATTAAAACTCGGGATAGTAAAAAATCCGTGTGAGAATAGGGGGTGAAAGCATGCAAGATCTGCGAATTCTCTATGTAACTTTTGACTCAATTGTCGAAGGCGTCGGTGCTAGCCAAGTGAAAGCACTGGTGAAACGTCTACGAAAAAGGCAGGAGCATTTGACACTAATCTCGTTTGAGAAGCATTCTCCCAGCCAATTTTTAATAGAAGAAATGAAAATTGCAGGAATATGCTGGTTGCCGATGAAGTTTGGGCGAAGCGGGCTTATTGGAAGTTTGTTTAGAATGCTGAAGCTGTATTCCAAGATATGGAGTTTGTCGAGATTTGATGTGATTCATGCACGAAGTGAATTAGCTACTTTTGCCGCGTTAACAACGCCAGGAAGGACCCCTGTAATTTGGGATATGAGAAGCCTATGGAGTGACCAAAAGTATATTATCGATGGGAAACGGTCTAGAGTAGTGACTTTCTGCTTGCGTAAAATTGAAAATATTTGTGCAAGCAGAGCTGCCGGATTGAACACCTTGACTGCCGCATGCATTCCAGTTCTCTTAAGTCGAAATTCTAAGTTGCCAAACCATCGAACTATTATTCCAACCAGCGTAGACACCGAAAGATTCAAGAATGATTTAGGTGGCCTTAGTCCGATAAAATGCCTTCTTTCGGGTACGTTGAATGATTTTTATAATCTAGATCTAATTGATCAGTTCATCACGATAGCGAAACTTGATTTCCAAATAGATACTATTTGGGCTCGTCCAACCGAAACCAATCAGACATTTGAGTTTAGAAACCTTACTTCTTCGACTCAAGTTTCATTTGAAGAGATGCCTGGTTTTATGTCTAAATTTGGCTTTGGCCTAATTTTGTGCAATTTAACCAATGACACAGCGCTTAAGGCATCTTCGCCGACTAAAGCTGCAGAATTTCTATCGATGGGAATGCCCATTATTGTCAGCTCTAGCATTGGCGACCTAAGTGAATTAGTAGTTGAAAAGCACATCGGATTAATTCTTGATAGTGAAAACCAAATTAACTCTGTAATCAACAAACTATTGGAGTTACTTGGGGATCCAAAGTTATCTGAGAGGTGCAGGAACGCCGCAATTGAAATATACAGCTTAGAGGCAGCGGTCGATAAGTATCTAGAATTGTACTCTTTAGTTCTATCTAAACGCTAGATCGTCTCTTTCCATAAGCAAAACTTAGATTCATGACTATAGCCAAAGAGTCCTTGGCTCCTGTAAAACTTTTTGACTTGATTGAATATTTTAAAGACCCAAAAGTACTTCTAATTATATACTGTAGGATTTGTAATCTTGACATTGAGAAAGAATTTTCTCTAAGAAACTTGTTAGCTATATGTCTAACATCTGCTTGATACTTGTTACTTGGTGCGTTGCTAGAATTTGTAGCGTGCTTTCGAATGGTAGTCATGCACTGAGGCAAGTGCCCTATTCTGAACCCCCTAAAAACTCGCGAAGCAAAGTCGTAATCCTCTCCATGTGAAAGGACTTCATCAAACCAATCAATTTTCTCCAGAATAGAACGTTTGATTAGTAGGGTGCTCATTAAGTAGCCCCCTACACCTAACGCAGACTTTTGAAACGAGAGGAAATCCATTTTTGAGACTCTGTCCGACTCTAAGTCATCAGAGATGCTTGAGGTCCCCTTTAGGAGAACATCATTTGTAACGCCGTCTAAGTTTTCTTGACTAATTAACTTTAATTGTAATTCAATCTTACTCCGCTCAAAGAAATCATCGGAATCTAAAAAAGCAACATAATCCCCTTTAGCAAGCCGTAGGCCTTCGTTTCGTGCTGCAGATACACCATTCCCCCGACTCTTTGTCAGAGAGAGCCTGCCATCTTTACGGTATTCTTCAACAATGCGAAGGCTCGAGTCGGTTGAATGATCGTCAACAACAATGACTTCAACATATGGATGAGTTTGATTTAGAACACTTTCTACGGCTGATCGGATGAACTGATCATAGTTTTTGTTAACTATAACTACAGAAACCAATTTTGGTTCTATGCTAGACACTCGCTCTAACCTTGAACTCTGATGATTTTTGAATAAAGCTTGCGGTCATTACGAACATTATAGACAATAGCGGAAATGAATAACGAATTTGCTCTATAGGACTCGTTACCGCGTGTAATAGTAAACACGGGGGCAGGGCCATTAGAGTAACAACGTCAATTCGACTATAACTGGAAACTCTATAGAAGGCAAGAAAAAAGATAAATCCCGAATACAATAAAATTCCCAGAAAAGTAGCATTAAATATTCCAAATCCTAAGAGAGTAGAGATTCGGAATGGAATATCCTTATAACTTTCGCCGGGTTTAAATGCGTGCGCATCATCAAAGAAAACCGAAAAAAGTGATTTATTCACAGATTGCATGAATAGAAGAGGATACTGTTTCAGCAAGACCAAGGTCCGCTCCCATAATTCAGTTCTAATTGATTCTATGGGAACTTCAGTATTACCACTTGTAAAATTTTCTGTTCCCTTTTGTATCGCCCAGAAGCGATTGCTAGGGTTAGCTGATTTTAAGCTAACTTCTGCCAAAGAAATTTCCTTTGAAATCAATGAATTCTCTGCATCAATTGGAAAAACATCGACAAGATGCATGGCTATCCCAGTTCTGACTGCATCATTACCAGACTTGAAAGAACCCAAGAAGAATAGATTTGTGAGAAATAGAACAATGACACAAACTGGGAAAAGCATTCTTACTAAAATGCTTGGAGTCAAATTGAATCTTTTTACCAACGAGGGAAGAGTGATAGCTGCAATAAAAATAACAAAACTTGGCCGATGAAGAGTTAGCAATAGAGCAAAAGTCAATGTGGAAGCGGAGGATTTAGTTGTTGGATTATGGCAGTTTCTCTCCCAAGATTCCCAAAATTTAAGGATTAAACAGGCAGAGATCGTTTCAGTGAGAATTTGTCCTTCGAGATATCCTGTCAATGGATAAACTAAGAAAGCGATACTGAATGCGAGAGGAATGAGCTTCTTTCTGACACGCCTATCGATTACCTTGTAAAGCAATAATGCGGTGTAGAGGGAGAGTATTGCCTGAATCCCCACGAGCAATAGCAGTTTCTCCGAGAAAAATTTCAGTATGAACACGTATAAGAAGGATCTACCCAATCCACTTTCATTCGCTGCACCAAAGGTAAGCGCATTTGCAGCGGCAAGGTAATCTTTGGAATCAGTTGCTAAAAAAAGTTCATAACCAATGAAGTGATAGAGGCGCGTAAGTAGCCAAATTGAAATTAGCAGGAACTGAGGCCCGGCTGGCCTCAATTCGGGAAGATACTTAAAGGCTTTAATTTGAGGCACGAGACAATCTTAACTAGTCAACCGACTAAACCTGTATATAGACACTATGATTGAATTCGCTGTCCAGTAAACCTCAAATTAGCCACTTGAGGGGAACAAGTCTTCGAAGTCTTCATTCATATGTGTTTTGAAAAGTGAAAGGTGCAGGATGGACACGTCAAAAATATTTGCTGTGTATAGAGGACTTAGCCACCAAGTACGTCGCGGCTGGCAAGCGGTTGTTACTTTGGGAGCATTTAATGCACTTTTAGAATTATTGGTATCTCTTACCTTTGGCATCCTCGTTGCAAGCGCAATAGCGATCCCCTCGAGAACAAATGATTTAAATTTTGGCAACTACTCAATTTCAACCAACACATTACTGTACCTTTTTGTATTCCTTATTTTCACTCGGATTGCGCTAACTTTAGCTGAGTCACTACTTAAAGCAAAAGTTACATCTAGTAGTATCCTTGAGTTTTCAGGTAAGTTTCTAAACCTGCTTCTACTGCATCCAGGAGAGAGCAAAAAGAGCTCATCTCAGTTGCAAGTTGACGTTATTGATAGTACAAACTATGCCTTCAGATGGTCATTCTTGGGACTCGCAAACGCGTTCAGTCTCTTCCTAATGATACTTATGTTAACAACATTGGCTGTTCTCATGGAACCACTGTATGGGTCAGTCTTAATTTTCATTTTTTGTTTGATTTTAGTACCTATAGTGTATGCAATAAATAAAGATCTTGTTAGGCTGAATGATGATTTACAAGAAGCCTCAAATAAAATCTATAATTTGGTAAAGCAAACTATCGAATTGAAAAAAGAGATAAGCCTGTATAAGAAAGTTGAAAAGTTCAGACTGTATTTTCACTCCCTGCGAAAAAGCAAAGCGGATTTAGAGTCAAGAGTGATATTGAAATCCGCATTTCCTAAGTTAGCCGTGGAATCAGCATTCTTTTTGTCTGTTGCCTTGTTTGTTCTGATCTCGCTTTCGAACACAAACGGTTTTGAAGTGGACCAAAACCTACTTACATTTCTATTCTGTTTGTTTCGAATTCTACCCATGATCGGACAGTTGGCATCAAACTTCACGCAATTCAAATCAGGCTTACCATCAGTGAATTCCTTGTTTGATGTAGTGATTACACACAGCAAAACAGATGATGCGAGTGTTCAAGAAATTGATAGTTTCAATAATCGCCTCGAGCTTAAGTCAGTTAGTTTCAGATACCCTGATTCTGACACTTTTGTATTCAAGGAAGTGTCGATGAGGGTGAACAAATTCGAAAAAGTTGCCATAGTTGGCAGTTCAGGTTCAGGAAAATCGACTTTGCTAGATTTGCTCCTTGGAGTCGTAGTTCCTGAGAGTGGTGAGGTCGTTATTGATGGCAGGCCAACAAATCCTAAATCGATCAAATGGGCTCCCAGAGTCGGATATGTATCACAAGGATTTGCAAATTTTGATCTGAGTGTGGAACAGGCTGTACGGTTTGACTTTGGAGCAGATTCCATGGACATCAATCAACTTGAGCAGATTTTATCTGATGTGGACTTACCACTTGCGGAATTAGATGAAGACAAAATGTCGTCTAAGGGAACAAAATTTGTTACGAGACTTTCAGGCGGGCAAATTCAACGTATCGCATTGGCGAGAGCGCTTTTTTTTGAAGGGGACTTAATTGTCCTAGATGAAGCAACTAGCAATCTAGATGAATTCACTTCGAGAAAAGTTTTGAATAAATTTTTAGCTCTTAATAAGACTTTAATCCTAGTTACACATAGCACCGATGATCTTGTTGGGTTTGATAAAGTTTATAGAGTAGAGAATGGAAAATTGTTATCAATTCAGTAATTAGGCACACTCTCACATCAACATAAGTTCAAAAAAATGCTCATAAGTGTTGTAAGGAGGTTAGAATGGAAAACGAGTATTCGTGTCATATATACGTTAACAAAGATGGAATAGATTCTGAATCAGGCGGACTAGGAATTTGGTTTAGGTCCCAGGCAATTCAATCCATCCAACTAAACAAAAAGGTCGTGATTTTTTCTTCAAAAAAACAGAGGCTAGATGAATTTGAGCAAATGCCTATTGAATTTGCAGTTCCTTCAAGATTGATTGAAACGTGTTTGCATTTGTTTGGAACCGATCAAGTTCAAAGAGCATTTGGCAAATTTGGGTGGGATTCGGAAGACTTTGCAAATAAAGTCTTTGGATTATCAGCTAACTTATATGTATGGAAGAATTATTCAAAGAAAAGGAATTTCACTCGTATTACGGTTCCTCTTTATGGTGGGTTGGGTTCATATCTTTCCGCGCGATTCAAGGTTGAAATCGCTCTTGTATCTAGCACTCGTGACTCAATAGTGGAGATGAACATACCAAAACAACGCCTGAGGAGACATTATCAAAAGGTTATTAGAAGAGAAGAGAAGAGTTTGTCTAAACACACTCGGAGAGTTTCTGTCTCAAGAAGCATTCACTTAAGGTACGGTCTACCACACAATGCTCAAAGTTTCAGAATTGATATGCCAAGAGTTTATGATCCATTCGATATAGAGGAGATGCATGGCCTGGAGACTTCAAAGCTGGAGTTTTTAGCTAGAGCAAATTCCATATTATTCATTGGTCGATGTGAGAATAGGAAAGGCTTTGATTACCTCCTAGAAATTTGGAAAGATTTGTTAGTGAAATTCCCAACTTTGAAATTAGTATTAGTTGGAGACGAAATCTACAATCAAAAAATGGCAGTTTTAGATTTACAAAATGTTGTTTGCCTAGGTTTAGTCTCAGATATAATAAAATCGAAGCTCTTAAGTCAAGCAAAGGTCGTTCTTATTCCTTCTCGGTATGAGTCATTTGGGATTGTCACGATTGAAGCAATGTCTTTTGGGACTCCGATAGTGGTGAGCAGCGTAGGTGGACTGAAGGGGATATCTGATTTATCTCCGGCCGTAGAAGCCTGTGATGTCGGTGACATTAAAGCTTTTGTCACGAAAGCCGCGCTACTACTTTCAGACAAAATGGTTTGGGATGAGCATTCGCGCGAGCTTAGGATGGATTTTTTAAGATATTACAAATTGAGTAGGTTGAACTAAATACTTGAGAATGTAGAAATAGAAGAAGTGGCTTGGGCCGGGATCGAACCGGCGACCTAACGATTTTCAGTCGTTCGCTCGTACCAACTGAGCTACCAAGCCAAACTAGGTCCTGATATCGTCCTTTAACAAGTACGACACCAATACCTTTGCGACCCGGACGGGACTTGAACCCGCGACCTCCGCCGTGACAGGGCGGCGCGCTAACCAACTGCGCTACCGGGCCATAAGTAATCAATAAACATAAGTGGCTCTTATGTCACTCTCAAAGCCTTTACTACTTTTACTTCTGTAGAACATTTACTGCGGTACTACGTGCCCCCAACGGGATTCGAACCCGTGTTACCGCCGTGAAAGGGCGATGTCCTAGGCCCCTAGACGATGGGGACGTATGAGGCTCGCCAATCTTACCCGCGTTTATCCGCTCAACCAAACCCGATATTCACGCGCAAAAAAGCCATCATTTACCCCTTCAGGCTCTGGTTGCTTTTTAATCAACTCTTTTGTGGCTTGGTTGAGTGCCCAACGAAAAGTGCTTGTCACCGTTACATCTAGTTCACATAGATCGATGTCTACGGCTGCGGCAATTGCTTTAGCTGTTGGAAATGGTGATGAGTACATACATGAAGATTGCTCTTCAAGTGATAGATACCTTTCCAAAAGAAAGCCTCAGTAATTTTGTAGAAGAATTCAAGATGCACGCGATCAACGTCGCCTGAGAGATATTCAAATGGAAAATATCTAAGGTGACGTTGACTTCGTATGTAAGTTAAATCGGTCTAGCTTAGGGTCTGAGTAGGTTTTCGAGCTAACAATGTTAGGTTTAATCCCCACCCAAAAGGTGCGCTAATTCTTTGGATAAAATTAAAAATAGTGTTTACGACTCTTGGGATTGGGTAATCAATCGTCCCTTTCAGAGTAGAAACCTCTTGAATCTCCCAGCCCAGATTTTGTACCGCTAAGACTAGGGACTCTTTCGAAAACTCCGCAAGATGAAATGGAGTTTGTAAAGGAGCAGTTCTGATTGTCCAGGGCCTTCCAGAAAGTCTTAGCAAGAGATCCAAAATCCAAGCTTCAATTCGGTGTCCGTTCGGAACTTCAATTATCAGTAATGCCCCTGGGTTTGCTAAATCAAATGCTTTCCTTAGAAGTAAAACAGGGTCCACCACATGTTCTAGAACGGCCATTATTGATATAACATCGAATGTCCCTCTTACGTCATTGACCGAGGCATATACCTCCCCAAACTGTGAAGCCTTCGCTGCAAAACTAGCAACAGGTTCAACTCCCACACACGTCCACCCATTCGCTGCCGCAAGAAGTCTGCCATTTCCACATCCAATATCCAGGAGCCTGCCGGGCTCAGTTGTCTTCGAATTCAATAAACTGAGGAAGTCTTCCAAATCGGTGCTATGAAGATGTTCAAAATACTCTTCAGATTCATGCTCGTAGAGTTTGAAGAGTACTTCTTCATTTGGGCACGGATCAACGTAGATATGACGGCAATCTTTGCAATCCCAAACACCCAGAGTTAACTCTGAGACTGAAACTGAATTTTTCTTTGGTAGATCGGCAATTGGACGGTCTCCACGAAGTCCGACCTTACGCCTCTTTGGGGAATAGCAAATAGGACAAAGAGATTGTTCATGAAAGTCAGATATGTGCATGAACCGTATGGTACTTGATTATTCTGGGCAAGCTATTAAATACCAAAAGATTCTGGGGATTCTTCAGAATTTTGCAAAATTCTAGTTAAGCGCCCAACGAACAGTGATTGTGACTGTTACATCCTGCTCGCCTAAATCAATCTGGACTGCTGAATCCGCAGCTTCTGCCTTTGCCATTGGAAATGGTGATGAGTACACAGGTGAAGATTGCTCTTCAAGTGAAAGTACTTTGCCGATTGAAGTTCCAAGAAGCTTTGCATATGAAGAAGCCTTTGACTTTGCATTTGCAACAGCTGCTGCGCGA
>Ga0164292_10000736_pt1 | contig 25987 bp, 42 predicted proteins | sample GEODES117metaG_FD_111486 | JGI IMG/M metagenome (GOLD analysis project Ga0164292, IMG submission 111486) | Eutrophic lake water microbial communities from Lake Mendota, Wisconsin, USA - GEODES117 metaG | ecosystem: Environmental > Aquatic > Freshwater > Lake | place: USA: Lake Mendota...
TAAAACATTCATAGTTGTCTCATCACTAAATGGATAGTAAAACTTAATTTCTTCAAGATCCAAATTAAATGCAAACTCGTTTAACCAATCGTATTCTTTGAGGAATTGTTTACAATTTTTATTGTAAACCATTACCGATGTAACAGAATAATGCGTTCTATTTTTTACCGGTATGTGGTTCATTTTCATTAATGGATATTCCAAAATATTTGTCTCATCAAAACCTCCATTGTGGAATGGATTACCTCTACCGTAATTTATTTGATATTCAAACAACCCCTGTTGGATTAACGGATAATCCTCAACCTGATCAAAATATTTAAATAGTCCAGATATATCACCTGTAGGTACCATATCAGAATCAATGTAGATTGCCTGATCTAAATTAAGATGCTCTAACGTATGTAATACTACCTTACTTTTGAAGAACACTGACTTAAACATATTCTTGTTGGATACATCATTTTTGTTTCCAACAAAACTCATATTGTTTTCAATACTTAATGATTCAACAGGAACCGTGGTTAAGTTTGGTATTTCAGAATTATATTTAAAATTAAGTGTGTATAAATAAAAATCTAAATTATTATGATATAGATTTAATGACTTAACTAAATTCAAAGAGTTCTGTAAATAATTCTCAGTACAATGAAGTATAATTGATATCCTATTTTCCATAAACTATTTTTTAATGAACCACCAACTGGCAAGAAACTCATCGGTTTTATTTACTTTATATCCGTTGTTAAGACAGAATTCATCCACTGCCGGGTTAACACCAAACATTCCTGTATATGTTGACTTCTCAGGTTGTCCATCAGGGAAAGTATATAAAGGTTGATCCTTTTCAATTTGACCCTCATAAAAATAATCAGGTAAATAATCATGACCCATAATCAAACCACCCGACTTAACCTTAGGGTACCATAATCTAATATCTTCTTTAACTGCCTGATATGTGTGGTTAGCATCAATATACACAAAATCTAATGATTTATCCTCAATGAAATTACAAGCGTGTTCACCCTTCATTCTTAACATATAAGCACGATCTTCAAATCCCTTAATGTTATCCATAGCCTGAGAATATGCGTCAATGTGTTCTCTATGGTTTGAGACATCATCATACTCCTGATGAGGTAATTCTCTCCATACATCAACCATCAATAAGGTTCCACCCCAATTGTTTAATATTGTGTTCGCAAATTGCCCTTTGAAGGATCCTAATTCAACACCAATTCCATTTAAGTTATGAAACTTAATGAAATCACCAATCTGTTCTCTATTCGTAAAATTCATATTCTATTACTTTCCATTTTATATAATTTCAAACTTCATTCTCTAATTGTTTTTTTCTTAGTTCATCTCGTTTAAATTTCAATTCTAAATCTAAAGAAGATCTAACAGACCAAATTAAATTATGATCAACTTTATTACGACACATTTGACCCTCAAAATTAAGTATCAAACTTCTTACACCAAAAGTTTGTTCATATGTCTCACATGAATCAATTACTTTTCTTACCCATTTGTCTACGTCTCCGTAATGTTTACTTCTATTTTCCATAATTTATTAAATTTCCATTGTGGGTTTTAACCACATTAATTTGTTTTCAAAAATATATCTCTTTAACGTTGGGTAATCGTTTAACATATCCAAAGTCAACATGGTGTCGTGTTTGAAACATTTCAACAACTCCTCACGGATTCTTTCAGAAGAAACAACCTTCATCTTTGTTTCGTAATTGTAGTTGTTGATGTAGTAATCCAAGTGTTTCAAACTAAACCCTTTTGTGATTGCAAATCTAATTGCTCTTAAGACACGAAGTGGATCATCATCAAATGTTTGTTTTGTTGGTAGTGGTGTACTTAAAACCATCTTCCCCAAATCCTTCATTCCATCAAACAAATCTATAATCTCACCATCATCATCTTTTGCCATTGCGTTAACAGTGAAATCCCTACGTTCCAAATCATCTTTAAGGGTTCCTGGAACAACGATAGGTGTTCTTGTACCTTCCACATACCCAATCTCTTTACGAGCCATTACAAAGTCTGCAACACCTTGATATTTGTGATCCTTAGGGAACTTAGCTCTAACAGTGAAACAATCAGGAGTTGAAAGAAATATCTCAAACTTTTCATTAGTAAGGAATGTCTCCAAAATAACAAACATTTCATGAGCACTTTTGTACTTTTCCAATAACGTATCACTTGGAACCGCAACATAGTCAACGTCTTTAGATTGAAGACCTAAGATCTCATCTCTAACTTTTCCACCTACCTCATAAATTTTAAATAAACTCATATTACTTAGTTTCAATTATTGTGTACGTTCCTTCTATCAAACCCAAAGACGATTCTTCCTGAAATGTATATGTTTGACAAGAGTCCTTTGATGTCATTGGTCTTGTTAAATACCAAAGCTGAGTTTCTTTCCAAGTAATATTAACCAACTTTTGTCCTTTTGGTAATCTAAGGGTTCCATCCCCTCCAAAGTTTCTAACTCTTGAATTTTCTGTACAAGATGTTATCATAACACCCATTAAAATTGCTAAAAAAACTTTTTTCATTTTACTATTTTTTATTTAAAGATTTGTCAATTAAAGTGTATGGTGGACTAATCCTTACCTGAGACCCATCACTATTAAAGTAATATGCGGTATCACCATCAAAACTAATTGTGTCCGTTAACCATATCGCATCTCTCATTTGGTTTGAACCTGAAGTAGAAACATTAACTTTACCATGAATTTCATACTTATATTCTTTCATGGTACAGGAAGTTATACCCAATAACATAATAAACATTAATTTTTTCATAAATTTTATTCTTTGATTTTTTCGTGTTTTTCTTTAAACTTATTAAACAACTCAATTAACTCATCAAAGGAATCAAACGACCATCTTTCTGTTTCAATTACAAAGAAGTCACCACCACCACCGTTATCAGTTTTGATTGTTAAGAATTGATCTTCCGTACTAAGGCAGTCCGAATCTTGCGCAAACGTGAGTTTAAACTCCTGACTTAATATTTCAGCTTTTTTCACCATATCTTATTTTTATCAAAGATATGAATTATTTTTAGATAAACCTAATACTACCTTCAAAATTTTCAACCTCACATACACCTTCATCAATAGATAATATTCTATCAATATCCTCAGGGGTTAGTTTCAACTTATCTGGTCTTGCATGGATCTTAAAACTTTTTGTTAAGGTTAATTTTGGATCCTTAATCAAATTTAATACTGTTTCGTTTTCACACTTAACAATCATTGGATATTGTCCGTTTACCGTTACAATAGCGTCATCCCCAACAAAAATTTCTTCCGTTGATCCAAGATAAGGTTTCTCATCAATTACAAATAATTTTACTCTACTCATTTTTTTTTCTGTTATATATATGATTATGATTCCAATTACCACACTGATCACAAGATTCGTAATCCGTTGAATTCTCAACATCATACTCAAACTCATCTCCATGATTGAGAATCAAATGAACAATCTCTGTCCAATCATTCATACTTAATTTATTTTTTATTGATCTTAGGTTATCAATCAATTTATCCTGCAAATCATTTATTATCTCAGGACTCCTATTGTCGTACTCATGGATAAATAATGATTCATCATCTATCTCAACATCAACACCAAAACAATTTTCACTTAAACCAATCTTATTCATATCCTTAAATCATTTTTTGCGTTCATATCCATAATATAATTCTTTAAATTTTTAATTAAAGATTCAGAATCACATTTTTCGTACATACCAGGATATCTTTTTGATAATTCGTTTGTTTCCTCCATGTCACGACAACTTGTTAATATATCCAATAACATAGATCTTAACATATGTTCTTTATCGTATGAATCCTCAATCTTCCTTTGAAGTACCTCGTCTTCAAGTTCTCTTGTGTACTCAACAAGTTCTTGAACTTCAGGTTCATCCATTAGATGTTTATTATTTCTGAATATTTGATTTATGTTCTTCATAATGTTTATTACATAATGTTCTATACCAACCAATATCTGTTCTCATATCTCCCTTTTCCCCACAGGTTTCACAAATCTCATAACTTTGATTTTCAGCCAATGTTATTCTTTTAAAAATTTCATCAGATCCGGCATTGATGTAAAATCTTAACCCACCAAACTTTTCTTTAACCTGACATAATTGTTTGTCCCAACCAAGTTTTATTAGATCTTCAATCAGTTCTTTAATCAATGGGTACCATCCACTATCAACATCAAACACCTCGCAGTGTTTAATAGTTGGTCTGTCTGAGTAATACCCATTCTCAAGCCCGCCTATAGATTCAAGAAATTCATTCATTTCATCTTTACTCATCTCTCAGAAACTTTAATATTTTTTCTTTAATACTTAATTGTTTAATACCTTCACTACTTTTTGGAGTTAAAACAAAATTATCAATTCCCCAGTTTTTCCAGTCCTCACCATTCTTACCCATATTAAGATCGTCAACCGCAACCCAATGTGTTACTTCAGGGTGATCGTGTAGGTATTGGGTAATCTCAATAACACGAGTCATTTCCAAATTCCATCTTGGTGACCAAACCCAAACTTGATCGTTATACCAAGTACACTGACCAAGATTAGTAGTTACCGCAATTGGTCGTTTGATGATCCCCTGACTTTCGTAGTAGTCACCAAGTTCTTCAAGAGTTGCGTGTAATTTCCAATCAGACGATACAACAATTTCAGCACCTGTCTCTTCAAGGATCTCATTAAGGATTTTAACCGCTTTCTTATCAAAGTCATCAAATCTTACAGATACCGGAGCATCTTTACGTTCCTTACTTGAATCAGGATTTGCTGAACGATATTTCGCCCATTTCTTTGTTCGTCCACCCCAATTGTTGGAGAGACAAATTACACCATCGTTATCTAGAACTAATACTTTCATAATTACATTATTGATCCTTTAATTTTAAAAACATATTCAATCCATTCTTCAATTATCTCATATAAGTCATCTAACATTTCATCATCAATGTTTAACGCTTTACATATTGGTTGAACAAAATTTTTATATTCCAAATATATAACCTTTTCTTTTATGTTAAATCTAAAATAAATCTCACCTTCTTTATGATAACAAAGATTTTTTGGACTACACACTAATTCACCATAATGTGTATCTAAAAAATTTAAAATAACAAATATTTTATTTTCTCCTATCATTTATAAACTTATTAAATGGATGGTCCTTATCTTTATTAATTTTCCCCATAAAAACAGAGATTATTATGATTAACAAAAAAAGTATAAGTCCTACCATATTGCAAATATAGTGAATTAATTCCAAATAAAAAACCCCACCTGGTAAGATGGGGTTTAAAAATGTGTTAATATTTTACTTTTTACCACATATTTTCTTAACATCTTCGTCATTGATGGTTTTGTTCTTTGTTTTTTCTTCTAATGCCTTTTCCGTTTCTTCTCCGAACTTACCATCAACACCAACACCTAAACATTTTTGTAATTGCACTATTCTTGGTCCTTTACATCCTTTATGATATTCACCATTACAATTCACATACTCACTTTTTCCTGTCCCGTCATTACCACCACCTGATGAACTTGGATCACATTTCCAATCAGAGTTTTTATAATCTTCCACAGATTTATGACCACATTTTTTAGCCTTTACTAATAAATCTTCTGATTGTAAAACGTTACATTTAGGATCGTTAGGTATTTTTTTACAATATTTTTTTAAATTCTCAGCACATTCTTCAACGTGATCTTTACAATATTCTTCAGATTCAGTTTGTGCGTATTTTTTAGTCATATCAACTAATGGTTCAGCAATGCCTTCCCAACCATAATCAAAATCACCATTTAACGCCTCTAACAAAGATTCTCCAAATGTATTTTCATATTTTTCACCTACCGCACAAAAATCACCAGGACTTTTAAATGATTTGAATACACCGTAAACCGCTTCTTCATCTGTACCCAAACCTTCCATGGCATGATATAATATCCCTGAATTCTTTTTAACCTCTGTATCACTCATATATCTTTTCCACTTATCCTTGTCACTACTTGATTGACAAATATCAAATAATTTTTCAACCATACCCATTTTATCGTCTTTTGTGTACGCCCAAACACCTAAAGCCGCGATACTCGCAACACCAATTATTGCCCAACCAACAGGACCTAAACCTAAAAAAGTAGCCGCAGCCGCTGCCGCTTCACCACCACCAACCGCAGCGGCCGCTCCTGCCCCTACCGCGACCTCAGTACCTACCACCGCCGCAGCTTCCGCTCCTCCTACCACCGCCGCAGCTTCCGCTCCTCCTACTACTGCCGCGGTTTCCGCTCCTCCTACTACCGCCGCAGTTTCCGCACCTACCGCCGCAGCTTCTGCTCCTACCGCAGCTTCCGCTCCTACCGCAGCTTCCGCTCCCGCAACTTCAGCACCTACCGCAGATTCGGCTCCTGCAACTTCAGCACTTGACGCAGCATTTTTTCCTATACCTGTGACTGATTTTACTACTTTACCTCCTCCAACAGTGTTTGTTGCAGTTTGAACGTTTTTATTAGACGCAACATCTTTTACCGCATCAATAACCTTTTCAGGTTTATTAATCCATTTTGAACCTTTAGGTGTTTTTCCTTTATCAACGGCAGAATCAAAAATATCACCATCTGGTGTCCTAAATCTTCTTGGTTTACCATCTGAAGTCCCATAAATATTAGTACCGGAATCACTATCTAAACTTTTTAATATATCAGCATAACCTTCATAACCTTCTTGTTCATTTAATGTCTTAGAACGATCGTAACCCATAAGGTTTTTAATCCTATTTAACTCCTCAAGTATAAGTTTTTTATCTTTCATAAAATGTTTTTAATATAAATATGTGATAAAATAGAAACCCCCATCAAAATGAAGGGGGTTTTATAATTTGTTTTACCATTTACTCACATCTGTAAGATCTAAAGTTGCATTTGCTAATTTACTATAGACCTCTACTATTTGTCCAATACCATTTGAGGTGAATTTATATTCATACTGACCATATTCACCGTAGATAACCTTTATGTGTTCTTTCCACTCATCCAATTTTTTAACCTGATCATCATCTAATGTAAATGTTTTCATATTATATTTTTTTAAATTGGTAAATCATCACCAACCTCAATAGGGTTTCTTGGTCTTAATGTCTGTAATCTTTGTCTTAAATATTCTAACCCTTCATCTTGAATAATGCCCAGGTCATTGGTTCTTTCTTGTACATGATTTATTATCCCCTCCCCCATCATTTCTACCGGTATTGGTTCTTCACGACCAACCATTTCTTCTTCCGGCTCCTCATACCCACGATATTTTTTTAACTTTTCCAATTCACTTTCACTAAATAACTTATAGTTAAAATTTTTATCTTTAACATCAGATTTTATTTCACTAAACAACTTATGTAATAATTCAAACGGAAGTCCTGTCTCCATTGAATCTATTCTATCATCTTTTTGATCGTAGATATGAATTTGTTGTTTACCATGGAAAAACCCAAATTTAAAATTATTTATTTTATCAATTACATATACAAGTACTCCATCTCTTGAGTGATTATAAAAGTAACTAGGGTCATGAACTGAAGCAGTACACCATTTTGTTTGATACCCATAAGATACAGATGCTTCATATGTTAATGGTTTAATACATAAATATTGATCATCCTCATAAACAACTTTTACTTCTTTTTTTGCCTTTTTAAATAGATCACGATTCTTAGCCATATACACCTCACTTGAGACCATATCCCAACTATCGTATTTACTAATGTCTTTTTCATTAGTTAAACCTCTCTCCATATAGTCACAAAACTCAACAAATAAATTCATCTCATCCCAACCATACAGGTGTCCAATCAATCTCTTTGTCATCCAACTATCAAAACTATTATCACCTAAAACCTCATCAAGTTTTCTTTCTCTTGGTGACGCTTCTTTAAGTACATATTTCGAATCGTTGTTAAAACTTTTTATAAGTATTTTAACCAAAAATTGAGTGTATTTTTTAGTACTACTAGTATCTAGTTTACCCATCAAATCAATTAAACTAATATTAACTAATTCGTTTTCTTTTTTAATTTTTTTAATTCCCATTTTCTATATTTTTTTCTTCTAATGATGTTCCAAGTATATATAATTCAAAAACTATTGTTATTACAATTTGAAAGAATCCACTGAATAACCACCAATTAAGTGGATTGTAATCTTTTTCAATCCATATCATAATGGCGTAAAATAAAAGGTTCTTTGAAAAGAATGCAAACGTGTTTAACTCCTGTTTCATTATAAAGGTAATCTATCTGCAATTTTCTTAATCAATTCTTCCTCTTCGTTTGTTAATTGATGATATGAGTTCCATATCTTGGTTAAGTTGTCTCTCAACTCTTCTTCACCTGGCGATTCTTGTTCTCCTCTAACTACTTTACGTATATTAGGATTTATATGTTCATCTAAAATACCATCATCATATAACAATTCCGCCATACCCATTTTATCTTGACGATCCATTTCGTCATAGATATCATCTAAATCAATATTAACATTTATCCAAGCCATCTGTTATTTTTTTAATAATAAGTAAAATTATTCATACTTCCAAATAAATCCGCCCGATTTTTTTGTTTTATTTGATAAATTAGATTTAATATCACCTTTAATATTATTGTCCTTCATCCAATTAAAGGCATCAGTCATACAATCATATTTTTTTAAAAAATTACCATCTAAATCAAATTGTAGAACACATTTACCATTTCTCTTTTTTGACTCCGATCGTTTTTTTATTAAATCATCACTTTGTTTTACACCTTTTAAAGGGCTTACATATCCCTCAGGAATGTTTTTAGGTGTTCCCTTTCTTAACCTATTTCTTTCCGATAAATCTGGTCTTGGTATGCCTATTTTAGATAATGCGGTTTTTGGATTTGGTTTTCCTTTATTATGAGCAGGACGACCTTTGTATTTTTTTGAGATTAACTTTGAGAACTCGTTTCGGATCCTTTGGTATTGTCTTGAGTTTACTTTATATCTCATACCATTCCTATCTTGGTTACACATACCCCATAACGCAAATTTCAATTTGTATTCATCAGGATGTATCTCACAAAGTAATAAATGAGCAATAAAATGTTCCTTTGCTGTTAATAATACAATGTTTGGGTGTGTTTTCCACTCTACAGTTTTTCCTTCACCACCCAAACATTTTGGGATTATGTGGTGTGATTCATAGTATACCCCACAATTTTTAATTCTATTTTCACTCTTCGCCCTCAGGATTATCTGGTCGTACACTTTTTTGTAGTTCATAATATTTCTCCATAGCAATTTTATTTATTCGTTCTTTGTTACGATGGTAATACTGATTAGCCCATTTTTTTTGAGCCTCTTTTTTCTCCTCTTCCGTTTTGTATTTTTTTAATCGTCCCATATAATATAAATATATTACTAATAGAAAAAAACTAATATAAATTAATATATTTTAATGTGAATCACCGTAATTATTTTTCTCACTTGCTATCAAATAATCAGGGTTAATGATTTTAGCAATTTTGTGTCTACTACCATCCAAAGATTTAACAACAACACCTTCGTGAGGAACTTTAGTCCCTTGAATATAGTTACCGAACACGTATTTATCTTGTTTTTCTTTTGACCAAGGACCTGAATATAATGTTTCAACCTCATCTAATTCTAAACATTGGAAGTGTGTTGTTTGACTTAAATTATCTTCATAATGTCCATCAACCTCAACATCAAAACCAGCAAAACGAATCTCCGTTAAACCATAATCATAATTCTTTTGGATTCCGTGTCCGAAGATCTCACCATAGATAATAAAACCAGAACCTATCCCATCAGGTGAATAAACATCTTTAACGTGATCCCAAAGTTTTCTACGAATATCGTATTTTATTGCTATGTCTTCCCACACATTTCTATCATAAAATCCTTGTGAATCAGAACCTTTTTCTACATTATGGCTACCCACAACATATTCATATCCAATCCATTGATTACCAAACCATCCACGAATCTTATCTAAGAATGAAAGTTTTTTCTTTCTTACAATTCCGTAACGAGCATTGGTCCCGTGTAATTTACGAGTAATACATACCTCATCGTCCTCATTAAACATATCCGGTACATTTTTCATATTTGGGAATTTGTAGTAAACGTGGAAGTTAGGGTTTTGGTGGTACTTGAATTTTCTACCCCCAACACTCATCTCAACCATCTTAACTGGTGGTTCGTATTTGGTGATACCTAATAGTTCCATTAAATCTTCTCCTTCTGTAAGAGTGGGGTATTTTCTTAAAGCAGGAATAGTATTCTTACTCATAATTAAACACTCAGAGTAAACTTTACGAAGTTTAACGGTACGAACTCTTTGACCTTTTCTTAGGTAATTAGTTACACCCATTAAATCAGATAATTCAACGGGGATTACCGCATCGGTAGTTGCAACAACAACCTTATCACCAACACTGTATTCACCTTTCTTAGTAATGGCTTGCCAACCACCAACCAATGCAAGTTCAATGTTATCCGCACCTTCTATTGGTATAATCTCTCCGATTATTCCAACATAACATACACTATTTAAATTTTCCATTTCTTATTTTTTAATTAATATCATACAATCCGTTTTTTTGATCCTCTTCCATCATTTTTATCAAAAGAGCCTCTCTACTATATTTTCTAATTAACTTGAACGTCTCTTTGATATCTGTAAAATCAGATGGTGGTGTATCGTTTCTCACAGGAAGAAAAATTATAGTAAATCCGTGATTTCCCGCAAACTTTTCTTTTACTCTGATACCACAGATTTCATCAATATAAACCCACGGGTAATTACCTGAAAGTTTAACTTCAATTCCAATTTTTTTCAATCTTTCAACAAACCTTGTGATCTTATCACCGGTTTTCTTTACATTAGTTTCTGTTTCCATTTCTATATAAGTTCCAAATTTAGTTTCTCTCTTCTTTTGATCCATAACATTCCAATTTTTTATTAGTTATATTCCACAAATCTTTTTTTCCTTCCGTCATATGACAATTATGTTTCTTTCCCGTTCTTTTACCAAACTCTACAATCATATCATTATGTCGGTTACGAATGGTATGAGGACATTCTTTACAGGGTTTTTTCATTTCTTATCTAAGATTGAATCAACATATTCTTTTGCATCTTTCAACTTTTCAAAGTCATATTTAACATCATTAATGTTAACAACATATGATTGCCACTTAGTGAATCTCTTATCGTCTTTCTGAAATGTGCGCGGGTCTCTACGTCTGAAATAATCTTTGACTTTTGATCCTTCAAACTTTGTGATTATTACACCACGATATTCCCTTTTAGTTTCTTTAGTTGTCCACATAGAAACAAAGGTAATAAATTAATTTGGATTTGACAAACTATTTTTTGAATTTAAATTCGGTTTCTATTTTTCTTTTACCGTATTTTTTTTCCATCAGTTGTTGATGAAGTTCCCAATTGATTATAGATTCATTCATTGGTTGATCGTCTTCTGCCATTGCGTAAAGTTTACCTAGTTTTTTAATAATTTTGTTTGCGTCGTCAGATAATTGTTTACATATATCTTTAAAGAACATAATAGGATCATCATCATACTTTGTCAAATAGTTGATGAATTTTTGTCTTACTTTTTGTAAGTTTTTTTCTTCTTCATCTTGCGGAAGTAATCCACCACCAAATGCATTATTAAATAAAGCCCTAATACCATATCTGTCTAAAGGTGTTGATGTCATTTGATCAAATAACTCAACGTTATTATTCACCAAGTTCACATAAACTAATTTTAATGTTATTTTAATCTTTTCGTCTTCAGTTAAATTTTCATTATATTGTCCAATATGTTTAATTAACGCATCCACTCTATCCATTTGTTCTTTTAAACCATCAATTAACTTTTCAAAACTATAATCCCTAATTTCTAAAATCTCTTTAAATGATCTGTCTTCTTTAAGGAAATTTAAAAACTTAGATTTTAAAATTTTCCTTTGTCTCATTCTTGACGCAAGTTCAGTTGGTCTAACTAAACTTTCGGCAACTTGCATAAAATAATTGTACCTCATAAACTTATGGTCAATCTCAGGTATTCCAAACCTTAAATTTCCTTTAGAGTAAGTTTGGTATTGAGCGTCTTTACCAATTAAATCAAATTGTTTTTTCTGTTTGTCGTACTTATGTTTTAACTCATGAGCCAAAGTGGATTCAGTTTCAACACGATCTTGTGTAAATCTTTCATATAAATCTTCAGGTTCCCATTCATTACCAACGACAAATGTTATATGTAATTCTATTTCAGTATCTAATAACTGAACTTTTAATTGTATTTTTCTATTATAATTAAAATTTTGACCCATAGCCATAGATGCAAGTTCAGCCTTCCCATCATAACCTGGAATATGCTCAACATTAACATGAAGATCAAGTGAATCAATCTGATAATCCGAAATAGTTAAATCAACACTTTGGTTAAAAATATATTCGTCTTTTTTATAATCAATTCCCTTAATTAAATTTTCAACTATTTCATATAAATCTGATGCAGTATCTAAAATACCTTCAGGAACCCCTAACGCTTCGTTAAGTATTTTGTATTGTGTTTCTGTTAATATAATCTTCATACATATAAATATGTTGGAGTTGTAATTTAACCCACAACCCCAACAATATCATCTAAATGGTGATCATCGTTCATCTCAGAGACAATATTTCTTTTATCCATCATGTGTACAATCTCGGTAATACTATATGGTTGGAGGTTGTTTCCATCCACACCAACGTCCAATCTTTTACCTTTACCCCATTTTCTACTTGCCGGTAAGTGAACGTGTCCGTGAAGGTGAACCACCCCTTTATTAAGACCATTCCAACTTTCAAATGGATAGTGAGTCATCACAAAGTTTTCTCCACCAATGTTAACCTGTAGGTAATCACTAACAGATAAGAACATATCTTTAATGCCATCTCTATTGTTTTTGATATGGTGATCGTGATTACCAAGAACCAAGTGAATGTTTTTACATACCAATCGGTCCAAGAAGATTCTAATAAACTCAAAACCACCAAAAGCAACGTCACCCAACATAATTAAAGTGTCGTCTTGACCAACTTTAGAGTTGATGTTATCAACCAATGCGTTATTCATTAGTTCTAACGTTGGGAAATTTCTTGTACTATGGTCTGGCACTTTCCCATCAGTAGTTCTCCAATCAGTTACACCTCTACAAATGTTTTTATGGTTGTAGTGGGGATCTGATGTGACCCACACTCTACCTGTCGTTAATATTTTATCAAATTTCATTTCTTAAATTTTAATTTCAAATCTATCTTTCATTAACTGTATTTTATCTTCAGGGACTCCGTGTTGATTAATCCCACCATGTCTATTCTCAACAATCACACAAAACACTTTATAATCAAATATTTCCGCCATATCAAAATACGGTTTCATTTCCCATTCTTGAGTAAATGTGTTTGAAACAACAATTACGTTATTAATATTTGCGGTATGATTTAATATCATCGCAGTATTAACACTATCTTGACACCACTTATGTGCTTCCTTTATTTTGGTGAAGTCAAATTTATATTCACCATTATCCATAAAGAACATATCAGTCTCAAAATGAGCACCACCTAATGATTTAGCAAACGTAGATTTACCTGATCCAGGCACACCTCTAACAATATATAATATTTTTTCCATAACTTAATTTTTTACCCAACCAGATTTATTGTCAGGGTTAACTTTTATCAAACCTTTCTTTAACAAGTCATACGCAATGTTCCAAGCCTTATACCCAATAACCTTGTCATATCCTTTTTTATCTTTAGTATCTAACAAAATGTGATCAAAAACCCAAACAACCCCTTCTTTTTCCAAGAGTTCCATAAATAATTGTTCTTTCTTTGTTAGTTTCATACCACAAATATAACGCTTTAATTGGAATATACAAAAAAAAATATCATAAAAAAAGGGAGATCTCTCTCCCTTAATAAATTTTTAGTTTTAACTATTAATATATTCTTACATTTCCTCCCGGTGTTGATACCTTTGGTTCTTCAGCTCCTCCCCCTCCAGTTGAAGATCCACCTGTAAGAGCCATCATAATTTGATTTCTTGTATTTTGATCTCTTTTACAATCGACGGTTAATCCCGCATCTTTAGTGTTATTTAAATATTGTTTTACTTGTCTTAAAGCATCACACATTTCTTTTTTACGTAAATCTCTTTGTCTTTGTCTTTCAGGATCTACATTACCTCCTCCTCCTCCACCACCACCTACTACTCCACTTCTTCTACCTCTACCACCTGTACCACCTGTACCACCTGTACCACCTGTACCACCTGAACCACCTGAACCACCACCTCTAATAACCTGGTCAGTACCCTCTTTTGCGTCTTCACCAAATAAAACTTTTTGTGTTGATCCACCACCACCAACGTCTTTATATTCAGCATCAATCACTACATTATATTCATCTAAAACATTTAAAATTTTAAAGTACCCATTATTATCACTTAGTTGTGTATCACTAGTATTAGGAGATACTTTAATCCATTTACCTTCATCCTTTGTCGTATAATTATGTTTTCTACCCGAATACTTTATAGGTGATGCAGCATCATAAGCCATAATTTTTTTAAATGTTAACTCATCAACATCACCCGTATCTTCCAAGTTAGTATCTTTTTGTTGGAAAGCTAATACCGCTTTTTGCGTTTCAGGACCATAACCACCTTTAGTACTAATACCTAATTTTGTTTGTATTGCAACAACATCAGGACCCGTACTTTTAAGCGTTAAAGGTCTTGTGTATTCTGTTGCAGATGCGGGTAATTCTGTTGCAGATGCGGGTAAAACATTCCGTGCGTTAAAGGCTTCAGTACCTATTATTGCCTCTAAAGTTGCATCATCAACAACTCCATCAGTTCTTAATGGTGTTGGAAGTTTAGCTCCTTCAGTTGTTTGGAATTTAATTACCGCTTTTTGAGTGTCTTTTCCAAATTTGTTATCAACAGGTCTTAACTTTAATGCCTTTTGTATCAACCCAACATCAGGGTCTTCCGCACCTATCCATAAAGTTTGTTCTTCAGTTAATAAATTATGTCTAAAACCTCTGATTCTATTGTTACTTACACTATCTTCTAATAAATTACGATTAGGTGCACCTTGGATACTATTGTCACTTTTACCATTATCATTAAAATCGGGATCTGTAGTTAAAACTATTTTATTTTGTTCCGGTCCTGGAATTGCCCAACTAAAATATTCAGGGTTAATATATGGTACTATATCATCATAACTCCAAGCATTAGTTGATAGTGAAAATTGTATTTTTTTATCATTACAATCAAACTCAGTTATAACTTTATTACTATCCATTTGTACCCCTACATCTGTGTAATCAGTACCTCTTTGGTCTTTTGCAACACCATAAACAAACTTATCAATAATAGGATTACCTGTGTTTAATTGATACCCAACACCTCCAGGTATTTGTTTCGGTTTATTCACTAATGCCGGATTACGTCTTGGAGAATTAGGGTCTATACAGTAATAACCTTCAAACGATACTTGATAAGAACCAATTTCTCCATCACCAGTATGAGGGGTATATTTACGACCCACACATTTCCATGCTTCCCCATCACTACCCGCTCTATATGCCTCAATTGTATCATATCCACATTTTTTAGCATTTGCTAATAATGTGTCGTTCAATGTTTCTTCACTTTTTTTAGTATTTTCAATACTATCACCAACAGATTTCCAATATTCGTCACGTTTAGCCTCTGTTAAATCAATTGACTTAGTTAATGAATGTATTGAAGCTTGAGCAACATAATAAGAATAATCATCTGATCCAACATTAGCAACCGACGCTCTATATATATTACCATATCCAAGGTCCTCTCCTCTTTTTACAGTAGCACACCATGATGGGAAATCTAACTGATAAATTATACTTCTAACTTTATCCTCTACCGTATCTGTCGCTCTGTACTGAGTAATAAGATCCTCCACTACTTGTTCAATATTTGAACTTAGAGGTTTACCCATTTTTAAAGTATTACATTTTTTCGATAATTCATCTACCGCTAAATCAAGATTACTACGACTAATACTTGCAATTTCTGTTTGAGCATTTTTAGCTAGCCAGTAACTAGCACCATCAGCCCCAATACAAAAACCACCATCAACACATGGGTTGAACTCTATTTTAATATTATCATATGTTTTATCACCAACTGTTACTTTACCAGTGTCGTAACTCTCATTTAACAAACCATAACTTTCATTTAGACTTTGTCTAACAATTCTTTTTAATAAACTATCTGTAATTCTTTTCATGTCTTATCCAATTATAGCTTTTTTTATGGCCTTAGCCGTCAAAGGACCAAATTTACCGTCGGCATCTAAACCCGCATTTTTATTGGTATTTAACCAATTCTGTATATCTAAAATGGTGTAATCCTGAGTCTGCTCAACCAAAACATTGGTCTTTACCCCATGTTTGCTTAGTATGTCTCTGATCTCACTTTCCGTTAATTTTAATTTATGCAACATAAGTATTGTGTCTTAAATTTATTTTATTATATAAATATACCTATATAATAAAAAATAAATAAAAAAAGGGAACCGAAGTTCCCATTTTAGGCCCGACATTGGATAAATGTCTGACTCCACCACCTTGTTTTTCTAAACAAGGAAACAATTAGTTTGTTACCAACGCCTCAATCTTACTTTTAACTTGTTCAGTTAATGAAACTTCCTTAACGTTAGTAACGATAACCGAATCTTTCAATACCTTATTTGGGATGTGAACCAAGAATGTATCTCCGTTGAAGAAACTCAAGTCTTCTTCTAATACCAATGCTCCGTGTACCATCTTCAAAAAGATTCTGAATTGTGTCTGATCCATGAATGTCTCGTTGATTAAATCACCGAACTTATCACTTACTACTTTTATGTTGAAACCCGTCTTATTCATATAACAAATATAGTTAATTATTTCTCAATTACAAATTTTTTACCCACTTTTTTTAGTGTACCAACAAAATCTTTTTGAGGATCAATACCTGACCAAAAACCAGAACCATCAGACCAAACGCCACGTTTATTATTTTTATAAACCGTTTCACCTTCAAATATAATATAATCAGGTTGATCATTTTCAGTCAAAGCATATGCTCTTGTCATTTCTCTACTTTCAGATGGTGTGTAAATACCTGACCAATCTTGTCTACATAAAAATGTTGCTTGTCCAACAATTACTTCTTGCCCATCAAGGGTTGCTTTCTTGTTGAATTTTTTCTTGAATGTATTGATGTAACTACCCATATGTTTTTTTGTTTTTACAAATATACAAATAAAAATGACATGGCATAAAAAATCCCATACTTTTTTCTCAAAAAACATGGGATTAATATTGATAAACCAATTAATTCGTAGAAAGGAAGGGTATTGGTTGTTTTTTTGTGTAATATAAATATATAATACTTTAGTAAAAGTCAAAAAAATTTACTTTTAATTTAAAATTTTTGTTAAAATCTTGTATAATTCTTCATTTTTACCAATTGGAAGGTCTTCTAACGTAAAAAACCCAAAATCTGAATGTTCATGCCCATCTTTTGCTTTATCCAAGTTTGGTGTCATTTTCTTGTCAGATTCATATAGATACACATAAATTAAACCCTTCGGATCTCCATCATCATCTTTTTTTGTTATGAACCCAACCAAACTTATTTCGTCTTCAATCTTAATGTTTGTCTCTTCATAAAACTCACGATAAGCACAATCTCTTGGAGTTTCGTTTGCTTCCATATGCCCTGATGGAATAAACCATTTACCCGCATAAGTTTCATGGTCAGCTCGTTTACATAACAAAACTTTATTACCATATTTTAATATTACACCTGAACTTCTATCTGATTTCATTATAAGAATATATTTATAAGTATATGGAATTAATAGTAAACAATAATTTATTCAATGTCAAATGTGTTATAACCAGTAAAGACATACAAAACGGTATGATGGATAAAAAATTTGATAAAAGTTTTGATGGTATGTTATTCATAATGAAGGATGGTGATCATTCTTTTTGGATGAAGAACTGTATCATATCTTTAGATATAATTTTTATAAAAGATAATAAAATTAACAAAATACATAATAACTGTAAACCGTGTGACGCACCTGAATGCGATCGTTACACAGGTAATGGAGATATGGTATTAGAACTTAAAGGTGGTACTTGTATTAAATACGATATAGCTGAAGGCGATACTATTATTTTACAAGATTAATCTTTCATTTTTTCTTTCAATACTCTCACAAACTCATTCTGAACCATCTTTGTAAATTTTACATAAGGTGAATCATCTGACTCAGCGTTATATTTGTATTTACCCTCAGGTGGTCGTTTAGATCTACCTAAGTAAGATAACCCAGAAATATTTGTAATACATTTGTGACCACCGCTATTAGATTGAATAAGGTCCCAAGCGTTCACACTAATTGAATCTAACAATTTCATTTCTTCGTCTCTTAATTCACTGAATGGTTTTTTCATTATCTTATCAACATCATTAAGAATGTCCTCCCCATCAATCATTTTTTTAAATTCTTTACCATATAACGCATTGAAATCTCTGAATGTAAAACCAACTGATTGCTCACCAAAATCTTTTCCCGATTCTGATATCCATTTGATTGTTGATAGAGGAATATCCTTGTCCTGTAATTGTGATTTCCACTTGTTTAACACCTCATCTTTAATCTCACCTAAGTTCACACCTTTAAGTGCCCTTTCTTTCTTAAATGGGTTACAAGACGCTTGTACCAACCCTAAAGGCCAAGCAATTACTAAGAAGTCAGCCTCAGGATTATTTCTGAATGGTGTATATCTATCGTAGGATCCTGGTTTCATCATACTACCACCACCATACTGAACAATAACATTATCATCAACGTTAACATTCTTATGTGTCTTCATTGTTTGAACATAGTTCTCTTTGTTTTTTTCCAAAGATTCAACATCCGCATAGTTCTTTTCTTTTATCTGAGATCTGATGTTTAATAATATACTTAATAAAGATGGATTCGCATTCATTACAATATTTTCCAAGAACCCTGGTTTGTTTTTGAATGCCAACAATAACTTATTAGTTACCATACCCATTACCATTTTGTTTCTTTGTAAGGATTGATCTTTATCAACCTTAAACAAATAGTTCATTACTTCTTCAGGACTAATATCATGTTGAGCATAGTTTGCAGAATCTACAGTTGAAATCAAAGTAATATCATCTGTTGGGAAAATGTCTCTTGGAGATACGGTTTGAGATATTGTTTCAACATTTGACCTTGAAGATTTAAAATTAGTTGCGGTACCTTGTTCAACACCAGCTTGTGTGTCGTGGTGATCCGTGTGAATAACAAACATTGGTTTACCATGAGCAAAGTCAACTAACACTGGCATAACATCACCTTCGGCATCTAATTTCTTAATCGCAAATTCCTTATCACCATATTGGATAATCTCAGCGTCAACCACTTTTATACCGTTTTCTTCTAAGTAATTTTTCATACCCAACGCAGTGGTAACCCCATCTAAATCTTGGTGAAAGTATATTTTAGCCTCAGGATATCTTCTGGATAATTCTCTGATATTTCTTATTCCCGATTCTGTTATTAATTTTTTATTCATACTTATAAATATTTTTTGGGTATAAAAAATTAAAATTCACATATTGCGTGATCTCCAAACATATTGTCGTATTCGTCTTCCATGGTATTCAATTTATTATAAATACCATTAAAAACTAAAACTTCCACATTATAGTGGAAGTTCTTTTATTTGTTCTAAAGCTTTAAAATAATTAATCCTTGTCTCAGCAATCTTTTTATAATTTTCACTTAATTCAATTCCTAACCATCTACGTTCTAATATTTGAGCAGCTACTAATGTTGTTCCTGATCCAGCAAATGGGTCCAATATTACATCGTTTTTGTAGGATAGTATTTTAATCGCTTTGGTTGGTATATCCATGGAGAAAGTCGCCTTGGTGAGTGATTTAGTATCCGCAAAGTAATTCCACTGACCAAACACAAGTTCCATAAACTCTTTCTTATCTTTTTCCTCATACACTACTTTTTTCTTTAATGTTCCATCTTCCTGTTCAATTTCAGTTGGAACTCCTTTCCATTGTGGTTCACCTTTAACTTTTTTGATGTGATGTTTTTTGTAAGCTAAAATAACACATTCCTTTGGATTATAGATGTAAGGACTTGACGGTGACATCCAAGAACCCCACGCAGTAGTTTTAGATCTATGTGGTGATTGTTCTTCCAAGTCAACAATACCAAAGAATCCAAATCCAATTTCCTTCATTATCTGATACATTTCAGAAACAAAGAAGATACGACCACCTTTCTTTTGTCTGTTAATCTCATAAGGAATGTTAAGAGCAATACGTCCATCGTCCTTCAATACGTTATACGCTTCGGTTAACCAATTCTTAGCAAATACCAAATACTCATCAAATTCAACATCATCATCGTGTACATCATACTCAATCCCAACCCCATAAGGTGGTGATGTTACGATTAAATCAACAGATCCTTCAGGTAATTTTTTCATTACCTCAACACAATCTCCCTTTATAATTTTTCCTGTTTCTATCATGTTATTTTTTATATTGTGTTTCTAAGTATTCAAATAAATTTAAAAACTTTGGTATCTCACCTTTGGTTTTAAGATAATAATCCCTCATTTTTAAACAATTTAATCCGTATTTTCTATCGTGACCTAAACGATCCTCAACGTTTTTAATTTTTACGTCTGTTGTTAAAATATAGGATATTTTATTTATAATGTCCAAGTTTGTTACCCTAAATGATGTACCGATATTAAATATAGTGTTAATAATCTCATCATCAAACATTAAATCACAGATTACTTTTACGTTATCGTAAACATACATCCATTCCCTAACTTGTTTACCATCACCATACACAGGAATTTCTTTACCTTCTTTAATTGATCTAGCGATTGTAGGTAAGAACTTTTCCTCAAATTGGTGTTCACCAAAGTTATTACAAGTTCTTGTAATAATATATGGTAAACCATAAGTTCTGTTAGCAGATAAAACTAACATATCAGATGCCGTTTTAGTTGCGGAATAATATGAACTAGGTTTTAAATTATCATCTTCAGTTGCCGTATGATTACTTGAGAAGTGTTCGTCCATATCACCATAAACCTCATCGGTTGAAATATGAATAAACTTCTTTAACCTTTTATTATTTCTTGATATCTCTAAAAGGTTAAAAGTCCCTTCAACATTTGTTTTAACAAATGGAAGTCCGTTTGTGATTGAATTGTCAACATGAGATTCTGCTGCGAAGTGAACAATATAATCAAATTCACCTAATTCATCTGCGGTTACATCACAAATGTCTTTTTGTAAGAATGAAACATTATGTTTAATGTTCGTTTTACGTCCAGCATATGTCAGTTTATCAATACAAAGAACATCACATTCAAAGTTATCTAATAAGTAATTTATAAAAGCGGAACCTATAAAACCCGCACCTCCTGTTACTATTATTTTCATTTTTTTTCTAATGTTTCTATATGATGTTCTAAGTACCATAAAGCTTTCTTAAGATCTTGTAATTCTTTATCCGAATCTTTCTTTCCCGCTCTTGATATATACTTTACCGTATTTCCTAATGAGAATCCTAATTCCCAAGCATCAATTACTTTGATTGCCTCATAAGGGTTATCTTCTCCTCCGTAATGTTGGGGGTGATTTACTTGTTCCATTTTTGGTGGAGGACACATACAAAGTACGTTAGCTCCACATACACATTCTTTTTCCATTTATTTTATTTTTTTTACAGGTACACCCACGTATGTTCCAGATTCCCCTATATGTTTAACCACCGCACCATTCATACCTATCGTAGTTAGAGAATGGATTGATAACTTTTCTTTAATTGTTGAATTATTTCCTAAATATACAAGGTCATAAATTCTAACATTTCCTGATACTACCGATCCTGGCATTGCACTAAAAAAATCTCCAATCACACAATCATGTCCAATATGATTACCTCTATTTAATATTGCGTGTTTACCAATTTTAATATTTGTTGTTAAAATAGAATTTGCCCCAATAAAACTACCTTCACCAATTTCAACATCATCCATTATTAATGCGGTTGGGTGTGCAAATGTGAAAAATCTTACACCCTTAGGTAGTCTTTGGATTGTATCGTACCTATCTCTTGGATCCGCAATAGCAACCATTACCTCATATTTCTCTATATCTAATTCAGATAATGGTAATGTATCATTACTCATATATTGATCATCGACAAACCTAACGAGTTTGATTCCCATTTGAGCCATCACTTCTCTTGCGTGACCACCATTACCAATTAGTGCTTTAATCATTGTTTATAAATGTCATATTTAGATAGATCAGGGTATGGTAACTCTAAATCTTGATTATGTCTCTTAGAACCATCCAAATTATAAAACTGACTCATCATAAGTAATCCTCTCGCTGCCAACTCAGGCATCATATAAAAGTTCCACCCTAACATATCAAAATTATCATCATGATATGAACATTCTCTTCTACCACTAAATCTCGCTCTTTTGAACCATAACATAGCCTTATGGTCATCAGTTAAAATTGCACCACCCTTACTAAGTTTTAATGTTTTATATGGTCCTGTGAATGAAAGACACATATGTGATTTTGGAATATACATATCGGCAGTAAAACTCAATGCGGAATCCCAAACATTACTTGGTGATAGTTGGTACGCCCCTTTAATCATATCTCCGACAACAGGAGTAAAATTAACTTTAAAACCAGCGTGAATTATTTCACAAGGAACCGAAGGGTAAGTTTTAGATGGACAATCTATCATATCCGTATCCAAACTTTTCTTTATATTTTTTTCATAATATAACGCCAAAAATAAAGCGTTACTCATATTATCCAATGCAATAGCGTATGGTGATCCCGTGTAATCACACAACGCTTTTTCAAAATCTTCTGTTATTTTGTGTACTCCGTTTGCCATACGTATTCTAACTTAACTTTCATTTATTTTTATTTATATAATTTGTTATTTCTTTCTTGTCTTTTCCTTCAGTAAACATCCTATAGACATTACGTGAAAATTCATCCGTACACAACACTGCGTCGGTATTTAAATAAGTCATAATATCATTTAAGTGAATAAGAATATTTTCTTTCTTTAAAAATCTTTTGTTAAAACCCATGTTTAATCTTCTAAAAATTCTTTTTCTATTTTCTTATCCTCTTGATCATTATTGTAATTTCTTGCTTGATTAATTAACATTATTGTTTTTCTTTTGAATAACGGTAATAAGGTTTCTTCAATTGGGAAATCACCTTTACTAATCATTTCTAATACCGGTAATTTTGTTCTGTTTTCAGTATCAGAAAATGTAGTTATTATTTTTGGTATTGTCAATTTGGTTTTATCATCACAATAAATTAATTTAACACTTGTCTTACTTTCAGGTGATTTTTTTGCTGCCGGAGATACCCCATATTCCCAAACATAATACTTGTTGTCTCTTTTATCCAAATGGAAGAAGAAACCTTTGTTGGATAAAATTTCCTTTTTGTTCTTCCTGTATTTTGTTTCAATACTATCAAAAACTATTGTCCATACAGATTTTGCAATGTTGAAGTACTCCAACATTCTTGGTGCAGTGTATTGTAAAATTTTTGTAAACTCCTCATACTCATCAGATGACATATCAGGAACATTTTTAATTTTAAGGTCCTTAACTAATAATTCGTCGTCAACTGAATTGAATTTCTTATTCGTATATATGATTTTCTTATCTCTGATAAGTGTTTGTATGTTTGCTAAATGTAATGATAATTCTATAAATCCAGGGTAAAGTTCCATGTTATCTAACTTTTGTCCCATACGTTGGAAATATGATAATAACTTATATTCTTTATGTTCCCTATCAATTGGCCTTTCAAACATCCAATCGGTGTCCATTACAAATTCTATTTTTTTATTTCTTGCCATTAAACATAAACATAATAATATAATTGTATTCTGTAAAGGTATTATTCAATTCTCATTACAACAAAAGTTGTATCGTTAACTAAATCTGTATCATATGAACCATCATACCCATTTATTGAACCATAATCACCATCATTAACTAAACTTTCCAGTAATGATCTTTTATTAACAAAATTTTCAAGTTCATCACCCATATCATTTAACCAACTTGCCGGGTCATCTCTAATTTCTTGTAACTTATCATCAACCGCTTCTTCAACCTCATCATCATTTAAATCACCATCAGGATAATCTTTTATATCTTGTATTTCAACATCAATGTCTTCTATTTCACTTTCAATTTCATCAATCCTTGAGTCATTATCCGATTCATGTTCACCATCTTCATCCTCATCTTCATAGTATACTTCATCAACTTTTTTACCGTTTTGGTAAATTTGCCATTTATTTTCAGACCATTCAACAATTAATAAATTATCCATATAATCTTTAAACTTAAAGTACTTCATGCTTTCAATCTCTTCCTCAATAAGAGGAGATCTAGCACCATTTTTAATCAAATACGTTTCTATCTCAAGAGACCTTTTTTTGTTATTTAATTGTTCAATTTCTTTATCTTGTCTGAGACTAGTTTCTTTAGTAACACCATAATTGTCAGGATCTTCAGTAACCCATTCACGAATCATATCTTCATAATAATCCGCAACATCATCACCATCAATATGGTCCGATAAAGTACTTCTACTAAAATTATTTAAATCGTTTATCATTTCTTCATAATACTCTTCCACAGAGCTATCAGCATCACGTTCAGTTCCAACCGCATAAATATTACCCCCACTATCATCATGTACGGATCTAAATGTATCCATATCGTAATGTTTACCGTCAGGTATTAAATCATACACATCGTTATCATTTCCTTTAAGTCTATCTATATCATCTTGAAGATCACTACGTTCCATATCCAATTCGTCAAGAACCTCAGGATCTTCCTCGTTATCTATCCTTTCCTCAAGTTCCTCCATTCTTTTTTCAAATTCTTTTAATTCTTCGCGTTCTGAATCAGTTAAATATCCAATATCTCCCTGTTGGGTCATATATTCAAATACCACATTTGCCATTATACCTTCTTTATCAATTTCAGGATTATCTAAGTTCCACTCATCATCTTCTCGTCTTTGTTTCGCCTCTTGTCTCAAAGCCATTTCTTTTCTTCTCTCAAGTTCTATGCTATATGGTGTGTCCCAATAACTAAAAGTACCACCAACTGTAATACCCTCAATACTTACAATACCTGAGGAACGAACATTTAAATTACCAGTTACGATTAACTCACCCAAATTAGTTATTTGTTTTAAACCCATTAAGGATAAGTTACCATTTACTCTTATTTTTTTACCTCTAAAGTCAGGAAACTTAGGAATGGCCTGTGCCTTATAGTTAACAGACTTTAATAGATCCATATATTCTTCTGGAGTGAAATCTTCATATTCAACATTATCATCTTGTTCAATAATAATATTCTTTATTAATCCAATTAATTCACCCTCATTAATTCTAACAACTTTTTTCATATTACAATAAATATTTAATGGTTTACAAAATATGAAACTTCTCTGATATTTATAATTAAATAAACCTATTAAAAACAAATATTATGGGATGCGGATGTAAGAATAAAGCAAATCAACAAAATGCTCAGTCACCTCAACAAGCTCCACAACAACCAGCGGCGAATCAATCTACGGTTCAAGAGTCGGTAAAGAAAATTGTTGAGAAGTATTACAA
>Ga0164292_10000737_pt1 | contig 25985 bp, 52 predicted proteins | sample GEODES117metaG_FD_111486 | JGI IMG/M metagenome (GOLD analysis project Ga0164292, IMG submission 111486) | Eutrophic lake water microbial communities from Lake Mendota, Wisconsin, USA - GEODES117 metaG | ecosystem: Environmental > Aquatic > Freshwater > Lake | place: USA: Lake Mendota...
AGATGCTGCGGTTCCAAGACCAGGTATGGTGCTGGCCGCACCGGATGCTATTTCCATTCCGGCTCCAGTCCAGTCGCCCTCAAAGGCTCTTTGTATTGCAAACAGTCCGCCGGCTATGGCACCCGCTATTGGTATTTTTTTCAATGCAGATTTACCAACATTTTTACCAATAACTTTTGGTGCTATTTTTTCAAACGCAGATTTTGCAGACTTTGATATAATTTTTCCAGCACCAGTTTTTGCTATACCTTTTGTGATAGCACTTGTTGCAACCTTTGCGACACTACTTACCGATTTAGCGGCCTTTGTGGCCACCTTTGCGATTGATTTTACGACCTTCCCACCAGCCAAACCCCCAACTATTGATGTTATAGCTGAAATGATTTTTTTAATAGATTTTGGAAATAAAGATAACGCCGCAGTTGCTGAACCTATTCCAAATATAAAATCTTTTATTTTACCAAAAAACGATTGACTTTGTTCTTGAATTTTATCGGTTTGATCTTCTTTATTTTTAATTTTTTCTTTAAATGCGGAACCTTCTGGTTTTGTGCCAGCTTCTCTTTGATCATATAGAAAATCTAAGTATTCTCTTTGTAAGTTATTTGAAATTTGTAGTTGTTTTACAATTTGTTTACCAGTCTCGGTGTCTGCTTGTGCTCCATATGCACCCGCTGCATTAACATCGGCAAATACAGGAGGCTTCATTCTTTGTAGATTTACGTCATTTTGATTTTCTGCCCATTCTCTATATTTTTCTCTTCTTTCGTTTGAGCCTTGTTTTGCCTCCTTATACACTCCGTAGCCGGCGGCCGCCAATGCCATTAATTTTTGAGTATTTGGTCCAAAAGATGCAAGTCCTAGTGCAAATGCAGGCGAAATGGACTTTAGTGCACCTCCCATACCTGCTAAGGTTAATTGACCATACGGATTTTTTTGAGATTTTAAATTATTATTTTTAGCTTGATTTCTTTCTGACATCAAATGGGGCAATACTGTTGATGTGGAGGTTTCGGCATTCTCCTCTCCTTCTACAGTCCACTTGTTTTTGTCAGATCTCTTTAATTCGATGGTTTTGGGTCCATCGTGAGTTTGTGCTTTGTAAATTATCGGTGATAAAGAGCCTTCCATCTTAGTGCCTTACTTATTCTTTGAATTTGAATTCCATTTTTTCTCAAATGCAGAGAATCCTACGTATCCACCGACCACAGATGCCATAACGAAATAAAACCAAGTTATAACTTCTCCTAAAATTTTCAATCTCGATTCGGGCACGACAAAAAGTGCCCAATAAGTTACAAGCATAATAGAAAATAAAGAAAAATATGCCATTCTTCTTCTATTTCTCCACGTATCACTAATTTCTACAGAGCTTTCATCAATTTTTGTATCCGTTTTGTCTTCGATATCTTCCTCGAATCTAGGTGCACCCCCTAATGCCACTATTTCTTTATTGTGTGGTTTATTGGGTTTAAGTCCTTGTCTTTCTATTGCAGATGCAACCAAACCTTTATTTTTTGTTTTAGTGGCTTTATCTTTCATAGAATTTTATTTCATAGCTTTCTTTATTCTTTCATTTTCTTGTTCTATCCAATCATTTAATAATGCAATGTAGATTTCTCTTTCTAAGGGAATCATTTCTTCGATTTCTCTTAATGAGTATTTATGATGCTGAATCATGGAAAAATTATTTTGGTAATGAGAAAATAGTGACTCATGACCCAGCATTATTCTAAAAAAGATTCTATACCTCTCATTTCATAGTTTCTTTTGGTTTGACAGGAAGAACATTCCCAAGATACAACGTGCTCAAGTCTTGGTAAATCTTCAAAGAATTTTTCTATTTTATTAAAATCTTTTATTGGTAAAGACTCTATGAATTTTAATACTTCTTCTTTTGATACCTCCATTGCTTCTATATCATAGACTGTTTGTTCGTCTGATATAGTTTTTATGCACTCCGAGACAAAATTAAAAACCGATTCAACATCCGGTGAGTTTAATTCTTTAAACTTTGAAATGGTTTCATAGGTGGGGTCTTTCATGCAAACCGTCAGCCCACAATCTAGTTTTATTTTTTTATTATAATTTTCCGGTATAAAAACTTTTACTGAGTTTAAATTAACTTCTATCGATTTTGATTTTTTGCACTCATCGCAATCTGGTCTGTCTGTTGGTGATAGATTTAGGGTCAAAATTTCCGATATTGATGCGGCTCTTATGTTTAATAGAATAAACTCCAGATCGTAGAATGCCATTTTGTCTACATCTAATTCTGGATGCACTATACAATTTGATACTATTTGTTTTGTTGCTATAATCATTTGATCGACACTTTCTGTCTCTAGCGCCATCAATAATATTTTGTTTTCCTTTACCGTAAAGGGTCTGATTCTTACTTTTTGTTTTGTAACTGGCAATTCTATTTCATGTACTGGCAATTGTAATTGTTTAAACATTGTATTCTCCATTCAAATGATTTTAATTAAATTTGTGACAATTTTTTTCCTGCTAGTAATTGTGTTACTGAATACAGAGATGCAAGCGGATCAAAGACGAAACCTTTTAAGTGATTAAAGTCCGAAGTTAGTCTTTTATTTAGGGTGTCATTTAAACTCAATATACTACTTCTATCGTTAGGGTCTGTAACGTTTTGTAATAGATAATCTATATAAGATTTTGGATCTATTCTTAATTTTGAAAATATATCATCAGCGCCACTAGAATTTGGTTGTAATCCTATACTATCGGAATTGTGCCAATCTTTCATAACAAATTCTGCTTCTACCGTTGCTACAGATTGTCCACCATCACTGGTCAATATTACTGGATCAACTCTTCTAGGCCAAAATTCATTTATTCTTACGCAGTAAGTTGGCAAGCCAGCCGAATCTAAACTTGCGACTGTACATCCTTGTCTTCCATATTCATCGTAATAATTTACATAATAGCTATTTGGGTCTATGACAAAATTTTGCCATGCATCTAGCATTTTTTTAATCTTCATCTCCTCATCACATAAGAATGTAATTTGTATAGAAGGCCATTTGGCATAAACTGGCATATTTCTCAATTTGCCTTGATGTTTCCATTCTACCGTTTCTATTTCTCTGCCAGGTAATTCAACCTTTGATGCTAATGCTGGTACTAAATTTGAAACCTCTCTGAGTGAGCCTTGATCTTTGGTGAGTCCATATGGAAGATCAAATAGTACATAATATCTCCAAGGCCTCTGAAAGCCTTTTCCGACTGAACTTAAAAAATTTGTTAGACTTGGCGTTCTTAGTGACATTTGTTACTCTTGTTTTTTTGAACCTTCTAGCCATACCTTTGTTTTCGCCACATTTATAAATTTTTCAAAAGGTAAAAACGGTACAAATGGCCAGTATTGTTTTGGTAATTGTTTAAGACTACCACGAACCCTTTCATATTTATAGTGCTTTATGCAGTGTTTATATGTCCTTAACATATCCCATCTTTTAATTCTTTTCACGGTCGGTGGACTAGTTCTAATGCTTGTTCTATTTTCCATTTCATTTTTTATGAAATTATACAAATAGGACGCTCTTAGTCTTGGTGCAACATAATGCAAATTTATACCGTGAAATCCTTCTCTATCTTTTGGAAAGATACTTATGACCAATGGTTGTCTGTCATATTCTTGTGTAGTTTCTGCCATATAGTTGAACATATATAATTCGCCATAAAATACAACTTTTAGGTTGTCATATTTTATTGGTTCATTATACATCTCCTCAAACCAATTCAATTCTTTCAGTTTATTTGTTTCATGTCGTTTGGTTTTATTTGAATACATATCCCAAACTTGTTCTAGTTTTTGTAATATGTCACTATAGTCTTCTATAATCCCAGTTGTTTGATCGTCTTTTCCGTCCATACTGCAAACTCTATATTATTCTTCTTTGCAAACTCTGATGCTTGTTCCCATTTTGCCATATTTCTCGCATATTCAATAGTTTCCTTTAAATATCTTTTATCACTTTTTCCTTTTTTTGGAGGTTTTGTAAATCTTTCTGGTTTTATTTCAACCAACATTTTTTCATTATTTTTAAATTCGATCAATAAATCTACAAAATATCTATGCATGTTATTATCTATTGGACATTTATAGGGTATGACAACTTCTTCCGATGTCCATTTTGTTATGGAAGAATTTCTATCACACCATATAAATACTCTAAGTTCTAGAGAGGATCTATAATATATGGCATTTACGTTGCCAACGTACTTTTGCTTATTTCTGGGATTAAATTGTCCTTGATAGTATTTCATAAACATATTTAGATTATATGCCAGATAACACACAAAGCACACAACAACAAATTGCGGATCTTGTTGCCAGAGCTAGAGCAAATGGTTCAGAATCTGCAATGCAGGATGCAGTATTCTCACAAATAAGATCTGTTATACCACAGGCTGAATTTGATAAACTGAACCTCACCAATCTAGAGTCTGCCTTTACTTGGATAGCATCCAACACAGAATCAGGACTAACTGCATTTAGAGAGATGGTCACCGCCGGCGAAAACCTACTAACAATAGGCTTAGGTTTTGATATTTTCAAATCATCAAACTTGCCGAGAAAGGGCGATGTACAAAAATTTGTTTTTCCTTTTGATTTATTAGATAATGAAGGTTCTAATGGAACAAAAAATTCATCGAGAATTGAAATTGATATAATAGGTAATTCTAATAGACCTGAGCTTACGGATACGATAGCACTTTATATGCCACCGGATATTCAAGCTAGATATAGTGCAAGGTGGCAAGACGATGCGCTAGGTGGGATGGCAGGTGCGGCTACGGAAATAATGGGAGGACTGGGACAAATTTCATCAAACGCCTCACAAGGTGCTTCCAATGTCGCCTCTGGCATAAGAGCAATCGATGCTACCGTATTTGGTAATGTTAGACAAAGGGGTAGTAGATCAATAGTAAATCCACACAAAGCACTATTATATCAATCGCACGATTTTAGAACAATTTCAATAGAATGGCAACTTTTTGCAAGATCTCCCGAAGAAAGTGGAGCAATACATAATTTAATAAAACGATTAAAAGAAGCATCACATTCAGGAGTAGGAGGCGAAGGGGTTGCACTAGGAACAACATTTGAATATCCTGACGAAATGATTTTAAGATTTTATAGCACAGGCAAAAGTAATGCATTTATGTTTAACTTTGGTCCTTGTGTTATAACAAACTTGACCGCAAGATATGGTCCGGGTCAGGCCTCATTTTTTATAGGAACCGGTGCACCTGTTCAAGTTGACTTGAGCATAGAATTCCAAGAAATTTTCATGCTAACAAAAGACCATATAAGGCAGAATTACTAATGAAACATTTTAAATATTTTCCGACAATAGAATATGATGGTTTAGTAGTTACGGATATATTTCGTAGGGCCGTTTTGCAAGAAAAGCTGAAACAAAATATTACTGGATATAATGATGTTAGAATTCCTGAAAATTCCAGACCTGATATTTTGTCCGATCAATATTATGGCGATTCTGAGAATGAATGGTTATTCTTTTATGCCAATGATATGATAGATCCAATACATGATTGGCCAATGAATACTAATGAATTCAATTCATATCTTGAGCAAAAATATAACAGTTCAGATCCTAGTAGAATATTTCAAAAATTAGGACTACTTAATAACGTGTGGATAGACACTTCTGTCAGTTCAACAATAGTTAATTACCAGATACAAAAAACTACTCCGATAGAAATAAACCAAACGATAAAACATCCATTTAGAGATGAATATCGCAAGATTATTTCTGTTGATTTGGCAAATAAAAGGTTTACAATAGAATCGGCGTTTTCTCAACCTTTTCCGTCATCGGCATCTCAATTAGAAAGTGCTGATATTTTGACCGATATACATTCTTATTGGCAAGTATTTGAGGAAGTAGATGTGTATAATGAAAAGACTAATTCAATTAGTGTTGAAAAAGTTCCTGCCGTATTTCAAGTTGATTATGCTACCTGGTTAAATCTTTCCGAATCAAACAGAACAAAATACAGCTTTTATGAATGGGAAATATTACAAAATGATATAAAACGTAGAAGAAGGGTGATCGATAAAACGGAAGCAAACACATTGATAAACGATTTGATTAAAATCTTCAAATAAATTATGGAAAATAATGTAAACGTAAAAGATTACGTACTAAAAGAAATGCGTCTAATTGCATACAACGGACGAGATTATGATATCTCTGCCTTGCGTGGCAATTTAATGATCTATGAGGACATTTTCGGTACACCAATGACAGGAGAATTGAGTGTGACGGATGCTATGGATCTGTGTACTCTTTTTCCATTTATCGGCGAAGAAGTTTTGCGTGTGATATTTACAAAAAGAAATCCTGAGAAACCATCAGAAGAACTTGATCCTATCATACTAGAATTTGACGTTTACAAAGTCACGGGAAGAACAATACTTCAAACTAAAGCACAACAATATACATTTCACTTGCTTTCCAGAGAGAGTTGTAATGCATATAAAAATAAAGTGTTCAAGGGATGGAAGCACGTAAAATATTCTGATATGGTCAAAGATGTATTTAATAACTACATCACCGATACCACAAAACCAGAGCAATCTAGAAAGAAACTAATAGTAGAAGAAACATCAGGTGAGCATAACTTTTGTATTGGAAATAAAAGTCCATATGAATTGATAAACCTTTTTGCGGCCAGATCAATACCAAGCGGCTCAACGAATGGCAAAGGTCATATGCCACCTTATCTATTCTTTGAAACTAAAACAGATTTTAGATATGTTAGTTTGGATTCTCTATTATTGCAGGAACATACTGAAACGTATGTCAGAAGAATTGCTAATATGAGAAATCCTGAAAACTATAGTAAAGAAGTTGAAAAGGATATTAAACGAATTGAGTTTATAGACTGGGTAGGCTGGTACGACACGATGAGATTCCTTGATATGGGATTTTATGGCCAAGAATTGATAACGGTCGATTCGGTTTTAAGAAAATTTAACAAATACGATTTCAAAATAAATCGTGATTGGGATAGTTTCAACAAGCTGGAACCAGAAAGGGTTATATCGGAAAATAGCCATCTTGCCGATTCTGTGATGGCACATAGAAAATTAATAAGCACAAATTTGGGAATAGAATCCTATAATCCAGAAGAACATTCATTAAATTTGGAATCATATGCGCTGAGTAGAACTGCCAAATTGGCTCAAATGTTTTACACGAGATTCGCTATGAGTATACCAGGCGATCCTAGACGAAATGTTGGTGAGGTCATCAAAATAGAGCTTCCTGAAGAGGCCGGAGACGTTGACTCGAACAGACCCGAAAAGTATAATAGATATTATTATGGCAATTATTTAATAACATCATTAAAGCACCACATATCATTCACAGCATACACGATAGATCTTGAAGTGGCAAGAGATGGATTCTGGCAAAAAATTGAACACGAAGATCCATTTGAGCGATACAAGGACACTGTTTAATTATAATTGACACGACATTGTGATCGTGTTATATTCAACATACGCTCTACAAAGAAGAGAGGGTTGAATATATGAATAAAGTCACGTATAAACTGCATTACTTAGCGTGTCCATACACACACGCCGATAAAGCTGTAATGAAAGAAAGATTCAAAAAAGTTACCGATGTTGCGGTTGAACTTTTAAAGCAAAACGTTTTTGTTTTTTCTCCCATATCATACAATGCACCTTGGGAAGATTATGAACTACCGCATATTTTTTCATTTTGGGAACACTTTGATAAAGCATTTGTCGAAAGATCTGATAGTGTGATAGTACTCAAATTAGAAGGTTGGGAAAAATCAGTAGGCGTAAGAGAAGAAATTAAATATGCACAAGGTCTTGGGTTGCCAATTTATTATGTAGATTGGGAACAGGTGGAAAACGGCGAACTTGCCAATATGCTGAAAGGAGAACAATAGAATGCCGTACATTAAAATCGAAGAAAGAAGACTTTTAGATACGTATATAGACGAATTAATAGAAAAATTGGTAGATATAGTTCATTTTGGTGAGACGGGTGATGGATTACTGGCCGGTAGATTAAATTATACTATTACCAAACTCATACTTGGTTATATTGAATTTGCTAAAGAACATGTAGATTTTTATGGTGTTGGTTATTCCGATTGGAATGAAATAATGGGTGCACTTGAGTGTGCCAAACTAGAGTTATATCGTATGCAAATTGCTCCATATGAAGATATCAAAATCAAAGAAAACGGCCCTGTTATTCCAAAGATAGAGAAAAAGACACTAAAACAATTAAAGAAGTCGGTCAAAGAGTCCAAGAAATCGTTTGAAGATGCAATTTCAAGACACAATGAAGATGTTGCACTTGGCAAACTACAGACCAAGCACAAATTTGCTTCACCTGAAGAATTGCATAAGTTTTTGGGCACAAAGAAGGGTAAGAAAGAGTTTGAAAAGGCCGTAAAAGAAGCGGAAGAAAGTGATGAATAGTCTAAAGTATACTTTCTTATATTCTTAAAATGATAAAAATTGATATTGATAAATATATACTACAGTGTCATAGTGTCACTATAAAGCTAAGGAATAGTCGAGTCTTCTAAAATTAGGTTGTGAAATGAAATTATCGAGTGATACCAAAGTTTTTTTGGTCGATGTAGTTGCGGTTTTATTTGTATTAACAGTTATAGTCTTATTTTCTATATTTTCCGAAGATTTAATAAAAAGAGGTGCTTTGAATGAAACAACAGTTGTCAGGGGTTTTGAACAACCTAAAAAGTAATTTGCAAGATTTAGAATCTGCAATCTTTGACTGTAAAATTATTTCTGAACTTGAAGGTCAGAGTGGACTTTCGGAAAGACTTCATCTCTATGAAAATATTGTTCATAATCAAAAGCGATTATTATCCGAGCTAGAAAGTTGGTCGCAAAAGAACGATCATGAAAACTTTTTCCGCTGTCTCGATCAAATTAAAAAATCAATAACAGTACTATGCAATGATGCACAGTATGTTTCGGAATCTATGATTCCCGCAGTTTTAAATGGTTAATCTCTAACCTTAAATGTATTTGGCAATGGCATCAGCCATTCACAAATTATAGCAGCTTCTGGATCGGAACTTTTACCCGTATCCGAGTTCCAGGAGCCTATTTTTTCTCCAATTTTGTGATTATATAAACAAAAAAATACTTGATCAAATTCCTTTAAATTCGGTTCACTTTTTTGAAAAATTATGATAGAATGATATCCATCTTGCTTTCTAGCAAACAATTTCATATTTTCAATATCATTAGATGTGCTTCTATTAAATCCCTTCTCAAAGAGAAGTTTGGACAATTTATTTTTATCTTCTGATATTAATTTTAATAGTCTATTTTTTATTGTCATTTTAATTAGAATGATATATAATGTTTTCTATATGAGTATTTATTGAGAGTTTTTTAGCATATATGAGTACTAAAATAACACTTAAACATTATCCAAAGGAGGATGAGTCGGAGAAACATTTAGATTTTCACTTTTACCGAGAATTTTTCGACGACAATAATCTTTACTTAGAAACTAACATAGAAAATCTTTTGTCTCTTGATATCGAGACTCAGAAGGTTCGTTTAAAAATACCAGTCCCCGTTTTTCTAGAAATGTCAAAGGTGTATATCGATGTAGACAGTGATATGTTATACTTTGACGATAGAGAATCATTAGAAGAATGGGTTACGGCTTGCGTTGCAGATCGATTGCAGACGACAAGGAAGCAAGAGCAAGATGATGCTAGTGCGAAATTTAAAAGACCTTCGTTCGATCAATTTGGCGGATGGGGTGTTCACATTTATGGACCAATAACCGATCCAATAGAAACTCAAATTGCAAACGGAGTTGAATACTGGTCCGCCGAGATCACCAGACAAAAAAGAATATGGAAAGAAATATCAAAGATAAGAAATAAAAACACAAAAGCGGAGAATGCGGAATGAGTTTAAGTTTATCCAAATATCTAGCCACAAATAGGGGCGATGTATATTTGATTTTTAGAAAACTTAGAGGTTGGAACTTTGATATCAAAGATCATTCCTTGTATATGGAAAAGGATGGACTAATAGTTAGTGTTAGACTTGTTGGTCCGCCTGTGATACACTATAGATATAAGAAGAACGAAATAAGCATTTATGTATCACCAGAGATGACGGAGCGTGTAATAAGACAGGATGGTGATGTTCAGTTAATACAAAGACAGGTTGATAAACTAATCGGAGAGAAAAGTGCATAAAGACGAAGCTGAGTGTGTTGTGACTTGCAATTCTCTACTTTCTGCATTTAGATATGCACTGGGCAGAAAAACTTATATTGTTAGTATCGTCGTTGAAGATATATTAAGAAATTGGAATAATCTCAACGCCAATACTAGAGAATTAATTACGGATGAAATTCGTGAGGCCAGATTAGAAAATAGATTAGGTATGCGAATGGACGCAGACCAATGGGAAAAAATTTTGAGAAAGCATCTTGAAGAATCTTGATCTGATGTTTAGAAAGAGATTGTGTATAACATTTGTTTTTTAATAGGAGAAAAACTATGTCAATTCTTTCGGAACTTTTGGGAGGGTCGCCTTTCATCGGACATTCACCAAAAAATTATACAGTCAATTTGAATTTAGCAGGACATTCAACCGAAGATGTAAATATAGAATATAATGAATTAAGTAGAATTTTAAGCATTTCTTCGGACAAATCTAATGAATTTGTTAGTCCTTTTAAGTATACTTATAAAATATCATCTGTGGTTGAAGCTGAGGTAGAATCGGCTGTACTAAAAGATGGATTGCTTGTAGTAAAATTTAGAGAAAAGGAGAATTTGGAACATGTGAAGAAAATAGATATAAAAAGTTCGTTTGATTGATTGTTGTAATTTTTGAGTTGACTAGTCGTGAGAAGTATTATAGAATGTATATTAGATTGTATGATACAATGTCTGTTTTGGTTTACGGTATCACTAATTTTTCTGAGTCAGTTTGTGATACCGTTTTGTAAGTTTGTCACTGACTTTTAGTGGTAATGAAAGAGGAGAATAATATGACAGCTAATTATGAATTGCATTCGTTGTGTGAAAACATCGCACAATTTTTAGTGCAAAGATTTCCAGAATCGAATATCGCAGTATCTTCCGTAACCAATCCAAAAGCAAAAACAAGCACACCCGATGAATGGAAAATAAAGGTCTATTATCGAAATAAGAATGGTGTTGATGGAGTTTGTTTCTTTTCGGAAAGCGATAACATCAGAGACGTTTTATATAAATTGGAGTATTTCATAAATGTTGACCAACATAGTAAAGGTGCATAGTCATTTTGATTTAACGCAGTGGTGTGCAAAAAATCAGTTGAACGACATGTTTATAATACAGTATAGACATGGACTTCTAACCGTAGAAAAATATGCACAAGAAGAGTGCGAGAATCATAGTACTAGTAATTGGAACTTAATATACAGAAAGCGTATAAGTGATGATTATAATGACAATGAAATGTCCACGTATGAAATGAAGAAAATACTCATAGAAGATCAATTAATGAATTTTGGTAAGATCAAAAATCTCTGGTATAAATTTGCTTGGAAACTGTTTCATGATTAGGAACAAATATGTATTTGATTAGGAAGAAGGAGAACAATCAATATCTAAAAATTAGACCTGGCAAAAACGATTGTATAGAATTAGAAATTGATGAGGACAATCCGGTATACTTTGTTACTGAAAATCATTCCTTAGCAGAAAAAATATGTGATAGAAGTTCTCATTTTCACAGCATAGAAGATCTGGCGGGATATAATATAATTCCGCCACTCGATAGAAAATGGCAAAATGAAAATGGTGAAATAAAAATTATCAGAAACATATTTGAAATTGTAGAAATTGTAATAACAATGGATTGATATGGCATCAAATACCACAATAATAAACAAATCAGAATACTTATACGATCTCAATAGTTTACATGCATTTACGAGTAGTTTAAAATGCAAAGTTAGAATTGGCAACTTTACCGAATCTAATACGATAAAGTGGGATGCATTAGTAGAACAAAAAGATGGTTCTGTTCATCAAATAATTTGTAATGACTTGAAATCTCTAGTAAAAGAAACTGCCGAATGGCTCAGGACCAAATATTTTGAAAAATTAGAATTTTAGTTGTTTTTGTTGATCACTCGTGATACTATAATTATAGTTATAGTCGAGGTATTGAAATGAAAAAGTATACTGAAATAAAAATAGTATGCATAAGTGATACTCACACTAAGCACACACAATTAAAGACAGTGCCAACTGGTGATATTCTTATACATTCTGGCGACATCACCAACGTTGGCGAGATTAATAGTCTTTATTCTTTTTTGTCTTGGTTCGATAAATTTGAACACCAGCATAAAATATTCATAGCAGGGAATCACGATTGGTGTTTTGAGAAGTTTCATTATAATGCCACTAGTTGTTATCAAATTTTAAAAAAGTTTCCCAATATTACATATCTGCATCATCAATCTCATTATATTTCATCGTATGACCTGAACGTGTTTGGTTCGCCATACACACCATATTTTTTTGATTGGGCATTTAACATACCAAGAGGTAAACTTTTTGCATATTGGGATCAGATACCAACAAACACCGATGTATTAATTACTCACGGTCCTTGTTTTAACATCTTAGATAAGAATTTAAATGGCGAAGCGTGTGGTGATGTAGAACTTTTGAATGCAGTTAAAAAGTTAGACAATCTGAAATTGCATGTTTTTGGTCACATACACACTAAACAATATGACTTACAGACTAAGAAAAAATTTGGTGTAAAGTTTGTAAATGCATCGGTATTAGATGAACACTATGAATTGTTAAATCAGCCCGTTGTTGTGAAGATGAGAAGAGATTTTAATGATGTAAACAGTAAATGGGTTGTATCAAGATAGGAGAAGAACATATGCCCATAGTTGAATATAAATGTCAAAGATGCGATCATACATTTGAGAATGTAGAATTTAGTGAGGAAGATAAACCAACTTATTGTGCCGATTGTATGGCTACGGATACTCTAGTACGAGTTTTTCCATTACCTAGTAAGCCTCAATTTAAGGGTAAAGGCTTTTATGAAACGGACTATAAAAAGAAAACTGATTAAACTTAACAAAGGATGTAAATGAGTGCTGAAAATGTATTGTTGAACGTTGTGACAAGAGATAAAAATGATCCATTATCCATTTCTTGGAGACAAGCTAAGGTAAATGGAATAACTTGCTCGACCAAACCTGGAGATTTTAGATTGACTCTTTATTTTGATGATTCTCCTAGTGTGACCGTGGGATTTTTCCTTAAAGACTCATCGACTGTAGAAACTATTTTAAATTTATTGACAAAAGATTATGATTTGGCACTGAAACCCGCTTTACTAGAAAATGATGGTGTGCTAAAATACCAACTAGGCTCAACATTTGTGGAAATATTTCTGTAAGGCATATAATGAGAAAATTAGCTTCTGTTAGAAAAATAGCAGACATCAATTCGATTCCTGATGCCGATAATATAGTCGTAGCTAGGGTCGATGGATGGTCGTGTGTAGTTAGAAAAGATCAATTTAATGTTGGTGATAAAGTTGTTTATTTGGAGATTGATTCTGTCGTTCCAGTTGATCTACTGAAACGTGCAAATTTGTGGGATGAAAAGACATCAAAGGGTAAATTGAGAGGGCCTGGTGGTGATAGAGTAAAAACGATTACTATTAGAAATCAAATATCACAAGGTTTGGTATTTCCGCTTCAAGGATTTGTGGATGTATCAACGGCAGAAGGTGCTGATGTCACAGAACAATTAGGAATAACAAAGTACGAACCAGAATTGAAATTCATATATGCGGATATACTTGGCAAGTTTCCGCATTTCATAAGAAAAACAGATCAAGAAAGAATACAAAACATGTTTTCTCATCTACAGTCACTACCACACGATTTGAAATTTGAGGTGAGTGAAAAATTAGATGGTAAAAGTGCAACGTTCTTTCATCATGAAGGTAGATTTGGCGCTTGTAGTAGAAACTTTGAGCAGAAACTAGGTAAAGAAAGTGCATGGTATTGTGTTGCTGAAGAATTGGAACTTAATCACAGATTGAAAGGTACTTCTGTCGCCTTACAGGGAGAATTAATAGGACCAGGAATACAATCGAATTCATATAAATTGAAAAAACCTACTCTCAAGATATTTGATGTATTTGATATAAGAAACCAGAGATATTTTTCTTCTCAAGAGAGAATGGACTTTTTAAGTTTGATAGGACTCGATGCAAGATTACATCATGTACCAACGTTTAGTAATGTAAGTTTGGAGGATTTTGAATCTCTGGATATTTTAATAAACTGGGCAGATGGCAGATCTGAATTGGCAGATGTACCAAGAGAAGGTCTTGTGTTTAAGTCTTTTGGTGATGCACGTAACTATACCTCTTTTAAGGTGATATCAAATGAATGGCTCAGAGGAAATAAAAATTCGTGATATAATTAGATGTAGGGGTGAATTGTACTCAGTTTTGCGTGTTAAATCATCCTTGAAAATGCTAAGGGTGATTAAACCGCACGGCGATCAGCATGGCAAATGGATAAAAATGAGCGATTGTGAATTTGTTGGTAGACCTATTTTTGATTTTTTAAAGGGATGGTGTCCGGAGGGTAGAATATGAACGACGACGATGTAGATAGAATAATTAAAATCATAGATTTGAATAGAAAGTTCTTATTCTTTTTGATCGGCATAATAGTAGTTTGTTTTCTCTTTAGTGGTTGTGCCGATTTTAAAGAGGCATTCTTTCCAGAAGAAGATCCTTGCGTTGGACCTAATTGGAGATATCTATCGGAATGTAAAACAGATCCGGACTTCGATGTTGATGAATATTACTAAAATTCTTTTTGATTATTATAATTCTGTAAATCGAGCAGAAGTTTCGCCACACAGTGTGGCCACAGATCCCATATTAACCAATTTCAATTCAAGCAGAAGTTTTACTCGACAGGCCATTGTACTACAAACCGCAAAATCAATATTCGCAAAGGCGATGTCTTATGGCATAGATCATACACAGATATTTCATATAGTAAATTTTCTTTGGGATATCAAACTTTCTAACTCACAGTGCTATACATTTTTTTTGGAAGAGTTTCCTGATATATCGATTGAGTTTATTATAGGCGAATTGACTTCATATGTTTCTAATTCGAGTGAAATTGCTATAGGATTTTTTGTATTAGAATTTAATAACAGTGACGATAAGACTCCATCTGTAATAGATCCAAATTTTAATATTTCTTATGTGTGTGTTCCTAGTTCATCGAATAATAGAATAAGAGGGCCAAACAGATATACGACGAAGCATGGCGAGTTTACATTTGAGCGCAGACATAGTGATCGTGTATATCGAAACCTTGGTGCTAATTTTAATTCGGTAAAATGTAATGAATGGTTTGAGGGAATCATTAAATATGTGCTGCTTAAAAACGTTAAATCTGATTTCAAATAGTTTTTAAGACCTTTTTTTATCGTTTCCCGAAAGGATGTTAATCAATATGGAAGATAAAAAAACTATAAACATCACCAAAGAGATACTTCAGTATCATAATACTTATGGCATCGGTACGCACCTACTTAAACACGATAATCCAATATTAGAAAACTTTATTGTTGATTGTGAGCGAGAATATCATTTGCCTTATTTGGAATTGATGGAAAAAATCATTCTAAAAAATCAAAGTGTCGTTCCATATTGTCTAAACGTAAATCACAAGTTGTCAATGTGTTACGTATTTGAAGAAGGCAAATATCAAGTTTTGGCAATAGTTGGAATTTCTCCTGTCGATTTTGAATTAATTGTATTTTACGTGTTGACTAAGAATACAGGAATGAAGTACAATTCAATTATATATGTTGAATGTCCACCTTGTGCCGTTGCCGGTAGTAAAAGTGGTCCTTACATAGTATTCGCCGATGACAGAACTACCATTCATAGAAAGTATGGAGAAAAGCTAGAGATATCTTCTTTTACACAAAAAGATAGAATTAATACTATTGTGAGAATAATATATGGAACAAAAAAAGCTGAATATCATAGATGAGATTAGAAACTGGCACTATTCCGATGGTCATAAAACTATTTGTCCCACGATTAGAAATAATTTCGATGTAGAGTTCATTGATTGTAATCCTTTTACCACAACACACAACGCAAAAAAATTACAATTATACTCGGCACACGGATATGACTTTAAAAATAGAATAGATCATTCAATTAGAATCTGGTCAAGGCCTTTGTACACACAAGTATTTTTGTATGAGAAGCAAACTAATAACATTTTGTTATCACTAAACAAAGACCACGTATACGATCAATACGAATTTACTAGTGCAGGTCACACTATAAAGTTTGAAAACCTAGAAGAACATAAATCAAAATTACAAAAGCTATTGTTTGTTCTTTTTCTGTCTCAACGCAATGTATCAAATTCTATTGGGAGCAAGTTATAAAAATGAGCACAAGTAGAAGTGGATTTTTAAAGGGATTGAATAAACTCGGCTTCAGTGAGAAGTCGGTAAACACACAAATGAATAGATATTTTCCCAGAGAGTTTTTTGAAAAGGGTGATCACGTAGTTGCAATGTCAACAAAGAATAATGAAGTTGAAGTCACTTTATATCACACAAAAGCCAAAACTATACTAAGATTTGATAATTATAAAGATGCATTGAAGTCGATAGTGAACGAAGAGGACAGAATCCAAAATAGATTATCCACATTGCTCGATGATGTAGAGATAGATAGCGAACGCATTCTATCGTTTATAGAATTGATCTCTAGCTACCCTTGTTATATGCCACAGAGCACGGTAATTGAAAATGAACGATTGAAGTTGTCTTGGTCGAATCCAGAAAAGAAAGCACAATTGACTGTATTGATCGATCAAAGTGGAGATTTTCATCAAGAACTGAAAGTGAGAAAAGTAATAACGAACAATTCAAATAATCACGAAGAACTTTTACTTACATTGAATAGATATTTTTCATAACGATATAAAAAATTCAGTTATTAAAAATTATTTAATAACTGCTAATCTGATAGAATATTTTGATTATGAAATGAATGGATTTTTCTTTTTTGTGCCTGGCATCAAAGAGTATTCACTATCTGGCATATCTTTGATTTTAATTTCTGCTTGTATTTCGTAGAATTCTGATCTTGTCGACACACGAACCTTGAAGTCACCACTTCCCGTCAACACTGGTATATTCTTTGGCAATTTAAGTGGATTTTTTGACGATATGAGATAGAAATCGTCTCCTGCTTGCATATACAATGCCGGTTGTGTTTTGCCAACTGTGTAATGTTCTGTCACTACTTTTCCTAGGTTGTAGTTTTCTTTGCTGGCGATATATCTGTTCACTCCAGGTTGTTCAAAGTATGCCTTCATGACCATTAATGGAACAGCACCAGGTTCTTTTAGTCCTGATAATGTCGTTGGCAGCTTCAACTGTTTCAATGGTATACCAGAGAACTTTGATATATTTTGTAAAAACTTTTTAGTTTGTATCGATTCGTTTAAAATGTCTACGGTATATTTTGCGGCGGGTGTTTTATAAGTTGTTTGCCATTTTCCACTATGATAGAACACTCTTGGATTTGAAAGATTGTCTGTGTGACTCATCTTAACCTCAAGCCACACCTCTTTTGATTGATATTTTACTTTTACATCAGGATAATCTACGCCAACCGAAGGTCTTTCTGCCTTAACGCCAATTATTTTGTCGATGTATTTGGCAACATCTTTTTCATATTTGTCTGATTTGGCGCTCATTTTTTGATTTTTTGAATAATTGAAATGCAAGCATATATATTTATACTATAGTCAAATTATTAGTCTAGTCAATAAAAAATGGTTGTAATATAATACCATTTGTGAGATACTAATAATTAGAACAGAATAATAAACCATAGGAGAATGTAATGAAAGATTTGAAAACATTCCTAGCTGAACAGTCTGAAAAATTGACCGCAAAATATATCGACGACAATTTTGTAGATTTAGCTGAAAAGTTATCATCTGATCTGAAGTCTGTTTTGGATGATAGATATGTTGTATTCAAAAAGGCTTCAAAAAATCTTGGTAATAACATATACCTACACATACACGACACGAAACCATATAATAACATAGCAGAGAATTCACCGGCGAGCATAAAATTAATGATGCATCTTTCTTCTAATTACGGTAAACTCGTAAATCTTTCTTCCGTTTCTTGGGAGTTAGTTTCTTCACACTACAAACAGAGAGATGTTGTGAAGTTTAGAAAAATCACATCAAAAACTTCAATAGAAGATGCAAACAAAAAATTAGTCGATTGGTTTAAGAAGACAAAACCAGCACTAGATTCACTTATTTCCTGATCTAGCTGCAATCCACTGTCTAGCTTGTTGTGAGCGGGGTGGTTTATCTACAAACCTTTTAATGCCTTTGAACACATCGTTCAATATGGCCTCATCTGCATTATTATTGTCAACAACGGTAAAATTTTGTGAACCGAACAAACTTTGAAATCTTCCTATATTGCTTTGAACATCGTTCCAATACTGAACTACAAGATCATCCGAAACACTACGAGCCCTTTTGCGATTACGTTCTTTGGCGACTTCAAGTGAAGTATTCACAAACAACAAATAAGTATCATAACCGAGCTTTTCTAATTCTGCTTTCTTTTTGGCAATTTTGTCATAGTCTCTTCCAGTACCATCTATGACAAGACCTAATCTACCTTCGAGATATATTTCTTCTCTTTTTGTTGTTATTTTTTTGGCTTTGTCTCTTATGTCAGCAAACTTCTTCAATTCATCGGGTGACATTAGATTCATATTTGAACCTACATTATGCTTTTTGAGTAGAAACTCCAAAACCTCGTCCGAATTGACAACCTTTAATCCAAGAATAGCATTTGGTAGTGTGTTTTTAGAAACAAAAGATTTACCAGAGCCAGGTCCGCCGGCAAGAAATACCGCTTTAAATATGCCTTGATCACTAACGCCTTCTGATATGAAGAACTCTTGAAAACTTTTCATTTTGTTCTTGACCCTATGATTATTATATGACACAATGCCACGCATTATATTATTTATTCAAAGTAAAAGCAATGGAAACACACAAAAGAACAATAACAAGAGCTTTAACCTGGAGAGTAACGGCAACATTACTCACAGCACTTTGGACGGGCATTCATGGCGCCATAGCAATCAACGTTCTGATGATATTTGCACACTATGCACACGAAAGGATTTGGCTACGAGTAGGATGGGGAAAGTGACCGTAAAATAAACAATAAATAGATGAAAGCAAGATCAAAGGTCTCTATCAGTTATGAAAAACTTTAAGAACTTTCTCACTGAAATCACACTATCAAGAGGAGAGGCAGAAACTATTCTCAAACTGCCCTCTAGCTATACGTCAGATGATGTCAAGAAAGCATACAAAGTTGCCGCCATTGCGAATCATCCAGACAAGGGTGGTTCAAAAGAAATGATGCAGAAGATCAATTTGGCTTATGAGCTATTGAAATCCTCATCAAGAACCGCAAAAACTACACCGACAGTCAATACAAACGAAAGAGTACTACAAGTGCTCGATGCGATGGTCAAAAATCTAAACGTAGCCGCATACGAAAAACACTTTGAGTCGATATTCAAAGAGAACTTTGAAAGCAAGATCGAAACCAATCGAGAGCACGTAAAAAACAAAGGCGTTTGGTTTTGGTACATCACACTAACTGTTCACAACAAAGACAGAACAAAATACTTTGAACTCAGCATTATGAACTCAGAACGTCCCGTTGCCTCACTTGGTGGTGGTGATGCAGAACAAGAAATCTCTATGAGATCTTTTGCTTACAAAAATGGCAAGAAAATCAAGATGACACAAAAGATGTACAATTCTGTGACCGTATCAAAAGCGATGAACTCGCCAGAGTCTCTGTTTCCGAAGAACAAACTAGAACAAGAAACAGCAAAAAAGAAAATCACAAAAGCTGATATGCGTTCATTCCTCGCCAAAGAAATGCAAGCACAAGATATGGACAATCTAGGTACAATGGTATTCATACCACTAGACGAACTGAACGGCATATTGGTGACAAGAAGCGTGATGATGAGAACACCAGCGTATTCGATAGAGCTATATCAAAGGGTGAAGCCAGGATCTTTGAGACTAGTGCCACTTCAAAAGACTGTGCAAATATTCAGGGCACCAGAAGTACCAGAAACCATAGAATTGATCAGAAAGCTGAAAAAGCTAAAAGATGTGAATAAAATACAAAAAGAGATAGAGTCTGTCAAAGACCACTTTAGGCGGCTCTGGAGCTAAATCCAAGAGCAAAAACCTTTTAAAAGGCCTTTTTTATCGTTTCCGGAAAGGATCTTTGATTGTCAAATTGAATAAAATTTTCATATTCAGAAAGCTAAGAGAGCAAAAGTAAAAATTAAGAAACCTTAGAAATCATCGATCTATCAAGAATGCCATAAGTGATGACATTACCAGTGTGTGACTGTATACCTTCACGTTGTTTGATACAATTAAACCCCATTGAACGAATTGATTGAATAACGTCAGGTTTGTACATCCAAAACCAAACTGGCTTGCTACCTGAATATTTGAGTGAATCTAGCTTTTCTGCAATATCGATTGCTGTTTTTTCAGTAACTCTGTTTTCTTCATATCGATCCATTAGTGCAGTTTTTAATCTGCCCCGAACTTCTTCAAATGGTACAGAAATCTCTGCTGCACGAAATCCAAGATCAATATCATCAATTCTTTTGGTTATGCGGTATTCAGTGACCTCACCCCTTGCGCCAGTTTTTCTATCAAACGAATAAATGCCAGCATGTTCTCTTGAAGTGCTGACCCAAAGAATAGGAGAATTGGATACACCGAAAGATCCTCGATATACCACCAATGTTTCTGATATGAATTGATTAAAGCGTAGTACCATATACAATATTTATTCTTACTTTTCTATTGCAACGTGTTCTATAGTATAGTAACATAAAATATAACAGACAGCAACGAGGATACAATATGGAAATGACAAAAGAACCAGAACTATTGGCAGAAGATTATGTAAATCAATTCAATCGTGAGGCAGAATGGTCGGCCACTGATGTCGAAATAGCTTGGTACGATGGTTACGAAACAGGTGCGAGAGAAGTTGAAACGCTCAAAGAAAGAATCAGAGAACTAGAGAAAAAACTACAAGAAGCAAAAGATGATTGGAAATGGATGACAGAAAGTAGGAAATGATGTGTCAAGATACACACCAAAAATAGCCAAAACGAATCTAGAACATGGTGCATACTATAGTGGCAGATGCAGAAATGCGACACAAGCACGATGGAATGCAACTATTCAAAGATTTGTTTATTGGCGAACAAAATTCGATCACAAGTTTCTAGAACAGATTTGCCATCCAGAAGATGAAAAGCATTTTGATGTATTCGTGGTGGAGGAACGAATCGATCAACCAATTGAAGAGATACCATTGCACGATCACAATCAAAGCTAATTGTCAAGCACTATGTTGTGAACTAAATCCTCGATAACACTGAAGAATAATTTTTTATTTTTTGTTGCAATGGTTGGCCAATTTTGAGATACTAATAATAGAGATAAACACTATTATTCATGAAAATGTGGGGGTAGAACATGGAAGAAACATCATCAACAAAGGTGAAGATTGTTAAGGGTCGTTGGATTGACAATACCGAAAAGCTAAACGCCTATGATCTTTTGCTTCAATTTCTTGATATGGCACAGTCCTTTGAGATTGAAGTGTACGGTTTTGTAATGACACTACACAATTTTCTCGAAAGAAATAAGAAAAAATTGAAAAGATCTTCCAGAAAACAATTTTACAACGATATGATTGACGATATTGATTTTCTTATAAACGAAAAGATTAGACCAAACGGTTTAGTTGCACTATGGGAAGATGGTTATTATGTTGTGGATTGCTTGTTTGAGCAAAGTGACGTAATTCAATAATTTTTATGTTATGGTGTGACTATGATACGATTCAATCTTGGATACGTGTTAAAATTGCTAGAAGAAAGAGAGGGTCGCCGTCCCACACTAAAAGAATTATCTGAAAGAAGTGGTTGTGATAGAAATGTGCTTTCCAGAATGAGAAGCGCACCAGATGTCATACCCTCAGCAACAGTGATCGATAAGATGGTTCAATTCTTGTTCAACGAACTAAAAGATGATGATCAAACAAAGCATGAAGCATTGATCAAAGAAATCATCCACAATTTTGTATCAATATTTCCCGATGATCAAAAGTATTGGAAACAAATTCCTAAAGGTATTCAAGATAACCCTAGTGTTTCGTTAGATGATGTATGGGACATTTACAATAATCAAGCAAGTAGTTGATATGATTGATGAATAAAAAGCCAAAAAACTATTGACACGGAGTGCCAAATTTGAGATACTAATAATAGAGATAGTGATCAAATAAAGGAAATCATCATGAACACGATTGAGCTTGCACAATTCAGAAAAGAGATAAAGGCACTTGGATTCAATATAAAAACCACTAGACAGTCATTCGGTGAATTCGGTGACATTTTTCAGATTGAAAGTAATAAGAAACTTCATACAATATTTCGCAACAATGAAGATCTTGAAAGCTGGAAACCATTGTTTCGATATGCTAAACAATTCGATGCTATACTGAAGAATGGGCAAAAAGTGATAACTCATATACCGAAAACATTTAAAGATTGATTTGTGGTTGTAGTGATTAAGGGAGAAGCACCATGAAATATTTTTATGTAAAGAAAACAACACCAGGATCGAATCGTCAATTTTATGTTGATGAGAATGATTTGATTGAATTGATTAAATTGAATGAAAAAGAAAACTATAACATAACGGAAGTTGATTTGAACACACTGAATATAGACACGGAAGATGGAATTTCTGTAAGGCTCTGGCTTGGATTGTGCTTGAAACTGGATAATGAGCATATAACCCGATACTACTATGCAACCGTAGATGATGCATTAACAACCTTTAGAAAAGATTTTGATCGCTATCAGTCCGAATGGTTAAGTGATTGATATGATTGGCGAATAAAAAAGCCAAAAAAGGTATTGACATAGGAGGCCAAATTTGAGATACTAATAATAGAGATAGTAATCAAATAAAGGAAAATATGAACGTAGCAGAATTTATTGACTTCTTAAAGCAATTTCCACAAGATGCCGAAGTTTATGTTGGTGTGAACGATCCGATCTATCTCATGGACGATACTGTAGAGTGTATCAAACACCAATCGTTTGAAGGTAAGGATGGCGTTGAATTTGTTGATTATACTACCAATCCTTTGTTGAAGAAAACCCATCCGTACTTTGGTAAGAAAGTGGTGTTTTTGGGCGAATCATCATGAACTACAAGTAGTTGATATGATTGGCGAATAAAAAAGCCAAAAAGGTATTGACACCGTATGCCAAATTTGAGATACTAATAATAGAGATAGTAATCAAATAATGGAGACGATATGAAAAGATTCTTACAGTGTGAAAACCATAAAGGCGAAAGATTTCAAATAGAATTCGATAAAAAGATAAGCAAAAGAAACTTTCTTAATGCTATAGATGAATATGATTACAGTGAAGACCGAAAAGGCCTCGATGAAAGAATCAAGCTGGCAAGATTGTTTTATACAGTAAAAAATGTGAACAAGAGTTTTGGTTATTCAAACGTGAAATAATGGATTCACTATGTATGAAGACCTTTTAATACCATATTCTAGTGAGAGAGATATGATAAACACACTAGAGGAATTACAAGAAACGGTTTTGTTTAATATTCATAGACTATATGAGACTGATCCAAGTAACCACAGAGTATTGGATACAATGTGGGTAGCTTATGAAAATTTGTGTAAATCAGTGTTACAATTGAAGCAAGCTGGTGGTATTACCATTCCTAAAGATATTAAGGGAGAATGATTATGAAACTATTTTCCAACCTAATTCATAGCAAGTGTAAATCCGTTCTCGATACGTACAAGTGGAAAAGCAATGACGGAAAACACGTTTTGATCGCCGAGTGTGTATATTGGGGCGATGATAAGAGGCAAGATCAATTCAAGATCATACAATTATTTGAGAATGAAATAGTGGCGGGTGAGTTATTGAATTTTAGGACTCATTATATTGATTCCGTAGATAAGTGGTTGAAAACATTCGATGATGAAAAAATTGAAATGACCTTATTTTAATAAAAATAATCCACAAAACTATTGACACCGTATGCCAAATTTGAGATACTAATAATAGAGATAGTAATCAAATAATGGAGACGATATGAACCTAGACAATCTCGATAAATCACAAGTAAAACAGTTATCGGAAAGTATCACTAAAGCAATTCTAGAAGGATTACAGGTAAGATCAGGTGGTCGTGGTTTTGGTTGCGGTAGAGCTTATGTGTGTTTAACAAAAGTACCAACAAAGGTATTGAATGCATATAAGCAAGGCGCCGAAAGGGCAGGATTAAGATACATAGGAAAAGCATACGGTGCTGGTGATAGAGCCATTTACGTTGGTTATGATAACTCTGATGGTAGAGCACTAGCACAGGCCAAAGCAATTGCGGAAAAAATTCAAGCATTAGGATTACCAGCATACTATGATGGTGCCGATGATTGATAACTTATCAAATAGGAGAATGAAATGACAAAAGTGAACAATAAACAAGAAGCAATAGAGGCAGTCCAAACGATTGTAAAGGAGCTTGAAGACATTCTCCAATTTTTCAAAGATAATGATATCAGAGATTGGAAATTTGTGCCGTGTCTTGCTAATTGTAGCATATACAGCCGCCTTAATAGGGCAGTGAATAACGTTAAGGATCAAGTATCCGATGCACAAAGTACCGCACAAAATATTGTGACCATACTTGAAACAATTAAGGAGTAATCATGTCAACTAGATCAACTATAGCAATTCAATTGAACGATCAAAGCGTAAAGCATATTTACTGTCACTGGGACGGTTATCCGGAAGGTGTGGGCGATACGCTATTAAGATCATACAATACAAGAGAACGAGTACTTGAATTGATGGAGCTGGGCGATCTTTCCGTACTTGCCGATGAAATGCATCCCACAGGTCAGCATAACTTTTCAGTACCACAAGATGGTGTGTGCATAGCATACGGAAGAGATAGAAGCGACACCGAGACCGAGGCCAAGGTCTCTACCCTTGAATCGTTCTTGCATGATGCGGTAGGATCGGGTCAAGAGTATGTTTACCTGATGGATCTTACTGGAAAGTGGTTCGTAACCGATGTTTATGAGACTGTCACAAAGCCCCTACTAAATCCCTAACACTAGTAAAATCAATAACTTAGCTAAGTGGTCGATTCTAGTAAAATCAACCACTTAGTCCAAAATAGCGTCAAAAATGACGTTTTGAATCAAAATTCCTCATATCACTACACCAACAAAAAATAAAAATAATCCACAAAGCTATTGACACCGTATGCCAAATTTGAGATACTAATAGTAGAGAAACTCGAATAGAGAGAGTGATCAATCAAGGAGAATGAAATGGAAAAATTTGATAGAGAATGGTGGCAGAACTTCTCAGAAAAAAGCATCTCAAAGCAACTAGAATATTCATTCATCGATCTAGTGGACATTATGAGTAAAGTGGATGATCTAGAAACTAAGCTGAAAATAGGTGATGTTATCTCAACCATATCTTGGACAATAACAGCACAAAAATTGAATGAAGGAAAATAAAATGAGCGAATTCCAAAAAGAATTATTAGAATCTCTTCAACAAACTCAATCTACAATAAGAAAAGAAATAGATCGTTTTG
>Ga0164292_10000738_pt1 | contig 25962 bp, 19 predicted proteins | sample GEODES117metaG_FD_111486 | JGI IMG/M metagenome (GOLD analysis project Ga0164292, IMG submission 111486) | Eutrophic lake water microbial communities from Lake Mendota, Wisconsin, USA - GEODES117 metaG | ecosystem: Environmental > Aquatic > Freshwater > Lake | place: USA: Lake Mendota...
CTGCTGCAGGATGAGCGTCCAGCCGCTGCGCTCGGGCAGGAGCTGCGCGACATAGCGCCCCTTCGCCACGGCCTTGCCGCCCATCGTCAAATCGACATCCGTCGTGAACAGCGTCGCGGCGTTGGCACCGAGGCGCCACACCTTGCCCATGGGTACCAGGCTGTCGGTGAGCAGCATACGACCACGCAGATGCGGCTGGCCGTAGTCGATCCGCACGATGGCCGGTTTGCCGGCGGCGCGCTGCGCGGCGGTATCCGCGAAGGTGAGCGACATCTCGGAAATGGCGCGCGTGCTGGGCGCCGCGCGGCGGGCACCGGCCTGCGCCTGCATGGTGGTGCTCAGGGCGCACGACGTCAGCGCCACCACGGCGATCGAAGCAAAGCGGAACATGAGAAATCCTGGGGCGAATGTAGGTACGAATTACGGGCGCAGCGATTCACGCTGCAGCGCGAGCTTCACAGCCGCGTAGGCGTCGATCAGACCGCCGGTGCGGGACAACGAGGAGAACGGGACCTGCTGACCAGCACCCCCGGGGAGCGCCACCACCGCGTCCGGAAACGTCCGGACCGATTGCACGATGATCTCACGCACATCCGCGGGAGTGAGCTTCGGAAAATAGGCGAGCAGCAGCGCCGCCACACCTGATACCACGGGGGCGGCCATGCTGGTCCCGTCTTCCCGCTTCACCCCACCGCCCGGTACGGTGCTGAGAATGTCCTCACCCGGCGCGAAGAGATCGACGGTCTGCTTGCCGTAGTTGCTGAATCCGGTGGCAAGGGCGCTGGGCCCCTTCCAGGAACTGGCACCCACCTCCAGCCACAGTCGCGCGCGGGCGCCGCCCCCGAGGGTTGGCGTGGGGTACGACGGCACCACGTCGTTGTTCTCGCCGTCGTTGCCCGCGGCGTGTACCATGAGCACGCCCTTCGCGTCCGCGTAGCGTATCGCGCTGTCCACCACCGCCTTCTTCGGCGAGTACGCTTTGCCGAAGCTCATGTTGATCACCTGCGCGCCGTTGTCCACGGCGTAGCGGATGGCGCGGGCAACATCCTCATCGCGCTCATCGCCATCCGGTACGGTGCGCACTCCCATGATGCGCACGTTGGGGGCAATACCCATGACGGAGTTGGCCGCATTGCGCTCGGCGCCAATGATCCCCGCCACGTGCGTGCCGTGTGACGCATCCGGCCCCATGATATCGGGTGAGCCCGCGCCCTTGATCGCCCGTGGGAAATAGGTGGTGTCGAGCCCGAACGTGGCCTGCGATTCGTAGGCTTTCTTCGCTTCGGCCAGTCCAGCCGCATCGAGTCCGTCTGCCTCGAGCGCGAGCCACAGGTCACGGGCGCGGGAGAGCTCCGGCGACGCCGGCGCAAAGCCGCTGACCTTGCCTCGCGTGAGTGGGGCGCCAAGCACTCCTTCGAGCACGGCGTGGACTTGGCCCAGCATGCGGTCGAGGCTGCGGATCTGATTGAGGGTACCCGTCACCTCTTCCCGCTTGTCGGCGTAGGCACCGGCCAGCGAATCGCAGCGCGCGGCCGGCGGTTTCCTGATACCGGTACCCGCCGCGGTGCCGCGGCATGCCGCATACAATCGCGTTAGCTCGAATGTTTCGGCGCCGACGGCACTACCCGCCGGCGTCACCAGAAAATTCCATCCTCGCCGATCGTCCGCGTAGCCGTTGCGGTCGTCGTCGATGGCGTTGCCGGCGATCTCCTTGTCGTTCTGCCACAGTTGCGCGCGCAGATACGTGTGTGCCGTGTCCACGCCGCCGTCGATCACGGCGACGATCACGCGGCGCTGCGGCTGGCGACCGGCGAGCAGGTCGCGCATCGCCCGCTCGGATCCCACGCCGAGCACCTTGTCGTTGTCGTAATCCAGGCGATGCCAATCCGCGCGCACCGTATCCACGGTCTCCGTTGGTGCGGGAGCGGGTGCCGGTGGACTGACCGTGATCGGCGGCTGCTGCACCGGTGTCGCCACGATCTCCTGCGAGGTGGGGCTCGGTGCGGGTGTCGGTGTGGCGCGCGCGCAGGCCGTGAACAGTATCGCCAGAGCAAGCGCACGCAGTGGCGCCGTGGTCCGATATCGCATCATGGTGTCGAGCAAGAAGACAAGGGGATGGCTAGGCCTGCGGCTCGGTCGATGCCGTCGGCTCGAATAGCGCACACACGGCGCCGGCCGGAAGCGCGTCGGTAGTCATGCACGCTTCCGGTATGAGGCTGCTGGAGTCTGGTGACATCGGCGCGCGGCAGCAATGGTCGTCGCCCGGCACGCGGCGCGTGGGCAGACGTGCTCAGCGATTCGAAGTGCCGAGTGGGGTGCGCCGTGAGCCGTGTCGCTGCCAGACGCGCGCCGATTCACCGGTGTGCTGCGCCTGCAGCTTCACCGCATGCAAGGCGTCTCGGGCCTGCGCATGGGCCGACTCGGGTGAGACCAGCGGCAGGGGATAGTCACCGCCGATGCGGAGCCCGTGCATCAGCTGCACCATCGCGGGCGTGTCCCATGGGCGATACAGATCGGCGGTGGGTAACGCCGCGAGCTCCGGCACCCAGCGGCGCACGAACGTCCCGTCGGGGTCGTGCTCCTCGGCCTGTTTCACTGGGTTGTAGATGCGAATGGTGTTGATGCCGGTGCTCCCGGCCTGCATCTGGCACTGCATCCAGTGGATGCCGGGTTCGTAGTCGACGAACGCGCGGGCCAGCACGGTTCCGGCGTGTCGCCAATGCAGCCACAGATAGTGCGACGCGAAGCTCATGACCATGGCGCGCATGCGGAAGGTCAGCCAGCCGGTCGCGTCGAGACTGCGCATGCAGGCGTCCACCAGCGGAACGCCCGTGTGCCCCGTGCGCCAGGCGTCGAGACGTGACGCGTCCACCGCGTGCGGCCACACGTCAGCGTAGAGCGGTGAGAACGGCTGGTACTCCAGCGCGGGCTCGTCTTCGAGTTTCTGCGTGAAATGGTCGCGCCACTCGAGGCGCGACGCAAAGCTCACCAGCGACTGTTGCCACCGCACGAGCGGCGCACGTGCGGACGGTGCGACCGCGGCCGTGCTGTCCCGCAGTTCACGCACACGTACACGCGCCGCATGATACGCCTCACGGTTCGAGAGGGTGCCAAAGGCGAGGTGGGCGCTGATGCGACTGCATGCGAGCTCCGCGTCGCTGGGGCTCGACATCGCGCGGCGATAGTCCTCGCCCCGTTCGTACAGGAAGGAATGCAGCAACGACTCCGCCTGTTCGCGTCCCCCCGTCTGCCGCGCGTGTGCGCCGGTATTCACGCCGGAGTGGGGGCCATCCGGGCGTGCGAATCGCAGCGACGCCGGGACACGGCGCAGTTCGTCGTCCGTCGCGCCCACCAGCACCTCGGGCGCTCGTGCGCACGGGCGGCGCATGGTCGCCACCCAGTGATCGTGCCAACCATCGCGCGTCGCGAGACGGCGGACCACACCGGCGCCCTGCCGTTCGTGTAGCGGGACGCCGCGGCGCTTCGCCCATGCACGAACCCGACGGTCGCGCGCGTAGGTGATCGCATTGCCGGTCTCCTCGTGCGCGTGGATCGCTGCGATGGGCAGGGCGTCGCACAACGCGTCGAATACGTCGGGTAATGAGCCGCGCAGTTCGAGTAGCGCCACGCCGCGCGCACCGAGCGCCGCATGCAGCGAATCGAGCGATTCGCGAAGAAACGCCGCGTGCCGCGGCGAGAAATCGTCGGCCCGCTGGACCTCGGGTTCGTGCACGAACACCGGTAGGACGCGGCCCGCCGACGCCGCTGCTACCAGAGGGGCGTGGTCATGAATGCGGAGATCGCGTTTGAACCAGACGAGTTGCAGCACGACGGCGCGAGGAGAGGAGCAGAACGGGGAATCGAGCGACGCCCGTCGCATGACTGGCGTCGAGGCGGGGCCTGCGGTCAGGCGATCTGTCGCAACGCGGTCGTGGGGGCGGCCGTATCAGGGGCTGACCCGATCGCGTCGGTGCCTACGCTCTCGGCGAGTTCATCGGTGGTCGCGCCGCGTCCCTCTCCGCGCTCGAGATGCGCCCTCAGGCCGAGCACGTGCGAAGCAACCGTGAGAGGGGAATGCATGTCGGATTAGAGAGCCGTGGGAACGACGGGCAGGCGGTCTCTGCCATGCGTCTCATCCCGAATCTGACGCGTTTGGCCACGGGAGTCTATTGGCCGGCTCTTGCGACACGTTTACTCTCAGAGGATAGTGAGCGTGTGGCGAGGCATCATGCGTTCTCTGGCACGGAGGTGCCATGCCCATGTCCCCCGAATCCCGATTGAAGCTCCGCGCGTTCGAGTCCACCCGTCGTCTCTCGTGGCGCGCCCTGCGCCACCAGGTGGTAGGGGTAGGGGCCGAGTTGGCGGTGATCGGCGCGTTCGTCGCGGCGGGGTGGCTCGAACGATGGGCGGCGAACCGTGAGCCAACCGCACCGGACGAAGCCGTGGGGTTCCTGGCGCCACATCGCCGCGCCGCCCCGGCACCGTCGGAGGAGCGGTTGTCGTTCGTGGGGCTGGGAGGCGCCGCGTGGGCGGCCAACGGGGAGACAGCGCTGCCGCGCGACGATGGCACGAAGGCGGTGGCGTTGTCCCAGCAGGGCACACGCCTCATTACCGACGAGGACCAGCCCCCGCAACCGGAAAGCGACTCGCCACGCGCCATGACGGAAATCGAAGTCGACTCGGCCGCAGCGCTCGACCCGAGTGCGGTGGGGCCGGAGTACCCGCCGGACCTGATGCAGGCTGGCGTTCAGGGCGTGGTGTATGCGCAGTTCGTGGTGGACAGCGAAGGCCACGCGGACACGCTCAACCTGCAGGTACTCGAAAAGGTGGAGCCGCAGTTCGTGGCCGCCGTCAAGCAGGCGCTGCCCAACATGAAGTACAAGCCGGCGGTGTTTGCGGGTCGGCGCGTGAACCAGCTGGTGCAGCAGGCGTTCGTCTTCCGCATCAAGCCGGCGGGATGACAGGGGCGGGGGGCCATCGTCCCCTCGCCTTGGCGCGTTGAGAGGGAGATATTCGCCCCGGTCGCGAGCGCAGGCCGATACCTGTGCCCGCCGGTGGTCCGGTCATCCTCTTTCGGAGCGCACGCGTGGACAGCACCCCTCTCGAATTCCTCGATCACGCCGAAGCCGAACTCGCGGCGCTGGAGTACGATCCGTCCAGCACCGGCGTACCGCGACGTGAATTCATGTTTCGCTCGCTGGTGATGGCGGCAGCGAGCACGTTCGGTGTGCGGTCGTTGGGCGCGCAGTCTCCGCAGGCGTACTTCGATGCCACGGCCGGCGTGTGGTCGGGGATGCTGCCGGTTCAGCCGCCGGCACAGCAGGAGCCCGTGGCGCTGGGCAACGGCGAGGCCCCCGCGCTCCAGTTCATGCCCTATCCTGAGGGAACGGGCGCGCTGATGGAGCGCATGGTCGCTAAGTACGGCGCCAAGGCGTTCACGCGGAGCACGTTCACGGTGGAGCCGTGGGTGGGAGCCGCCCCAACGTCGCCGGACGATCTCGCGTTTCTGCCGGCGCATCGCATCGCCGCGCTCATCAAGGCGCGCAAGATCACGTCGCGGCAGATCACCGACATCTATCTCGAGCGCATGGAGCGGCTCAACCCCACGCTCAACTGCGTGGTGACGCTCATGAAGGAGTCGGCGCGCGCCGAAGCCGACGCGATGGACAAGGAACTCGCGGCAGGCAAGTACCGCGGCCCGCTGCATGGGGTGCCGTACGGCATCAAGGACCTCTTCGCCACGAAAAACGCGCCCACGTCGTGGGGATCGCCCGACTTCAAGGATCAGCAGTTCGACTACGATGCCGACATCGTGGTGCGGTTGCGCAACGCCGGGGCCGTGCTGCTGGCCAAGCTCGCCACTGGGTTGTTCGCGCAGAACGACTGGTGGTACGGCGGGCGTACCAACAACCCGTGGAACCTCAACATCGGCTCGAGTGGCTCGAGCACCGGCCCCGGTTCCGCTACGGCGGCGGGGCTCGTGGCGTTCTCCATCGGCACGGAGACGCAGGGCTCGATCGTGTCGCCGAGCATTCGCAACGGCATTTCGGCGTTGCGCCCCACGTATGGCCGAGTGAGCCGTCACGGCGGCATGGTGCTGTCGTGGTCACAGGATCGCGTGGGGCCGATGTGCCGCACCGCCGAAGACTGCGCCATGGTGTTCAACGTACTGCACGGCGTGGACCCGAAGGATGCGAGTACGGTGACCACCCCGTTCACGTTCGATCGCAACATTCCGCTCGCGAAGCTGCGCATCGGGGTGGATGCCGCGGCGCCGGCGGAGCTGGTGGAGAAGCTCAAGGCCCTCGGCATGGCCCCCAAGACGATCGGTGCGCGCCCGACGGTGGCGGGCATGGCGGGGGGCGGGCTCAGCGTCGAATCGGCGTCGGCGTTCGACAGCTACGTGCAACGCAAGGCGAAGGAGTACAATCTCGACCTCAACGCGTTGCCTGCGCGGCCCGCTGCAGGACAGGGTGCCAACGCGCCGTTCGGCAACACGCCGCCGGCGCGTCCGAAGGGGGTGAACGAGGGCGACGCGAATCCCATGGCCGCCGCCGACTGGAACCCGCGCTTCGTGGGCAGCCGCAACACTCGCGCGTTCGAGTTCATCAACAACCAGCGCCGCCGTCTGCTGCTCGTCCAGAAGTGGGGCGAGTTCATGAAGGACCTCGACGGGTTCATCGGCGGCCCCAACGCCGACGTGGGGCCGAACGCGCAAACCGGGCATCCGTGCGCGGTGCTGCCGTACAAGTTCGATGTGCCGCAGTTCGGCTTCGGCGGGCAGCGTGGCAACGACAGCACCCCGGCGCCGACGTACAAGGCGCAGCCGATCTGCGCGGTGATCACGGGCAACCTGTACAACGACGATGTCATCCTGTCGATCGCGCACCAGTTTCAGAAGGCGACGGATTTCCACGCGCGGAGACCGGCGCTCTGAGTTCTGGCTGTTGTGTCGGGGGCGAGGTCGTCAACAGCAGACGGCAGACGGCAGGAACTACAGCACGCAGTCACGGAGGAATGCGGTAGAACAACACGGCAGCGTGCGCTGCGCGCCGCTGCCGATATCCCAACCGCGAAGGAAATCGGGGGCGCCGCGAAGCGGTCGCCCCCCTTTTTGTTGTACCACAATCCTCCCGTCTGCGTGCTGTAGTTCCCGCCGTCTGCCGTCTGCTTTTCGTCACGCCTACAGAAACCCATCAGGCAATCCAGCCGTATTCCCTACATGCACGCCCCCGCTCCCTCCATCAGCCAGGGCCACCGTGACCACGTGGTGCGCCTGCTCTCGGCCGCGTTTGCGGACGATCTCCTATCCACGGACCAACTCGACCAGCGACTCGCTGCGGTGTATCGCGCTCAGTCCATGGCCGAGTTGCAGCTGCAGCTTGTCGATCCGGCCGATCCCCGTCGGTGGTTGAACGACAACAATCGCTACGTCACGGCGAATGAGCTCGTGCCCGAACGCGGCATTGCCGCCGCGATCGCCGGGGCGTTTACCGCGAGGGGAGGCTGGCTCGTGCCACGGCACCTCAAGGTGTGGGCCGTGGCGGGCGGCGGCGATCTCGATCTGCGCGAGGCGAGATTTGCACCCGGCATCACGGAGATCGAGGTGGTGTCGATCATGGGCGGCGTGGATCTCATTCTGCCGGAGGGAATCCGGGTGGAGGTGATCGGTGCGGCGTTCCTTGGCGGCTTCGAACACCGGTCGGGGATGGCGGTGGAGGATCCCGACGCACCGCTCGTGCGCGTGAGTGGTCTGGCGGCGCTCGGGGCCGTCGATGTGACCAGGACGCGGCGGGAGTACAAGAGCGAAAAGCAGTATCTCGCCGCGCTGGCGCGGGCGACGGAGATGTCGCGGGGAAGGTAGGGCGGGTTGTGGTGCGGGCGACTTCCTGCAGACGGCAGACCGCAGGCACTACAGCGCGCAGTCACGGAGGAATTCGGTAGAACAACACGGCAGCGTGCGCTGCGCGCCGCTGCCGATATCCCAACCGCAAAGGAAATCGGGCGCGCCGCGAAGCGGCCGCGCCCTTTTTGTTGTACCATATTCCTCCCGTCTGCGTGCTGTAGTTCCTGCCGTCTGCCGTCTGCTGTTCAACCCACCCGCCCCCACGCGCGATGTCCCCAAAGCTCCCCAGCCGCCACGCCATGCACGGCCCCGAGCGCGCCCCGCATCGCGCGTTCTACTACGCGATGGGGCTCAACGAGCAGGAGATCGCCCGGCCGCTCGTCGGTGTCGTCTCGAGCTGGAACGAAGCGGCGCCGTGTAACATCGCGCTCAAGCGGCAGGCCGAAGTGGCGAAGCGCGGCGTCGTTGCCGGCGGCGGCACCCCGCGCGAGTTCACCACCATCACGGTGACCGACGGCATCGCCATGGGGCACGCGGGCATGAAGGCGTCGCTCGTAAGTCGCGAGACGATTGCCGACAGCATCGAACTCACGGTGCGCGGGCACTGCTACGATGCGCTCGTCGGCATCGCCGGCTGCGATAAGACGCTCCCCGGCATGATGATGGCCATGGTGCGCCTCGACGTGCCGAGCGTGTTCCTCTACGGCGGCTCCATTCTGCCCGGGCGGTACCACGATCGCGATGTCACGGTGCTCGACGTGTTCGAAGCCGTGGGCTCGTACGCGGCAGGGAAGTGCTCGCTCGAAGAACTCACGGCGCTCGAGAAGGTAGCGTGCCCTGGTGCCGGGTCGTGTGGTGGCCAGTACACCGCCAACAGCATGGCCTACGTGAGCGAGGCCATCGGGCTCGCGCTCCCCGGTTCGGCCAGTCCACCGGCGGCGTACGAAACCCGCGATCGCTACGCTGAACTCGCCGGTGAAACCGTCATGCGGTTGCTGCGCGACGGGCTGCGGCCACGCATGATCGTCACCCGCAAGTCACTGGAAAATGCCGCGGCCGTGGTGGCGGCCACGGGGGGCAGCACCAACGCCACGCTGCACCTGCCGGCGCTCGCGCACGAATGCGGGATCGACTTCGACTTGTTCGATGTCGCCGAAGTGTTCAAGCGCACGCCGCTCATCGCCGATCTCAAGCCGGGCGGGAAGTATCTCGCCAAGGACGTGCACGACATCGGCGGCGCGGGCGTGGTGCTCAAGTCGCTGCTCGACGGTGGTTTTCTGCACGACGACTGCATCACGGTCACGGGCAAGACACTCGCCGAGAATCTTGCCGATGTCGTCGTGCCCGGTGACCAGAAGGTGGTGATGCCGGTGTCGCAGGCGCTCTCGCCTACGGGCGGACTGGTGGGACTCACCGGCAACCTCTGCCCCGACGGCGCAATCGTGAAGGTGGCGGGGCTGTCGCACCTCACGCACAGCGGGCCGGCGCGCGTCTTCGATAGTGAAGAGGCGTGCTTCGCTGCCGTGATGGAGCGGAAGTACGACAAGAACGATGTGCTCGTGATTCGCTACGAAGGGCCCAAAGGCGGCCCCGGCATGCGCGAGATGCTGAGCACCACGAGTGCCATCTACGGGCAGGGAATGGGCGAGCACGTCGCGCTCATTACCGATGGCCGTTTCAGCGGCGCCACGCGTGGGTTGTGCATCGGCCATGTGGGCCCGGAGGCGGCGGTGGGGGGCGCAATTGCCCTGCTGCGCGACGGCGACATCATCGACATCGACGCGGCCGCTGGCACCCTGCATGTGCGGCTCACCGACGAAGAACTCGCCTCGCGTCGCGCCGCCTGGCAGCCGCGGGCCACCGACTATCAGAGCGGTGCCATCTGGCGCTTCGCCCAGACCGTGGGCCCCGCGCGCTATGGGGCGGTCACGCACCCCGGCGCCAAGGCCGAGACCCACGTGTACGCGGACGCGTAGGTCTCGAGTTTTCGGTTCGCGGTTCGCGAGTTCGCGAGTTCGCGAGTTCGCGGCGCGCGAGCCCCCGGCTGGCGCCCGCTCACCTCGTTCGCGGCTCTCTTCGGGGGTGGCCGTGCGCACTGCGTCGCTACGCGACTCCGTGCGCCGGCGTCACCCCCTCAGGGATCCGCTCACGAGGCGGCGGGGCCGCCGGGGCTCGCATCGCGTGGGCGCGCGCTGAACAGTGACGGATCAGCGTTCCGCGCGCGGCGCTCAGCGCCGTGCGGCCGCGCGCTGCAACAGGAACGCCGTCGCGTACAGCGCGATCGCGAGCACACTCAGCGCGATCGACCAGCGCACGTCGCGCGCGAGCGCTGCGCTGGCGGCCACGTTCGCGCTCACGCCTAGCGGATACAGCGCCGCCCATCGGCGTGTCGGCTGCGCAAACCACAGCAGCACCGCCACGACGGTGCAGGCAACGATCAGGGCAAGGACGTGCTGACGTTCCATGTGGCTACGATGCGCTCACCACGCACATCGCACAAGCGAGCGCTGCGAAGCTACTCTCACATCTCACGCCTCAGTTCGCGCAAACGTGATGTGAGCCCCGGCGGCCCCGCCGCCCGGGGCGATGGTCACCCGATCGGCTTCTTCGGCACGAACACGTTCGGCACGCCCAACTTCGACAGCAGCGCGTTGAACTCGCTCAGGTCTTTCTCCTCGAGCCCCTGCAACGTGCGTAGCTGCACATCCAGCTTGCCGCCCAGGTCGCTCGTGATCTCGCCGTGCTGCTTGGTCGGCGGGTTCGTCCCCTCGAGCACCTGCCCGTTCAGCGACAGGAACATCTGGTACAGCTTGATCGGATAGTTCAGCGTCGCCTGATCCGCCTTGGTGTACACCTCGTAGATCTCCGCGCGCACCGCCTCGAGCTTCTTGCGCAGCGCACTCGACGCGTCACGCACCTCCTTGGCATACGCCTGCGAGCCCGCCTGCCGTGACCGCTCGTCGAGCTGACGCTGCAGGTCCTGAATGCGCGCCACCGTTTCCGTGATGCTCGTGACGCGCGCGCCCACCGCGTTCGCCGCATCGAACTGCGCCCTGTACTCCGCGGCCGTGAGCGTCACCCGCGGGTCGGGACGCACCGAGAACGGCTGGGACAACGTGTCCTTGCCCACGATGAGGCGGACCGCATACTCACCCGGCATCGCCGTCGGGCCATCGGTGGAGCCGTCGTCCACGATCGCGCCCGGAATCGTCTTCGGCCCCGGATACGCCAGGTCCCACGTGAAGCGATTGGCGCCCGCGCGGGCATGCACCACCGAATCAGCCGCATCGTACGCCAGCGCTTCGGCACTCTGCTTCGCACGGATGCGTGCGGCCGCGGAATCGGCGGCAGGATGTCCCGTGCTGTCCTTCTTCGGAGCGGCTGCGCTCGAGAACGTGCGAATCACCGTGCCGCCCTGCTCGAGGAGCTGCACCGTGATCGGCTGCTTCGGCGCGTCCTTGAGCCAGTAGTCGATGTTCACCCCGTAGCGCGGATTGGCGCCCGCCGTGAGCGACGCACGCCCGCTGCCGCCGCCACTCACCCAGCGCACGGCCGGCGCCGGCGCGAAGAGATGCACCGGCTTGGCCATCACCTCGCCGCTGAGTGCGCGCAACGGCGAGAGGTCATCGAGTGACCAGAACGCGCGGCCGTGCGTGGCTACGATGAGATCATTCTCGTGCACCCGCAGGTCGCGAATCACCACGCGCGGCAGGTTGAGCTGCAGCGGCTCCCAGTTCGCCCCGTCGTTCATCGACACGTACACGCCCGTCTCGGTGCCGGCGAACAACAAGCCGCGACGCTTCGTGTCACTGCGGATCGCGCGCGTATACGACCCCAGGGGAATGCCCGCGTCGATGCGCGTCCACGTGGCACCGTAGTCGGTGGTCTTGAACAGGTACGGGGCGAAATCGTCCTGCTGATAGCGGTTCGCCGCCACGTACGCCGTCCCGGCATCGAACGGCGACGCGTCGATGATGGATACGCGCGTAAACGGGCCGAACGCCTTCGGCGTCACGTTGGTGAATGTGGCCCCGTTGTCGCGCGACACGTGAATGAGGCCGTCGTCGCTCCCGGTCCACAGCACGCCCTTCGTCACCGGCGACTCGGCGAACGCGAAAATAGTAGCGTACCACTCCGTACCCGTCATATCGCCCGTCACCGGGCCACCACTGCGCCCGAGCGTCATCGGATCGTGGCGGGTGAGATCACCCGAGACCTTCTCCCAGCTCGCGCCCTGATTGCGCGAACGCCACAGATACTGCGACGCGGTGTACAGCACGTCGGGATCGTGCGGCGAGAAGTGGATGGGGAAGGTCCACTGGAAACGCTGCGGCACGTCGGCCGCGGCGATACCGTCGTAGTTCCCGAGCCAGACCGACACGTCACGACGCATGTTCGTACGCGCATCGTGACGCGTGAGCTGGCCCATGTAGCAGCCGCCGAAGGTCACGTTGGGGTCGCGCGGATCCACCGCGAGGTACGCGTTCTCGCAGCCGGCCACCGGATACCAGTCACGTTCGGTGAGGCTGCCGCGATCGCTCCGGTGCGCGATGTTCACCGTGCTGTTGTCCTGCTGCGCGCCGAGGATGCGATAGGGCTGCGACTGATCGGTGGTCACATGGTAGAACTGCGACGTGGGCTGGTTGTTTTGCGAGCTCCACGTGCGGCCACCGTCGAGCGAGATGGTGGCGCCGCCGTCGTTGCCGTTGATGAGCCGCTGCGGATTCTTGGGGTCCACCCACATGATGTGGGTGTCGCCGTGCGGGACGCGCGTCGTCGTAAACGTGCGGCCGCCGTCGATGCTGCGGCTCACCTGCAGGTTCATCACGTACACGGTGTTTTCGTTCACCGGGTCGGCCGTGATGCTCATGTAATAGTACGGGCGCACCACGAACTTCTGCTCGCTATTCACCCGCGCCCAGCTCTCGCCGCCGTTGTCGCTGCGGAACACGCCGCCCAGCGAGTCCTGCGCTTCGATATTGGCGTACACCCGCTGTGGGTTCGCCGGCGACACCGACACGCCGATCTTGCCGATGAGCCCCTTGGGCATCCCCGGGTTGAAGGTGAGCTCCGTCCACGTTTCGCCACCGTCGGTGCTCTTCCAAAGCCCGCTGCGTCCCGCCCCCGCATCCATACCCCAGGGCGTGCGCTGGAACTTCCACATGCTCGCATACAGGATGCGCGGATTGGTCACGTCGATCGACAGATCGGCCGCGCCGGTGCTGTCATCGAGGAACAGCACCTTCTTCCACGTGACGCCGCCGTCGGTGGTGCGGAACACTCCACGGTCGGGGCTGGGCCCGAACGCATGCCCCAGCGCGGTCACATAGGCCACGTCGGGGTTGGACGGATGCACCCGAAGGCTGGTGATGTGCTGCGTGTTGGCCAGCCCGCGCGACACCCACGTGTCGCCGCCATCGGTGCTGCGATACACGCCCGTGCCGTACGTGATGTCCTCGCGCGGCTTCCCCTCGCCGCTTCCCACCCAGATCACGTTCGGGTCGCTCGGCGCCACCGTGATGGCGCCCACGCTGGACAGGTCGGTCTTGCCGTCGGTGATGTTCTCCCACGTCTGCCCGGCATTGGTGGTCTTCCAGACCCCGCCGTTCACGGCACCGAAGTAGAAGACCAGCGGCCGGGTGGGATCGCCCGTGACGGCCGTCGACCGGCCGCCGCGGAAGGGCCCCACGAGGCGCCACTTGAGCGACTTGAACGCCCGCGAGGTTTTCGCGCCGTCGCTGTAGAGGGCCGGGTCGTAGGCCGGACGATCGGGGGCGCGCGTCGGCTTGGTGGCTGACTGGGCGCTGAGGGACGGGGCGGCCGTCAGCGACCAGAGCGTCGCCGTCGTAAAGAGGGTGACGCGAGCGCCACGCGAAGGAGTGCGGTTCGGAGACATCCGGAGACGTTGCTCAGTTGCCTCCCGCGGTGCAAGATGGGCTCGCCTCTCACCCCTTCATGACGGAGTCTTTCACGATGCTGGCCCTCCCGTCCCACGCCCGTCGATCGTCGCGCCCCCTCTGGCCGATGGCCGTCGCCCTGCTGGCCGTACCGCTCCATATGGCGGTCGGCCAAGCGCCGGTTGCCGGCAAGCGCCCCATGACCTTCCTCGACATGCAGTACGTGCGGAGCGCCGGCGGGGCGTCGGTCTCCCCCGATGGGCGCCACGTGCTCTATACGGTCACCACGCCGGATTGGAAGGAAGCCACCACCCAATCAGACATCCATGTGGTGGCGACCGATCGCGGGGTGAGCACCTCCAGGCAGCTCACGTTCACCACCACGAAGAACGAGAGTGGCCCGCGCTGGGCCCCCAAGGGCGGATGGTTCGTCTTCGCGTCCAACCGCGAAGCGCCGGCGGCCACCGCCGGCCAGCAGCAGCTGTTCATGATGCGCGCCGACGGCGGCGAAGCGCGCCGCATCACCAACGCGGCGCAGGGCGTGGCCAACTACGCGTTCACGCGCGACGGCCAGTGGCTGGTGTACCGCAGCGGCAAGGCCACCGAGGAGCAGCTCTATGCGATCGCCGTGAGCCGACTCGAGAGCGGCACGCCGCTCGATTCTCTCGCTCCCGCCCAGCTGACCAAGCACCGCACCGGGGTCGGCGACTGGCGCGTCGCGCCCGACTCCAAGCGCATCTACTTCCTCTCGGCGGACACCGTCGACACCGACGAGCGCCTGCGCCGCGAAAAGAAGTTTACGGTGAACGTGCGCAACGCCGAGGAGCCCACGGCGAGCCTGTGGATGGTCGATCTCGCGTCGCCACAGTATGCCACCACGCGGCTCACGCGCGACACGAGCATGGCGGTGACCGGCTTCACCATCTCGCCCGACGGACGATACCTCGGCTTCAACGCGGTGCCCAATAACCGCTACAAGCGCAACATCACCGAGGAAGGGATCTACGCCGACGTGTTCCTGCTGGACACGCAGGGCAATGGCATCGAGCGGCTCACGCAGAACGAGGAGAACGCCGAGAGCGCCCTCAGCTTCTCCCCCGATTCGCGGACGATCGCCTTCTCGGCGTCGGACGACATGACGAAGTACAACATGAAGAATCGCCGCGTGTATGTACGCGACGTGGCGGCCAAGGGTGGAGCGTTCCGCAAGGTCGGCGATCTCGACGGCGACAACAGCGTCGGCTTCTGGTCGGCCGACGGCAAGACCATCTACTTCAACGAGGGCTACAAGGCCACGCAGCAGCTGTTCGCGCTCGATGTGGCGACCGGCAAGGTGAAGCCGGTGACGAACGTGCAGGGCGTGATCGCCGTCAATGAGGACGAGGAGACCAAGCGCATCCTGTTCAATTATCAGGATCCGATGTCGCCCGGCAATCTCTTCACGGTGGCCACGCTGGCCGACCTCACGAAGCGCGCCGCGTGGGTGCAGCTCACCGACGCCAACCCGTGGGTCGGTGAGAAACTCGCGCTGGGCGAAGAGACCGAGATCACCTGGACCAGTAAAGACGGCAAGCCGGTGGGCGGCGTGCTGGTGAAGCCGGTGGGGTACGAGCCCGGCAAGAAGTATCCGCTGCTGGTGGCCATTCACGGCGGTCCCGCGTCGGCCGATCAGCTCAGCTTCAACGGCGGCTACGGCGCGCAGGTGTATGCAGGGCAGGGATGGGCGGTGCTCATGCCCAACTACCGGGGCAGCACCAACTACGGCGAGGCGCACAAGAACGGCATCGTCGGCAACTACTTCGACCCCGGCTATCAGGACATCATGACCGGCGTTGATCATCTGGTTGCCACCGGTCTCGTGGACAGCACCAAGATGGGCGTGCTCGGCTGGAGCGCCGGCGGACACTGGAGCAACTGGATTCTCACGCACACGACGCGCTTCAAGGCCATCTCGAGCGGCGCCGGTACGAGCAACTGGATCTCGATGTACGCCCAGTCCGACGTGCAGCGGAACCGGCAGCACTATCTGGGTGACAAGCTCCCGTACGACGACTTCGACGCCTACTGGCGCCAGTCCCCCATTCAGTTCATCCGCAACGCCAAGACGCCCACGATGATCCACGTGGTGGAAGGTGACCCGCGCGTGCCCAGCCCGCAGAGCGTGGAGCTGCACATGGGCCTCAAGCGTGTGGGCGTGCCCACCGAGCTGTTCATGTATCCCGGCTTCACACACGGGATCCCCGACGCCCGCAACCGGCTCGTGAAGAGCATGAGCGAGATGTCGTGGATGGATTACTACGTGTTGGGCAAGGGAAACAAGTTCTCGTGGCGGCAGGTGCTGGAGACGCTGGAGGACCCGAAGGCCGAGAAGAAGATCGATGTGAAGGGGCCCTGAAATCGGCGATCGGCGTTCTGAGACTCCAGCCTGAGAGTCGAGGCGCGAGAAAAAGAAGTGAGCCCGGATAGAAGCGAGAGGTCCGCGGTCTCGAGGTGAGAAGTCAGTGGGCAACGCCCTCGCTTCTCGCTTCTAGACCGCGGACCTCTCACTTCTATCCGGGCTCACCTCTCCGCCTCAGCCTCTCGATTCTCCGGCTGGGGTCTCAGAACTCCGGACTGAGCGGTCAACCCGCCATCGGCCGGGGGAAGGGTGAGGGCGCCGCCAGCGCTTCCTGCGCCGCCGCCAGCACGCTTGCCGGCAGCGGTCCCGCGCCCGCCCGCCTGGCCGCCTCCACCACCATGCTCAGGGCGCGCGCCTGCGCGGCGTAGGCCGCGATGAGCGCTCCGCCAGCACCCGGCGTATTCATGATCTCGTGCGCGAGCAGGTCGAGATGCTGCACCAGCGCCGCACTCGAGGCGGCCGAGCCTGAGGCTTCGGGCCGATCGGCACGGTGCCCGAGGGAAGCCCCCTTGGCGCCGGCGCTCAGACCCGGAAACTGCGACGGCGCGAGCGCCTCCTGAATGCGCCCGTTCGTGGCGGCCAGTGCGGCCAAGCGACGGCGTGCCACCTGCGATGACTCAAATCCCACGCGACTTTCCTCGGAAGGCGGCGTCTGAAGGGGCAGAAGCGGACAGAATCGCGACAGTCCCCTTGACAGACGTCCATTTGTTACATAAATGCGACAGTGATGGCGATGCACAGCGTGCGGACAGGCCGCAAGCTGCTGGTGCTGCTCGTTTTCCGTTGTTGCTGGTGGCTGTTGCTGGTGGCGTGGCTTTGCAGGACGCCCGATCGAGCTTACGGTCGTGAGGGCGGGCCTGATCGTTCTCGTGATCGCTTTCCCGTAGGACCCCGTTCGAGCTCTCCCCTTTCGGAGGCTGGATGCCCGTCCTCACCCCGGCTACAGATCGTGACCTCGCCGCGCGCGCCTTGGCCGAATTGGCCCGGACGACGCTCGACGACCACTGGGCTGTCGCCGCTATTCCCTCGGAACGCCGCGCGCTCCTCCTCGAGCGCGCCGACGCGGCGGCACTCCGGCCAGGCGATGGGCTCGGCGAGCCGATCGCCGACGGACTCGCCCTGCTGGGCACCGCCTATGAATTGGCGGCGCTCAGCCAGCTCGATGCCGCCCTCCAGCCCACGCCCAGCGCGGCGCGCGATCTGGCCCAGGCTGTTCTGGCCCTCGGCGCTGCCCGCGCGTTCCGCTGTTCGGCGGCGCTGCGTCCCCCGATCGATGACGGGGAATCCGCCATCAAGTGGGCACTCAAGCTGGGCGCCCTCGCGCTCGTGTCGCGCCAGACCGACGCGTACGAGCGCTGGTGGGAAGCCCGCGCCCACATCGCTGATACGGTAAAGCGGGCCGCCCTCCGGCTGGACCAGGAACCGTGGGAACCGTACGCCCGCGGCACCCTGTGGATGGCATGGCTTGGCCTCATGGGCGCCCCGGTCGCGGTACTCCCCGAGCACGCCGCCGACGAACTGCCCATGCTGAGTGCCACGCGCACCCGGCTCGCGGCCTTCCGGGAACGCCGGGCCGACCACGAGCTCCCGGGCGATGGTCCGGTCGCCAATGCGGCGGCGCTGCGCGCGCGGATGACGGAGTTCGCCATCCGCCATCTGGCCGATGCCACCGAACTGCTGACGGTGGCGGTGCTCAGACGGACGCTCCCCGATGTGAGTGCTGAATTCAAGCTGCACCTCAGTGCAGCCCGGTCGGCGATGGCGGGCGATCATGGGCAGGACATGCTGCTGGCGTGGTTACAGGCTGCCGGCGTTACGCTGGCAGGCGGCGTGACCGCGCAGCTCGAACTCCCAGGATTCTAGTCCGTCCCGCGCCACCCACGGTGGCACGCCAGACCCGATAGACGCGACGGCCGGTGCTCCCCACCGGAAATGCCACGCGCCCCCCACCCAGAGGGATGATGTCGGCCAGCAGGGCGCCGATGGCGCGCTTGGCCTCGAGGGACGCGGTGATGTCCGCGTCCATGTCCGCCCCCGATTCGGTGTCGATGCGATACCAGGAGACGCCCTGAGCGCCCTCCGATCGCACGACGTAGCGGTCGTCATCCGTCCAGAACGCACTGATACGATCGGCTGCCAGTTCTGTGTGGATTGGCAGACATGTGATGGGCGCGAGCTCCATCGGACCGATTGGCGCGTCAATGGCGACGACGTGCATAGCTGTATTCCGTGAGAGGGCAGGAACGTGATCATCGATTTTCGCGGTAGCGCTGCGTCATCGATGGGCGGGGATGTTATGACGATCCACGCGCTCACGCAATACACGGGTTGTGAGCTAAGTTGTTGACAGTATTGTCGATATATGTGGGAAAGGATGTGGAGAACCAGCTAAGTCGCACCCGCGGCATCACGTACGCCCCAGGCGGATGTGGAAAAGCGGCTTCGTGATAACGCAGTGTTTTGCATTGGCTGGGGGATGTTTGTCCACATGCTCGTTGCTCACAAAAATGCTCTTTTCTTGTTTGCCAACACTTGTCAAGGCGGACCATAGCGCCTCCAGTGGCGTAGGCTGAAATGAGGCTACGCGTCCGGACCGGCGGGAATACTCTGGCGTCCGTATTCGTCACAGCCGAGGCGCTCAAGTGATTTTCAGGAACACGCGGCTGGCGCCGTCGCCGTCTGGTCCGCATAGTGGCGATATTCACCCGCAGGTCTCCCGGAGCGAGCGTGTCTATCGAACCCCGTATTGGATTGCTGGTGGGGCGGGAATGGTCATTCCCCCCCGCCTTTCTCGACGCCGTCAATCGCCGCCAGAGCGGTGTGACCGCCGACTACATCAAACTCGACGCCACCCGGATGGGGCAGACCGTGCCCTATTCCCTCATCATTGACCGTATCAGCCACGAGGTGGGGTTCTACCGCACCTTCCTCAAGCATGCGACGCGGATGGGCGTCACCGTCGTCAACAACCCGTTCATGTGGGCGGCCGACGACAAGTTCTATGACGCCACACTGGCCATTCAGAATGGCGTGGCGCACCCCAAGACGATGGTCCTGCCCAATAAGGACTACATCCCGGGGATTTCCCACAGCGAATCGCTGCGGAACCTCGCCTATCCGCTCGACTGGAAAGGGGTGGCGGAGTACATCGGCTTTCCGTGCGTGCTCAAGGACGCGCACGGCGGGGGCTGGCGAGATGTGTACGTCTGTCAGACCATGGAGGAGCTGCTCCATCACTACAACAGCAGCGGGCTCCTCACCATGGTCGTGCAGGAGTTCATCAAGTGGGACGCCTACGTGCGCTGCATGGTCCTCGGCCGCGAAGAAGTGCTCCCCATGCCGTACGATCCGGGACAGCGCCGCTACATCCCTGACCCGGGGTACCTCGGGAAAGACCTCGAGGACCGCTGCATCCGCGATGCGCTCACCCTTTGCCGAGCGCTGGGCTACGACATGAACACCGTCGAGTTCGCGGTGAAGGATGGCATCCCCTATGCCATTGACTTCATGAACCCGGCGCCCGACATGGACATCAACTCCCTGACTCCCAGCTACTTCGATTGGGTCGTGGAGCACATGGCCGATCTGGCAATCAAGCTGGCGACGGCGCCGCGGAGCGTCCCGGCCGTAGGCGCCGGTGCAGGGCCGGTGATTTCCGCCCCGCCGGCCGGTCTCGGACAAACGATCATCACACCTGGTATCACGAAGTAGCGATGTCCACACACGCTGTCGCGCGGTACCATGACACGCTCGCGGAGGGCACGTTCGCGGCCGATTCGGCTGCTGTGTTGACACAGCAGCTTCGTGACCAAGGCCTGTTATTCGGCGAGCGACCGCTGTGCGGCGTCCTTCGGCCGCGGTTCCTGTCGTTGGCCGAGTACCGGCTTATCGGTCGAGCCTGCGCTCTGGTGGGGTCGGCGTTTGAGAAGGTACGGCAGGCGGCCATGGCCGACGCCGCGCTGCGGGCGCGGTTCGGGCTGACCAGCTGGGAAGAGCAGCTCATCCACGCCGATCCGGGCTTCCCGGTGAGTAGTCCCACCTCCCGACTCGACGCCTTCTATGTCCCGGGGGCGGGAGAGCAGGGGCTCAAGTTCACCGAGTACAACGCGGAAACCCCGGCCGGCGCCGCCTACAACGACGCGCTGTCACGGGCGTTCCTGGCGCTCCCCGGCATGCAGGCCTTTACCCGGGATCATGTGGTGCTCCCCATCCCTGCTGCGGCCGGTGTGGTCGATGCCCTCCTGCAGGCCTGGCAGGCCTGGCGCGGGACCCGCGAGGCACCGCAGGTGTGCATTTTGGACTGGAAGGAGGTGCCCACCTACAGCGAGTTCGTGCTCTTCGAGCGCGAATTCCAGGCTCGGGGCATCCCCGTGTTCATCGGCGATCCGCGTGATGCGGTGTACGAAAACGGTCGGCTGACCGTAGGCGGCCGGCCGGTCACGTTCATCTACAAGCGCGTCCTCATCGATGAGCTCGTCACCCGGCTCGGCGTCGAGAACGCCGTGTTTCACGCCGTGAGAGATCATGCGGTGTGTATGGTGAACCCATTACGCTGCAAGCTTTTGCATAAGAAGGCTTCACTTGCTGTCTTAAGTGATGAGCGCCAGGCCGACCTCTTCTCTGCCGAAGAGAATCGGGCCGTGCAGACCCACGTCCCGTGGACCCGTGTGGTGGAAGCGCGACACACGCACTATCGCGACAGTGCCGGTGTCGATCGTACCGTCGACCTCCTCCCCTTTATCGCCGAGCGGCGGGAGACGATGGTGCTCAAGCCCAACGACGAATACGGCGGCAAGGGCATCGTATTGGGCTGGACGGTGGACGACGCCACCTGGCAGGCCGCCATTCAGACAGCCCTTGGAGAGCCATATATCGTGCAGGAGCGGGTGGAGATACCCAGTGAACCGTGGCCGGCCCTCGTGGACGGGGCGTTGCATATCGGGGATCGGATGCTGGATACGGCGCCGTTCCTTGCGAACGGCGCGGTCATGAACGGCTGCCTGACCCGCATTGCCACGGATCCGCTCCTCAACGTTACTGCGGGGGGAGGTTCGAACGTCCCCACCTTTCTCGTCGAGGCCCGCTGATGTCCACCGGTTCGTTGACGTACCGCCCCACGATCGGGCTCACCACCCAGACGCTGCACTCGATCGACGGCATTCCGCCGGCGCTGCCGAGTTCGTGGGTGATGAATCAGCGGTACTTCCACGCGGCCACCGAAGCTGGGGCCGTCCCCTGGATGATCCCGCTCTTCGATCAGGATATGGCGACGCTGCGCGCCATCTATGAACGGCTCGACGGGTTACTCATCCCGGGCGGGGTGGACATCAACCCCGGCGAATACGGCGAATCGGTACGCCCGGAGTGTGGGAATCTCGATCCGGCGCGCGACATCGTGGAGTTGCAATTGGTGCGCTGGGCGATCGCCGATGGCAAGCCGGTGCTAGGGCTCTGCCGCGGCCTGCAGATCATCAACGTGTCCCAGGGCGGGACCATGTGGCAGGACCTCGCCTCACAAAATCCTGCGTTCCACAAGCACGACTATTTCCCCACGGCGGGCTTCGAGCGCGACCATATCGCGCACGAGGTGAATGTCGTCCCCGGCACGCATCTATCACAAATTCTCGAATGCACACGGTGCCCGGTGAACAGCATGCATCACCAGGGCATCAAGACCATGGGCGCCAACCTCCAGGCATCGGCCACGGCCGACGATGGACTCATCGAGGCGATCGAGACCACCCAGGAAGGATTCTGCGTCGGCGTTCAGTGGCACCCCGAAGTGTTCGAAATGACCGACCCGTACACGAGCCACCTGTTCGGCGCCTTCATTGACGCCGCGATTCGCTGGTCCACTGCCCAGGCCGCGACAGCCACCGCTTGATCTGCGCCCGAACGGGCGCAGGGGGACGTAATGAAGGGACCGACCCTCACGGTTGGTATCGAGGAAGAGTACCAGATCATCGATCCGGTGACGCGTGACCTCTCCCCTGGGTTCGACGCCCTGGTCACGAGCGCCTTCGCCACCGAAGCCGATGTGAAGGCGGAGCTGCACCAGTGTCAGGTGGAGATCGGCACCAAGCCGTGCGCGTCCATCGCCGAGCTGCGAACGGAGCTGGTGAAGCTGCGGGGGCTCGTGATCAAGGCCGCCGGTGAGCACGGGCTCACCATCGCCTCGGCCGGTACGCACCCGTTCTCCAACTGGATGAACATGGAGATGACGCCGAAGGAGCGATACCTCGGCGTGAAGGCGGAGCTGCAGGATCTCGCGCACCGCCTGCTCATCTTCGGTACGCATGTGCATGTGGGCATTGAAGATCCGGAGTTCCGCATCGATTGCCTCAATGCGGCCCGGTACATTCTGCCTCACATTTTGTGCCTCTCCACATCCTCTCCGTTCTGGTTCGGGCGCAACACCGGGCTTCACTCATATAGAAGCATCATCTTCAAGAACTTCCCGCGGACCGGTGTCCCCCGCATCCTGAACGGGTGGGGCGATTACGCCGACCTCGTGGATACGCTCGTGAAGACGAAGTCCATCCCCGATGGCTCGAAGATCTGGTGGGATGTACGCCCGCATCATGTCTATCCCACGCTTGAATTCCGCGTGTGCGATGTGAACACGCGGGTCGACGAGGCGGTGTGTATCGCGGCCATGCTGCAGGCCGTGGTGGCGAAGATGTGGAAGCTCCGCCGGGACAACATGACGTTCCGGGTGTATGCCGCCGATCTCATCGAGGAGAACAAGTGGCGCGCCGTGCGCTACGGCCTCGGGGGGAAACTCATTGACTTCGGCAAAAAGGAGCAGCTGGCGGCGCCGGTGCTCATCCGCGAGCTGATTGAGTGGTTCCTCGACGACGTGCTCGACGAACTCGGCACCCGCAAGGAAGTCGAGTACGCCTTCCGGATCATGGAGGAAGGATCGAGCGCGCAGCGCCAGCTGGCGACCTACGCCCGTACGGGCGACCTGCGTGCCGTTGTGGACCAGCTCATCCGCGAGACCGCCGAAGGCGTGTGCGAGCCCACCCTCGGGCCCCCGCTTGAGAGCCAGGACCGTCCGGTAAAGGCGCTCGCTGCGGCGCGGCTCAAGCCGGAAGCGCATGCGGCCGTGCGGGGGCAGTCGATTCCGTAGTACGCCGGAACGGCGGAAGCTGGTAAGACGGAAGCTGGCAAGACGGAAGCTGCTCCAACGGGACATGCAAAAACGGGAGCTGCCACGGCCGGGCAGTTCCCGTTTTTGTAGCTTCCGTGCCACGAGCTTCCGTTCCACCAGCTTCCGTGGCGCTAGCTCCCGCCGTTACGGATCCCGCCCCAACTCCCGGAGATACCCCACCGCCATCTCCGCCATTCCGCTGCGCGTGTACACGTCTGCCCGCCGATCGGCGATCACCTGCGCGATGACCTCCGCCACCTCCTCCGCACTCTGCGAATTGGGGAGCGTATGTGAGTCCGGGCCCCCGTGGAGCGCGTTGCGACCGAATTCGGTGCGCACCACGCCGGGGCTCACGAGCGAGAACTGGATGTCGGGGTGCGTCTCCTGCACCTCGGCGCGCATGTTCGCGGTGAGCGCGTTGAGGAAGTGCTTCGAGGCGCTGTAGGCCGAGCGGAAGGTGGCCATGGGGACGCGTCCCAGCATGGACGACACATTGATCACATGGCCGCGGCCCACGAGGCGAAAGTGCGGGAGCACGGCCTGCATACCATACAAGGCGCTCTTCACGTTCACCTGCATCATGTCATCGATGTCAGCGTCGGTGAGCTGAGACGGGGCGCGGGTGATGCCGCGTCCCACGTTGTTCACCCAGATATCGAGACGGCTGAACCGGGAGAGCGTGGTCTCCACCACGTCTTCCACCTCACTCCGCACAGTCACATCGGCCGCCATGGTCACGATGTCGGGGCTACCCAACTGCCCGGCGAGGGCCCGTAGCGCCTCGGCGCGACGGGCGACGAGCACCAGGTGATGCGTGTGGGCGAGGCGGGTGGCGAGGGCTGCACCGATACCGCTCGAGGCTCCGGTGATGACCACGACCGGTCGGGAGGGAGGCGTGCTGGACATGCGCCCAAGATAGGGGGGCGCCGTTCCGCGCCGGCAGGGTGGGATAATTCCCGTAGTGGGACTGCGGTAAATACGAATGCAACCCCGCTCCCGGGGTAGGTAGCATCGGTTATGCCATACCCGACCACTTTCCAGACTCGTCCGGCCACGGCCGGCGTCTTTCGCACGTCGCGCTCGCGGGCCCATTTCCTCGCCGTCGTTCTCGCTGGTGCCGCCCTCCTTTCCGCCTGCGAGGGCGAGAGTGACCCGACCGGTCCCGGGACGCTGAACCGCGAGCCGGCCCTCAACGAGGTGGTGACCTCGCAGCCGCTCAACGCGAGCAGCAACGACACGCTCGTGTATTTCAGCTTCACCACCGGTGGGTTGGTCGCGCGCTCGGCGGATTGGGATCTGGCGTTGCGGCGTTACGAAGTACGGCTCGCCTCCCCAGCCAACGGCGCCTCGAAAACGGTCATGGGATTCACCCTGGCCAACAATCAGAACGCGGCGGCCGCCGAGGTGCTGGCCTTCACGCGGGCCAATACGCTGGCGGCGTTCGACGCGTTGCGTGATGCGCAGGTACCGGCGGACAGCCTCTTCACCACCGACCGGCTGGCCGCGAATCCGCAGGCGCATATTGTCCTCGGCGGTGTGCCCGTCGCGAACGCCGCGCAGTTCTGGAAGGTGCGTCTCGCCAATGGGCAGTTCGCGGTGTTCCGCAATGCCGTGATCGGATTCAACCGCGCGCGTGCAACGGACTCGGTCGTGTTCGAATCGAGACTGCAGACCGGTAACGCTCTCGGTGCCGTGCAGCGACTGGCGGTGGCCCCGGGCGGAGTCACGCGGGCCATCAGCTTCGCCACCAATTCAGTGGTCACGCCGAACGGCTGCAACTGGGACATGCAGTTCAACCCCGATCCCACCCAGCTTGCGATCACGGTGAATACCGCGTGCAACGTGGCGACCAATCCCGGTAGCGCATCGCCCACGTTCGCCGCGGTGACCGCCGCGAACGATGCCCCGCAGTACGCGCCGTTCCTCTCGCAGCTGCTTGGGCCCATTCCCAATTCCATCCTCGATACGAGGGCGCCGTTCCGCTACGACCTCACTGGTCAGCAGCGTCTGCACGCCGCCTTCAACACCTACTTCGCGAAGGTTGGCACGAGGGTCTGGAAGTTCCAGCTCATCGACTACTACAGCAACACGGGAGTTGCCGGCTATCCCACCGTGCGGTACGCTCGCATCCGTTGATGCGACTGCGCGCGCGCCATCTCAACGTATTCGCACTCACTGCCGGCATGACCTTCGTCATGCCGGCAGTCGGCGTAGCGCAACGCGCCCCGATCAGCGGGCAGGTTGTCTCACGGGCTGATGGCGCGCCGGTGGCGTCGGCGGAAGTCCGCCAGCTGTCGAGTGGGGAGCGAGTGCGCAGCGATGCCGACGGGCGATTCACGATCGGCGCGCGCACCGGAGATTCCGTATTGATCCGCGTGCTCGGCTATCGTGAGCGCCGACTTGTGGTCGATGGCGATGCATCGAAAAGTGCCTGGCGTGTGGTGCTCGAGCCGCTCGCCACAGTGTTGCCGGTGTATACCACGACGATGGGGCAGCGAGTCATTCGCGCCAACGAATCACCGCGCAGTGTGACCGTCGTGGATCGCAAGGAGATCGATGCCACGGCGGCCGTGTCGGCGAATCAATTGCTACGGCAGTTGCCGGGCATGCAGGAGCTGCCGGCGCCGCCGAGCAAGACGAGCATTTCCATTCGTGGCTTCGACGACTC
>Ga0164292_10000739_pt1 | contig 25954 bp, 26 predicted proteins | sample GEODES117metaG_FD_111486 | JGI IMG/M metagenome (GOLD analysis project Ga0164292, IMG submission 111486) | Eutrophic lake water microbial communities from Lake Mendota, Wisconsin, USA - GEODES117 metaG | ecosystem: Environmental > Aquatic > Freshwater > Lake | place: USA: Lake Mendota...
GGCCTTCACGGTGCTGCCTTCCTGGATGCCGCGGCCCTCGCCCATCAGCACCACACCCACGTTGTCGTCCTCGAGGTTGAGGGCGATGCCTTCAGTGCCGTCCTCGAACTGCACCAGTTCACCGGCCATCACCTGCTGCAGGCCGTAGACGCGGGCGATTCCGTCGCCGATCTGCAAAACGGTTCCGACATTGCTGACGGAAACAGACTTGTCGTAGTCCTCAATCTGCTGTTTGAGGATGGCGCTGATCTCGTCGGGGCGGATGGAAACCATGGCTGGAAGGTCCGGTGTGAAGGTCCCGTTGGGGAGCTGAGAGGAGGGGGCGGTGAAGGAGGGGGGTGTGGGCTAGCTCACCTTGGCCAGCGCCAGACCGAGGCGACGTACCTGGCCGGAGAGGCTGGCGTCGATCACCTGGGAGCCCATGCGCACGATGAAGCCACCGATGAGGGAGGGATCGACCTGCACGTCGAGCTCCACTTCGTCGGTGCCGGCAATCGCCTTGACCCGCTGGTTGAGTTGCTCCTGCTGCTCGGCGGTGAGCGGCGTGGCCGACCTCACATTGGCGAGGGTGATGCGGCGAAGGTCGCGATAGAGCTCGAGGAAGCGGATCAGCACCGCATCCATCACCGGCAGGCGCTGGCGGTCGGCCAGGAGCTTGAGAAGGTTCAGCAGCGAAGGGGTGGTCTGGTCCTGGAACAGGGCCAGCAGGGCAGCCTTCTTCGCGTCCGGCTCGAGCACCGGCGAGGACATGGCATCGCGCAGCTCGGCACTGTCGTTCCAGGTGGCCAGCAGGCCGCGCACTTGGTCGGCGACAGTGTCGGTCTCCTGGCGAGACTCGGCCACCTGAAGCAACGCCTCGGCGTAGGGGGTGGCGATCGTGTTGAGCAGCGGCATCAGGCGTTCCCCAACGAGTTGATGGACTGGTCGATCAGACGGGCCTGGGCCGCGTCGTCGAGCTTGCCGGGCAGGGTTGCCAGAGCTTTCTCGATCGCCTGGCGTGCGGCCTCACGGCGCAGCAGATCAGTGACCCGGGCTGCTTCGGCGTTGAGATCGGCCACGGCATCCTGCTTGAGTCGGGCCATCTCCTCAATCGTGCGCTGCTCGCTCTCGACGCGCACGGCCGCAGCCCGAGCCTGGCCATCGGCCTGGATCTGGGCTGCCTTCTGCTGGGCGGCGGCCACATCGGCCTGGGCCTTGGAGAGGGCGGAGTTGGCGGACTTCAGACGCTCTTCAGCATCACTCAGGTCAGCCAGGATCGCCTGGCGGCGTCGCTCGAGCATGCCCCCAAGAAAGCCCCGCAAGAACCAGAACAGCACCCCGATCACGATGACCAGGTTGATCAGGTTGGTGTCGAGCGGGTTGAGGTTGAGGCCGAAACCACCGGAGTGGGCAAAGAGTGCGCCCTGGAGAGTGCGGGGAAACACCCAGGCAGTGGATAGAAGGGAAAGAGTCATCGGGCTGCCAGCAGGCGGTCAACGATCAGGGAGCCCAGGCGATCGGCTTCGGTCTTGAGCGAGGCCAAGGCCTGCTCTTTCTCGGCTTCGATCTCGCGACGGGCTTTCTCACGGGTGGCAATGGCTTCGGCCTGCGCCGTGGCCAGTGCTTCGCGATAGAGCTTGTCGGCCTCCTGCTCCGCTTCCACGATCAGCTTCTGGGCTTGCTGGCGGGCTTCCTTGAGCTGTTCGGTGAGATCGGCTTCGAGGCGCTGCACCTGGGCCAGCTTCTGCTTGGCGTCGGCACGGCTGGTGGTGATGTACCCCTCGCGCTCCTCCACAGCCCGACCAACCGGGCGGAAGAACAGGGCATTGAGAATGAAGGTGAGGAGCACCACCTGCACCGCCATCAGCGGCAGGGTGGCATCGAGGTCAAACAGACCTCCCTCGGGTGCGCCGGACACGGCGTCAGCAGTGGCAAGCAGAAGCCAGCTGGTCATGGGAAGGGAGCGCCGGGATAAGAGGTTGATCCGTCACCGGTGGGGATCACCGGGTGCCGTCACGAGGGGGATGGGACCGAAGCCCCATCCCCCATGTGGGTGATCAGCCGGCGAAGGGGTTGGCGAACAGCAGCACCAGAGCCACCACCAGGCCATAGATGGTCAGGGCTTCCATGAAGGCCAGCGACAGCAGCAGGGTGCCGCGGATCTTGCCTTCAGCCTCGGGCTGACGGGCAATGCCTTCCACAGCCTGACCGGCTGCGGTGCCCTGGCCGATACCAGGGCCGATGGCGGCGAGGCCCACGGCCAGAGCGGCGGCCAGAACGGAAGCGGCGGAGGTCAGATCACTCATTGGTGGAAAGGTGTTAGGGGAGCGCAGGGAAGAGCGCGGAATGGGCTGGAGCGCGCCCGGGACACTCCCCACAGGGAGTGGGCCCGGTTCCACCCGGACCTGCGCGCGATGAGTTTGCCAGACCGGGGGTCCCGGGCTGGCGGGGCGGATCAGTGGTGTTCTTCGTGCACCGCCTCACCGATGTAATTGGCGGCGAGGGTGGCGAAGATCAACGCCTGGATGGCGCTGGTGAACAAGCCCAGGAACATGGCCGGCAGAGGCACGATCACCGGCACCAGGAAGGCCAGCACACCTACCACGAGTTCGTCGGCCAGGATGTTGCCGAAAAGACGGAAGGAGAGGGAGAGCGGCTTGGTGAAGTCTTCGATGATCTTGAACGGGAGCATGATCGGGGTGGGCTCCACGTAGTACTCGAAGTAGCGCAGTCCCTTGCGGCTCAGACCGGCATAGAAATAGGAGAGTGATACCAGCAGCGCCATCGCCACGGTGGTGTTGATATCAGCCGTGGGGGCGCCGAGCTCGCCGTTGGGGAGCTCGATGATCTTCCAGGGGATCAGCGCGCCGCCCCAGTTGCACACAAAGATGAACAGGAACAGGGTGCCAATGAACGGCAGCCAGTCGCGGTAGGCCTTCTCGCCGATCTGCTCACGGGCCAGATCCCGGATGTAGGTCCAGAGGAACTCCAGCAGGTTCTGGACGCCGCGGGGATCACGCTGCATGGAGCGGGTGCCCACCACAATCAGGGCCAGCAGGGCACCGATCACGACCCAGGAGCTCAGGAACACCTGGCCATGGAGGTGGAGGTTGCCGAGATTCCAATAGAATTGCTGGCCCACCTCCAGTTCGGCGAACGGCAGGGCGAGGGGCAAGGGAACCATGGAGGAGAGGTGGTTCAGGGGGCGAGAAGGGCCTGCAGCAGCAAGGCCGGTTTGTAGAGAAGGAAGCCGGCCAGAGCCGGCAGCATCTCGATGGCGGGAACCCGGGCGGCGCCGATCACCAACAGGGCCGGAACCACGATCTGGAAGCGACCGAGAGACCGGGAGTCGGGGCCGAGCCGCGCCACACTGCGAGCCAGAAGCCGCAAGTAGAGCAACCCACAGCAGGAGCCGAGCAGCAGACTGCGGGCCGCGTCTCCACCCCAGATCACCAGGGTGATCAGGCTGGCCGCCGCCCCCACCAGCGCCGTCGCCAGCAGCAGACGCCGCTGCAGCCGGCCGTAGTGGTCGTCGGGAGGGGTTGCGGCGGCGAGACTGGCCTGCAAGCGCGCCGGGTCGAAAAGCCCGGGCAACTTATCACGCTCGGGCCTCAGGCCAGCAGCTGCAACACCTGCAGCTGCCGCAGCCGCCGCGCCCGCCGGCAGCGCTCCGCCGGCGCCATCGCCAGCGGCATGGCGCCGAGGCTCTGCTCCGGCGCCGCCTCCAGCGCCTGCAGCAACTCCAGGTCGGCCGCATCGATCTCCAGCGGCAGCAGGTCAGGGCCGAACAGGCCCGTGGAAGGCCAGCCCCAGAGGCAGCGGTTGATGCGGCCGCGGGCGGCCAGCAGGTCGTCGTCGTGCTCCCAGCGGTGGCGCTCCAGGGGCGGCCTGGCCAGGAAAAACTCGAAGTGGCTGATGTCGGGGTCGAGATCTTCGACTAGGGCCCACTGCTGCCGCTCCGGCAGGGCGCGGGCCCGGTCCAGCAGTTCGCCACCGAGCAGACGGGCCGGATCCCACACCTCTGGGTTGGAGAAGCCCACGAACTCCAGCCCGGCCGTAGCCACGAAGGCCATCAGACGCTCGAGGTTGTAGCTGGTCTCCTGCGGGTGCAGATACATGTCGGCGAAATTGGCGTCTGCGGCCGTGTCGAGGACCCAGCGCTGCTCGTGATGCCTCCGCAGCCGGTTGGATTCGGGCAGCTCGGCCAGCAGCCGACGCCCCAGCCGCAGGCCCTCCTCGCCGCTGCCGACCCCCAGGGCCGCGAGGGACCGCTGGGTGCGGTGGATCTCCCAGCGGCCGCCATCGGCATAAAGAAAGAGATGCAGCAGGCCGCCCGGTCGCAGCCGGGCCGCCAGGGCTTGCAGGCCGGCCTGCGGCTCGCGCAGGTGGTGGAGCACACCCACCGAGTTGATGTAGTCAAACGGCCCTTCGCCATCCAGATCCAGCAGGCTGCGCTGTTCAATGCGCAGCTCGGCGACCTGGGCGGCAGCCCCGGAGCGGCGGGTGCGCTCACGGGCCACCTCCAGGGCGCCGGCGCTGATATCCACCGCCAGCACCGAGGCACCGGGGTTGAGGTGGCAGAGGTAGTCGGTGCTCACCCCGGTGCCGCAGCCGGCGTCGAGGATTCGCCAGCCCTGGCCCCCTGCTCCAGGGGCCGCTGGCACGGCGCCGGTCACAAAGGCCCAGGCGCTGTCCACGCACCAGCGCCAGTTGTATCCCGGCGGCGGACCATCCTGGAGAGGATCGCCGGGAAAGGGGAAGCGGTCGTAGAAGGCGCTCACCACCGGCGTGGCGGCATCGCTGGCAAGGGGGCCCGGGGCGCTTGCAGGGGGCACGGCAGGAGGCACAACGAAAGCTGCTGCGGTCTGCGAGCTTTTCACGGCCGGCATGCACCTTCGGGGAGCGCTGCAAACATTTGTTCATGGGTCGCCGGAGCCCCAGGCCACGAGCCGTAAGTTGGCCCAGCCCGGCTTGCACTCGTCGATGACCGTGACCGCCAGCAGCGGCAGCACCAGGGTCGCACCGCAGCGCTACGACACCCTGCCGCTCTCGAGCGTCCGTCAGGCCGAGCAACAGGACCGGTTCCCCGATGGCGGGGAGCTCGCCAGCCTGATCACCTTCTTCCAGACCGGCGGCAAGCGGGTGGAAGCCGCGCGCCGGATCAGTGCCAACGCCGAGTCGATCGTGGCCCGCGCCGCCGGCCGCATCTTCGCGGGCGGCACACCGCTCTCCTATCTGGATGCCCCGCTGACACCGGTTGCCAGCGCCGCGGATGGCACCCCCCTGGCCGCCGACCAGGCCGCCTTCCAGCGCTCGGTGCAGACCTTCTCGGGTGCGAGCGGCAGCAGCAGCCGAGGCAACCTGCTCAGCCGCCTGCTGGAGGGCGCCGGCGGCGACGCCGACGTGCGCGTGGTGCTTCCCACCGGCTTCGCGCCGATCTCGGTAGCCCGCTACGGCACCGCGCGGATGAAGAAGTCGATCCGCGACCTGGCCTGGTTCCTGCGCTACGTGGGCTACGCCCTGGTGGCCGGAGATCCCAGCATTTTGGTGGTGAACACCCGCGGCCTCCGCGACATCCTTGAGAAGGCCTGCTCCCTGGCCGCCACCAACGTGGCCCTCCAGGAGATGCGGGCCGGCGCCGCCGACCTGTGCAAGGACGATCCGGCCATGCGCCAGATGGTGATTGACACCTTCAATGTGTTGATCGCCGAGCTGGAGGTCCCCACCCCCTCGGCCCGCCAGCGGCTGGGCAGTCCACTGAACCAGGGCCTGCAGCTGCCCGCCACTTACGCCCTGGCTGCCGATGGCAGGCAGCGCTTCATCATGCGGCCGCGTCTCAGCGGCGCCCAGAAGGCCGAGGTGATCCGGGCGGCTTACCGCCAGGTGTTCGAGCGCGACATCGCCAAGGCCTACAGCCAGATGCCCTGCCCGGTGGAGGCCACCCAGGTGCGCCAGGGTGACATCTCGATGCGCGAGTTCATCCGCGCCCTGGGCCACAGCAAGGAATATCAGCAGCAGTTCTACGGCCGCTTCGTGAACAGCCGGGTGGTCGAGCTGGCTTTCCGCCACTTCCTCGGGCGCGGCATCAGCTCACGCGAGGAGTTCACCCGCTACTTCGACATCGTGAGTGCCCAGGGCCTCAGGGGCCTGGTCGATTCCCTGGTCAATTCCATGGAGTACGCCCGGGTGTTCGGCGAGGAAACGGTGCCCTACCTGCGCGACCTTGGCGAGGAGGCCCAGGAGAGCGCCGGCTGGGGCAGCAACCGCAAGCTGTTCCGCTTCAGTGCCCCCTTCGAAGGCGCCCCCCAGTACGTCACCCTCTACGCCTCCTACCGCCAGCCCTTCGCCGACCAGCACGCCTATGGCGGCGGCAACGATCCGCTGGCACTCACCTACGGCGCGATCTTCCCCTCCGGCACCGCGAGCGTGGCCACCCGACCGGCGCCGGTGACCTACGACACCCGCCGGATCCTGATCGGTAACGGCATGCGCCAGCCCGGTCAGATGGACAGCCCCCAGTTCCGCCAGGCCAGCCCACGTCGCGTGGGTCCCAAGGTGGTGCGCCTCAGCCAGATCGCCACCGGCGGCAACTCCGTGCCCCGGCGCGGCGGCCAGCCCAGCGTGCGAGGCACCGAGAGCAGCACCCAGGCGGTGATCAACGCCGTTTATGTGCAGGTGCTCGGCAATGCCGGCTACGCCGGTGAGCGCAACAAGGTGGAAGAGATCAAGCTGGAAAACGGCGACATCAGCCTGCGGGAATTCGTGCGCCAAGTTGCGCGCAGCGGAGCCTTCCGCCGCCGTTACTGGAGCGGCCTCTACATCACCAAGGCGATCGAGGTGATGCATCGCCGCCTCCTCGGCCGGCCAACCTTCGGCCGCTGGGAGATCGACAGCTACTTCGACACCGCCGCCCGTAAGGGCTTCTATGGGGTGGTTGACCAGATGGTCAACAGCCGCGAGTACAACGAGACCTTCGGCGAAGACACCGTTCCCTACGAGCGCTTCATCACCGCCGCCGACCGCAACGCCCGCCAGGTGCCGGCCCTTCGCACCCCCTTCAACGCCGCCGCCTTCGCCGAGCCCGGCGGCCGCAAGCGTCCCGAGGTGAGCCCGCCCTCCGACTTCCGCGGCGGCAGCTCACTCACCCCCCGCAACCTGGCCGATGGCCGCCAGGTGATCCGCGGTGGCTGGAGCGCCAAGATTTCCGGCGGCCAGGTGATGGCCAAACCTGTTGCTGCTCCCCAGGGACCGGAGAGTGTGCGCAGCGCGCCGGCACCCAGCCGCAGCTGGAAACCAGCCAGCCCGTCCGGCCTGGGTCGAGGCTTCACAGCGCCCAGCACCGCTCCGGGCACCGGCGTGCTGCCCGCCACCGCAGTCGGCGGTTGGAGCAAGACCATCAGCAGTGGCGTGCAGAGCAGCCCGGCCCGTGAGCCTGGCGCGGCCATGGTTCAGGCGCTCAGAGGTGGCCAGCCCCAGGGCTTCAACCGCCGCCGCAGCCTCGGCCAGCCGGTGCAACTGCCACGTGATCCCAGCGAAACCCAGGTGCAGGAGGCGATCGAGGCCACCTACCGCCAGCTGCTGGGTCGGGTGCCCTTTGCGGCCGAGCGGCTCAGCGACAGCGAATCGCAGTTCCGCAACGCCCAGCTCACCGTTGCCGAATTCGTGGGCGTGGTGGCCGGCAGCGACCTCTTCCAACAACGGCTCAACCGCATGGCCCCTCTGCGGGCCGCCAACGCTGCCTATCTGGCCCTGCTCGGAAGGGCCGCCCAGCCCCTCGAGGCCAGCCTCTTCCTGGCGGCGCGAACCAGCAGCGGCCAGCTGGGGGCAGTGGATCAGGTGCTCAACAGCGAGGAGTATGCCCGCCGCTTCGGCCAGGACACCGTGCCCTATCTCCAGGGGATGGCGACCCGCGACGGCCTGCCATTGAGCTCTGTGAACCGCACGGCTGCCCTCTACGCCGGCAATGCCGGACTGACCCCGTCGCCGCGCGGCGCCATCTGAGGCCCAAAGCACCCAAGGGCTGTTTCACACCCCTTGCTCATCCATTTGAGCCTCCCGGACCACAACCGGGGGGCTTTTCCATTTGTTTACATCAGAAGCCAGAAATCTGCTCACCAAGCAGAAATCACCGAGGCGACTCCAAACAGCAAAGGGTTAACAATTGCTGCACCCTGCAACTGACAGCAACGCAGGCCAGAGCCCTTGCGGCCCAAGGGATCTGACCGGGTGAAATGCCGTGAAGAACTGTTACCGGCCCCCGGGGCGCCGGCGGGCGTTAGCGCAGAATGATGCGGCGATCGGCTCCGTCGATCCGTCCCTTACCCACCGGATACCGGTCTCCGTCAAGGCGGCCGCTTGTTTCGAGGCAGAACTGCATGAGCATCGTCTCCAACTCGATCATCAACGCGGACGCCGAAGCCCGCTACCTCAGCCCTGGCGAACTCGACCAGATCAAATCCTTTGCGGCTGCGGGCCAGCGGCGCCTGCGCGTTGCCCAGGTTCTCAGCGAGAGCCGTGAGCGCATCGTGAAGACTGCCGGCGGCGCCCTTTTCCAGAAGCGCCCCGACGTCATCTCTCCCGGCGGCAACGCCTACGGCGAGGAGATGACCGCGTCGTGCCTGCGCGACATGGACTACTACCTGCGCCTGGTGACCTACGGGATCATCGCCGGCGATGTGACCCCGATCGAAGAGATCGGCATCATCGGCGCCAAGGAGATGTATCGCTCCCTGGGCACCCCCCTCGACGCCATGGCCGAGGCCGTGCGGGAGATGAAGAACGCCGCCATGGGCCTGCTCACCGGCTCCGACGCTGAAGAGGCTGGCTTCTACTTCGACTACGTCATCGGCGCCCTCTCCTGAGGCTGCCCCCACCTCTCCTTCACCGCCACCACAGCCGGATTCATGCAAGACGCGATCACCAACGTCATCAACCAGGCAGACGTCCAGGGCCTGTACCTCGACGGTTCCGCCATGGGCCGCCTGGAGCAGTACTTCGCCAGCGGCGAACTGCGTGTGCGCGCCGCGGCCACCATCAGCGCCAATGCTTCCACGATCATCAAGGAAGCCGTCGCCAAGGCTCTGCTGTACTCGGACATCACCCGTCCGGGCGGCAACATGTACACGACCCGTCGCTATGCCGCCTGCATCCGCGACCTCGACTATTACCTGCGCTACGCCACCTACGCCATGCTGGCTGGTGACACCTCGATCCTCGACGAGCGGGTGCTCAACGGCCTCAAGGAGACCTACAACTCCCTGGGTGTGCCCATCGGCGCCACTGTGCAGTCGATCCAGGCCATGAAAGAAGTCACCGCAGGTCTGGTGGGTCCCGATGCCGGCCGCGAAATGGCTGTCTACTTCGATTACATCTGCTCTGGTCTGGGCAACTGATGCGCCTCTTCAAGATCACGGCCTGCATCCCCTGTCCCGAGAAATCGCGGACCCAGCGGGAATTGCAGAACACCTACTTCACCAAGTGGGTGCCCTATGAGAGCTGGTTCGCTGAACAGCAGCGGATCATGAAACAGGGCGGCAAGATCCTGAAGGTGGAACTGGCCTCCGGCCGCCCCCAGCGCAACGTGGGTAACTGACGGATTCAGCTCCTGAATTCGACGTGAATCGCCCGGCCCCCGCCGGGCTTTTTTATTGACAAAACAGGGGAACGACCACCAGGGGCTCGACAACCACCCCGTTCTCACGGCTGAATGGGGACGACTTGCCTAGCCCCTTGGCTCGCCCCGCCGCCCTGCCCCGCCGCCAGCGTTCCCGGGTGGCCCCATCGCCGCGTCCCGGGGCCAGCTGGTTGCCTCTGCCCTGGCAGGCCTGGCCAGCTGAGGCAAGACTGCTGCTGGCACTGGTTGCGCTGTGGAGCATCATCGGGCTGCTCGTGCTCACCTCGGCCAGCTGGTGGGTAGCGGAACGGGAGATGGGCGACGGTGCCTTCTACGTGAAGCGCCAGTTGATCTGGATGGCGGCCAGCTGGGGCCTGCTGTGGCTGGGTATCCGCAACAGCCTGAGGCGCTGGCTGCACCTGGCCCCGATGGCGCTGCTCGTGGGTTGCCTGCTAGTGGCCGCCACCCTGGTGATGGGCAGCACCGTGAATGGAGCAAGCCGCTGGCTGGTGATCGGTCCAATTCAGCTGCAGCCCTCAGAGCTGGTGAAGCCATTCGTGGTGCTCCAGGGCGCTGCGCTGTTTGCCCACTGGAAGCGGATCGGCAGTGACCAGAAGCTGCTTTGGCTGGGGGTGTTCGGCGGGTTGATTCTGCTGATCCTCAAGCAACCCAACCTCAGCACCGCGGCACTCACCGGCCTGCTGCTCTGGTTGATGGCGCTGGCGGCTGGCGTGGGACTGCCGCTGCTGCTGGGCGCGGCAGCCGGAGGCGGCACGCTGGGCATCCTCAGCATCGCCATCAACGAATACCAGCGCCTGCGCGTGATCTCCTTCCTCGATCCCTGGCGGGATGCCCAGGGGGATGGCTACCAACTGGTGCAGAGCCTGATGGCGATCGGCTCCGGGGGCTTGCTGGGCGAGGGCTACGGCCTCTCGACCCAGAAGCTCCAATACCTGCCCATTCAGAGCACCGACTTCATTTTTGCGGTGTTCGCCGAGGAATTCGGCTATGTGGGTTCTGTGGTGCTGCTGCTGTTTCTGCTGCTCTTCGGCTTCGTGGGCCTGCGGGTGGCCCTGGGCTGCAGAAGCAACCAGCAACGGCTGATCGCGATCGGCTGCACCACCCTGCTGGTGGGCCAGTCGATCCTCAACATCGCCGTGGCCACTGGGGCCATGCCCACCACCGGCCTGCCGCTGCCACTGATCAGCTACGGCGGCAATTCCCTGATGGCCAGCCTGCTGGTGTGCGGTTTGCTGATTCGCTGCTCGCTGGAAGGCTCGGGCCTCACCGAAGTCCCCCGCAGGCGCCGCTCCCGTCCCGAAACCGCAGTGCCAGCCCGATAGGCTGGCCCCATGCTCAGTCCTCTGGTTGACCAGCTGGTGTCCCAGACCGGGGAATGGGCCCGTGCCAGTGAAGCGCTCCTGCAGCACTCCCTGGCGTCGCCCAACCCCACCACCCTGGCCGTGGTGTTTGCCGGGGGATTGCTCACCAGCCTTGGCCCCTGTTCGCTGTCGCTGCTGCCCGTGACCCTGGCCTACCTGGCAGGTTTCGGCGAGCAGACCGATGCAGGCCCCACCCCCCGGCCACACCGTCAGCCTCCCTGGCTGCGCAGCCTCTGGTTTGCGGCCGGTATTGTGTCGGCCCTCGTGCTGCTGGGGCTGGCCAGCGCGCTGTTGGGCCGCATCTACGGCCAGATCCCTGGCCTGATCCCAACCCTGGTTGCCCTGCTGGCCCTGTTGATGGGCCTCAACCTGCTGGGCCTGCTGCGGCTGCCCCTGCCGGCGGGTCCCGATCCAGAGCGCTGGCGCCGGCGTGTTCCCACCCCCCTGGCGCCTCTCGCAGCTGGCCTGGCTTTCGGCCTGGCCGCAACCCCCTGCACCACCCCGGTGCTGGCCGTGCTGCTGGGCTGGATGGCCCAGCACGGCCGCCCTCTGGTGGGGATGGTGCTGCTCACGAGCTTCGGCGCGGGCCAGGTGGTGCCCCTGCTGTTGGCCGGCACCGCCGCGGCCTGCCTGCCCGGCCTGCTGCGCCTGCGTTCACTGGGCCAGTGGGTGCCACCGATCAGCGGCGTGGTGCTGCTCACGACCGGGGTTCTCACCCTGGTGGCGAACCTGACATGAAAGGGTTGCAGCGACTGGCGGGCTGGATGTCCGATCTGCGACTGGCGATCGGCCTGCTGGTGCTGATCGCCGTTGCCAGCGGCATCGGCACCGTGATCCCCCAGCGGGAGCCAGAAGGTCTCTACCACCAGCTCTACGACGCCACCCCCTGGTTGGGGGTTCTGCAGGCCGACGGCGTCCTGGGCCTCCAGCTCGACCACGTGTATTCGAGCGGCTGGTTTCTGGCGCTGATGGCCTGGCTGGCCCTGTCGCTGCTGCTGTGCAGCTGGCGTCGCCAATGGCCAGCGTTGCAGGCCGCGCTGCGCTGGATCGACTACCGCTCCGCCCGCCAGCTCAGCAAGCTGAGCGTGGCCGAAACCCTGCCGGTCGCCGGCCCCCCCCCCGCCAGCCCCGAGCAGCAGCTGGCCGCCCTGGAGCAACGCCTACGCGCCGGTGGCTGGCAAGTTCAGCCTGCTGAGGGACGCCTCGCCGCCCGTCGTGGCCTCTTGGGCCGGATTGGCCCACTGCTGGTGCATGCCGGCCTCGTGGTGCTGATGCTGGGCGCCGCCTGGGGCTCCCTGGGTGGGCAGCGCCAGGAACAGTTCCTGGCTCCTGGCCGCAGCCTGGAGCTGCTCGACAGCCGCGGCCACAGCCAGCTCACCCTGGCTCTCGATGCCTTCGCCGTGCAGCGCGACCCGGCTGGGCGACCTGAGCAGTTCAGCTCCCAACTGCGCATCCTCGAGGGCGACGGCAGCGAGGGCGCCGAGCTGCTCAAAACCGCAGAAATCAGCGTGAACCACCCGTTGCGTTTCCGCGGCATCACCCTCTATCAGGCCGACTGGGCCCTGGCCGCCATCAACGTGCAACTGGGCCGCAGCCCGGTGCTGCAGCTGCCGCTACAGGCGTTCCCGCAGCTGGGCGAGCAGGTGTGGGGCCTTGTGTTGCCCACGCGCCCCGATGGCAGCGAGCCGGTGCTGCTCAGTCTCAGCAGCGAGCAGGGGCCGGTGGATGTCTACGGCGCCGACGGCCAGCTGGTGGCCCAGCTGCCGGTGGGCGGTGAAGCGGGGTCGGTCAAGGAGTTGCCTGTGCGGGTGGCGAGCGTGCTGCCGGCCAGCGGCATCCTGCTCAAGCGCGACCCGGGCGTACCACTGGTGTATGCGGGCTTCGCGATTGCCCTGCTCGGCGGCGGCCTCAGCCTGATCGCCACCCGTCAGCTGTGGGCGGTGGTGGAGGCGGGCCAGCTGCACGTGGCCGGCCTCTGCAACCGCAACCTCACCGCTTTCGCGCGGGAACTGCCCGCACTGCTGGCCGAGCTCTAACCCGGCCGAGCTCTAACAGGGTTGGCGCGTGCCGTGGCTCACACGCACCACGGTGTGCACATTCCCGCGAGGGTTGAAGTCGGCCTCCAGCTGCATCCACACCGGATCGCAGGCCGCCACGAAGTCGTCGAGGATGCGGTTGGCCACCTCCTCATGGGAGATCGAGCGGTCGCGGTAGCTGTTCACATAGAGCTTGATGGCCTTGAGCTCCATCACCCGCGGGCCCGGCTGGTACAGCAGGCGCAGGGTGGCGAAGTCGGGATAGCCCGAAAACGGGCACTTGCACGTGAACTCCGGCAGGGTGATGGCCACCTCATAAGGCCTCCCGGGCCTGGGATTGTCAAAGCAGATCAGCTCCGCCTCGGCGATCGCCCGCTCGCCGTAGAGCGGCGTATGCGTCTGGTCGGAGCCAGGCTGGATGGCTGCCTGCTTGGCGGTCATGGAGGCGTTCTGGCCAAACGGCGATCCTAGGCAGCACCTCCTGGTAGCAATGGCTACGACGGCAACCCGTGGGCTCGGGCCTAATGGAGCCATCCCAATTGTTGGGGCCTCGCCCCAGCCAGGTTCATTCCCTTGGGATTTCCTGAGAGACTCCCCTCCAGCCCATCTCCATCAGCCCAGCTGCTGCCATGAAAAAAGTCGAGGCCATCATTCGTCCGTTCAAGCTCGAAGACGTCAAGATCGCGCTGGTGAATGCGGGCATCGTTGGCATGACCGTGAGCGAGGTGCGTGGCTTCGGCCGCCAGAAGGGCCAGGTGGAGCGCTACCGCGGTTCTGAGTTCACGGTCGAGTTCCTCCAGAAACTCAAGCTCGAGATCGTTGTGGAAGACAGCAAGGTCGACACCGTGATCAGTGCCATTCAGGACGCCGCACGCACCGGTGAGATCGGCGACGGCAAGATCTTCGTGAGCACGATCGACGCCGTGATCCGGATCCGCACCGGCGACCGCGACGCTGGCGCGATCTGAGCCCGCGCCTTCTAACCAAGGGTTGGGGACCCTCAGCCCTCCCGTCCAGCCCTGGGGGTCAGCGTGCTGGCCACCAGGGCTTCAATCTGTTCGACAGTGACCTGGGCAGACCAGGCCTCGGCCCGATCCGGCGGCGACTGGCGCAGCCATAGCAGATATTCGTGATTGCCGGCGGGGCCTGTGATCGGCGAGGCCACCAGGCCCCAGGCTTCGAGACCCAGGGCCCCTGCAGCGGCGATCACGCCGTGGATCGCATCCACGTGAGCGACCGGGTCGCGCACCACGCCCCCCTTGCCCACCCGATCGCGGCCCACCTCGAACTGGGGCTTCACCAGCAGCACCAGATCCGACGCCACACCTGGCGCCAGCAACTGCACGAGCGCCGGCAGCACCAGCTCGAGAGCAATGAACGACACATCCGCCACCGCCAGATCCGGCCGCGGCTCCCCTTCCCCGTAAAGGGTCTCTGGCGTGAGGTGGCGCAGGTTGGTGCGCTCGCGCAACACAACCCGCGGATCGCTGCGCAGGCTCCAGGCCGTCTGGCCATACCCCACATCAATTCCATAGATCCGGGCGGCGCCGTGCTGGAGCAGGCAATCGCTGAAGCCACCCGTGGAAATGCCGCCATCCAGGCACACGCGGCCGGCCACCGCGATCGGGAACGACTCCAGGGCCCGTGCCAGCTTCTCGCCGCCGCGCGACACGAAGCGGGGCGGGTGCTGCACCGCAAGCACCAACTCCGGCGCCACCTCGGTGCCAGGTTTGTCGAGCACACGATCGCCGCTGCGCACCCGACCCGCACGGATCAATTGCTGGGCCTGCTGCCGGCTGACCACGAGGCCCCGTGCCACCAGTTCAAGATCCAGACGTTGCTTGCGGGCCATCGGGCGGACTCCCAGAACGCGGCGTCCAGATCGGGGGATCACCGGATGGGGATTCCCCTTTGTGATCAAACCACACGGGAATCGGAACAAAGTCCAAGGAAGTTCGCAGTGGCACCAAAGCCACCAGAGGATGACCCCATCGCCCGACCGGGGCACCCCTGACACCAGCCGCCATGGCCCCGTCCCGTTACAACTCAGAAAAGGGGTCAGACAACGGCTCAGGCAAGGCCAGCGTGCTTGAGCTCCTGCGCCCAGGCACCTTCGTGCGACTGCGCAACCAACCCACCGACCTTCCCCCATTCCAGCTGATCGCCTGCCGCGGCGGCCGCTGCTGGGTACGCCAACAGGCCTGGGGCAGCCTGGTGCAGTGGGAAGTGGAGCATCGGCGGCTGACGGCAGCCGCCTAAGCCACGCCTGAGCCGCGCGCAAGCCCTGCACGACCTTGCGCCCCGGGCCTGATCCCGGCGCCCCATACATTGGGGGGATTGTGAGCCGCAGCGGCCTTGATCGAGCGTTACACCCTGCCCGAGATGGGCGCCATCTGGAGCGAGCAGGCCAAGTTCCAGAGCTGGCTGGATGTGGAGATCGCCGCCACCGAGGCCAACTGCGAACTGGGCCGGGTGCCGGCTGAGGCGGTGGCCACGATCAAGGAGAAGGCCGCCTTCAGCGTGGAGCGCATCCTCGAGATCGAGGCCGAGGTGCGTCACGACGTGATCGCCTTCCTCACCAACGTGAACGAGCACGTGGGCGATGCCGGCCGCCACATCCATGTGGGCATGACCAGCTCCGATGTGCTCGACACCGGCCTGGCCCTGCAGATGAAGGCCTCGGTGGGGCTGCTGCGGGGTGAACTCGACAAACTCGCCGATGCCATCCGCACCCTGGCGCGTGAACACAAAGCCACGGTCATGATCGGCCGCAGCCACGCCATCCACGGCGAGCCGATCACCTTCGGCTTCAAGCTGGCCGGCTGGCTGGCGGAGGTGGAGCGCAACCGCGAGCGCCTCGAGCGCCTGGAGGGGGTGGTGAGCGTGGGCCAGATCTCCGGAGCCATGGGCACCTACGCCAACACCGACCCGCGGGTGGAGGAGATCGCCTGCGCCAAGCTCGGCCTTGTGCCCGACACCGCCAGCACCCAGGTGATCGCCCGCGATCGCCACGCCGAATACGTGCAGACCCTGGCGCTGGTCGGCGCCGCTCTGGAGCGCTTCTCCACCGAGATCCGCAACCTGCAGCGCACCGATGTGCTCGAGGTGGAGGAGAACTTCGCCAAGGGCCAGAAGGGCAGCTCGGCCATGCCCCACAAGCGCAACCCGATCCGCTCCGAGCGCATCAGCGGCCTGGCCCGGGTGCTGCGCAGCTATGTGGTGGCAGCCCTGGAAAACTGTGCCCTCTGGCACGAGCGCGACATCAGCCACAGCTCGGTGGAGCGGATGATGCTGCCCGACTGCTCGGCCACGCTCCACTTCATGCTGCGGGAGATGACCGATGTGGTGAAAGGCCTGGGTGTGTACCCCGCCAACATGGCGCGCAACATGAACGTGTACGGCGGCGTGGTGTTCAGCCAGCGGGTGCTGCTGGCTCTGGTGGAGAGCGGCATCAGCCGCGAAGACGCCTACCGGATCGTGCAGCGCCACGCCCACACCGCCTGGAACACCGAAGGCGGCGATTTCCGAGCCAACCTGGAGACCGACCCCGATGTGACCAGCCGGCTTGGCTCAGGGCAGCTGGCCGAGTGCTTCGCCACCGAGGTGCATCAGGCCAATCTGAACGTGATCTGGCAGCGACTGGGAATCTGACGAACGGGGACCGGGAGAACCAATCAGCCTGGCAACATTCTGGATTGGCCATGGCCTGATGACTGTCAGGCCATGGCCATTGAAGCTGGTTTAGGGCCCCTGTCTGAGGATGTTGTAAAGCGAAGCGGCGTTGAGCAGCGGTCCCAAGGGCTCCACAGCTTGGGACAGGCGCTGATTGAATGACGTCCAGCCGTTGCGAGCAACCACGATCACATCGCCATTCTGAAGAACCGGGTTGTTCTGTGAACCCAGCGGAGCGCCTGGCTCAAGGCGGAGCCTGGAAGAGAGAACAGTGCCATCGCTCTGCATTCGCAGCAAACGGATGAAGTTGGCATCTGCCCTCAGCTGATTAAGGTCTCCAGCGGCCATCACCGCTTCAGTGAGTGAGCTATTCGAACGAACTTGCTTGAGACCCGGAACATTCACTTCTCCCACCACCGTCACGGCGATGGAATCAGCCGAGAGATTGGATTTACCAGTTTTGAGTAATATTTCATTGGAAATCGCCCCTTCAAGCTTGGCAACTTCAATCGTATCTCCATCCATCAGCAGGGGATTCGTTGTTCTCCCTTCGCCTGTCAAGGTGGAGAGGAAATCAAATTGGTAGGTGCTCTGAGGCGCCATGATGTCACCGGAGCGCCGCACGAGAGTCACATTGGACAGATCGGCGGTTCCAGTGATTCCTCCAGCCCGCTGCACCGCATCCACAAGCGTGGGCCACCCAGAGCTGCTCACAGAAGTCTGCCCGGCCCCAACATTTCCGAGACTGGATTGACGGGATTCCTGCGAAATGCTGTAGAAACCTGGCTTCTGCACCTCACCCACAACCGTGACGCGGACTGGTCGGGGGGCCACCAAGTCGAGGTAGACCAGCGGGCGGCGCAGATAGCGTGAATACAACTTGGTGATCCTCCGCTGGGCCTCATCAAGTGTGAGGCCGGCCACGGGCACGGAATTCAGACGCGGCAGATTGACTGTTCCATCACTGAGCACCTCCACCAGGGCTTCATAACCCTCCACCTTGAACACCGACATGCGCAGCCGATCGCCGGAACCCAGCCGGTAGCGAAAGCCACGATCTGGGAATGGGGCTGTCACCGGGAGCGCACTCGCCGGGGTGGCCCGCACCGGGAGAGACCTCAGAGCCGGGCCCGTGGTTGGCACAGGCATGGTCCCAGGGCTCGTCGGCTGGCTGGGCTCCGGCGGTGGGGCGGAGTTCGGGATCGGGAAGGCCTGGCGCTGAGCTGAAAGCTGGCCTTGCCCCAGGGCATTCAGGCCTTGCCCCTGGCCTTGCCCCTGAACGGCCTGCGGCAGGAGCGGGCCAGTCACGCCTGCAACGGTCAGCACAAAGGCAATGGAGCGACAGGCTTGCATGGCTGAGCGGAGGTGAGCGACAGGCAAAGGGCTAAAGAAAAGGAAGCGAGCGACCCGGGTTAATCTTCCCTCACCTTGAGCCCAACCGTGAAGGCGTCGGCAGGAAGTAGTCCCCAGTTCCCAGCTCCGGTGGCACTTCCACTTCAGCAGGTGGCCAACGACCTGTCTCCTTTTGCGCTCTTCTCCTCTCAGGGGCTCGATCTCTACCTGATCCCCGGCAGTCGCTTTTCCCCGTACGCCGACCCCGTGGGCATCCTGAGGGAACTCACCTACCGCCAACAGCTTTCCGGTTCCGGAAGGAGCCACGACCTCGACAGCCGCGACCCCCATTACGACCACTTCCTGCTGTTAGAGGCAAACACCGGTGAACTGGCCGGGTCCGCCCGTCTTCAGTTCGTTCCCGGTGTCGACGAGGGGCATGGCCAAGCAATACAGCCCTTGCCCCAGGGTCACCAGTCCTATCTGGAGCATGTCTACCCAGGGATTAAGGCAAGCCTTGCCCAGCAGGGCAATCACCTTGAGATCGGCCGGGTCGCCATTGCACCACGGTTCCAGCGGCTGCCCCACACGCTGATGTGCCTCTTCCGCGGAGGCCTTCAAGTGGCAGTGAGCTCCGGCTACACATCCATTCACGGTCTTGTTTCCTACAACCATTTCGCCTACCCCGAGGTGGTGAACAGGCTGTTCCTCAGCAGCCTGGTAAGTCCACCCTTCGCGGAAACCACGAGTCCCTCTCCGCAGCCGCGCCATCCGGTCAGCGGAATCGAACCGCTTCAGCAAGCAGGCAGACCTGTCACGATCCAAGCCCTTGAACAGCAAATTCGCGAGAGCTTGGAGCCCAACTTCAGGCTTCCCGTCTTGCTGCGCCAATATATCAATCTGATGGAAGCAAAAGTTCGCAACTTATCCCTGGCCCTCGACTTCAACCAGATCACCGAAATCCTGATGGCCGCAGACCTCAACCGAATCCCCGCAGGTCGCCTACAGCACTTCATCGGGTTTCGCCATCACCCCGTCTACCGGCAGTTCAGCTGGTACCGAGGGGCCTGAACTGGTCGCTCCGGCTGGTAGTTTTCCTTTAGCTGTGGTCGAGACGAGGGCATTGATGGAGGCGATCCCAGAAAGCGACCCCAAGGGATCGGGCTCCACAACTCCTGGCAGCCAGCCAATCGACTCCACTGGAGGGGACGCTTCGTCGGCTGGCACCTCAGCCCACACCCCGCTGACAGGGGGAGAGGTGCGACGTCCTCAGGCTGCAGGCTTCCAGGCACTGGGCCCAGCCCCCAGCAGCAGCGACCCCAACCAACGGCTCACAGAAATCCTCGTTCGAATCTCCGGCGCCGATGCCGCCCAGATTAAGCCTGAGGCGCGACTGATTGAAGACATCGGAATTGACTCTCTTGGATTTTACGAAATCCTGATCGAGGCCGATGAATGTCTTGGCATCAAGATTCGCGAGGAAGACCTACTGAAATTCCGCACGGTGGGCGATATTCAGGAGCACCTGCGCCAACTTTATCCTCCTGATGCCCAGGCCAACTGAACGGCTGGCGATCACTGGCTGGGGGGCCCTGACCCCCCTGGGTCACAGCCCCCAGCACACCTGGGAAGCGATGCTCGCTGGCCAATCGGGAATAAGCCTGGTACAGGAAGCCTGGGCCAGCGATCTCCCCAGCCGCATTGCCGGCAGAGTGATCCAGCCAGCCGGCCAGGATCCCTTTCAATCGCTTGAACCACTGCAGCAGCGACGCCTGGATCGCTGCTCACAGCTGGCTGTACTGGCAGCGCGTCAGGCCTGGAACCATGCCCGCGACCATCTACAGGGCGTCGATCCCCGCCGGGTTGCTGTGGTCATGGGCACGGGCATCGGTGGCCTGACCACGCTGGAGCGCCAGCACACCAACCTGCTGGAAGCGGGCCCGTCGCGGGTGAACCCGCTGACAGTGCCCATGCTGATCCCGAATGCGGCAGGTGGCCAGATCGCCATCGATCTAGGGCTTCACGCCGGTGTACACACACCGGTATCCGCCTGTGCATCTGGAGCTGAAGCCCTGATGCTTGCCCAGTTGCTGCTCAACGATGACCGAGCCGACGTGGTGATCGCCGGCGGCAGCGAGGCCCCGGTGAATCGACTGGGGCTGGTGGGCTTTGCGGCCATGCGAGCCCTCTCTAATCGCAACGGCGAGCCGGAGCAGGCCTCCAGGCCCTACAGCCTGCATCGGGATGGATTCGTGCTGGCCGAAGGAGCTGGCGTGCTGGTGCTGCAACGCGGCCGCGACCTCAACAGCAGTAGCGGGCCCTCTCCCCTGGGTTGGTTACTGGCATGCGGTTGCAGCAGCGACGGTCATCACATCGTGGCGCCCGAGCCGGAAGGGGTCCACGCCAGCCGGGCCATCAGCGACGCCTTGCGGCGCGCCCAGATCGAAGCGTCCGATCTCAGCTTCGTGCAAGCCCATGCCACCGGCACACCGATCGGCGACCTGGCGGAATCCAAGGCCCTGCGCCACAGCCTCGGAGCGAGCATCGACCACCTACCCGTCACAGCTCCCAAAGGCCAGCTTGGCCATCTGCTCGGTGCAGCTGGTGTAGTGGAAACCATCCTCGCGCTGCAAGCCCTGCGCGAGGGCGTGGTCCCCCTCAGCATGAATGCCGATCCCCTGGATCCCGCCGTGGAGCTAGCCGTGGTGCAGCACAAACATCACCAGCTGGAGCCCTGCCACTCGGAACGTCTCGCCCTCAAGAATGCCTTCGGGTTTGGAGGCCACAACATCAGCCTGGTGTTGGCCGCCTGAAAGATGATCCAGTCAGAGCTTCAGCTTGCCTGGCTTTGCGAGTAGAAGCGGCGTACAGCATCAACAAATGTGCCGCGATCACAGGGGCCTTCAGGCAGCTGCAGATCGCTCGACCGGCCCCGTCGACAGTAAATGGTAGCCAGAGGAGCCTGGATGCGCCTCCAGAGCAGGAGAAGGGGGCTGTAGCGGGCGTCATCCTGGCTGGGCAAGTTGTAGTAGACAAACGTCCAGGGAATGATCAGGGCGCCGTGCTTCTGGGCTAGCAGCAACGCGCTGGGTGAAACCCGCTGGCGGATGGAAGTAATCAGGGACCCGTTCGGAGCCAGCATCACTTCGCCTCGCTCCGCCAGCGAACGGGAGGCGCGGTAGAGAGCCGCCGTACGCGATTGACCATCACGATGGTCCATCAGGGCATGGCCCGCATTAGCAGCGGAGGCCACAAACCCGGGTAGTACGCGACTGAGATGCAGATTGGCGGTGGTGATGCTTGGCAGCCGCAGCACACCCTGCACCACAAGCACATCGATCGGGCTTTCGTGATTCCAGATGTGCACCACAGGCCTGCCAGGCTCCTCAGTGGGATGGCTGTCGTCAACCACCACCTGAACACCAAGGGCCCGCAGACTGATCGCCGCCGAGCTGGCCAGCAGCCAGGCAGCCAGACGCCGGAAGCCCAGCGCGAGCATCAGCAGCTGGATCGCGTAAACCGTGTAGAGAGCAGCGGTCCAGGCAAGGCGAGCACACACCCTCGGCAGCAGCACCAGTCCGGCCCGACGGCTAGAACGCGGGGCATCCGGTAGCCGAGGGGAGGGATCGAGACAACGGGCCTCAGGCCCGATCGGGAAGGTGGCACGGAAGGGGAAGTCGCCGTCGAAATTGCCATTCACCTGGGTCGTGGTCACCAGATGGGCATAAAAGCGATAGAAGAGAGGCCGATCACTGGCCTGGGGCGACTGCCAGAAAGCGTCGAGCGGCTGCTGATCCGTGAGCCCAGGCAGATTGTAGAACGTACTTCCCATCACTTTTGTGGGAACGGCATGATACATAGCCTGCAACCCCACACTGCTATTCACCGTGACGACACCACGGCAGGTACGCAAGTAGCGGCTCAAAGCACCGTCATGAAAATAATGAACGCGCCCAGCCAAGCCGTAAGTCGCAGCCAGAACCCTGATCAGGCGGCCATAATGATTATAGCCACGATCACGCGGATGATGCTTGAAGGCGAGATGATCAGACGCGTGGGCATTAGCCGCAAATGAGCGGATCACATCTTCAATGAATTCATGCATCCCTCGATAGGGAGAACCCATCTGAATCTGCGAATCACTAGAAACCTGCAACACCACCAAGAAAAAGGAGAGGTGCTCGAGCAGCCTGGCCTTAAGCGATCTCTCCTGATAACGATAGAGCCAGAATCGCCAGCTCCCTCTCAGCTGACACCACAGGAAACGCGGCGAAGGCTGCAACTTATGCTCGCCTTCAATGATTGGATAATGCGTGAAAGCATGCTGAATAAACGTAGGAGCTTTCCAAATCTTTCGCCATCGCCAACCAGGATTAAGCTTCCCGCCCGGAAGCTCATTAACAGCTGGCAGCGACTGATAAAACTCAACGGGCTGATTTAAGTTGGAGCGGCAATTAACACGCTCGCGCTCCAGGGTCACATAATTGGGGCGAATATATCCCAGCTCGAACACCCAGGCCTCAATCCCCAACTGGCGCGCTTCCTCAATGGCAACGCGATGCGGAATAATGAAGTCGCCATACATAAAAATGTGGCGAATCCCACGCTCTACCAAGAGTTGGCGAAGAAAAGGACGCCATTCCTCCATCGCCCCCTTGAAAGGGACGCGAATATCTTTGGGGAATCCAAACTCATACAGGGGAAACGCCACTTTCACAACCGAAACCCCGCAGCCGCGAAGGTAGTTGCAGAAACGGGAGAAAAACAGACCGATCGGCCCCATCAGCAGCAGCACAGGGCCATCGATCTGCACCTGTACCAGTGTGCGCGCCTGCTCAGATCTCAAGGCTGTGCCCTAGATGGTGACCATGGCAACTTTGCCACGACCCACACCACATTCAAGACGTTGGGATCGACGCGCGCCAGGCAAGCAACTCGTCGATGGCCTGCTCTGGCGTGATCTGCCAACCACTGCGACGGCTGACATAGCGGGGATAGGCAATCAATGCGCCATACACAAGAGCGTCGAGGCTGAGTAGGCGTCCGCGCCGGGGGCAGCTGTGGGCGTCGTGGGTAAGCCCCCAACCAGCATAGAAGGGGAGTCCCCAGGTGTGCACCTCCACACCCCGCAACAGCGCCTCAAAGCCCGCAAGCGACGTGAGCACATGCACCGCATCCACCTGGGTGAAGAGTTGCTGGATGGCGGCTTCCCGCAGCACCAGGTCGGCCACATCCAGCGCCTCCCGTTCCGCCCGGGATGCACGGCGAATACCTGTGAGCACATCGGGATGGGGCTTATAGATCAGGAAGGCGTCCGGTTCAGCACGACGCACAGCCGTGAGCAAGGCCAGATTCGTGCGAACATCCACGGCCCCGAAACGAATCGAGGCATCGCTCTCGACCTGGCCGGTTACCAGCACAACCCGGCGCTCACCAGGGGGACGCGTCCAGGCGCTGGCGGCAAGGTTGTACTTGGTGATGGCCTGCTGCACCAGTCGCTGCCTCAGGGCCGCAGCCCTGGCCAGTTGGCCGGGCTCAAGCTCAGCCGTGGCCAGCCAGGTTTCCAGATCAGAAGGCCTGGTGGCGTCGAAGTAGATGCCCTGGCGGTCCACAACCCAGGAGATCGGCAGCGTGGGCCGCGCGGCCCTGATCCCCACCTGCTTCAACGCCCGCACAGCCAGCAGTTGGAGCCGGCCGCCCGTGCCGATGGAGCGCAGGAAGCCATCCTCCAGCTGCAATACCGGTCCGCTCCAACGCCGAGCCAGCTGGTCTTGGCCAAGGGCCCAACGCACCAGAGGCACCGAAGTGGACCCGGGCTTCACAAACCGGCGAAAGCGAAGGTGAGAACCAGGCAGGAAGCGTTTCAGCACCGGGCGCTTCCAGCGGGTGAAGCCCACAGCCAATGCCTGAGGGGGGTCGTCGGCCATGCGACGGCGCTGCAGGCCAATCGCGCGCACAAGGTCTTCCACCTCGCAGAGCTGGTGGCTGTGGGGGTCGATGTAGGTGGCGTAGTCAATCAGGGCCGCAGCCACCAGATCGACCAGGCGACGCGGTCCCTGGGCAGCCCGTCTTGCTGGAGGCGGCAGGGCATCGTGGGTGAGTCCCCACCCGGCGTAGAAGGGCAGGCCGAAGCAATACACCGGCTTCCCCCACAGGAGAGCTTCAAATCCGAGCTGGGAGGTCACCACATAAACCGCCACCGCTTGCTCCAGCAGGCCTGCGGGGTGCCCTCCACTCCCCTCAATCACGATCCGCTGATCTGACAGCTGGCCAGGGCTGAAGTGGCCCCGCTTGCGGCCCGCAGCTACATCGGGGTGGGTCTTGACAACCACGGTGCAGCCTGGGTTATCGGCCAGAGCGGCCGCCAGCATTGTGCTGAAGCTGGCTGGCGAGCCAGCCCCGCACACGATGGATGCGTCACCGGCCGTCTGGTCCACCACGAGAACAAACGGTCCGGCAGGGACAGGCGCTTCGGGGGCAGAATTGAACTTGCTGACGCGCTGCTGACACCAGAGCCGCTGCAACTCACCAGCACGGTCGAGCTCCACAGCGCTGCGGTCGGCAGCAATCAGCCGCTCCAGACGACTGGGCCGAGTGGCGTCGTAGTAGATGCCAACGTCGTCCAGCACCACCCCCAGCGGTGGGCAATCAGGGCCAAGGCCCAGGGAGCGCAGGAAGGCGTCCTCACAGCGCCAGATAGGCAGCCGGCGACGCTTGGCTAGGTGCTGAGCGGCTCGGCCACTGGGTTTGGTCCCCCAAACCAGAAGCGCATCGAGTGGATCACACCGGCACTGGCGCGCACCCGTGACCAGCACATGCCCAGCCAGCAGAGCTGGCAAGGTGTAATGGCACCGCATTCCCCTGGATGGCAAACCCAGGCGAGCAGCTGGCAAGGGGGCGCGCATGGGTTCAGAAGGCGTCAGTGGAGTGGTGCGGTCGAAATGCTGGGATGGGATTATCAGATTACAACAGGAACTACTTAGTCGCAAGGAGAAGTTCAGATCAGGCTTTCAGACATAGATCCGACACCATGAATAAACAGAAAGCAACAAAAGAGCACCGAAGAGGTGGCTGCCAATAGGCAGACGGGGGCTCAAAATCGACAAGCACAATAAGGAAGAAGGAATTCCACTGATGGCAGGCATACAGACAACCATCGCGGGATGGAATACACAAGAAAGGATCTGGCTGCTGAAGAATGGGAAAATCAATCCACAGATGACCGCTGCCTGAGAGACTTCCATGAACGGCTGTTTCCTCGCTCGTAAACGCTGATCAAGCGGCGTGCCGCAGTCGTGACCTCCTGCACAACAATCGAAAAATTAGGATCGCGCTGAAACCAAACTCTCATCTTCGCCTCATCAATAGGATCATGAACGTGAGAATTGCCAGGCTTTGCCTTCCACATGTAGGGCACAGAGACAATAAGAATACCAGAGGTATCGAGAAGTTTCTGCGCAAAAAGATCTGCGCGATCGATATGTTCTAACACTTGCAGGCAAGTGCACACATCATAGTCGCGATCTTTATCCCACATGAGGAAGTCGGCGCTGATGCTATTAATATCAGGCGAACGAAATGGGGTACGCAGATCAAGCGAGGTGCGGTGCGGAATCCATCCATACCAATCAAGGTACGGGCACCCCGAAGAACCGACATCAATCAGACTTTGGGCATCAGGAGCCAAGGCCTCCATCAATTGCCTAACGGCGTGAAGATAAAGGCTATTCTTGCGGCGGTGCCAATATTTTGAGACCCTTTTCATGACAAGGTCAAATTTGGAGTTACTATAACATGTAACCGGATGTCGGCATGATGGCGGGAATGCCCAAATAGCACCCAGGGAAGCCTTTGCTCCCTAATCGAGCGAAAGGGAAAACGATGAAACCAGCAGAGGCAACGGGAAAACAAGAGAAATCAAAACGCAGCGAAAGATGCAC
>Ga0164292_10000740_pt1 | contig 25946 bp, 23 predicted proteins | sample GEODES117metaG_FD_111486 | JGI IMG/M metagenome (GOLD analysis project Ga0164292, IMG submission 111486) | Eutrophic lake water microbial communities from Lake Mendota, Wisconsin, USA - GEODES117 metaG | ecosystem: Environmental > Aquatic > Freshwater > Lake | place: USA: Lake Mendota...
GGCCAGCCCACGAACTGGATCGCGGGCCAGCCCTCGAACTGCAGTCGCACACGGCTGCCAGGAACGACATTGCCCTGCTCGTCCGGATGCCGCGCGGTGATGAGCGGCATGTCCATGCCATCGACCCACGCCTCGACGAAGCGCTCCTCGGTGTTGGGAATGACCACGCAGATCGGCGAGCCTGGCCGCAGGAACATGCCCTCGTTGATCGCGACGCTCAGGACGATCCCGTCACGCGGACTCTCCACGTCCTGCTGCAGGTTCTGGTTGATCTGGATGTCGACCGATGCGATCTCGCGCTCCGCCGCGGCAAGATCCGCCTCCGCGCTGCCGCGGCTTGCCTTGGTCGAGGCGATCGTGGCGTCATATTCGGGGCTCGTGCGCTCGAGCACGGCCTGCGCCGCGGCAAGGTTCGCCTTGGAGCTGTCACGGGCCAGGCGGGCCAGCTCGTAGTCGCGCCGCGAGATGTCGCCGGTCTCGACCAGTTGCGACATGCGGCGGTAGTTGATCTCGTTCGTCTCGAGCGTGAAGGTCTCGGCGTTCAGCCGCTGCTGGGCCGCGTCGATCGCCTGCGGCTTCGCGAGTTCCTGGCTCAGGATCTGCGCCGAGAGGTCCTCGATGCGCTGCCGCGCCGCCGCGCGACGCGCCACCGCAGCATCGTGCTGCAGGCGAAGGTTCGCGATCAGGTTCGGGTCGTTGTCCTGCAGTTGCACCAGCGGCTCGCCCTTGCGGACGATCTGGTTCTCCACGACGTGCAGACGCTTCACGCGCCCCTGCACGGGCGCCTCGACGGTCACGCGTCGATCGAGCGGGTTGAACGCGATCACCCGGCCCGTCCCACGCACCGACTGCTGCCACGGCAGGAACGCGACGGAGAGCACGACGAGCACGCTGCACACGGCCAGCACGCGCGCGAGAATGCGAGCGCCACGCGCGTTTCCGGCGAGCGCCAGCGACGGCAGCGGTGGCAACAGCGGATCGCGGTCCGACTCATCCATGACCGTTCTCCCGCGCGGCGTCAAGATCGATGCATCGACCGATGCGTTCCGCGACACGCTGATCGCGCGTGGACACAAGAAGCGTCCATGCGCTCGAGGGATCCTTCAGGACCGCGCACAGCGCCGTGGTCGTGGACTCGTCCAACCCGTCCAGCAACTCGTCGACCAGGAGGAGCTTCGGCCGAGCGACGAGCGCCCGGGCGACCAGAAGCCGGATGCGGCGGCGGCCCGTGAGGGGCAGACCGCCGGTGATGAGCCTGGACTCCAGACCCTCGGGCATTCGACGGATCACCTCACCCAGTCCGACCCGCTCGACGGCCTCCTGCATCTGCGCGATCGTGACGCCGCGCAGACCAAGGCGCAGGTTGTCCGCGATCGTGCCAGCGATGAGATCCCCCTCCCGCAGCAGCATGGTGTGCGTGTGCAGGGCTCCGAGATCCCACGCGCGGACATCAAGCCCGTGCAACTCCAACGTGCCTTCGCTCGCCTTCCGGAAGCCGGCGATCGCCTCCAGGAGCGTGCTCGTGCCGCTGCCGACGGATCCCAGCACCGCGGCGCGATCTCCCGCCTGGAGTTCGAAGTTGACGTGACCGAAGGCACGCTGCAGTCCATCGCGCTGGTAGCCCAGATCGACCGCGCGCACCGCCATGGGCGCCTGCACCGATGGCCGCTCTCCGCCCGAACGATCCAGCGGAATGTCGATCAGGTACCCGAGCTTGTCCACGGCAGCGACGGCGTCGTACCACGCCTCGAACTGCTTTCCAAGCTTGGCGATCGAGGCCACGATCGCGGACACGATGATCTCGGCGGCCACGAGCTGGCCGAGCGTCAGCTGCTGATTCAGCACGAGCCAGCCGCCCACGCCGAGCAGCAGCGTGCCTGCCAGGACCTCCAGCGTCAGCAGGCCCGAGATCTGCCGAAGCAGCACCCGGAAGTGCTGCGCGCGGGCCTCCAGATAACCGCGAACCAGGTCATCGGCCCGGCTCTGGGCCATCTCCAGTCCACCCGGCCCCTTGAACATGCGGGGATGCCGCGCGAGTTCCTCGAACCAGTCCACGACCTGGTACTTGCGGACCGACTCGCGAATGCTGGTCGGCACCGCGCCGCGGCCGACCACGAAGATGATCACGGCGATCGCCGCCAGCAGCAGCAGCGCGAAGGCCAGCAGGAACGGGTGATAGAACGCGAGCACCGTGAGGCCGATCGCGGCGTTCAGCACCAGGTTGATTCCGGTCAGCAGCAGCATCGACGCGCTCTTCTGGACCGTCACGACGTCCAGGAAACGGTTCACCAGCTCCGGCGCATGCACGCCACGAAGCGCCTCCATATCCATCGCCGGAAGCCGGATCGAGAGATCCGATGCCAGTCGAACGAAGATGCGGCGCTGGATCACCTCGGCCACCACATGCTGGATGGCGCGAAGCGCGCCAGCCACGGCAAGACAGACCAGCAGCACCAGCGCGATCGCGGCGAGTGCCTGCAGGAAGGGTCCGCTCTGCGCGCCGAACGAGAGATTGCTGACGAAGCCGTTGATGGCGAGCGGCAGCGCCAGATACAGCAGTCCCGTGATCGCGCTGAAGACCGCGATGGTCCACAGCTCCCCCTTCTCCGGTCGCATCAACGTGAACAGTCGCCGAATGGGGGACACATGGTGACCCTCCGGGCCGTGTGCCACGTGCGCATCGGGCTCGCTCAGACGTTCGGCGATCACCAGACCCACGTCGATCCGTTCCTCGCCACCAAGCGCTTCGCGAAGATCGGCGCGACGGATCACGCCCGCTTCCGCGTCAGGCTCGGCCGAGCTCCAGCAGCGTGCGGAGAAGAAGCCGTGCCCCTGCAAGGCCAGCCACCGTCCCTGCACCTGCGACCATGCCACGATCGGCAACGCATCCCCCGCGATCCAGACGGCGTCGGACACGGTGAGCCGACGCGGCTCGACGCGGACGCCGATCGCCGACGCGCCCGCGCAGAGCACGTCGAGAGGCTCACCCGAGTCCGCGAGGTCCATCGCTGCCGTGGCACGCGAGGCCTGGAAGTCGCGACCCAGATCGGCGGAGAGTCGAGCCAGCAGACGAAGCGTGTGCTCGGTGACCGCCGAACGGTTCACGGTCGGTGCCTGAGTCTGGATGGGCGTTTCGCTGGTCACGGGCGCGAGGGCCGGGATGGTAGGCGGCCGGACGGCCACATGTCATACGCAATTCCGGAATTGCAGTTCGTATGTTCCGACGCGCCGGATTCGCTCGAATTCAGGTCGCCACCAGCGCGCCAGCACTGTCCAGTGCCCCCGCCGGACAGGCCGCAACGGCCTCTTCCCAGGCCCGACGACGTTCCACCGGCACCATCGCCAGCACGCCCAATGCCTGGAGCGCGGCCAGCAGCGACGCGGCCTCCATGCCCCGCGAGACCACGGTGGCATCCACGATCGGCTTGCCCAGGATCGCCTCCAGCTGCGTCTGCGAGTAGGTGGGCTTCACGGCCGCAGTCGACTGGGTGCCGTACTGATTCAGGTTGCTGGCAAAGATGCCGGCCGCGCTCACGGGGAGGAAGTCCTCGTACCGAAGGCCCTCCACCTGCAGCATGCCCGCGTTCAGCAATTCCGCGATGTCCGCGCTCTTCAGCGTGCCTCGCGCCGCCACCCCCTTCGGCGTGGTCGCGTATCTGCCGAACACGAGTCCTTGCGCCAGCAGCGCGGGCAGCGTCTTCGGGAACGGCACGAAGGGCTCCGCATAGGCGGCCTCGTAGGCGGCGAAGTCCCGCGCGGGAAGCGATGGATCACGCTCACGCATGGCGTCGGCCTGCGCCAGGCAGTCGTCGTAGAGCGCGCGCCCCTTCGGCGTGGTCGCGTACCCGCGCTCCTCGATCTCGCCGAAGCGCGCCGTGTGCACCGTGTCCACCACCGAACCATCCGCCTCGCGGAACTGCACCGGCTCCGTGAGCGCCTTGTAGGCGTCCTGTCGGAGCAGGATCGGCGTGTCCTCGCTCGGACCCTCGGTGAAGTCCTTGAATCCGGCATGCTTCAGCGTGGAGAGCTGGAAGGCGTCGCCGCGGAAGGTGGCGACCAGCGCATCGACCCAGCGGCCCATGTCCGTCGCCGTGACCGCACCCGCCTGATAGGAGTCGATCTCGGCGTGGCTCAGGTGCTTGAAGTGCAGGCGCAACCAGTCGCGATCGGCGGTCCTGCCCAACCGGGCCAGGGCCCGCGTCGCGCGCGCGCGGAACGCCGCCTCATCGAGTTCACCAAGACAGCGCTTCATCGACGCCACGTAGAGGTCCAGGCAGAACGTGTTCGGCGTGAGGTGATTCAGGTGGTGCGACTCGAAGCAGGCGATGTCCGCCGCGATCTTGAAGCCGGTCTTGCAGAGATGCGCATAGAGCGCGTGATCCCGCGCGCGGCCTGTCCAGCGGAAGATGCGGCCGGTCGCCTCGCCGATGAGCGCCTCGAAGTCCTCGCGCGAAAGACCGTCCTGTCGCTCGCAGCGCTCGATCAGCTCCTTCGCGCGCTCCGAGAACACCTGACGCGTGGCCAGCAGCGACTCGATGCGTCCTCGGGTCTGCGGATCGAAGTAGTCCGTCATCAGGAGCGAGGTGAAGACGCGGTGCTCGGGGCGCACGACCGATCGGAACGCGGTGGCGATGATCGGCTGGCTCTTCGAGCCCACCGCGGTCATGTCGTAGAAGTTGTGCGGCTCCATCGCGAAGCAGCCGAAGAACCTGCCGATCCAGCGGTACTCGTCGGGGCGGCCAATGCGGATCGCGCCATGCCGCTCGCCGCTGGTGCGGTCGAGCTGCGAGTCGCTGATCGCGAATCCGGCGTGCAATGTTCCCACCAGCTCGCACACCGTGCGATTGCAGACCCGGTTGACCAGCAGGCTGCGGTCGTACATGGGCACTTCGCGGGCGAACAGCGCGGAAAGCTCCGCGAACAGGCGATTCTGCATCTCGACGCGGTCTGCGAACGGTGCGGGCATGGGTCGCTCCTTGGACAGACTTTACACTCGTCGGCGCCATGGCCGAGGAAAACCTTGAAGACGTCCGCCGGCGAATTCGCGAGATTGACGGGCAGATTCTCGGGTTGGCCGCCGAACGGCAGCGTCTGGCCCGGGAGGTCGGCGAGATCAAGCGGCGTGTCGGCATCGCCACGGTCGATTACGCGCAGGAGCGCGCGGTGCTCGAGCGCGCCCGGGCCACGGCGCAGGAACGCGGTCTGGACCCGTCGATCGCCGAGGATCTGCTGGCCCGACTGATCCGCGCGTCGGTCAACGCGCAGGACCAGGACAGCATCCGCTTCAGCGCGGCGGGGGCGGGCCAGTCGGTGGTGGTCGTGGGTGGCGAGGGGCGCATGGGCCGCTGGATGCGGCAGTTCCTCTCCGCGGGCGGCTTTCGCGTGGCGTCACTTGACAGCGCGGCGACGGCCGAGATGCAGGCACAGGGCCGTGCGGCGCTCGCGAAGGCGGATCTGGTGGTGTGCTGCACGCCCCCTGCCGCGACGGCACAGATATACATGGAATGGTCGGCGCGCCCGCCTGCCGGCGTGATCACCGACATCGCCAGCATCAAGACGCCGCTGATCCCGGCGATCCGCAGGCTGCAGGCCGCTGGGGCGCGCGTGGCCTCGATCCATCCGATGTTCGGTCCGTCGATCGCGCTGCTGCGCGACGCCGACGTGGTGCTGTGCGACACGGGCGACGCCGCCGCGCTGGACGCGGTGGAGCGCCTCTTCCACCCAACCACGGCGCGTCTGGTGCGCATGCCGCTGGAGGCGCACGATCGTCACATGGCGGACCTGCTCTCCCTGGCCCACGCCACCGCGATCGCCTTCGCGCTGGCCCTGCCCGAACGCAAGCACCCCGTCCGAAGCACGACCTTCGGTGCACTCGAGCGTCTTGCCGCCAACGTGGTCCGCGAGAGCCCCGACGTCTACTTCGAGATCCAGTCGCGAAACCCCCACTCCTTCGCCGCGCTGGAACGGCTCCGCGCCGCGGTGGATCGCGTGATGCACGCCGTGGCCGCGGGCGACGCGCAGGGATTCGCCGCGCTCATGCGCGACGGCCAGACCCGGGCCGGCGGCGACACGCCCGTGGCCTGAAAACGACGCCGGGCGCAGGCCGTTGCGTGTTCGGCCCGCGCCCGCGGCGTCGCGAGAGATGCACCACCTCAGTGACCGTGCATCATCTTCGACATGTTGAAGATCGGCAGCAGCATGGCGCTGGCGATGCCGCCGACGATCACGCCCATGCCGACGATCAGGATCGGCTCGACCATGCTCGTCGCGCTCTTCAGCGACGTCTCCAGATCCTCCTCGGCGACCTGTGCGGCGCTCTCCAGCACCTCGGGCAGGCGGCCAGACTTCTCGCCTGCGGCGATGATCGCCGAGACGTTCCGGGGAATGAACGCGTATTCGCGGAAGGTCGGCGCGAGCTCCTGACCGTGACTCACGCGCTCCTCGAGCACCTTCCAGAGACGGTCATAGCAGACGTTTCCGGTCACGTCACGCAGGATGCGCACGACCTCGAGCAGCGGCACGCCCGCCGCCATCAGCGTGGCCATGGTGCTCGCGAAGCGCGCCACGTGCATGTTGCGGAACAGCGGACCGACGACCGGCCACGAGAGTGAACCCTGGTCCAGCGTGCGGCGACCCATCTCGCTGCGCATCCACGCCCAGACGCCGAATCCCGCCACGACGAGTCCCGGCACCCACAGCATCCAGCCCGTGCGGATGAACTCCGAGAGCCACAGCAGCACCTTGGTCGGCGTGGGAAGCGCGTCGCCCTGCATCTTGAACAGCGGGGCGAATCGCGGCATCACCGAGGTCATGATCACGCCCACGGCCAGCACGGCCACCGCCAGCATGATCGCCGGGTACGTCATCGCGCCCTTCACCTGTCGGCTCGTCTTGCGCTGCTTGGCGAGATCCTTCGCCACGCGCGTCATCATCTCGTCAAGCATGCCGCTGGCTTCGGCGGCCTTGATCAGGCTGACCACGAGCGGTGGGAAGGTCCTCGGCCAGCGCGCAAGGGCGGCGGAGAAGTCCTCGCCCTCGCAGACGTCGTCGCGGATCAGACGCACGACTTCGGCGACCTGCGGCCGCGAGGCCTGGTCGGCGAAGGTTTCCAGCGCCTCCTTCAGCGGCACGCCCGTGCGAAGCATGACGGCGACCTGCGCACAGAAGGCGACCGTGTCGTCGCGCGTGAACGCGTTCAGGAGCCGCTTGCGGCGATTCTCGCCATCGATGGTCTCGCCCACGACGGCCGCGACATCGCCGAGCTCGACCTCGAGGATGGCGAGTCCCTGCCGGCGCAAGTCCCGCACGGCGTCCGCGTGCGTCCTGGCCTCGACCACGCCACGGGAGAACTCGCCGCCTTGACGACGGGCCTTGTAGCTCCACTTCCGGATGGGAGGGGCCTCGGTTTCAGTGGCGGCAGGCACCGTGCACCTCCTCGGGGGTGGTCAGACCGGCGAGCACCTTCTTCATGCCGTCGTCCCACAGGTTCTCGAAGCCCTGCTCGCGCAGCAGCGAACGGATGGCGGCCGGGTCGCAGGTGCCGCACAGCAGGTCGTTCATGCGGTCGTCCGGAATCATGAGCTCGTAGAGGCCAAGCCGGCCACTCAGGCCCGTCTGGCGGCACTTCCGGCAGCCCGCCCCGCGCATCGGTGTGCCCGGCATCGATCCGTACAGACCCATCGAGGTGCGCTGCGCCTCGTCCAGCTCGGTCGGCGCGCCGCACTGCCTGCACACCCGACGCACGAGCCGTTGCGCGAGCACACCCCGCAGACTGGCCGCGATCAGGAAGTTTTCCACCCCCAGGTTGCCCAGTCGCGTGATCGCGCTGGGCGCATCGTTGGTGTGCAGCGTGCTCAGCACCAAGTGGCCCGTCAGGGCCGCCTGCACGGCGATCTGCGCGGTCTCGCCGTCACGGACCTCTCCCACCATGATCACGTCGGGGTCCTGCCGAAGCAGCGCCCGAAGCGCCGAAGCGAACGTGAAGCCGGCCTTGGGATTGATCTGAGCCTGATGCACACCCTCGATGTTCGATTCCACCGGGTCCTCGACCGTGCTCACGTTGACCGATGTGCGGTCCATCGTGTTGAGCACGCTGTACAGCGTGGTGCTCTTGCCCGATCCGGTCGGGCCGGTCACGAGCACGATGCCATACGGCTGATCCACCGCCAACCTGAAGCGTTCCAGCATCTCCGGACGGAAGCCCAGCTGCTCCAGACCCAGCCGGTTGCCGCTGCTGTCGACCACGCGCATGACGATCTTCTCGCCGAACTTGCCGGGCAGCGTGCTGACGCGCAGGTCGATCGGACGTCCATTCACGCGCACGCTGATCTCGCCGTCCTGCGGCATGCGGCGCTCGCTGATGTCCATGTGCGCCATGATCTTGATGCGACTGGCGATCGCCGCGTTCATGCGCCACGGCGGGCTCATGCGGTTGCCGAGCACGCCGTCGATTCGGAACCGGACGCGCATGGCGCCCTCGTCGGGCTCGATGTGGATGTCGCTCGCGCCCTCCTCGACCGCGGAACAGATGATGAAGTTCACGAGCTTCACCACCGGCGCCATGTCGTCGCCGTCGCCGCCACCCACCATCTCCTCGACCTGCTTCTCCTGCAGGGTGAAGGTGGCGTTCTCGGGGCTCTCGAGCAGCTCGGCGACGATCTCCTCGGCCTTCTCCTGCACCGCGGCCTGACCCGAACCCTCGGCCAGCATCGCGTCGATGCGATCCTCGGGGCTGGCCACGAAGCGCACGCGCAGCCCCGTCTCGCGCTGGGCAAGCTCGCGCACATGGTCGTTCTGCGGATCGGCGGTCGCCACGACCAGCATGTCGTGGTCCCTTCGCAGCGGCACGATGCGGTGCTCGCGGCGCATGGGCTCGGGAAGCAGACGCACCACCGCAGGATCCGCCTGCGCGGCCGGCTCCTCCACGAACTCGATCTCCAGGCTTCGCGCCACCGCCTTCAGCAGCGTGGTGCGATCCACGAGCTCCATCTGCAGCAGCACCTCGCCAAGGAGCAGACGCGAGCCGCCCGCGGACTGGCGGCGAAGCGCCTCGCGAAGCTGGTGCACGCTGATGGCGCCCTCCTCCACGAGCACCTGCCCCACCTTCGGAAGCGTGCGAAGTTCCACGCTGGTCAGTGGCTTGGCGCCACCGTGTGTCGAATGCTCGCTCATCGGAACCCTCCCGGCGCCGGATTCTTCGGCTGCGGCGCCGAGCCGAAGTTCACATCCAGCGGACGACCGTTCCAGTCGACCGTGACGGTTCTTGACCGAATCGCGGTCACCCGCGCGAATGTCCCGTCTGGAAGGGCCACGGCGTCGCCCTGCCGAACGGTCTGGTCGCCGAACACGGCCAGTTCGCCGGGCACCACGGCCTTCAGGACCACGCCGGGCAGGTAGCCAGGGGCGGCGATGGTCGACACCGGAGCCGCGTGCTGGGCCGGGGCTTCGGATGGCTCGGGCACGCCCCAGGGCCGGAACGGGTCGCGCGCTGGATCGCGATCCAGCGTGACCTCGATCACGCGGCGCGAGGCTGACTTTCGCTGGGTCGGCTGTGCCTCACCCGTCACCACACGAGCCTGCGTCGATGCGGTTGCCGGCGCAGGTGCCGTCTTCGCCGGCTTCGCGCGGGTCGTCGATGCTGCCGCGGCCTTCCGCGGGCCTCCGGCCGCCATCTTGATGCCGAGACCTCCCACCGCGACCACCATGACCGCCAGGAGGGTCGCGAACTGCTTCGGCTGCACGCCAAGGCGGCCACAGAGTTCCTTCCACGACCTGGAGAAGTCCGCCATGTCAGCCACCATCCCTCTCCGGCGTCGCCGCGGCGCGCTCCGCGAAATATTCGTCGAAGGTGAAGTGCGCCTCGATCGGCGCATTCGGATCCTGCACGGCCGGGGAGCGCGTGAACTCCACGCTGCGCACCGCAACCAGCGCAGGCAAGCCTTCCGCACCGGAGAGGGCCATGAACAGCGCGTCGAACTGTCCGCTCATCTGCGCCTCGACCGATCGGCGCGAAGCCTTCCCGCCCGTCAGGCCGGGCACGCTCACCACCGACAGGCGGCCGGACTTTGATTCGCTGTTCACGATGCCCTTGCGCTCGCCGCTCCGGCCCAGGGCCGAGAGCAACGCACCCTGATCCGGGGAGCCCGGCAGCATCCGGCCTCGCTCCGCCAGCTCGCGACGAAGGCGATCGACCTCGGACTGGAGCGCCTGAAGTCCGTCCTGCCGCGAGGCCGCCTCGGAGGCCTGTGCGCGATAGACGGAAGCCTCGCGCTCCCAGTCGATCGCGCGCAGGTAGTTCGGGACGGTGAAGAGACCGAGCATGCCGACCGCGACACTGACAGGCAGCGCTGTCGCCGCCAGCTCGACACGGAACCATCGAGACACCTTCGTGGCGCTCACTGGACCCCTCCCATCGCCATGCGCATGACACCGGGCGCCCGCACCTGCACATCCAGGGGCACCTGGAAGGAGACGGTGAACGCCTCGACGCGCGCTCCCATCGACTCGGTCACCTTCCGCTCGGACATCGTCACGCCCGTGAAGGCCGGACAGGCCGCGAGACGACGCTCGAGTTCACCCAGGGACGTGCCGGACGCCGCGCAGCCCTTCAGGAGGACCTGAAGCTGACGGGGCGAATCCTCGGTCTCGATGCGGAATCCAGAAAGCATGGTCTCGTCGGGCAGCATGTGCGTCACCGTGGCCACCACCGACGCGGTGGAGATGGCTGGCACGAGTCCATCGGTCACACGGAGGGCCCGCTCAAGTTCGGACTGGTCAGAAGCCAGACGATCGATCACTTCCTGCAGGGCCGGGGTGTCCGCCCGGGAAGCCAGCTGGGTGGTGACGGTGCGGGCGGCCTCCGCCTTCCGGGCGCTGTTCCAGCTGTGCGCGCCAACGCCCAGGCTGAGCGCCAGCAGGAGCAGTCCGAGAAGGCTCGTGCGGCGCCTCGATCGGCGCGTGCGAACCTCGCGAACCACGGCCGTGGGGAGAAAGTTGATCTCGGGAACGCTCATGCGGCCCTCCGTTCCTGCGTCATGGCCGAATCGACCACCACCGAACCCGCCAACGCGGCCCACGACGGGCCCGTGCAACGCAGGCCGGGCAACTTCCATTGGCCACACTCCACCGCGACCGTCGGCACGCCGCAGACGCCGCCGACCGCGCGGATCAGCTCCGGCTCCGCCGCGGCGCTGCCCGAGATCGCGAGACAGGATGGCCAGCTCGACTCGCCACAGGACTGGCGAAGCGCACGAAGCGTCTCCTCCGCAAGCGCACTCCAGCGCCACGAGCATGGCGCGGCGACCGGCTCCAGCGGGATGGCATCGAGTGCCTCCGGCTCCTGCACCTGCATCTTGCTCGACGTCACGTTCCAGTCGCCCGTCATCGTGCGGATCGCGACAAGGTTCCCCGCGCGCCACACCGAGAGCGTGGCGACGCTGCACTCGATGTGCAGCGCCGAGACGAATTCGCCGGCCAGCGCGGACTCCCAGCGAAGCGCGCCGCGCGCGGCCGTGAACGCCGAGTGCTCGATGCTCTCCGGCAGCAGCCCTGCATCCAGGGTGATCTCGGCGGCTCGGCGAACCTGGTCCGATCGCGCCGCAAGCAGCGCGACATGACGGCGCCCCGCCGAGGAACCCATCGCGATGTGCTGGAGGACGGACTGACTCTCGTCCAGTCCGAACCGATCGATCGCCTCGAAACGTGCGCTCGACGCCAGCTCCTCGTCCGACATGTTGGGCAGCGTCGTGGCGTCGCAGCGGAAGAACGACGCCCCGAGCGCGATCCTGCAGCGCAGACCTGCGGCACCCGAAGCGCGGACCCAGTCCACCAGCGCCTCACGACACGCTGCGGAACCAGCCGCCTCAAGATCGCAGCCGGGCAGGCTCGACGGGGCCGCCGCGTCGCCACGCCGTCCCCCCACCAGCGCGATCCGTCCCGCGACGGTGCCGAGCTCCAGGGCGACCACGCCCGTTCGCTGCACCAGGATGTTCTTCCAAGCCTTCATGTCCCTGCCTCCTGAATCCGTTCGTGGGTCCCCACATGCCTCGGGGCGCCCGGGAAAAGACTGAGGGACTCCGTTTCCGGAGTCCCTCAGATCTGTGCGTTCGATGGTCCGGTCCCTTCGGACCGTCCGACGTCAAGGCGCCGGCGTGAACTTGCTGGTGGTCTCGTTCCAGACCCAGCCCTTGGTGTTGTCCACCTGGTTGGTCAGGTCATCGGACGAGCAGTACTTCGCGGTCACGAGCGCCGCCAGATCGGTGGACGAGTACTCCTGTCCATCGGTCAGCGTGATCGTGGCGCCACCGGGCTTGAACTGGTTCAGCCGGGTGACCATGGTGGTGATCTGCGATGCACGCGCGGTGGCGGCATTGCTGTTGGCGTCGCTCAGGGCGCTGGTCACGCCCGGAATCACCAGCGCGGCCAGCACGCCGAGGATGACGACGACGATCAGGATCTCGATCAGGGTGAATCCGCGGCGCTTGCCGCGACGGGTTCCGCTCGTGCTTCCATTCTTCGTGTTGTTGTTGTGCGCGTTCGTCATGTTGGGTCCTTTCGATGAGGTGATGCAGGCGCTCAAGCAACGGGCCGGAACGTCAGTCCGGGTCACCGTTCGATTTTCCGGGCCCTGGGGCAAGGCCCGTGACGAGAAAGTTTCAAGAAATCCCGCCCCATTCCAGAAGCAGCCTGATTGCCGCTTCAGGAGCGGTATCGGATGGTCGATGGCGAGGCTTGAGATGCATCCAAGGATTTCCACACATCCCCCGCAACGCCCCCGTGGCTTCACGCTTCTTGAGGCGCTGATGGCGGTCGTGATCCTGACGATCGTGGCCAGTGGTGCGGCCGTCGGCATTGGTCTGGGCTCCGCGGCGCAGGCCGATGCACGCATCTCGCAACTGGCCATGCAGGCCGCGGATCAGCAGATGGGTTTCCTGCTGGAGCAGCCCTTCGACGGGATGTCCACCCATGCGGGCGAGGAGGCGGTTGGCGCCATGCTTGCGCCACCGGCCGGTGGTGGCGTCTCCCGCGACACGACGCTGGGCGGTCCGTGGTCGTCGCTGGGCCGACGGACCTCCGTGACCAGTGAGCCTCTCACCCTCACGCAGTACAACGGCGTCACCGTGGATGGGGCACGCATCGAGGTCGAGGTGTTCGGCCCCGATGGAACCATCTATGCATCGCTTCGTCGTCACCGTTGCAGGGAGAGCGAGTCGTGAGCCGCCGCGGGTTCACGCTGATCGAGCTCTGCATCGCCACGGTGATCACGGTGATCGCGGCCGGCGCCGTCGCTGGCACGCTTCGCGCCGTGAGCGAGGCCATGCAGGAGCAGGACCGCGTGGCGGACGCGAGCGCCCGCCTGGCCCGCGCGGACGCACGCCTCGCGGATCATCTGGAGCGGGCCCGCCTGATCCTGCATCAGGACGGCGACGAGGTGCTGCTGTGGCTGCCCAGCGAACCCTTCGATTCAAGCGCATCCAACACGAGCGACTACGACACGATCCATCTGAATGAACTGGCCTGGTACGTGATGGACACCGCGAACGGGACCCTGACGGTCCGCTGCGCCGCCAACCGCGCGGCACGCACGGCGTATCCCCTCTCGACCGGCTGGGGCGCGCTTCGAACCACGCTGCAGTCGCAGGCGCAGCTGAGCACCACCGTCGTGCTGGAGGGGCTGTCCAGCGGCGCCTTCGCCGTCGAGGACGCCGACGCGTGCAGCGTGCGACGATTCACGTTCGTGGGCACGTTCGACGCGCTCCGTGGCGGTCTGGAGATCCGACTGGGTGGCCGACTCGCGAACGGACAGAGGCATCCGGACTGCCCATGATCACGATCGCACGAGGCCAGCATGCTCGCGCGAGCGCCCGGCGGGGCGCCGCGATGCTGCTGGCGGTGTTCGCGATGCTCGTGGTCGGCACCGCCACCCTGGCCTTCACCGCCAGTCGACACACGAGCTTCCTGGTTGCGCGCAACGCCACCTCCTCCATGCGCGCCCGCCAGCTGGCGAGCAGCGGGCTGGAAGTCGCGAAGTCGATCCTGCGAAGCGACCAGACCTCGTGGCGGACCAAGCATGTCTCGGGAAAGTTGCTGAACGCCTACCCACTCGATGGCGGCACCGTGACGGTCTCGCTGATCGACATCCGCAAGCGCGAGGCCGGCGCCTCGGCCGTGATGAGCGTGCCCGACGCGGCGTCGACCGAGATCGAGATCGCGGTGACCGCGAACGCCGAAGGCGGCACGTGGACGTCGCTGTCGCACATGAGCATTCCACAGGTCGTGAAGGGGCAGTACGCGATCTTCGCGAACAAGCTCCTCTGGATCTACGGCACCAACAACGACATCGGCCGATGGGACCGCGCACCGAAGTCGGTGGAGAAGCGGAGGGTGAACCTGGGCACGCAGGCCGACTTCGCGTTCGCCAACTTCAGCGGCGTGTGGATCGACAGTGATGTGCGATTCGAGAGCGAGGTCGATCCCGTCGATCCGAACGACCCACGGACGCTCAAGAGCACCTGGGTCTACTACCCCTACAACGGCGGCACCAACCTCTGGAGCAGCACCTTCCCGATCAACGGCCCCGGACGGGACAAGGTGGCCACGGTGCGGATGAGCGCCGACGAGTCGATCCGAATGGTCGCGGCACCGCAACCCGTCGCCACCGTGCCGGCGCCTCCAGGCATCAGTGGCGGCAACTCGATCACGAGCGGCTCGCGCACGATGACGCCGTTCCGGGTCGGTTCACCGAGCGGCTCCACGAACACCAACCTGACGACGAACAACTGCACGCTGCTGCTGACACCGGGCACCTACGAGGTGTTCGGCAGCTGGAACGCCACGAACGCGACCATCCGGATCCAGGGCGCTGTCAAGATCGTCGTGTGGCCCAAGTGGTCCCTGTTCAACCTGTATCCGCGCGGCATCAACTGGACCAACACCACCGTGGAACTCGCCGCGGACGCCGATCTGGAGATCAACAACGGCTTCACCCTGAACATGTCCGGTTGCTGGATCGGAAGCTGGTACCAGTGTCTCGGCGAGACCGACCCGACCAAGGCCCAGGGCGACCCGCACATGAAGGCATGGAAGGGCCAGGCGTTCCAGCAGACCGCCTGCGACACCGTCGCGCCCGATGAACCGCGCTATCTCGAGCCCTGGAGGGTTCGCATCTACCCCATTCGGAGCGTGCTGAGCCCGCTCTACGTGTGGAGCATCCAGAACACCAGCGTGGTCGGGAGCCTGTTCCTTCCAAGCAGCACGATCTCCTTCACCGGCAATTCCCAGATCTACGGCCGCGTCGCCGCGGACAGCGTGCTGATCGACGGCACGACGCGATTCCGATACGACCACGCGCTCGACGACATCGTGGGACTGACCGAGGGTCGCGCGCCCAATCGCGGCGGAGATCCGGACGACATGTTCCCGATCCGTCCGCTGCGATGGGGCGCCGACAAGGGGAACGGACCATGACTCGACGCCGTGGATTCACCCTGCTCGAGTTGCTCATCGTGGTGCTGATCATCGCCACGCTGGCCGCGCTGTCGATCGACCTGTTCCGAACCCATGGCGAGGAGCGCCTGCAGGGCGCAGCACGACTGTTCCGAGCGGATGTCGAATGGGCGCGCTCGGCCACGCTCAGCAATCCGGATGACCCGGCAGCCATTCACCTGATGGCCGATGGATCCGGCTGGTACGTGGCGCGCAACTCCTCACCGCTCGCCCCCATGACCGGTTCCGACGGCTCGGAGATCCGCCGCGTTCTTGGCGTGGACATGGCCCAGGTGGCCGACGGGGTGTCGATCGCGCCGAGCACCGCTGGATTGAACAAGATCGAGTTTGACCCATTTGGGGGGGTCCGGACCGGCCCAAGTTCAGTTGTTATGACTTTACCGGACTTTGAACGTGAATGTCTTATAACCTTCGAAAGCGGGACGGGCCTTCTTCAAATCTCCTATCCGAATCCGTGACCCTTCCCACGCAGGTCCGGACCGGATTCGGTCGAAAACAGGAAGGCTTGAAGCGAGGGAACCTTCCAAATCTGCTTGCGATCGTGCTGTCCATCGGCCTGGTGGTTCCCCTCGCCTTCGGTCAGTCGCCGGCCTCGGCACCCAGTCCTGCGACCACACCCACGGCCCAGCCAGCCGCGGAGACGCAACCTCCGGTGGCCCCCGCACCGGCGGAGCCAGCCGTCGGCGATGACACGCCCCCGCCGACGCCAACCGTGTCCGTCTCGGAACACGGCACCGTGACGCTGGCCGCCCAAGGCATCGAGATCACCAAGCTGCTCGAGCTGCTCAGCATCAAGAGCCGCATGAACATCGTGGCGAGCGAGAAGGTGAAGGCGCTCGTCAGCGTGAGCCTGTACGACGTGCCGATCGACGAGGCGCTCGACGCGCTCCTGACGGTGAACGGCTTCGTGTGGGAGCGCCAGGGTCCCTTCGTGATGGTGTACACCCGCGCCGAGAAGGAGGCGATGGACAAGGCCAAGATGAAGCGCGAGCCACGCGTCTTCACGCTGCAGTTCCTGGCCCCCGACGATGCGCTGACGCTGGTGAAGCCGCTGCTGAGCGAGGGCGGCACCGCGGTGTCGCTCGGCAAGGTGAAGGAGGGCTTCGAGCCCACGATTGCCGACGGCGGCAGCGACACCTACGCCTTCGCGACCCGCGTGCTGGTGAACGACTTCCCCGACGTGATCGAGAAGGCCGCGAAGGTGCTGACGGAATCCGACGTGCAGCCGCAGCAGGTGCGCGTGGAGGCCACGATCCTCGTGACCGACGTGAACGAGGAGGATGCATTCGGCCTGGACATCTCGCTGGTTGGCAAGATCGACTTTGCCCAGGTGACGGGCGGTCCGATGGCCGCATTCAACGGGCTGAAGAACAACACCCTGAACAGCAACGGCACCTATCCCGATCCGGTACCCGCGTCGGCCAGTGCAGCCTCGCTGTTCCCGGCCACCGAGGCCGATCCGACGCTGAAGATGGGCGTGCTGGCGAACGACGTGGCGGTCTTCCTGCAGATGCTGGATCAGGTGAAGAACACCACGGTGCTGGCGCGGCCCTCGGTGACCGTGCTGAACCGCCAGAAGGCGCAGGTGAACATCGGCGCGAAGGTCGGCTACCTGTCGACCACGCAGACCCAGACCAGCACCACGCAGGAAGTGCAGTACATCGACACGGGCATCAAGCTCACCTTCCGCGCCTTCATCAGTCCGGACGGCATGGTGCGCATGGAACTCAACCCATCGATCGTGGGCGCCGAGTACAAGAACGTGAAGTCGGTCACGGGATCAGGCACTGGCGACGTGCAGATCCCGAACCAGACCACACAGGAACTGCGAACCAACGTGCGCGTGAAGAGCGGCCAGACGATCGTGCTCGGCGGCCTCTTCCGCGAGGACGCCGTGACCACGAATCGCCAGGTCCCGGTGCTGGGTGACATCGCCCCAGGAGCCTTCAGCGGACAGGCCGACAAGACCGTTCGCCAGGAGGTGATCTTCCTGGTCACGCCGACGATCGTGCAGGATCCGAAGAGCGATCTGGACGGCGACAAGGCCCTGAAGGTGATCGATGCCGTGCAGGCGGGTGCGCGCGCCGGCCTTCTGCCCTTCTCGCACGCGCAGATCGGCGGCCACTACCAGCTGCAGGCACTCGACGCGTGGCGCGCCGGCGATCGCGAGCGGGCCGGCCTGTACGCCGATCAGGCGCTTCGCGTGGCACCGAACTCCCCCAGCATGATCCAGCTGCGCGAGGACATCCGTGCGGACAATGCGGCGCCGTGGCGCAACAAGCTGGACTCCCTCGACCTGCTGCCCGACTACATCCGCCGCAAGGGCATGGTGCTTGGCTTCCCGCAGGATGTGCCCAAGGCGGAGCCGACTGAACCGGGCGATCCGAAGACCGACGCGGCACCCGTCGTCGCGCCTCCAGCGGCGCCCATGGCCGCCCCAGCAGCGACCGAAACACCTGCGGAGACCACGCCATGAGGATCCGAGGCATCACCCTGTGCTCGATCGCCCTGCTTGTCGCCTGCGGCACCCCGAAGTCGCAGCAGGTTCGCAACGAGGCACGCGACCGGTATGACCGTGCCAACGCGCAGGTGGTGTATGACCAGGCGCTCCAGAGTTTCCACGCCGGTCAATTCGAGGAGGCGCTGTCGCATATCGATCGAGCGATCTCGCGGTTTCCGAAGGACGGTTCCTACCCGCTGCTGCGCGGAAGGATCCTGCTGGAGATGAAGCGCGTGGACCTCGCCCGCGAGTCGTTCGCCAAGGCGATCGAACTGGCTCCCGAGGCCGCTGAACCGCACTACTACATGGGCATCGTGCTCCAGCGCTGGAACGAGCTCGACAAGGCGGCAGAGGAATACGCGAAGGCCTCGCAGCTGGCGCCGTCGCAACTGCAGTATGTGGCCGCCGAGTGCGAGACGCTGGTCGCGGCAGGCAAGCTGGACGCCGCGCAGGCTCGACTGGACGCAGTCTCGAAGACCTTCGAGTTCAGCCCCGTGCTGGATCGCGTGCGTGCCGATCTGGCCGGCCAGTGCGGCGACATGGAGGCGCGCGCACGCTGGCTGGATGCGGCTCGGCTGCGGACCGAGCCTGCCAAGGCAGGTCCCCTCGCCGAGGAGATCGCCCTCTGCCGTTTCGAGCAGGGCCGCTGGGCGGAGTGCATCCAGGCGCTCGACGACGAGGCGCTCGCCACGGCGAAGAGTGCCCGGCCCGACCTCGTGCGAATGCGGGCACGCTGCCTGCTCATGCTCGACCGCGCCCGCGACGCCCGCGACGTGATGCTTGGGCTGCGTGAGCAGGTCGACGCCGACGGTCGCAACGCGGCGATCCTGGGGCTCGCCGCCATGCGAATCGGCGACGTGAACCGGATGTCCGAGGCAGGACGGATCCTGACGCAGTGCCAGCCTGGCCGCTGTGATGGCTGGCTCCTGCTCGGCGTGGCGGCGCTGGAGCGCGGCGATCGGACAGAGGCGGCTCGACTGCTTCGCGAGGCTGCGGCTCGCGAGCCCTCGCGCGAGCTGCCGCGCAGGCTGCTCGCGCAGGTCGAACAGCCGGACGGCGGCGCGTACCGGGCACTCGCGCAGCCTTGAATTCACCGCAGATTCCTGACCATTTTGGGGCGACATTCCCGTTTTTGGCCGGGAAACGGGTGTTCAGGCTCAGGGCCACCGAATTTACTGCGATTTTCCGGCCCTTCCTGCCGACATAGGTGCGTGCGGCGGATCCACGGTGGACCGCCTGCCCCGCCGCCCGGCGGAGCCGAGGCACGCCTCAAACGCGGGAAGGATCCCGCAACGGAGATCAGCGAATGGATAGCTTCAAGGTCGTGAAGGGTTGGATTCGCGAGTTCGTGGACGTCGCCGTGCTTTTCGTGGCGGTGGGTGTGATGGTGCAGATCCTGTTCGGCAACAACGTGCCGTTCTTCAACAGCGTCACCACGAACCTGATGAACTTCATCACGCAGCTCGGCAGCAACGGCCTGGTCGGCCTGATCGCCCTGTTCGTGATCGTGTGGGTGTTCCAGAAGGACAAGGCTCACTGAGCCGGACTTCGCCGCACACGCTTGGATGACTGTGAAGGCCCCCCGATCTTCGGGGGGCCTTCTGCTTTCCGGAGCCTTTGTCGACGTGCCCGCCCCTACCCTTGCGGCATGGAACGGCCCTGGACACACCTGCTGCCGGTCGGATCGCGCCTGTTCATGACCCGCGCCCGCGATGGGCACCTGCGGAACCCGAAGGCGCCAGCATGAGTGACGAGGCGAACTGGATCTTCGACTTCGACAGCACGTTCGTGCGCGTGGAGGCCCTGGACGAACTGGCCGAGATCGCGCTCGAGGGCCATGCCGATCGCGACGCGGTCCTCGAATCGATCCGGGAGATCACCCATCTGGGCATGGAGGGACGTCTGGCGATCGACGAGAGCCTTCGCAGACGCATGCACCTGCTCGCGATCCATCCCCACATGCTCCCGAGACTCGTGGAGCGGCTGCTGGAGAACCTGACGCCGAGTTTCGCGCGCGGCATGGACCGACTGCGCGCGATGCGCGAGCGTGTCTGGATCGTCAGCGGCGGGTTCCACGAGTGGATCGATCCGGTCGCGGACGCCGTGGGCTTGCGCCGTGACCGCGTGATCGCCAACCGTCTTCGGACGCGCGCCGACGGCCTGCTGGAGATCGATCCCGCGGCGTCACCCTGCGCCATCGACGCGGGCAAGGCGCATGCGATCCGCGCTGCGGGTGTGCCGCGCCCGCGCATCATGGTCGGCGACGGCATCACCGACTGGCAGGTCCGCGAGCACGGCGCCTGCGAGCGCTTCGTGTGCCTGACGGAAGTGGTGCGACGCGAGCCGGTGGCTGCACGCGCCGATGTCGTGGCGGCGAGTCTGGACGATGCGCTTGCCGCGTCGAGCGGACTGCGGGCGCTCGATCAGGGCTGAACAGGCGTCTCGCCTGCCTGCGCGCCATCGATGAACACATCCACCTGCTGGCCCACGTAGACCGGCGCCTCCGCCTTCTCGATCTCGTAGACCACCATCAGCACGCGCGTGTCCACGCGCTCCGTCACGATGCCGCGCAGCGTGGTCTTGGGCCGCACGCTCGGTTCGATGCGCACGAAACGCAGCGCCAGACGCACCGGATCGCGCCCGCGCGTGAAGGCCTCGGCGGAGGCGCCTGGACGCACGCGTGCGGCGTCGTCCTCGTCGATCTCGGCCCGGACATGCATGGGGCCGGCGTCGCCAAGCGTGACCATGGGGCTGTCGAGATGGCCGGCCGTGGCGAATTCGCCAGCCTGCACCTCCACCTTCAGCACCGTGCCGTCCATCGGCGCACGCACCGTGAGGCGATCCAGATCGGTGCGCGCCTTCGCAAGCGCCGCGCGCGCGGCATCGACCTCGCGGCGCGCCACGTCCAGATCGGCCTTCCAGGCGCCGCTCCTGATGCGCGCAAGCTCCGCACGAACCTGCTCCAGCGTTGCCTGCGCCGCAAGCATCGCGAATCGGCGCTGTTCCAGATCCTCCATGCTGGCGGCGCCGGCATCGCGCGCAGCCTTCACGCGCTCGAAGGTGCCCTGCGTGCGCTGCGCCTCGACCTCGGCGCTTCGGACTCGGGCTTCGAGCGGCGGAATGTCCTCGGCACGCGGCTGGGACTCGAGTCGCGCGAGCCTGCTCTCCTCGAGCTGCAGCGCCGCCTGACGCGCATCCACCTCGGCCTGTCGTTCCGCTCGCTCCAGGGTGAAGAGTGGCTGCCCCTCCTTCACACGGTCGCCCGGCTTCACCAGCACCTCGTCCACGATGCCCTGGGTCGGTGAGGCCACCGCAACCAGTTCGCTGCGTGGCTCGATGATCCCGAGACCCGCGATGCGGCCCTCGTGCAGGGTGCTGCGGGCCGGCTTGTTGGGCGGGGCCGTGACCGCGCTGCTGGGCGTGAGCAGCCACGTGACCGCCACGGCGAAGCCAAGGGAGAGCGCGGCGAGGAGTGGAAGGAGTCGGCGGATCATCGGGAGGAATCCATAGGGTAGGCGTTCGGAGCGACGGCGCGATCCTCGACGCGCACCACCAATCCATCGTCCATCTCGGCGATGCGGTCGGCGAAACCGAACACGCGCTGGTCGTGGCTGACCACGATGACGACGCGGCCCGGTCGCACGGCGACCGATCGCAGCAGTTCCATGACCTGATGACCGCTTCGCGCATCGAGCGCGGCCGTGGGCTCGTCGCACAGCAGCAGATCCGGATCATGGACAAGGGCGCGCGCGATGGCCACGCGCTGCTGCTGCCCGCTGCTGAGCTGCCGCGGCAACTTGTGGGTCTGCGCACCCAGCCCAAGCTGGCCAAGCATCGCCCGCGAACGCTCCAGCGCCTGCGGCCACGGAACGCCAGCGGCCACCAGCGGCACCGCCACGTTCTCCGCCGCGGACAGCCCCCAGATGAGGTTGTACTGCTGGAACACGAAGCCGATCCGCCGCAGGCGGAAATCCAGCAGCTGACGCGCGTCCATGCCGAGCAGTTCCTGTCCAAGCACACGCACGTGGCCCGCGTCGGCACCGAGCAGGCCGGCGATGATCGAGATGAGCGTGGTCTTGCCGCAGCCCGAGGGACCGATGAGCATGGTGAGCTGTCCGGGTTCGGCGTCGAAGCGGAGACCCTTCAGCACCTGCTGACGCACACCCGCCGACTCGAACGACCGTTCGAGCTGCTCGCAATGCACGCCATCGCGGGTCGAGGCCATGGATCAATTCCTGAACACGATCGCCGGATCGGCGGTCAGCACCCGGCGGATCGAGAGGAAGCAGCTCGCGACCACCATGAGATAGATGAAGACACCCGTGCCGATGAACACCGCGACCGGCATGTTCATGCCGCGCAGACCACCCGTGCCGGGTCCAAAGTAGGCGAAGAACAGGCTGGCCACGCCCACGCCGAGCGAGAAGCCGATCACGGCCACCAGCGACGCCTGCAGGAAGATCATTCCCAGCACGCTGCGATTGCCGACACCGATCGCCTTCAGGGTGGCGAACTGCTTCACGTTCTCCACGCTGAAGAGATAGAAGGTCTGACCCACGATCGCCACGCCGATCACGACACCCATCAGGATGGTGACGCCGAAGAACTCCGCCACGCCCGAGAATCGCAGCATCCACTCGATGATCTCGGCGCTGAAGCCGCGGCTGCTGCGCGCCTTCAGACCCGTCTCCTTCTCGATTCGACGCGCCACCTCGTCGGGGTCGGCGCCCTCCTCGGCCTTCGCCAGCACGAAACTCACCGTGTTCTCGGTTTCGCGGCTCATCTGCACCGCCAGCGAGCGCGTGGTGTACACGACGGTCTGTCCGCCCCATGCGGGAGGCGCCTTGCAGAAGCCGCCCACCACCGCGCGCGTGTGACCGATCTCGACCTCCTGACCGATCTCCACCGGCAGATCCGGGAAGTTCTGCTGATAGCCGCTCACGTCGAAGATGACCGCGTTGGGCTGCTCGAGCGCGCGCACGTCGCCAGCCACCATGCGCGCGGCCGGTGCGCCGATCAGCGTGGCGTCGTCGACACCGATCACCAGGACCGGCCGGAACGAGCCCTGCCGCGTGCGCACCATGCCGAGCGCCTGGTAGTAGGGCACGGCCCACTGCACCCCGGCCACGGACCGCACCTGATTGACCACGCCCTCCTTCATGGGATCGGCGAGGTCCAGGATCTCGACGTTCGACTTCATGACCCAGATGTCGGCGGCGCTGGCCGACTGCACGCCATAGGTGCTGCTTCGCAGCGCGCTCCAGAAGATCGCCGCCTGCTGGCTGATGAGCAGACTGGCGAAGGCGATGCCGGCGACGAGGGCGATGTACTTCGCCTTGTCGTGGGTCAGCATGGCCAGCGCGACACGGATCATGGGAAGAGACATGTTCGCCGAAATCCCTCGCCAGGATGCGGGGTAACTTCCCTGCCGTGCGAGCGCAGCAAGCCCGAAAGGCCCCCAAACGCTGCTGGTGGTGCGGCAGCGACCCCCTGTACGTGGCCTACCACGATCACGAGTGGGGCGTGCCCCTGCGCGATGACCGCGAACTCTTCGTGAAACTGGTCCTGGATGGGTTCCAGGCCGGACTTTCCTGGATCACCATCCTTCGGCGACGCGCCGGCATCCTGGCCGCCTTCGACGGCCTCGATCCGGAACGCGTGGCGCGCTACGGCAAGCGGGACGTCGAGCGCCTGCTGCGTGACGAGCGGATCATTCGCAGCCGCGCGAAGGTGCAGTCGGCGATCGACAACGCGCAGGCGTGGTGCAGGATCATCGAGCGCGGCGGTCGGCATGCCTTCCGTGACCTGGTGTGGGAACCCACGGGCGGTGTCGTGAAGGTTCGGCGGCTCCGAAGCCGAAGCGAACTGCCCGCCGAGAGCCCCGAGAGCCGCGCCCTCTCCAGGCGCCTGCGGCAGGAAGGTTTCTCGTTCTGCGGACCCGTGATCTGCCACGCCTATATGCAGGCGGTGGGCTGCGTGAACGAGCATCTGCTGTCCTGCTTCCGACACGCCGAGGTGTCCGCCTTGGCGCAGCGCCAGGGCCTTCAGGCGTGAATCACTCGTCCGACTTCTCTTCGGCCTCGGAATAGAGCACGTCGGCCGGCGTCTCGACCAGCCGTCCGAGGCGGCGCAGATCGGGCAGCCACCACGCCACCAATCCCGTGATCGCCAGCGTGCCGATGCCGCCGCTCACCACGCTGAAGACCGGGCCCATCCAGGTTGCCACCAGCCCGCTCTCGAAACCGCCGAGTTCGTTGCTGCACTCGATGAAGACGCTGTTCACGGCGGTCACGCGTCCACGCAGGTGATCCGGCGTGCGTGTCTGCACCAGCACGTGTCGGATCACCACGCTGACGTTGTCCACCGCACCCCCAAGTGCCAGCATGGCCATGCTGAGCCAGAAGGATTGGCTGAAGCCGAAGACGATCATGGTGACACCGAACAGGGCGACGCATGCCAGCAGGACCGGTCCCGCGCGACGGATCTCGGGGCGAATGGCAAGAACCCCGGCAATGACCAAGGCGCCCGCGTAGGGGGCGCTCTTGAGCAGGCCCAGTCCGAACGCGTCGGTGTTCAGGATGTCGGTGGCGAAGATCGGCAGCAACGCGGTCGCACCACCGAAGAGGACCGCCAGCAGATCCAGCGAGATCGCGCCAAGGATCGTGCGCTCGCGCCAGATGTGCGCCGCGCCCGCGAACATGCCCCCTGGCGAATGATTCGGTGGCGGTGCGGCCGCGGCCCGTGGCTGAAGCAGCGACGCCATCATCGCGAACACCAGGCACCCGGCGCCCGCCGCCGCGAAGACCGCCCATGCATGCCCCGTGAACTTCAGCACGGCCCCGGCGAGGATCGGTCCGCCGATCGCGCAAGCCTGGAAGATCGCGCTGTTCCAGGTGATCGCGTTCTGGAACCGCTCGGTCGGCACAAGGGAGGGAAGCAGGCTCTGTCGCGTGGGCATGTTGAACGCGCGCACGCAACCGCTGAACACCAGCGTGCCGTAGACGACCCACAGCGGCGCACCCAGCAGACTGGCCAACGCCAAGACCGCCGCGACGACCGCGAAACCCACCTGCGTGATGGCGAGCAGTCGGTGCCTGCGCACACGGTCGACCAGCACACCCGCCGGAAGCGCAAGCGCCACGACCGGCAACGCGCGCGCCAGTCCCACCAGTCCCAGATCCCACGCGGAGCGGGTCCGATCCCAGACGTCCCACAGGACGGCGGTCTGCAGCATCGTCATGCCGAAACCCGCCAGCAGCATGCCGCAGGCATACAGACGGTAGTTGCGCTCGCCCCACGCGGCAGCCCAGCCCACGGATCGAGGCTCGAGATCACGCTGCACGAGCCATGCTCCCCATCAGGACATCTTCAGCCGGTTGCCGAGCACCGCATGATGCTTGCGCAGCGCATCACGGGTGTCCACGATCAACTTCGAGTGCTTGGCGATCATGTCCCAGTCGAAGGCCGAGTGCGCCGTCGACACGAGCACGAGGTCGTACTGATTCAGCGTCTCGGCCGTCAGCGGGACCGACTTCATGTGCAGGTCGAAGGCGCGACCGGCCTTCGTCTGGGCGCAGTGCGGATCGCTGTAGTCGACCTTCGCGCCTCGATCGAGCAGGAGGTAGATCAGCTCGAAACTGGGGCTTTCGCGCACGTCGTCAATGTCCGCCTTGTACGCCAGGCCAAGCACGAGCACCTTGCTGTCCTTCACGGCCTTGCCGTGGTTGTTCAGGTGTTCGGCCACGCGGTCGACCACGTAGTGCGGCATGTGCGTGTTGATCTCGCCCGCCAGCTCGATGAAGCGCGTGAACACGCCATGCTCACGCGCCTTCCACGTGAGGTAGAAGGGATCGATGGGGATGCAGTGCCCCCCGAGACCGGGCCCCGGAAAGAACGGCATGTAGCCGAAGGGCTTGGTGGCCGCCGCGCGGATGACCTCCCA